>Ga0302122_10000159_pt1 | contig 37269 bp, 26 predicted proteins | sample CB21_SCM_MG_FD_203115 | JGI IMG/M metagenome (GOLD analysis project Ga0302122, IMG submission 203115) | Marine microbial communities from Western Arctic Ocean, Canada - CB21_SCM | ecosystem: Environmental > Aquatic > Marine > Oceanic | place: Canada: Western Arctic Ocean | collected 2017-09-28 | reverse complement strand
AAGGAGATGCTTGCCCCGATGTTCCTGCTAATTCTACTGAAGATAGGTTTGGTTGTCCTGACCGTGATGAAGATGGATACTCAGATGGTGATCTTTTCTGGACAGTCTTCTCAGGTGCTGATGCCTTCCCAGATGATTCAACTCAATGGAAGGATAGTGATAATGATGGAGTTGGCGATAATGCTAGTTCTTCAACCGGAGATAAATGTCCTTCGACAGCTGCGGAATGGAGGCACTTAGTTGATGAAACTGGATGTGACCCTACCGAGCGAGATAGTGACTCAGATGGCGTAGTGGATATGAATGATAACTGCCCTGATACAAAACTAGGTGACAAAGTCGATGTAAGTGGTTGTATGATTGCTGGTGAAAACCAAGGTCAAGAGGAATCAACTTCTGGCAATATGGATAAGGTGCTGATTTATGGTGGAGCAGGTTTAGGAGGATTGGTCTTATTGATCATAATTTCTATACTGATTGGAAGTCGTGGTGGGGTAGACCTTGGTGATGAAGAAGACGAAGATGATTGGGTTGATGATGACGATGCTGATGATGACAGTCGTCCATCCTTCTCCTCAGGACGTGAAAGTCGCAATTCTAGCCCTGCAAGAGGTCCCACACAGGCCCCTAGCAGAGGCCCCGGCCCCGCAGGAGGTCAACCCAGTAGAGGTCCCAGAGGAGGGCCACCGATGGACCGAGCATCGGACCCTTATGGGGGTGGCGGATATGATGCACCACCTACAGGCGGCGGTGGCTACGGCTTCACAGCCCCATCTCCTTCAAGACCAAGGGCAGGACCACCAGTTGATTTGCCACCAGTAAAGAAGGCAACAAAGAAGAAGATTCTAAGTCCTGAAGAAATTGAAGCAGCCAAACAAGAAGAAATACGTCAACAAAACTGGGAACCGGAAGATGAGGGTCCGCTTTTCGATGATGAGGATGCTGTAGCAAGACAAGATTCTGTTGCTTGGGCATGGGATGAGATACAAATTTCAACAGACGATAGAAGTATTATGATGACCTTACAAGGTAGTGGATGGAGCGCCAAGCAATCGCGCGCCATACTCAGTGAAGCAAAGGCATGGTGAGATGATGGTCATGTTGATAGGAACACGCTCAAAAGAAAGTCTCAGGCTGCGGCGCACTATTGGGGGTGAAAAGGTTGAGTGAAGTTGTTCATAGCGGCGCTACTTTGCCGGATGGAATCGAAGTCGATGAGGCTGCAGCTTACTTTGGAGTCACAGAATCCAGTGCTTCTTTACACACCCTTCTTGAGATGGATTCTGAATCCGCTCTTTTGCTTTTTTTGGAATTAACCTCCGATCTTCACCTTACAAAGGGAGATTTTGATTTCAACACTGCAAGTGAGAGAATGAATTGTGAAGGTGGAGAAATTTACTTTCTTGTGGTAGGCCATCTTGGAATGCTGGAATTTGTCGATCCATTGCGTTTCTGGCTGGGTATGGAGACAAGTGGCGGTGAGCCAGGTGGCCCTGACCCTGGTCTCGATGAATCAAGCCGCCAGAGTCTAGAGGTCATAACAGATCCAATGAGTATACTTCAATTATTATCGATTGCTCACTTAGAGGGTGGAGATGTAGTTGTAAAGAAATATTATGCTGGTTTGAAAGGAATGTTTGCATCTCCCAGTTCAAGTGTAGAATCTCTGAAGTTGATTAATAGTAGCCTCTCTGCAGTATTACATTCATATCAAGAAAATGGTGCCATTGCAGGAATCCCAGGTTTATCTGATGCATCATTACCCACCATTGCCCCAGTAGCCCCCCCTCCTCCTCCAACTCTAACTCCAAAATCTGGAGAACGTGTTGTGAAAATACCTGTAGCCTCCTTCCCAGTTTCTGTAAAAAAGGAAGAGATATCAGTTCCTCTTCCTGGTTCTGTAATTGAAAAACCACAACCCGTGCCTCCTCCACCTCCACAGGTGCGCGTTGAGGATATTGTTCCATTACCTCCTTTAGAAACAAAAACAGAAGTTGTACTTGATAAGAAAACTAAAGAAGTTGAGAGTGATGCTTTCGCGGGAGCATTCGGGCTCGCTGATCCTGAAGCACCTCCTGCTGCTGAAGAAATACAGATTGTTGAACAATCAACAGAACAACATGCAGATGTTCAGCCATCAATGGAGAGTCTGTTATCTGGGATTACTACTAGTGGAAGAGGGGATGCTTCAATCGCTCAAACCCCTTCAATTGAGGCAGAAGTTCAACCTTCACCGAGTATAGAAGCACCTCCTCCTAAAGAGATTATAGAGGAAGTTGAACAGGTCTCAGAACAACAACCAGCACCTCCTTCTCAAAACACACTGCCAAAACCAGTCATGGCTGCACCGGTTCGAACTCCTGTTCGAGGTGGAATGCTCCATACTGCAGGACCTACTTTGGGTCAACATCAACAAATTGCTGCTCAACAAGAAGTTGCAAGGCAACAACAAATCGCTGCTCAACAAGCGGCTCTACAACAACAGCAAATCGCTGCTCAACAAGCGGCTTTACAACAACAGCAAATCGCTGCTCAACAAGCGGCTTTGCAACAACAGAGAGCGGCTCAACAGGCCCAACAAAGCCAAACAGGACTTCCACCACCTACCATTAAGAGCGGTGTCCATTGCCAAGGATGTGGCATTGGATTGGATCCAAATTGGAACAATTGCCCAGTTTGTGGGCTCGGACAATTTTGAAATCACTTATCATCGAGAAGAAATTCTCCTGCTTCGATAAATTTCAACTTACCGATTTCAAGAGTTGGTTCAGCGAGTACTCCAGTTATTCTCATCCCTTGGGCTGAACCAGGCAGAGAGCCACTATCTCCGATAGAAAAATAGCAGGTGCCCAGAACCTTTTCATCTTCAAGCAAGTTCCCTATCAAACGGGCATTTGGATTAACTCCGAAGCCAAATTCTGCTACGGTCCACAACAAATCCTGTTCCTTCGGCCGTAATTTTTTAGCTACTTCACCAAAAGATTGTCTAATATTAGCAGCACTTTGACCTCCTTTAACATCAATAACAATTCCATCTTCGATAAATAGGGTAAGAGGCTCACTGAGTATATCTGCATCACATGAACCATCGATAACCACTTTGCCATTCATGCTTCCTTGGCGCGGTATTGTGAATACTTTACCAGCAGGTAGATTTGTCACCATTTGAGGTCTGTTGCAAATACCAGAATCCTCTTTATTCCATTTTCGCCAATCGACTTCAAATGAAACATCAGTACCACTTGCGCTAGTGATTCTGACTTCCTTCCTTCGCCTCAAATTACTACCTAATTCTGCGATTAAATCCCTAATCTTTCCAAAGTCAGAGGTCATCCCACCTTCGGTGAATAATTTTGCCTTCATCCCGGGCATTGTGGCTATTCTAGCACCATTGCGGCTGGCATGGAATCGGGCTTTTGTATGAGTTAAACTAAATCTTGTTGGGGCCATAACTACTTGTTGTTGACGCATTAGATTGGCAACAGGACCGGGGGGTTCCTCCCCATGGTGACGACCTTTTGGCATTATGATTAGCAGTGTGCGGTCAGAGATTTTTGATGCTGCTTCATAGAGCGCTTGCCCTATATCAGTAGTTGTAGGGTCACAAACGATGAGTACATTTTCACCACGGCGAATGTCCATACATGTTTTGACGACCATTTTCGCTGCCTTAGCCATCCGGATAGTTCTTTCATCTTCAGACATTTCTTGGATTTCCGGCTCTTGCTTTTCAGGTTTTGAATCGTCGGATTCATCATCTAAGCCTTCGATAACTGCCATTTCGTCGGGGTCTTCGCCTTCAGGAGGAATATCCTTCTTCCCCTTCTTACGTCGGCCCACGTGCTTCACACACGCATCGCTGCCTTCAACGCTTGCACGTTTTATCATCAAGATTCATGGCATTGGACCCATTCGGCCTACCTATGTCTCCTGCCGAGGAATATGAAGAGTTCATCGAAAAAGTGCGCGATATTCACCGATTTAACTCAATTAGTGGCCACCTTGGTTGGGATCAATCAACTTTGATGCCAGAAGAGGGTGCAGCAGCAAGGGCAGGAATATTAGCATGGTTAGCAGGTAAATCGCATAGTTTGCTAGTGGCTCAGGATTTTGGCCAATTAATTGAGAGCTTAGAAAACTCTCTTGAGGCATTGGATGATGATCAAGTGGCAAATATTAGGGAGATGGCAAAGGCCAGACAGAAGGCAGTATTACTTCCACTAGAGCATGTCTCCAAAGCAGCATCGTTGCCTTCAAAGGCGGTGGCAGTTTGGGAAAAGGCTCGTGCCGATGCGGATTTCCCCTCATTTGAAAATACTTTGAGAGAGTTGGTCGAAGTGGCAAAAGAGCGAATATCTCATCTCCGTAAAGATGGTCAAACTCCGTATGATGTGTTATTGGAAGATTTTGAAGTCGGAATGACTGTTGCTGATTATGATTTGTTATTTGAAGAATTGAGACAAAGTTTAGTTCCACTTCTTGCCAAGGTTATGCTTGCAAAAGAGAAAAACCCCGACCCTATTATCCCTTCAACCTCTAATTTCCCAATTCCTTTGCAAGATTTCTTTTGTAGGAGGGTAGCAGAAAAATATGGTTTCAAATTCTCTGCGGGAAGGATGGATATTTCTTCACATCCCTTTTCAGCCGGTCTTTGGTCTGGAGATACACGATTTACAACTCGCTATGATGAAGCAGAGCCATTTTCTTGTATTGGCGCAGTAATGCATGAAACAGGGCATGCATTGTATGAACAAGGATTGTTACTGGAACATGAATATACGCCAAGAGGTCAAGCAGTTTCACTTGGTGTTCATGAAAGCCAATCTCGACTTTGGGAAAATCAAATTGGCCGCTCAGAAGAATTTTGGAAAATCGCCGGTGATTGGTTTCGCCAATCATTTCAGGATTGCCCTGACTGGAGTGATGAAGACCTATACCGTTTGATTAACAGGGTTGATATCAGTTTTATCAGGGTAGAGGCTGATGAGGTAACTTACAATCTACATGTTATGTTGAGATACGAAGTTGAGAAAGCCATATTCAATGATGGAATAGATGTTTCAGAAATCCCTCAGTTGTGGAATTCATTATTTGAGGAATGGTTTGGAATTGCAGTCCCTAATGATACACTGGGTTGCCTACAAGATGTTCATTGGTCTAGTCTGGCTTTTGGGTACTTTCCAACTTATACATTAGGGAACCTGTATTCTGCTCAATTGATTGAGAAAATGGTTATCGATCTTGATAAAGACTTAGAATGCCTAATTTCAGATGGTGAATTGCCATTAGTTCTACAATGGCTGCGGGATAACATTCATTCTCAAGGAAAGAAGTATGAGCCTTCAAAATTAATTGAAATCGTTACCGGAAAACCTCCGTCGCCAGAGGCATTCCTCTCATATCTCAAGAGAAAGTATTCAGCAATTTATGGGTTTTGAGTTATTCACTCGCCGTCATCGTCATCGCCGGAGTCATCGCCGGAGTCATCTCCGGAGTCATCTCCGCCCGCTACCTTTTCTTGTAGTTCAGTCAGCATGCCAGCCATATCATCCATTGCGGACTTTAGATCAAATGATTCACCATGTGCACCACCTGCTCCGCCAAAACTCATTCCCAATATTGCAACTAATGCACCAAGCATCATTATAACGAGTGGAATATACATCCCCTCGATGCTCGTTTCGCTAGTCGCTCCCCATATTGCGCCGACGAGGAATGCTCCTAATCCAGCTAATACTTGCTTGTATCCTTCTCCTAGTGTCTCTTCAAGATCCATTGTGTCTCACTAGTTGTTGCACTTCACCTGCATGTTATAGGTTTTCGCCATAATCTAACTATATAAGGGGCGTAATAATAATCGATGTAAAGTTCACGGTGCGGGTTTTATGCCATTTTAAGAGGATTTCCTGTTTGCCCAGGGGATACAATGATATTTCCTTTCATTTTTTCATTAAAATCTCTTTCGAAAACTTGAACCCCTCCAACAAATGTTGCTACCGTCCAGCCTACTAAGTCATGTCCATGGAAGGGATTCCAGCCAACCTTGCTCCATGACCTTGAATCATCAACTTTCATACTTGAAGTCATGTCTACAAGAGCGAAATCAGCATCCCTGCCAATTTCGATCTTACCTTTGCCTCTCATGCCATAAATGGCTGCGGGATTGGTTGACATCCAACGCACAACATCTTCGATAGTACATTTTCCATTTTTAGCATGAGTTAGCATCACTGCAAGTGATGTTTCAACTCCTGGCATTCCGCTAGGCGCGCCAGGCCAACCCGCTGCTTTTGCACTTAGCAAATGTGGAGCATGGTCTGTAGCAATACATTGAATTGTTCCATCGATTAAGCGCTTCCAAAGTGTGTCTTTATCTTCAGAATAGCGAATTGGCGGATTCATTTTCAATCGCACACCCTCTTTCTCAACATCTTGTTGGTCGAATGTCAAATGTTGAGGCAAGACTTCCGTACTAACTCTCCCACCATCGACAGTTTCTTGGACTAAATTTGTTTTTCCAACTAGCCAATCTGCTTCCAGCCCACTCGTTAAATGCAAAATGTGCAATTTCCGGCCGTATATTCTGGCAAGACGTACAGCACGCTTGGTAGCGAGTAAGGCAGTCTCCGAATCCCGCCATTCTGCATGTGCAGCCATATCGGTTCTATGCTTGAGTGTTTCAAACCGTTGGACTAGTCTTTCTTCGTCTTCAGCATGAACAGCGATGACACCTTCCGTTTCCGAGAAAATCATCTCAAGCGCTTCTTCTTCATCTACAAGTAAGTCTCCTGTTGAAGAGCCCATAAAAATTTTAATTCCACAGATTCCGGGGTTGTGGATTGGCTGACTTGGTTTTCCTACTGCTTTTTGCAACTCCTCTATATTATCAGAAGTTGCGCCAATGAAAAATCCATAATTGATTACAGAAGTTTTTGCAGCACTATCCAACTTAGCCTGAATTGATGCCAGTGTGATTGCAGCAGGAATATTATTTGGCATGTCTAGAAAAGAGGTTATGCCTCCTGAAGCCGCGGCCATAGACCCAGTTTGAATGCATTCCAAATCCCCCTTCCCGGGTTCTCTGAAGTGGACTTGAGGGTCAATTGCTCCAGGCAATAGGTGGAGGCCCGTTGCATCGAATACTTTCTCATTGTCTTGAGGAAGTAAGTTTCCAAGTTCTGAAATCACTCCATCTTTCACTCTACAATCGCCAATAAATGTGCCATTGTGGGCAACAATGGTGGCGCTTTTGAATAATAATTCTCCAGCCATAATGCTCCTCTCAAACACTGCTAGTAGTTTGATGTCAATGGCCTTTACGGAAGGCCTTGTCTTAATCCACTCCGCCAAATGCTAAGGCATGACTCGTTGTCGTGGGTTCGATGAGTGCAGAGGAAGCCGCCGCAATCCTCGAAACTCTAGAGGCTGAGGATTCGGCTGGAGATGTTTTAGACACGTCTGAGGAGGTTTTAGATCCGGCAATATCTATTCAGGAAGAAAAGGATAAGGTGAGCAAAGAAATTGCTGCAATCCGTAAGCGCAGGACCAATACAGATGGTGAGAAGAGATTTCCAAAAGGAATTGAAGATTACACCTTGTTTACAGGCATAGCCTATGCGGTAATTTACTTTGGAGTCTTATTCGCGATGTCAACTGGAATGTTTGGCAATTCAACAGGTTGGGACCATTGGATGTCAACAACGGTATTCGACATTGGGGATGAATGCCAGGACAATAGTGGCAGCATGTGGATGAACATTTGGGTTGATAATGACGAACTTACTATTCGCGCAAAGGCGTATAACGTTGAAGATGGAAACCCACATCTCAATTGGACTCTGAAAAATAGTGAAAGCGATGAAATAATCAAATGGAATGATGTTAAACAACTTGGTTCAAATGCTCCCTTTGACAAGCTCTTACCTGGTCAATACGTACTTTTTGTAACTTTGACATTTTGGGAAGATGCTGTTGATGAAGACGGGAATGCCACGATAGTACAACTCGGTGATGATTTTACTAAGACTGCTGAATTCGAGGTTACTGAAGAAGATGGTACCTGGGATTGGTTACCATTTGTAGGCGGTACAATTTCCAAAGAAGGTAAAATTACAGAAAAGGACGGTACTCGAACCTGTTGGACATCGACAGACATGGGTAATTGGGGCCTTGTTTTAATGGGTGCAGAACTAGGAGGTGGACGTGAAACTGCAATGCTTACAGGCGGCGCAGCTGGTGTGCCTGCATGGTGGATGGCATTTGTATCTCTGAGCCTTTCAGTCATCACATTATTTTTGATTTACCCATTGATGTACAAGGTGTACCACCAAGATGCTGATGACACATTATCGCATAATCACATCGAACGAGTGGTTACCGATTCGGTAAAAGAAGCAAGTGCTAGAATGCATGTTAAAGTCGATTGGGAACGCTTTAAAATGGCTGAAAAAGAACTCTCAATAGATATTTTGGTGCCCTATGAAAACACAGAATCCACACTTAGCAATAAGGCAGATATTAGAGCAGAAATCCTTAAGCAAATTTTAGACGAATTCCGAATTTTCCATATTTTCAAACCTGTACAACTTGTAGTAAAGGCAGTTGGCGACAATGCAGACATGGATTTCGAAACTGGAATTGGAGTTGGGGTAGACACTACCGAAGTTGGAAAGGTGGAGGATGATAACGCAGTCCTTGTCGAAGATTACAGTTCTTTCTTCAAAGATTTACATACCTTCAATAGTCTTGAGGAAGAAGCAAAAGACAGCCTAGATAGGTGGTTCGATAATCAAGATGACAATGCTTTAATCGGCGCCATGGTCTTACCAGAAGAAACGGCGATGTTCATTTCAGTCATCTACAGGCCGAATATCAGATTTGCATTCTTTAGATTCAAAAAGAGCCAATCTTCGGTCGCTCAACAACTTGAAGAGCACCTTAGAGGTGAACTCTCTGAATTGATTGGCGAGAGAAATCTAATCGTTAAAGCACGCAATGAAATTGGAACACTCGCGGATAAGGCGGATGTCGGAAGAATCGAAACCTCTTCTGAGCATGAAGGACGTGTTGCTGCAGTTGCTAAGCAAGATGGATTTGCTGGTAGAGTTCTACAAACTAAGATATTTGGAGACTTACTTTCTACAGTAGAATATACAGCCAATGAAAAGCGTGAGTTCATCAACAAATGGGGATTCTGGGGATTAATTGCCTTTGTCTGGATTCCGTTCATGGCAAGTGGGGTCCTGGTTGGCGCTATGTTAGGTATGCTTTCTCGTATGAACTTCGGCCGTGTGCTTATGGCAACATTTGTTGGCGGTGCCGCAGCCTCGATTACTTGGGCTTATACCGCTGAGGGGATTGTCACCTTCATGCACCGTTTCAAACTTGAAGCAGCCATCCCTATCGCAATTGCGGCATTCGTCGGGATGGCAATACTGCACATCAGAACAACCAAAAAGCGACGATCTCAAGAACTCTTTGAGTTCACCTTGCTAGAGACATTACACGCGGATGTTGAAACTATAAGCGAGGCGTGATTATGATATCTAGCGGCGGTTCTACCGCTAGCCTTGGCGAGCCAGCGATATTTGGAATCCTCACTATTAGTGATAGGGCTAGTTCAGGAGAATATGTGGATGAGGGTGGCCCAGCCATCTGTGGGTTCTTTGAAGAAGCAATACGATCGCCTTGGAAAGTTGTTTACCATTGCGTACCAGATGAGCAGGAAATCATTGAAGCAGCACTAGTGGAACTAGTAGATGAACAAGGCTGCAACGTAGTTGTAACAACTGGGGGAACAGGACCCACAACGAGAGATATTACCCCTGAAGCAACAGCCGCAGTTTGCGATAAATTGCTGCCAGGATTTGGTGAGCAGATGCGAGCCATCTCTCTGAAGTTCGTGCCAACCGCAATTCTTTCGAGACAGATTGGCGGCATAAGAGGCTCGAGTCTCTTGTTCAACCTCCCAGGCCAGCCAAAAGCAATTCGAGAAACAATCGACGAAATCTGGAGAGCAGTGCCGTATTGCATAGACTTGCTGAATGGCCCTTACATTGAATGCGATAGGGAAGTCTGTGATGACTTCAGGCCCAAGACTGCCAGACGTTAAGCAGCAACAGGTTTGGAAGTCTTCATTTCAACCATCAACAGGTTGAATTCAGACCAAGATTCCTTGACCCGCAACTTGCAATTTTTGATGGTACTTTTCAATGCCACCTTACGTTCATTATCGCTCAGGGCCTTCGCTGTTGCTAAATCACTACGGCCGTTGGAAAGGTCTCGTAGAGCAGCCCTCAAGCGCTTAGAATAATCATTGGAACGCTTCTTAAAGTTAGTCAATACATTACCATCAACCATCACCTTTTCTTTCTTTTCAAAAGTAGTCTTCATACGAGCACTTTGAATAGTCCATTGTGGAACTTTGTGAAGAGCCTTGGTCATACCAATTACTGAAAACAAAGAAATCCACCATTTGGAAGGGTCCCAGTGAAACCATTTGTGGCCATTTCGATAGTCTGCTTGGAAGGTGTGGTGAAAGTTGTGATAGCCTTCACCAAAGGTGACCAAAGATAAAGGTGGGAAATCACGAGAAGTGTTCTTAGTTGAATACGGCTGAGAACCCCAGTAGTGGGCACCAGAGTTGATGAGGAAAGTACCGTGGTGAACAAGTACCAAGCGAAGGAATCCTCCCCAAATCAATCCACCCATGAAACCGACCCAACCTCCCAAAAGCCAAAGCCCAAGGAAGCCAGGGAAGACAAGCCCTGAAAGAAACCCGATTTTGAAAATATTACGTTCTTGCCAAGCCAGAATTGGGTCGGCTTGAAGGTCCTCGACTTTCTCTACAGTGTCTTCACCTTCTTGTACCATAACCCAGCCCATATGGGCCCAGAAGAAGCCTCGGATGACCGAATATGGGTCTACATCCGTATCGGTCTTCAGATGATGGCGTCGGTGGTCGCTACACCACTTGATGGCTGAATTTTGGAAAGCCCCAGCAGCAAAAATCGCATAAAATAGGCGAAGGGGCCAAACAGCATTATGGGTGCGATGACTGAATAGACGGTGATAGCCGGCTGTAATCGACAAACCAGTACCCCAATACATGACAAATAGAATGGTTGGTTCTACCCAAGTAACACCGTAAGTCATTGTGTACCAAATCATCCCAACAACTGCGATAATTGGGGTTCCTGTAAGGAAACTAGCATTCAAGATGTCTACTTTCCATTTTACACCACTATCAACAGTGCTGCTTTCCATGATGCCTGTCGGAAACTGATTCCCTTTGATGATGTCGGCTAATATGTTTGGGATTTTGCTTAAAGAACACCTTGAAGGACTACTGACATTGCTTCTAGGTCCTGTTGAGAGGCGCCACTCTTCACACCAACCAGATTACCGTCAACAGCAATATATCTCTTCTTGAAAATCAATAATGAGGAGTTAAATCCAGTGGTTATAGTCGAACACTTGTTAATAGTAATTGTATCGCAACCAGTCTCTAATATGTAAAAACTGATCTTCCTAACATCAATAACAACTCGGTTATTTGTGACAACCAATGAGGCCTTTTCTCGGGAACCACAAATTGCTGCAACAACTTTCATTATTCCAACAAGCATTCGTGTTAAGGGGTTTGGAGAAGTGAAACCAAGCTGACCAGTCACCTCTGTAATCACAGTTTCTCCAGATGCCAACCATTTGTAATTGCCTTTTCCTGTTGGTACATTTACAACCATTTGCCCAGCAGCAGGTGCTACTGCTACAGGTGCCAAGGTAACGGGAGCCGCAGCAACGGGTGCAGCAGCTTGTTGTGCGTATTGAGGTTGAGCGGCGGGCTGAGCATACTGCTGTTGAGGGGCTTGCATAATATCCACAAGATATGGGATGGTTTGATTGTTGTCACCTACAGCGGTTGCCGTGAGAGAAGAGGTAGCCCGCCACAAAATGGTACTTGAGCAGATTGCTCAACGCGACATTTCCGATGCAAGAGTTTTGGAAGCAATGCAAAAAATACCCCGCCACTTCTTTGTTCCAGATGAGATGAAAAAGATGGCTCATGATGACAATCCATTACCCATAGGCCATGAACAGACCATCAGTCAGCCATACATGGTAGCAGCGATGACAACTCTTCTTACAAGGCTAATTCCTGATGGTTCAAAGGTTCTCGAGATTGGTTCAGGAAGTGGTTACCAAACGGCAATTCTTGTACATATGGGATATGAGGTTCATTCGATTGAATTACTTCCAGAGTTATTGGAACAATCAAAGAAGGTATTGCAAGAACTCGACTTAATGCCGACTTCGATGACCTGTGGTGATGGACATCTTGGAATTAAAGAAAAAGCGCCATATGATGGAATAATTGCAGCTGCTTGTGCAAAGAAATTGCCAAAGGCTTGGAAACAACAACTTGCAGAGGATGGTGTGATTGTGGCTCCTATTAGCACGATAACGGGGCAACATCTGTTCAAGTGGCAGAAGCAGCAAGGGAAGTTAAGCAAAGAAAGGGTGATGGCTGTTAGGTTTGTGCCTTTAGTTAGGAATTAGATTCAAGATAGCCAAATAACACCCACCATTCCCCTCATGTCGGAGTTAAAACTCAATAACGGTATATTATTTCTTCTTACGCTTTGACGGATTTCATCGAGGTGACATCGAGTTGATGGTGGTGGGCGATAGTTCCTGATAATCCTCCCTCATCATTACGATACCCAGCATGGACATCCCAACCTTTGTCGATAAGTTGCCTTACCCATTCGAGTCCTATTCCACGATTCGCTCCGGTCACCACTGCGGTTGGCATAGGGGCTGGTTAGTGTTTTCACTCATAGGCTTTCATATCATTATGCCCGATGCAAAGATGTAGCATCCATAGCCAAATGAACCCATGGAAACCAATACCATTGGCAAAGTCATAGTGTATTTGTTTGAACCAACTCGGCCTGAAACTATGCCACAAAGTGCAGTAGCGACTGAGATATATAGAATCGAAGAATAAACAGCACCAGCCTTTGCTCTCTTATCTGCAGCTTCCTGTGATTGATTATCTGCAACCTCATATTTGGCTGCGGAATTAGAATAGGCTTCAAGCGTATAGTCATCTTTCGACTCATCTGAAATGAATTCGGCAGTGATGTTTGAAACAAAACCTTTCTTCCATGCTGAAGTATCTTCAATTAATGTGCGGCTTTGGTTATTATTACTCTCTAGTGAATTAACCTTAGCATCTGTTTCGTATGCAGAGAAATACCATTTATCGATTAAATCTGTATGGGACGTTTCTAAGTTTGAAATTACCTTCTCAAACAGGTTCAAGGTTTTAGATTCACTTCCCAATACTTGCTTTAATACTGCTAATCGAATTTCATAATCTGAAACATTTGCACCTTCTTCTGCATATATTTCAGGCGCAGCGATAGTTAATTCAGTAACGTAAATTTCAGTTTCAAGACTGTATATGTAATTCCAATAACAATCACCTGCATTGTATTCAAGTCCGGAAGGCCCTCCAATGATTGTTTCTGGAAAATCTGGAAAGGCCTCGAATGCTAGTGATGGTTTAATTAGAATATCTACACAAATAGACCCTTCATAATTGCATTCCCAAAGGCCTTCAGTTCCCATGGAATTAAAGTGATGAAATCCTACCGTGTTTGCATCAGATACGAAAACTGTTGAATAAAGCCCCTCTTCTAAAAACAAGGCATCCCCATCATCTACTGTTCTATTTTCCAAATGATCCCATAATATAGATGCTGAGAAGCTTTCCTCTTTGATGTCGAAATTGTAATCCTGTAGCGCTTGTCGGTTAAATACCAATCTTAGGGCACATTTTTCAATGCTTGAAGCCAGGGTTGGGCCGAGACATTGTTCTACTCCTTCAGAATCATTTGTCATCTCATTTACATAATAAATTGCACATGCAGGTTCATTTACATCTCCACACAGCGTTGAGGTTAGTGTACTTACATGGAAAGCTGAATTCAGATAGAGATAATAGAATGTTAAATCTAAATCTGTGTTGAGAAGTTGAAACCATGAGTCCTCTGATTTCAACCGTAAATTATCAATATCTCCTTCATATTCTTTGGCTTGCAGTAGAAGAGACTTTGCTTCAACAAGCATTGTTTCATCTCTGAAAACATCTTGATTCTCCAGCGTCTCTAGTGCTCTAGCCGCAGACATGTTCCTTGCTGCATTGTTCTCTAACTTGGTGGCTTTTTCATCAATTTTGCTCACCTGCTGCCCAATTACTCCTCCAAGTGAAGCCATGATAATTATCAAGATAGAGACTGTTTTGATTTGCCAAGGTTTGTCATCATTATCATTATTAATTTTCAAGGAAGAAGGTGAACCGTTTCCTCCCCGTGAACCAGCAGGTGGTGGATTGGCAATGGCTACTGCAGCTTGTTCTAGTTCAGAGCGTTGCAACTGCCCATCCCTGTTTTGATCGAAATATGGGGCTGCATTGGCAAGACTATCTGCATTAACTCCAATTTGCGATGCTACTTCCATCACTTGTGTTTGATCTACCGCCGAAGGTGGAAGTATCTCAGCAGAACTAGGTTTTGGAATCCACCCGTTTCCATCCCACATATATTGACCATCTTCAGATAACTCTCCAACCATAATCCTTACACCTCTCAAATCTTTTTAGTTATTCCCTATTTCAAAACCACGGTTCTCGCGCTTTTCATTCCGGCGTTACAAAGGTATCAGGTTGGGCTGAGATGCGGGGAGAGAGTTGTTTTGTGTTCCAGAGTTTCATGTTTTTTTGTGATTTTTTATGAAACTCTGAACTACGACACGAACGGGAGTGATGCTGTTTTTTGTTCTTTCGTGTCTAGTTCGAATCCTGCTCACGCTTTGCTAAATGATGTTTTTAAATGCGGGGAGCAGGATTCGAACCTGCGAAACAGTATGTACTGGGACCTAAACCCAGCGCCTTTGACCAAGCTTGGCAATCCCCGCGCAAACTCGGCGAGATAGCAAGGGGTCATGAGTGCATCGCTTCTGCCATTGGTCGATGTTGCGTCGCTTTGCCCGCTTTCTCGATGCAGCAGCTTGGTTCTCAAGTTGGATTTGGGCAAGCCTTTGGATGGCAGAATTGGGATATTCAACTTCATTTATTTTTGGCATGGCGATATTCCATTCTTTGTGTTTGGCAATCGCTTCTCTTGTTTCAGGACGCCTAGTTGATTTGTATCAGCCAAAATGGATTGCAGTAGGTGGGCTGCTACTCGCTGCAGTGGCTATTGGGATGCAGGCTTCGGTTACTTCTGTTGTTGGTATTGGCTTTACTCGCTTGGTCGGAGGGATTGGTCATGGCGCTACAATGCCTGCGCTTGTTGCTTGGTTGCGCCGTGATAATCAGCAGGTTAGTGGCTTGGCCGCTTCAGGCCAACTAGGTTGGGCGGTGGGTGCTCTTAGCGCAGGTGCTGTGGTCGATTTATTTTCACTTGAATGGATGTTTATTGCTGCTGCAGTATTGAATGTGATTGCCCTTTCCTTGTTGTGTTTTCAATCCCAACCTGCTGCTGCTGCACCAGGTTCAAAGGCGCGTTCACCGCTGAAAGTTTATACCGATTTGAAATGGTATTACATCCCATTCTTTGCTCGTCAATCGGGGGCTCATACTTTGTGGGCAGTGTGGGGAATTCTGTTGGCAGGATTAGCAGTAGGACATGATGTTTTGGCGCTAAACACGGTGATTGGTATGGTACAAGCCATCAATGGACTCGTCCAATTCACTGTTGGGATGACCATTGCTAAGCGTTGGCATCCTCATCGCTCTATTCGCATTGGATATTGGGTCAGTGTCTTTACTTTTCTCGGTTTTTTGACAACCCGTCCAATTGGTGACATGTTTGATATTGCGCCTCTGTATGTCATGTTGATTTGGCAAGCACCTCTTGGGCTTGGTTTTGGCTTATTGTATATTGGAACTTTACGGGCTGTATCCGAATCATGTGATGAGCCAGGTACTGCAACCGGTTTGATTGGAGTTACACTTTCCAGTTCTGCAATATTTGGACCTGCCATTGGACTTGGTTTCTATTCACTTTCTGTGGCCAATGGCTGGGATTGGTTGTTAGTTGACCATAGAACTTCGATGTTGTTGGCTGTTTTCGGTTCCTTAGTTGGGGCTTTGTTATTTGTAAAACATTGGACTGGTAGTGTGGATGAGGCTGAGTAACTACCCTTTTTTTGATTTTTGTTGTGGGAAACCACATATGTGATTGACAACGCGATTAGACCTCATGGCGAACATCGCAGTGCTGGGTTTGGGAAATTGGGGAACCGCTCTGGCACGTATGTGGCTAGAAGATGACCACCACGTCTTTGGCTGGACAGTTGAGCAAGAAGTCTACGAATCTATAATGATGGACGGCGTTAATCGCAAATATCTTGATGATGTTAAATTGACCGGACTTGATGTTACAATGAGAGTTGAGGAGGCCTTGGACTCCAGTGAGATTGTTGTCCTTGCTTTGCCCTCAGGTGTCATCCTTGATGTTGTTAAGGATATCTTGCCACATTTACGCCCAGGCCATGTATTGTTGGATTTGGCCAAGGGTTTGGCCCCTGGAGAGAGATTGATTTCCCAAGCCATAGATGAGATGTTGAAGGCTGCAGATATGAACAACCCCATCGCTGTCATGACCGGTCCTACAATCGCTCCTGAAGTTGCTAGTGGGGTTCTTACTACTGCATTGGTTGCTTCGCATGATCGCTCGATTGCCGATAGATTAGTTGGCACATTATCGACTGAAAATTTAGTATTACATGCTGCAAATGATCCAGTTGGTGCTGAATTATGGGGGGCATTCAAGAATGTCGTCGCTCTTGCATGCGGTCTTGTTGATGGTTTGAGTCTAATTGGCTCCTTAGGTGGTGATAATCTAAAGGCTGCAATCTTTACTGCTGGCTTCCGAGAAGGCTGTCTATTGTTACCTCGTCTGGGTGCTCGTGCTGAGACTGCCTTTGGTCCGGCGGGGATGGGGGATTTGTTTGTGACATCCACTTCTCCAGTTGGACGCAATCGCCGGATGGGTGAGAAATTGGGTTCTGGGCTATCACTCAAAGAGGCACTTGATGAGATGGTGATGGTTGCTGAAGGTGTGCGTGCTGCGAGGATGTTTGGCGAGCGGGCAGAGAAGGATGGGATTGAGGTACCATTTGTCAAGGCAGTTAACACTCTATTAGATGGACATTTGACTGCTGAAGATTGTGCTCGCCGAATCGTCTCCCTTTCTTGAGGGGTATTCTATTCAACCCCTAGCGCTTCGCAGACTGCATGGCCGATGATTTATCAGACCTCGAAGCTCGTCTTTTTGAGTGGATACGTCAGTCTGATTTTGAGAGCGTCCCTTGGTCTACTACCAAGGCTGCAAAAGCCTTCAAGGTTGAACCTGATGATATTTATGAGGCCCTTGCAGCCTTGACTAGAAAGGTACCAAAGCGCATCCAAGTCTCTTACAAGGGTGGAGCGATCCGTGTCGCAGCCGAATGATATTCTCCTCTATGATGGAGATTGTCTGCTTTGTTCAAAGTGGATGCGGTTTTTTTCGAAGCGTCTGAAATTTCCTATACGGATTGAGGAATTAGATAATTTTCCAGATAGATTAGATGTTGACTCTGTCCAATTATTCAGAAAAGGTCAGCCCTTTACTCATTCTGCTGCGGTGATTCGTTGCTTGCTGTACATGGGTTGGCATTGGAGAATACTGTACCCCTTTGCTTGGCTGATTCCTTCTCCGCTGCGCAATGCAGTGTATCGAGGGGTGGCCAAACGGCGTCATTCTTCTTCGTCTTGAGTGCCTTTTTTGTGATGATAACGTGCTGCTAGTCCTGCTGGAAGAAATACTGTTCCCCAACTAGGCCGCTTGACGTCGCCCTCTTCGGTGACGAATGAACGGATGTACATCGATAACATGTCTATTGCTACGACAACTACGAAGACCACGACAAGTAATGCTGCAGCCTTATCGTAAGCGAGGAATTTCAATTGATTGTTGATATGATAGCCAATTCCTCCAGCCCCTACGATGCCGAGAACAGTGCCATGCCGTACATTATATTCGAACATGAATAATAATTGGCTGATGAGATGGTTTGCAGCCTCGGGTATGGCTACATGGAGGGCAGTTTCACTTCGCTTCAGACCCATCGCTCTGGCTGCTTCTAAGGGTGCGTTTTGTACCCCTTCGATTGATTCATACTGTAGTTTCCCAAGATATCCTATGGTGTAAAGCGCCATGGCGAATATACCAGCAACTGGGCCGATGCCGATGAAAATAAGCAGGAATATCGCCCAAATTATACTTGGAAGGCTGCGCATCGCTGAGAGGAAGATGCGAATAGGAATTGATACCCACGTTGGAGAAAGGTTGGAGGCAGCAAGAGTGGCGAGCGGCAGAGCGATGACAAAACCAAGAATAGTTGCAACAAAGGCCATCCTCAATGTCTCAATGATTCCAGTATAGGCTGGCGAACAAAAGAAACCCTCCGCCCCATCACAAGGTGGACTTGCATCAAGAACCGACCAATCAAGTGGCCAAATCGACTCACTGAAGAAGATAACAAGGTTGTCGAGACTTCCATCCAGGCGACTCCAATCGTCCCCAACTACATCGAGGAAAGTCATCCAAGCCAGCAGCACCAAGGCAAGAATTGCGATGATGAAGTGATGGCGCCTCATGGCGCACCCTCCTTCAGTTTTCCATCTTCTATTAACCAAATGCGGTCTGCTATCGAACGAGCAACCTCTTCGTGATGCTCTACCATAACCAAGGCGCAGCCTTGTTGTCTGACCAATTGTTTGACTATTCGTAGCACGATTTCAACATTATCATCATCGAGTTCTCCCAGAAACTCATCGGCAAGAATGATTTGTGGTTTTTGAGCTAAGGCTCTTGCCGTTGCAACTCTACGTTGTTGTCCTCCGCTTAGAATCCTAACAGGGTCGTTTAGATGCTCTAATATCCCGAGTTTCTCTATCGCTTCTTTTACCTCATTTCGTAGGTGCTTGGGGAGCGGAGCAAAGGCAGGATACCAAATTGAGGTTCTGCATCTCGCTCCTAACTCTACATTTGCTTTGACAGACATATGCCGAACTAAGCCCAATCTTTGGGGAATGTATCCAAGACCACCGCGCTTTGGTACTAGTACCTCAACGCTTCCTTTTAGTGGAGCAATCAGCCCAGCAATAGTTCGTATCAGAGTAGTTTTTCCGATTCCAGAAGGCCCTAGAATAGCGATGATTTCTCCGCTTTTGATAGTGGTCGTTAGATCGCTGATTAATGGCTTATCATAACCAACCGTAAGGTGGTCTAATTTAGCCAATTCTTTGGGCATTATTGTCTCACCCTAAGTCTTGATGCCATACTTGTCGTTGAAGTAAGTCGAGATTCCTGGGACATTTTGCACAAGTTCACCATAGGAGCCAAGGTGGTCTTCAGTATTTGTTTCAACAAGTCCAGGGGTGTTGAGAACATTGGCTAGTATTTCTTGTCCTTTTGGACTATCATTCAGAGATAAGAGTGCTTCAGTAATTTTTGCTGCTTTTGTGCTGTCCATTTTTGAAGGATTGTACATGATTGGGTGGCTTGGTGCTTTGCCGAAGGCTGGCAACTTGACGTAGCGCTCCATTCCAAGACACCAGTCTTCGTTACTGCTTGCATTTTCATTTCCACAATATTTTGCGACAGTACTATCTTTGGCGAAAGCAACATCTCCGGTACCATCCGATAAACACTTGATTGCTCCACCATAACTGTAGTAAGGTGTGCCAGATTCAGGGATGCTTGCATTTTCATTGAAGAAACCGGTTATGGTGTCGCGTAGAGATGCGATATCATCCGAATTTCCCTGTACAGTTGCATAGCCATTCCCAATCAAGTAGCCCATCGGAAGTAACATTCCAGCAGATTTTAGCCAACCAGTATGGCAGGAAGTTTTACCCTGAAGAAGTGTGAATGGGTCGGTGCTATCATCACCATCTAGGTAGGCTTCTGCCATCTCACTGTTGTTTAGTACCCATGCATTGGCTTCGTAGTAGGTGCGCCCGTCTTCCTTCTGGTCAGCGACCAATACTCCAAGGCCGTATTGTTGCCATCCCATCCAAGCCGCTGCACCGTCCATGAAGGCGATGTCGGCGTGGCCAAAGCGAAGTGCTTCGATTATTGCACCTTCAGAGGCTATTGGGTAAAGTGTAACATCCATGTCGAGTTCTGCCGATAGGAAATCTGAAAGAACCTGTGGATTTACATCTGGGTTTTCATAATCATCTTTGACTTCGTAAGCGATAACGAGTGAATCTCTTGCTTCAGAATCATCCATGCTAGGCGGAAGAACAGAACCCAAGCAGCCAGCAAGGCTTGACATGGTTACCAGTAAAAGCAAAAATATTGGTTTAATCATCATACGCAGTCCCCATAGAGGCCGGCGGAGACAAGGTGCCTATAATCTTTAGGTTGCCCTAAAATAGGATTAAACAGGCGACTGGTGTCCATTCTAACTTTTTTAATAAAAAACTATATGCTAATCTTTAGGGCGCCCGAAAACTACGCTTCAAGGCTTTCTAACCACTCGATAACAACATCCTCAGCCCATATATCATTGCTCTCTCCAAAACCCGGCCTCACTATCGTCAAGATTGTTGCTTCTCCACCCCATTCTGCTTGGATGACTGTTAGAACATCAGCCCTCAGGGTAATTAAAGGCAAATCGATATCCATGACTATTTGCTGACGCTTGACATGCATTACGCTGTCAACATCCCCCCGTTTGTAATGATGAGTTGATTCACTCTCAATGTCAACTAACTCAAATAATTCGGGGTCGATGTTGACCTTCGAAGAGCCCTCATTCAATGCCTCGATACTGCTTTGCATGCGTGCTTTATCTGCACCTGTAATGCTTATTAATCCTAGAACTGCAACTTCTCCCAAGACTGGATTTAAAGCCCAAGGAGTTCGCCCAGTAGTGATTGATACCGCTGCTAATTCTGGTTCGCTTAGTAACCAAACATGTTGTTCAGTTGCCGGATAAATCGCGCTATTTGGGTTTTCTTTAGACAATGGTTCGCCCCATCCTTGAGGGCCGACTGGTATCGATGTTGGAACAAACCCAGTCAGTAATATTCCGACAATAGATATGCCAACAAATATACTTCGGTGTTTTTTTGAACTAGAATATAACTTGCCCCAATTTAATGCCCCCATCATGAAAAGCAGAGGGATGATTGGCCCAAAAGGAATGAGCCACGTTCCAACCAATAACAAGCAGAGAATGACTACCATCCACTCTTTGTCAATCAACCTTTCTTCGCTCTTATTGAAATGCCACCAAAGGGCTGCCACGGGAATGAATGGTATCAGCCAAGCGATGATTGCATTGACTACCATAATTGTTTGGCAGCCTCGCTATATGAAAAGGCAAACCCCTAAAAACTGGTCTTTGGAGTCTATTTCATTGGTTGCGGAAGCCAGCCAAAATCCCATCTAAACTTTCTTTGGAGGGACGCATTTGCTCTTCGCTGAGTTGAGAAAGAGGAGTGTCAACTAAGTTTTGCTCTTCATCCGCAGTCAGTTTTGTTGGGTCGAAGTAGAGGAGACCAGTTACGTGTTTCTTTTCTTTTTCAGCATTATGCAGGGCAGCAAGTGCATCGACTGGGTTGAATAGGTCATGATCTTCACTAATTGTTTCTAATCGAACAACTGAGCCATCGTGCAATTCGATGTCGCGAAAAGCACCAGCGGGGATTTCAACTTCTTCCATTGGGCTAAAACTTGGAATGTAATCTACCGAGTGTAGTTCGACATCGTTTTCTTTAACATAGCCATAGGAACGCATAGATTCATCGTTATTATTGAAAGTCACACAAGGTGAAATAATGTCAATTAAAGCAAACCCCTTGTGGCTCATTGCAGCCTTCATCAAGGAGGTTAGTTGTTTCTTTGCTCCTGAGAATGAACGAGCTACGAAGGTGCAGCCGAGGTTGACGGCAAGTGCGCAGAGGTCGATTGGCTGAGTTTCATTAGTAATTCCTTTCTTCTTCTTTGAACCCATAGCAGCAGTGGCTGAATACTGACCTTTGGTCAAACCGTAAACTCCATTATTTTCTAAGATATAGACCATGTTGAGATTGCGGCGAATGGCATGAATTAATTGTCCAATACCAATACTAGCACTATCCCCATCTCCGCTAACTGCCAAGAAGGTCATGTCCTTGTTATTCATCGCTGCACCTGTTGTTACACTCGGCATTCTTCCGTGTACAGTATTGAATCCATGTGATTGAGATAGGAAATATGCTGGTGTCTTAGATGAACAACCGATTCCGCTCATCTTGACAATTTTCTTTGGGTCCAAACCATTTTCCCATGCTGAAGTAACGATTACATTGGAGACTTGGTCGTGACCACAACCAGGGCAGAGGGAGGATGGACCTCCCTTGTAATCTTCTTTTGGTAAATTAATGACATTCAGTTTTATGGTCATGCAAGCACCTCCGTTGTAGCACCAACTTTTCTTAAAACATCCATTATTTTCTCAGCATAGACCATTGCCCTGGGGGGCATTCCATCTGAAAAGGCACAACTATGAACTCTTGGAACTAATTCAATTGGCAATTCCTTGCGTAGGATTCCATACATTTGACCATCACGGTTTACTTCCAAAATAATTGTAGTTTCATGGTCGCGCACAAACTTTTCAGCAATCGGCGAGAGGGGAAGTGAGCGTATTCTGCATTGTGATACTTTCATGCCGGTAGATTCGAGGATATCGTCGATTTCTTGAATGGTATTTTCCATACTTCCGTAGTAAATAATACCAATTTCCAGTTCTACTTCTTCTCTTAAAAGGGGTTGTGGCAGCCATGTTCTGGAGTTGTCTATCTTTCGCTTTAGACGTTCCATATTTGCATGGTAGACTTCGGGCTTTTCGGAGTATGTTCCATCTTCATCCTTGCCCGTTCCTCGGTAGAGAATCGGATCTATTCCAGAGCCCGGCAATGTCCGATAGCAAATTCCATCTCCGTCGACATCACGGTATCTTCCATGGTTTTCGATGGCGTCTATTTCTTTTTGTGTGTGCAGTACTTTGCCTCTATCCATTGGGGTATCGGGGTAGGTGAATCCGCTACATTTCCATTTGTTCATCCCTAGGTCAAGATCAGAGAAGCCGAAGACTAGAGTTTGCAATCGTTCTGCAATATCGAAGGCTCGCCAACTAAATTCGAAGCATTCCTCCATATTCCCGGGGATTAGGACTGGGAATTGAGTATCACCGTGACTGGCTTCGTAGAGCATTGAAAGGTCGCCTTGTTGGGTTCTAGTAGGTAGTCCTGTGGAAGGACCTGTGCGATTAATATCCCAAACTACACAAGGAACTTCTGCGAAGTATGCCAAACCGATGAATTCGGACATCAATGAGATTCCGGGGCCACTGGTGGCGGTCATTCCACGGCCACCGGCAAAGCCTGTTCCGACAATCATTCCAACAGCAGCCAATTCATCTTCGGCTTGAATGACTGCGCAAGTTGTCTTGCCATCTTCATCATGGCGAAGTTTTGGTAACCAATCGATGATTCCTTCTGCTACTGATGAAGACGGTGTGATTGGATACCATGCTAGAGTTGTTATTCCACCGTATATTGCACCCAATGCAATGGCTTCGTTTCCTTCAATCATGAAATAATCATCATCAACCTCTCGCCTTTCAACTCGATATGGACCTCGCTCTTCGCCGAAGTTCTCGGCTGCAAAATCCCTTCCTAATGCTAAAGCCGTTGAATTTAATTCGATGGCCTTTTGTTTGCCCTTGAACTGTTTGTTCAATGCAGATAGAATTGCATCATCATCGAGGTTTAACAAATGGGCGAGGACTCCAACATAGATGATATTGGCAATCATTCTTGCCAACTTGGGGTGGATGCCTCGTGCCATCTTGGTCATCGGCACTGGTAAGACTAGACAGTCATCTCTCTCAACCGGTAGTTTAACATCTGTATTGTAGATGATGATTGATCCCGCTTTACATGCTTCGATATCGGCCTCCCATGTGGCTTTGTTCATCAATATCTGAATGTGGGTTCGATCTCCTGGTGCTTGATATCCAGCATCAGACGCACGAATGATATACCAAGTTGGTAGGCCGGAAATATTGGAGGGAAAAAGGTTCTTTCCGCTGACATTAACACCCATGTCGGCGATGGTTTGCAAAAGGATGAGGTTAGCACTTTGCGAGCCAGTACCATTTGCTGTTGCGATGTTAATCGTGAAGTCGTTGACTATGGTTTCCATGCCGGTTCCTCCCTGAGTTTGAAATTGAATGTTCTGCACACTATGGTGTGGAGAGCAGTTTCAACACCTTCTCTTGCCGCTTTGGGGGATGAATGTGACTATTCAACATATGGGTGGAGGGCAGTCTGATAATACGGTGTGTTCAAGACGGGGTGGTCGGTCGGCGGGTTCATGGCAAGTAATGACCTAACCAAGGGTTGGGACTCTGTTGAGAAAAAAATCAAGAAGAGTCAATTCGATGAAGCCCTTCTCGATTTGAGAGAGTTGGATGAATCTGGAGAGCATGCGATGACATGGAAACTAGCCGGAGATTGCAAGAAAGGATTGTCTGAAGAAGTAGGGCAAAAGAAAGCCTACAGAGAGGCAGTCAGGCATTACAAACGGGCACTGAAGATGGACCCAAAATTCAAAGATGCAAGGATTGGACTTGAAGGACTGCAAAATGAGATGTTAGTTGAAGGCGTTCGTGAGAGGACGGTTCCAAAAATGATCGACGATGGCACACCAACTTTATTCGGTATTGTTGCAATTCCACTCTTAATGTTGATATTGCTTGCCGGAATCAAAGTAATTTCAGATGGGGCACTTTCAGAAAGTTCACCTGAATACGATTATACTGCTGTAATGAATGTGCAGTGGGTTGACAGTGATGGCCTTTCTCGCAATGATGCAATAACCATTGAATTGTATGTTGACGCCGCTCCAATCCATGTTGAGAATTGGCTTGGTCATGCTCGTGCTGGAAATTACGATAACGTCCGTTGGCACCGTGTTATTGATGGATTCATGCTACAAACCGGAGACATAGAAGGAAAGGATGGTTCTGGTGGGTATGCCTATGAATTCCAAGGGTATTGCAATGGTCAAGTTTCAACTTCTTGTGAACAATCAGTTTGGACAATTCCTGATGAAGCCAATAACGGTCTTATCCACCAACCAGGCTCATTAGCGATGGCAAAGACTAGCGCCGCTAATACAGGTGGCAGTCAATTCTATATCGTTGACAAAGATGGTGAGAAAGTACCACCTTCCCACCTTGATGGAGTCCACACCGTTTTCGGTCAAGTCATAGATGGAATGGACATCATCGACGCCATGGGTCAAGTACAAACTTTAGAAGGCGATAAGCCGGTAAATGAAATGATTATCAAGAATATTGATGTCTCTTCTGAAGAAAAGAAAGGTCTTCTCGATTACCTGATGTTCTGGTAAGATCGACCATAGTTTGTTTGCGTCATCTTGATGCGGGGTGCACAGGTCGCCATCAATATGGACGACTTGCGCAAGGAATTCCCACTGGCTGATGGCTCTAAAGGTACGTTAATTCCACTATCTGAAAGTGGCGTAGATGTTTGTGCCTTACCATTCAGTATTCGCATCCTTCTCGAAGGTGCAATGCGTAATTGTGATGACTTCCTAATCACTCAAGAAGATGTGCAAAATATTGCCACATGGGAACCACAAGGGGAGCGTGGGGAAATACCTTTCATGCCCTCAAGAGTCATACTTCAGGACTTCACTGGCGTGCCAGCTGTTGTAGATATGGCAGCACTTCGAGAAGCGATGGTTCAGTTAGGTGGCGACCCAACCAAAGTCAATCCTCAGGTGCCTGTTGATTTAGTCATTGACCATTCGGTCCAAGTAGATTATTCAGGACTTTTCCCAGATGCACAAGAACGTAATTTGGAGATTGAATATGAGCGCAATATGGAACGTTATAAATTCCTCAAATGGGGCCAACAAAGCCTTGCAGATTTCCGTGCCGTTCCACCTGGAAGGGGTATTGTTCACCAAGTCAATCTTGAATGGATAGCCAGTATTGCACGTCAAGAAAACGGTATCTGGTTGCCTGATTCCCTAGTCGGAACCGACAGCCATACAACTATGATAAATGGTCTTGGAGTTCTTGGTTGGGGAGTTGGTGGAATTGAGGCTGAAGCCGTCATGCTAGGACAGCCCATCTACATGCTTGCCCCAGATGTAGTAGGTTTCCGCCTGACTGGAAGTTTGAGGGCAGGAGTAACTGCTACCGACATGACTCTACAAATAGTTGAAATGTTGAGAGAATATGGTGTCGTTGGGAAATTTGTTGAATTCTTTGGGACAGGAATGCAAGCCCTCTCTTTGCCTGACCGCGCAACAATTGCAAACATGGCCCCAGAATATGGCGCAACATGTGGATTCTTTCCAGTCGATGAAATTACTTTGGAATATATGCTCCTAACCGGTCGTGATGAAAGTGATGTGGCTAATGTCGAGGCTTATTGCAAGGCCAATAATCTATGGTATTCTGCTGCAGATGCGGAACCAAAATTCACTTCGATTTTAGAACTCGACCTCACAATCGTCGTGCCATCTTTGGCAGGTCCTAAACGTCCTCAAGATAGAGTACAACTGAACCACATGTTCGATCACTTCCATGATAGTTTATTCGCTGATATCGGACACTCAGGACACGGCGTAGAAAGTTCAGAAATTTCAAAGAAGCAGGAAGTTGATGGTAAGGACTACCGTTTAAGTCATGGTGATGTAGTTATTGCGGCCATAACTTCCTGTACTAATACCAGCAATCCTGGTGTCATGATAGCAGCAGGTTTGGTGGCTAGAAAGGCTCGTGAGTTTGGTTTATCGGTCAAGCCTTGGGTGAAGACTTCCTTAGCCCCTGGTTCACGAGTTGTTACCGAATATTATGATGCATCAGGCCTTTCAGAAGACCTTTCAGCACTTGGATTCAGCAATGTTGGCTACGGTTGTACAACCTGCATTGGAAACTCGGGCCCCCTCGACGAGGCCATCGAAAGTGCCATCGATAAAGGCAGTATCATCGCAGGTAGCGTCATCTCAGGAAATCGAAATTTCGAAGGTCGGGTCCACCAGAAAGTAAAGGCATCATATTTGGCAAGCCCCCCATTGGTAGTCGCCTATGCCTTGGCTGGCACATTGGATATTGATTTGACAAAGGATGCATTGGGACAGGATAACGATGGCAAAGATGTATTCCTCTCAGATATTTGGCCAAGTGAAGAGGAATTGAAGCAAGTCATCGCCTCCTCAATAACTCCGGAGATGTTTAAGAACAAATATGGAGATGTAATGGAAGAGCCTCGGTGGGATGCAATTTCTGCAGAAGCCAGCGACCTCTATGATTGGGAAGAAGATTCAACCTACATCCGCCTACCTAATTTCTTTGAGGGAATCAAGCCAGAAGTCGAAGCCATTGAGGCAATCCTAGGGGCTCGTTGTCTCCTAAAATTAGGTGACTCTACTACTACTGACCACATCTCTCCAGCAGGTGCTTTCCCCGCCTCTGGTCCAGCCGGTAAATACCTTCAGAGTCATGGGGTAGAAAGAAAGGATTTCAATTCCTTTGGTAGCCGTCGAGGCAACCATGAAGTGATGATAAGAGGTACTTTTGCAAATGTCCGAATCCGCAATCAATTAGCACCAGAAACAGAAGGGGGGATGACAATTCACTTCCCAACTGGAGATGTTCTACCCGTCTATGATGCGGCAATGTTATTTGCCAAAGATGACACCCCTTTAGTAGTCCTAGCAGGCTCACAGTACGGCACCGGTAGTAGTAGGGACTGGGCCGCAAAGGGGACCCTCCTACTCGGTGTGAAAGCAGTAATTTGCACATCATTTGAGAGAATCCACCGCTCCAATCTAGTTGGAATGGGAGTCTTACCACTTTGCTTCAAAGAAGGAGAGGATGCAGATAGTATTGGTTTGGATGGCACAGAGACTTTTGATATCCCAATCAGCGATGATGTGCAGCCATTGCAGACCTTGGAAGTTTCAGCAAGAAAAGCGGATGGCAGTTGTATTGAATTCGAGACTACAGTTCGTCTTGATACTCCCGTCGATGTCGAATATTATCGCAACGGTGGTATTCTTCACACAGTAGTTCGTAAATTGGCAGAATAAGGTGACCATGGGCAATGCTCATAATGAATATCATGGTCCTTGTGCCTATGAAACAGCGTAATGCCTTGCTTCTGGGGCTAATTCTCCTGCTCTCACCTTGGTTATCGAGTATTCCTATTTTGGAGGAAAGGGTCACAAACTTGGAGGAAAGGGTTACAAACGAGGCAGCATGGAACTTCACCGGGGGTTCAAACCAGAGTTCTCTTCTTCCGGTTCAGGGTGATTCGACCACCTTCCCACATCTTGCAGGAAGTCGGGCAGATAATGCCTCAGTAGACTTTTCATTTAGCCCGACAAAACTATGGGGAAACTCGACAGCAGACCTTCGAAGCACCGCAGGTGGTGGTACATTTGAAAACACTACAGTTGGCAGCAATGGCATTCAATTAGTCAATAATGCAGCCAATTCCTATTTGCCAAGCCCTGGGACAAGTAATTTGACTATTCTCAACCAGACGTACATGAGTGGAAATCATAGTTATGATGTTCTCTACATGGGTTGTGGAATCGTTTCCTGTGGAAGTATCATAGTAAATGGTAGCCTGACAATAAGCGCAAATCGGATAGTCATCGAGACCAGTAGTTACATCGATGCATCAGCAACATGGTGGAGCGGTACTGGGGTTGGAGTAAGCGAACAACAAGCGAGTAATGGGAGATCATCCGGTGCAGGTGGCGGCGGGCATAATGCAAGTGGTGGTGATGGTGGTGTACCCTCAAGTGGAACTTCCTCAAACGGTGGCACTTCCTATGGAAATGGCAGCGAAGCAGGCTCAGCCGGAGGCAACATCACCTCCTCTACAGGAACCCTACTTTCCACGGGTGGAAAAGGAGGAGGGGTCCTCAACCTCTTTGCTTTAAGCATTTACATCAATGGTAGCATCAGAGCCGAAGGTGAAGACGGAGATGTTGGAGCAGCACCACCAGGAGGTTCAGGTTCGGGAGGTAGCGGTGCTGGCGGAGGAAGTGGAGGTAGTATCCGACTTCAAGGCAATATAATCGCGGTTGGAGCGACTGGCCAAATATCAGTAGCTGGCGGTGATGGTGGAAATGGCGCTTATGGGCGGTGTGCACCAAACACACCTTGTCTATTCATGTATGACGGTGGGCATGGTGGAGGAGGTGGTAGTGGAGGATATATCCGCATCATCAACTCAACTGGTGGCTACAGTAGCAATGGTGTAATCTCAACAGCAGGTGGAACCGGTGGCTCGGGTGGTCAAGCATATGGCACAGGCTCAGCAGGTAATTCTGGAGGAAATGGTGGCATAGGTTCGTTTTCAGTACAGGGGTTTAGCGGATATAGTGGGTCTGACTTCTTGGCTTATGGTACTTGGACAAGCGAACAACTCTATACAGATGATATTGCAATTGAGGAGGCATACGCCAATTTCTCATATTCAATTCCTACAGATACCAATATAGAATTTGAATATCGTTGGAGCCTCGATAACCAGACTTGGTCTGATTGGATTGAAGGTGATATCAATGGTACAGCAGCCCCTCGCTTAGTCACTTATCAATTCAAATTGATATTATCAACTGATGATAACCTCAGTACACCTTATGTTTCATATGCACATTATTTTTCAAGAAACTGGCAACCTATTTCTAACCTTCAGGTTAGCCTTGAGGGAACAAATGTATTCGGGCCAATCTCTGCCAACCTTGGTGCTACTTTCTCAAATAGTTCCTATAATACTTCAAATCTTAATTCCATAATGCTGGAAGTCCCAATTAACGGCATGGCTGTCGGAGATGGCTGGTACTTCATTGAATCATTTGCATCTACCACCTCTGAAAATTTGAGTATTTCATTAGGTGGTCAAGAGTTAGCGAATATTTCAGAAAATGATTTTCCATCCCAAGGAGTCGACCTCAAAATGCCTCAATCCTTGTTGAATGCAAATTGGCCCACATCTATTTCTACAACTCGAAATGGTATCGATTATGGGCTTATTGCTTTGACTTTCAACAGTCCTTCTAGTCATATTTCAAGCATGAATTGGCTGTTAATCCCGTGGTCAATAAATTTCAGTGCAGATATTGTTGATGCTATGGAAACTCACATTATTTCGGTTTGTGGAGATTGGTATAATGCAACCTCAACAAGAGTCCATGGATTCTTAATAGAAGTTCAGGCCGATGGCGAGGATGACTTTGCAATTTTGACTTTAGATAATTTGGATATTGATTGGGTCGATGATATTGCACCAGTTCTAAAAGATGCGTGGTTCGAAGTATCAGGAGTTCGTAAATCTCAAACTCGTCAAGGTGCTACCGTCGAGATAGCGATTCAAGATTGGTTAGCGGAGAGTAATATTCAGGTTGATGCTTGGGTTCTGGAGAATCCAGTTGCTGCTAATCTGACCTCAGTTGTCACTCTTGGTTCATCAACCACTGCTGGATCAGGAGCCAGTGACTCCCAGGCCACTGCATATGTTCCATTACTAGAGGATTGGTTGCAGGAGAATAACACACAACTATCGATCACCAATCTTGGTCAGGGGGGGGCTAGAGTCACAGATTATCAGGCCAAGATGACTCAGGTTTTAGCGGCTCAACCCGAAGTGGTCACCTTCCTTTCATTCGGTGATTATGCCAATACCCCGGTCTCTCAGTGGTGGAGTGATTATGTTCCACTACTCGAACAGATTGAGGATACAGGGGCTCACATTTTGTTCTTCGATTTACGTATCCAGCCTCAATATGTTTGTGGAAACGGCAGTGGTCCCGGTGGTTGTTATTCTACCACAGAAGCACACGGATTGAACGAGAAGAATGACGCCATGGCTGCAATCGCAGCGAATTTGAGCAATATAACATTAATTCCCTTTAACGATACCAATGCTGCCCATCCAGAGTGGAATGCCATGGATGGACATCCGAATGATGTCGGACATAGCAATATCGCAAGCCAATTTATTTCTGAATTCGAAAACCTTCTCATCGAGAATTGGATTCCATCACAAGCGCCCCTCTCAATGTCTTATGATCATACCCGAAATGTTCACTCTTCTTCCTTCACAACTTCAGATTGGGATGTCGATCAGGAGCATACTAGATTCCTGTCTTTAAGAATGAGTGATAATATGGGCAACAGCGTCTTTTATGGGGCTGCTTCAAACCTCGTAGTTGTTCCAGTTTTACCTCTTGTTAGTAATCTAATCATGAGTAGTGAAAATGGTTTCTTAGATAACAACCAACTCGACTCAAGATGGTGGCATAACCAGAGCATTCTTTTCGATGTAGAGGTTGTCAATGACCGAACGGACTTGAATACCACCATTCAATTGACTTCTTCTGAACATACAATTTTTATTCCACTAACTTGGAATGAATCATCTGCATCCTATCAAAACTATTGGCAAACTGGAAGAGTTAACATGGGAGAATGGAGTGTGGAAGTCCTCTGTTCAGATGACTTGAGGAATGAAGTAGATGGAAATGGAATGTCTGAAGGGGATGATGCAAGCATCAACATTGTTGACCTTCAAAAGCCAAAGATAACCGATGTTTCTGGTGATTGGCTCGATGAATCCGAGTCTACCTATCGAACAATAGTTGAGTGGTCGGCTGAATTAGATGAATCAGTAACCGGCTCTGTTTACGTTAGTGTTGAAGATGGCTCGCATTATCGAACTTTGATTCTAACTATTGATTCCCAAGGTATTGGCTATGCTGATCTTGACTTGGCTTTAATGCAGCCAGGAACTTACTATCTCGATGCTGCAATAACAGATGAAGATGGAAATAATGCCGAAGAATTCACCGCAGCCCATGACTTAACTTTGCTCATTCATCCATCTCCTGATGCTCCTTCGATTCGTTTCTATGATGTCCAATGGCAAGGTTGGAACCTGACTTGGTCTGGAACCTTGGTAAATGAAAGTGATCAACCTACCACCCTTTCATTGATGCTGGATGATAAACCCCTAGATGTTGATTTACAATGGAATGAAAATGAATGGACTTTGACTTTAGATATGCGAGTCTGGTTATTAGGTCAACATAATCTTTCGATTAGTAGTTGCGATACTGAAAACCGTTGCTCGACGAATGTGTCTTCGGTCGATACATCCCCTATTTTGACATTGTACGCCTCCTCCAATTGCTCATTATCTAATGAAGATGCAAATGGAACAGTTCAGGCAGTTTCATGTGATATTTCGAACCAAGGAAGTTGGCAGACCTCAACAAGAGTGCGCCTTCTTTCTCCTGCCCCTGGAGTTCAATGTATTGATGATTTTGAATTACAATCAGGCGCAGAAATTAGTATTATCGCCTGTAGCTTATCAGAAGAATCAGAAGGTGAGCACAACTTGAACCTCCTAATAGAAGCCTTGGATATCAGGGGAGAATGGATGGTTTTATCTCAGAATACATTCACCTTATCGCGTCCAGTTGAGAAGGTAGATGAAGAGCAACCCAAGGAAGAAGATGACCCTGGGGAATCAAAAGCCGATGTTGTTGAATCTAAATCTGATTCTTCCAACACCACACTTTGGGTTGGGGGAGTGTCAATCCTCGCTCTTATTGCAATTAGTCTATTGCTCAAATCTCGTCGTGGCGAGGAGGAAGAAACTGAGGAAGTTTACCTATGGGGGATGGAAGAGCCAACCGGAGTTCCCGAACCAATCGACCAAGATATCGCAAAAATCATGCTTGAAGTGGACGAAACTCCAACCATGACTACAGAACTACCTGTAAAAGCACAATGGGTAAAAGATTGGCAGAGTTTACCCGGTGGCGGAGAATATAGTAGTACTGAGGACGGTCAATGGTACCAAGATGGTGAAGGAGATTGGTGGTGGTCACAACCAGATGGTTCGTGGTCTCGCCGTTCATGACTGAGACGAGAGGTTCATGACCCCCCCCCCAGCAGCCATGGTTGATGACGAAGCGACTCAAGGGTCCAGTACGTTTCCGCTTTCGCGGAGATGAGGACTTAGAAGTCATCATTGAAGGAGATGCTGTTTGGGTCGAACAACAGGTTTCATTGCTTGGGCTCGAAGGAGTCGGTTGGTCAATGTCCCAATCTAGTAACTCCATGGATCTAGGGGGGGGAATGCCTCGGCTGAATTCCAAAGGCGAAGTTATTGCAGCCCCTCCAAGAGATATGGGTCCACCTCCTGACCCATCAAGGATTCCAGTTGTGCGTAGGAAAGTTGGTTCCTTGAACTTACAGGAAAAGTTGCTAAAGATGGGGGTAGAAGCGCTACAACGGCCAGACCCTTTGGAAATCGCAGAAGTTTTGGAAGAATTAGACGAAGCTCCTGAACCGGTTCGAGATCCGCTTTCTTCTGACCCAATGGCGGAGGCTTGGTTGAAAGAAATAATGCGTGTTGCGGTTAGAGATTTTGGAGTTACCGGACTATCCATAGAAGGAATCGAGAAAGCATCCCAGGGTCGATTGAGGAAAACCGACCTTGAATTAGAAGTGTGGCTTGATGTAATGTTCCGACATGGAAAGTTGGTGAAGATTCACGGCGGTCAGAAAATCGGTTATGGACCCAGTCCAAAATGGTTGGACAGTAAATCAAAAACCATCGTATGAGCAAGATTATTTTCAATTGAAAGTGTACCCCCTACACTTGTGCAATCTCCATCTAAACGCACCACTGCGTTCTATTTAATGGCATGACAAAGGTCCGTGTGCGCAAAGGGGTTTAATAGAAAGTGGAACTCGCAACAGTTAGTGAAGATGATGTTGATGAAAAATGAACTCTTACGAATACGCCTACGAAGCGTCTCGTTGGTAGCAATAATGCTACTTTCGCTACTAAGCGTTGCAAGTTTTACGAACGCTTCAGTTTCCCGAACTTATGCAACAAACCGCGACCCCGTGGGGATCGCCCTTGGTGATTTCGATTGCGATAATGACAATGATGTAGCAGTTGCTACAGAAGGAACTCACACCATCAGCATCCACTGGAACGATGGTACTGGCGACCTCTCAAAGCGCACCGATCTTTGGGTTTCGGGTGAGACCGACCGTGTTGCTGCACAATGGGATGACTTTGCGAATGTAGTAAACATTGAAGTCGGAGAATTCGATGGAAACCCAGGGGATGACATAGTAATTTACCAAAGAAACAATCCTTTCAAGACTGCATCTGATGGCACCCCAGCAGGAGAGCCAGGAAACATCACTTTCCTCAATAATAATGGCTGTAGCGATGATGGATTCACAATTGGACAAAGATATTCTCACTTTTGGGTATGGGATATCGCTGCAGATGATTTAGATGGTGATGGAAATGATGAAGTCGTAGTAATCGACCTCATGGCTGATCTCTCTTCACAAAGAATGGTCACATACCAAGGGCCAATCAGTGGCTCAACCCAAGCAAAGATAACCAGCCTTGGCCCATCTACTACTGCAAGATATACCGAGGTCATGCTTGGTGATTGGGGAGAAACTCAAGGTATAGGTCAAACTTGTATGGATAAGGATGCTTGGACCGTCAGACTCCGAGGCGCCGATTATACAACTGGGCAATACACTGGGCAAGGACATGATGACAACGTCACCGTTGTAGAATACAATTGTCTAACCAACACTTTCCCCACAGATATCGCTACTGCAACTCCACACACCATTCAGATGGGTGTTCCTTGGGGAGGTTCTTCAATCGCTGATATAGATGGCGACGGAGTAATAGATGTTGTAGCCATCACCGATGGGAATGTCGAAAATATGTCCTACAAGACTAGTTCCACTTCTGGAACATGGGGTAATTCTCAGATTGCATACTTTGGACCATACATCGCTTGGAGCAGTTTTGTAACAGATTTGAACGGAGACCAAGAGCCGGATTTCATTAATCCAACGATTGCTGAACAAATCAATTCAACAGATAGTACGGGCCAGACAGAGGAGAACTATTACCTTCCACCCCCATCTACTGCTCAAGTCACTCTATCAGATGGTAATGGAGGGCACTTGAACCCACTTTCCTATCAGATGGGGCGAAGACCATCTGCAGTTGCAGTAGGTCAAATGGCAGGAGGTTCATCCAGTTCACTGGATATCGTAGTTGGGCAAACAGGCTATAACTTCGGTAATTGGGTCGACAATATGGGCTGGGATGGCCAGTATGACACAATTAGTGTCATCGAGATGGATAATAGTGATTTAGCAGTTTCAGGAATTGAAGTATCTCCAACCGACCGATATTACGGAATTGTTGGTGAAGGAACTCGTGATATCAATGTCACAATCACCAATACGGGCATGGATGTTCTCAATGGAAATGCCGACATAAACGCTCAACTAAAGGAAATCGATGAATCAGCAAGTACCAACAATAGTGTCTACTCAAATGACTTCGATGGCAATGAGGATACCACAGGATGTAGTGGAGGTTGTGGATGGACTTTTGATGAATACCGAGGTGAAACTAACTTTTGGCACTTGGAGACAAACCATTCAACAAATATTGGTACGGGAAACAACGCACCTGAATTTACTGCCAACCACCTCAAGCAGGACAATTTCATGTGGGCTGGAACAACCCGTGAAAATGCAAGCGGCAGCGAAACTTGGAGTGGCTATCACCGAAATTGGGATATGTCGATGACTCTCAATGACGTTGACCTAAGTAATTCAGACCGTGCTTGGATGTCTGCAGAGATTTTCAATCACCTCTCATTCGATGCCCTAGGCCAGAGTACCGCAAATGGATTCCAAGTTGGAGATATTTGGGATGACCTTGCAATTATCGATGTCAAAGGAGAACGTGGTTGGAGCACAATCGCTTGCCCGACCTCTGCAATCTTAGACGGTGCTTGTGCCTCAGGTAAGAGTATGTGGGGCGGATATGATAACGAGCGTTTGTACAAGATGTACCAGTATAATGGAGGCGGAGGATCTGCAGAGAGTGCCCTATACTATGGACTCGCCACATCCGGTACTTTCTACGGCTGGCAAAACTTCACCGAAGACGAAGGCGATTCAGGAGCCTTTGACCTATCTACCTGGGCCGGAGAAACAGTGGATATCAGATTCCGCTTCCGTACTGGATTCGGTGGCAGTATTTCCGATGAAAACGAAACCCGCTGGAGTGGTAGAGATGGATTTGCAGTAGACAATGTCTCCATTTGGAAGCAGACAACAGCCTTTATGCCAAATCCACAAGTCATATCCAAGAGTATCACCTTGAACAACTTAGCACCTGGAGAAACTCACGTTGAAAGCATGCAGGCAAATTTCGTCAATGATACGATTTACCGTATCAATGCAACCGTTGGCTTCAATCAGGATACACAAGCAGTGAATAATGAATTAGTATTCTACCTTCAAACTTTGAATGTATATGACCCAGCAGTTGTCGAATTCACAGAATTTGAACCTGGAGCATTATTCCCTGAAGCAGAAATGGATATTGATGTGAAATTAGCACATTACGGAAATACAGTAGTTGACTTTGACGTCAAGGCTACAGTGCTGAGTGCTGAACCGAATTGGATTAATTGTGATACACCTGCAACTCAGTGTTCAGAAGATTTCGATGGCGACTCATCAGGCTCCCGCTATACTGATGACGGCAATGGACAAGGAACATCAGTTGATGATACAGGTGCTCAAGAAGTATTGTTCGGAAGCAACGCCTATTGGTTTGGACATCCAACCAACACCGTAACTGATGGATATGATGAAGTTTGGAACGAATCATTTACTATTCCGGATATTGACTTAACTTCTATGACTGGTGATTTCGTTTCACTCACCTTCGATTACTTTGCGGAGACATTCTTCCGCATCAATAGCAATGGTGATTACTACAGTGTCAACGATTATGCTGCTATTCAGATGGAATGGGAAAAAGATGGTAATACCTATAATGGTTTAATGGTCGGAATGTGGAATGACTATGACCAAGATGGTACATGTAATGAAGATGGTAATGGTGATGGTTTCATTGATGATAATGAAACCAGTAATTTTTCCTTTACTGAGATCAACTATATCGGAGATTCAAGTAGTGAAGCCGGTACAGATGGAAATTACAATGTCTTC
>Ga0302122_10000158_pt1 | contig 37284 bp, 28 predicted proteins | sample CB21_SCM_MG_FD_203115 | JGI IMG/M metagenome (GOLD analysis project Ga0302122, IMG submission 203115) | Marine microbial communities from Western Arctic Ocean, Canada - CB21_SCM | ecosystem: Environmental > Aquatic > Marine > Oceanic | place: Canada: Western Arctic Ocean | collected 2017-09-28 | reverse complement strand
GCACCTGCAGTGTGATCTTTGTTATAGGGCTAGTAGTTTGCGCAGTTTCAAATGCTAACTGTGAAAGAGATAATAAATGTTGAGTGTCTCGGCAAGGCCGGGTGAGTGGCACCGGGATTTTTATCAGCGGACCCTTGGCACCGGCCAGGCACCAGTGAAGGTGTTCGACCAGAATATGGTGTTGGCATAGATAACTTTCCAGGCGCACCAGCAAGCGCTCAATAAAGGGAAGCAAAAGCGGGGTTTCGACGCCTTCTGCTGGTAATGTAGCGCTTCGTGTAAATTTTGGCGGGAGTGTAAAAAAGGCTTGTGGGTCCGGGGCTTGACCCAGTAGCTTATCCAGGCGGCCCACTATGTCTGGTCCCAGACGTCGTGCCAGGCCATTGCGTGGCAGACGCTGTAGGTCGCCTATAGTCCTGATGCCAAGCTGCATCAGCAGTCGATGCTGTTTTGGATGCGTTGCCAGCATCTGCGCTGGCAGAGTGCGCACTGCGGTATTCAGTTTGCTTTGACTGGTAACGCAAATTGATTTTCCCGCATGAGCGCACAGCAGTGCACTGGCCGGTGTCGGCATCAGCGCGATACAAGGCAGCAGAGCTTTATCGGTAATCCAGGAGCGAATCTGCCCCAGTAATGATCGGGCGCCGCCATAAAGTCGCAAACTGCCGGCGATATCGAGCAGCAAGCTGTCTTTAAGCACGGTAATGGCGGGTGTCCAGCACGCTGCTTTGATCGCAAATTGTGTTAGCTGTGCCTTCTCTACCGCGGTATCCCGGGCTACCGCTTTGAGTGCAGGCGCCAGGGTCTGAGCCACGGCTAATGTCATGCCGGGGCGTACACCATTTTTCTGTGCCTCCTGGTTTGGAGTAACTATTTGTTGCGTCTGACCCTGTTGTTCATAAACTGCAATTGCCTGACTATTGTTGCCATGTCCAAGAGACTCCAGTGGCAGATATGGCAGGTATATGGCGAGCCACAGGTGATCAGGGCGAGCAACTGATTCGACAGAAGCGTGAGCCGGCAGTAGGCTGTGCACTAGGGATGGACTGCTGCCAGAAGCTTTCCTTCCAGAGGCGCTTTTTTGCTGATATACCCCCACTGTCAGGTCGACACGACCGATACGGTAGGTGCCGTTTGGCGCTGTACCAGCAATCCTTGGCGCAATGGCCCGCCACGACATTTAATAATGTCAATGTAAACGCCGTTCGCAGTGTGCCGGCAGTGCAGGCGTAAAGCTGCCATGCTGTGAGAGTCTGCTCCATAGTGATTTTGAAAACAGATTCCCAGTGTCTGCCCATGCTCGGCTGCAAGTTGTAGTCGTCGTGTGGCTGCGCGCTGTAGTTTGCCCGACCAGAAAAGCACAGCGCTGCAGGCTCGGGAGCGCAGTGATTGCTCTGCTGACCACAATACATCGGTGCTGCCGGCAGCACGTATGAGCAGTATTTTTGACAGATCCAAGCCGTTTTGGTGCAGGCCGGGTGCATAAGGAATCGCCGGTGGCGTGACCCAGGCCTGCCAGGGCCTTTGTGGCGCCAGTGTTGCGAGGGCCGGCAATAACAGCCACAAGGGGCTGTACGTGACATCTTCTACCAGGATCTCAGTCAGCGTGCCTACTGGCCAACCAGCATCTGGCAGGTGTTGATCCAGCACGGAAAAACCAGTTGCGATGGTACGTCCTGGCGCAGATATTTTCGAGCCACGCCAGATATCCCGCCGCTGCAGGCAGGATTCCAGACTCACGGCAGAGTATCGTTGCGTATGATGCCTACCCCGATCCCCTCAATCACCAGAGACTGTTGCCGCAGGTCAATTCGTACAGCGGTGAAGTCGGGATTTTTCGGTAGTAGGGTAACCACGTTGCCACGACGGCGGAACTGCTTAACGGTAACCTCGTCGTCCAGTCGGGCAACGACGATCTGACCATTGATGGCTTCTTGGCTGCGGTGTACTGCCAGCAGATCGCGGTTGAGAATGCCGGCATCACGCATGCTCATACCGCGTACCCGTAGCAAATAGTCGGCCTTGGGGCTGAATAACCTGGGTGGCAGGGGGTAGTGATCCTCAATATGCTCAGTTGCCAGAATTGGATTACCAGCAGCGACTTCGCCTATCACTGGTACCCCGGACGGTGCCAGCACCCGGATGCCGCGTGAAGCGCCCGACCGCAACTCGATAGCACCCTTGCGGGCTAGCGTTCGCAGGTGCTCTTCGGCTGCGTTGGCCGAGCGAAAACCCAATTGTTTCGCAATTTCGGCCCGGGTAGGAGGCATGCCCGTGGCATCGACAAAAGCCTGTATGCATTCAAGTACCTGCAACTGTCGGGCAGTGAGTGGCTGGTTCATAGCAGCCTCTGGCGTGGAAAGGGGTTTCTCATATACTGTGATTATATACAGTTATTTTTTGAAATTGTCTAGTCTTATCCTGAGCGGCTTCCCGGTCAGACTGCGGTCTTTGCCGGAAGTTAAACCTCAATAGCAGGGGTGTTCACCCAAAATCGGCTTTCTTTCCCCATGTTTTTGGCCATTTTGGATTTGCATACTGATCCGATAAACTCAACTGCCCCTCCTTTGTATTTTTAATTGCATTGAATAAGATTCTTACTGTGGTTCACCAACAGGCCTCGACCCCGGGCCTACTTGGCAAAGTGCTAATGGCGCGCGGCTTTGATCTCGATCGGTGTTGTCCGTGCGTTGGAGACCCTTTGCCTCAGGATCTTGCTGGCTATGATGCGGTAGTTGTGTTCGGTGGGCCACAAAGTGCGACAGATGATGGCGATCCGGGAATTCGGGCCGAGTTAGACTGGTTGGAGTCTGTGGTTATTCCCAGCGATGTCCCGACCCTGGGAATATGCCTTGGCGCTCAGGAACTCGCCCGGGTTCTGGGAGCAAAAGTTGGGCCTCGTGGCGATGGGTTAGTCGAAATAGGATATTGGGAAGTGTCCCCGACCAAAGATGGAAAACCATTTCTTTTAAAGCCCACCGTGTTTTACCAGTGGCATTCAGAGACTTTCGATATACCCCCGGATGCGGTTCATCTTGCGGGAAATGACGCCTTTAACGGGCAAGCATTCTCTTTTGGTGATCATGTATTTGGCATTGAGTTTCATCCCGAGATCACTCGGGAAATGATCAATCACTGGTGTACCTCTGAACGAGGCGAACCGAAACTAGCGTTGCCCGGCGCCCAATCGCATATTGAGCAGCTGACGGACCATGCCCGTTATGCACATGATGCGCGCCAATGGTTGGATCACTTCCTCGATCAGTGCTTTCTGGTGGCCAAGCCAGAGATAGCAGGTTCGCCTGCATCAAGCGCCTGAGGGTTTAGCGTTTGGAGTTGGTCAACCCCGCCAGCGTACTCGGGCAAAAAATCCTGAGAGTGAGTCAAGACAGTGCTCAGGCCGCTTTTTCCAGCACCAAGATTACAATAGCGATGCTCAATAGCGCTACCCCGGTAATTTCGATTCGGCTGACTTTTTCTCGAAATATCAGCACCGAAACCAGGAAGGTAAAGATCAGTTCGATCTGGCCTAACGCCCGAATGTAAGCCGCGTGGGTTAGTGTAAATGCTGCGAACCAGCAGATGGAGGCAGCCCATCCGGCAAAACCCACACCAATACAGATTGGCCAATGCTTAAGTGTCCGGGTGATCTGCCCGCGCTGAAAAAGGCGCAGCCAAATCAGTAGTATCAGGCTCTGTATTGTGATCGCCACAGCCAGGGTGTAGGCGGAGCGAATCAGCAAACCGCCTTCCTCCAGCGAAAGCACGGCGCCACGAAACAAGACCGAAGATAATCCAAGCATGAGGCCGCAGGCGAGACCGACCAGAGTGACTTTTTGACCGAGGCTGGCGAGCAGTTTAGAAAAAGAAATCCGGGATTTTCCGAGCGTCATGATCATAATCCCGACAAAGGCAATGAGGATCGCAATCAGAGCCTGACCAGAGATGCTTTCTTGTAGTAGCAGCGCTTCGAGCAATACCACCTGGACCACTTCGGTTTTCGATAATGCCGTACCAACTGTAAAATTTGATAATGAAAAAAGCCACATCAGCAAGAACGTAAAGATGATTTGAGTAATAGACCCGCCAATAACCCAGCCAACGAATGCAGGATTTGCGGCGGGGGTGCTCATCTCGAACCCGACGACCAAGACGGCAAGCCAGAGAAAAGAAAAGGGGAGAGCGTAAAGAAAGCGAACCGATGCGGCGCCAAGATCGGTGAGTTCAGACTTTAAGTGGCGCTGCACTGCGGAGCGCAGGTTCTGAAAAAACGCGGCGGCGATCGTGATAGGAATCCAAAGCATTGTTATCAGTCTTGTAATAGGTGACGAGGGTACTTTCCACAAATCGAGCATCACAGGGTTGCTGGCCCCGATTTGTTGGTGGGCGAAATTTCTGTTAGTTTAAGTCGCGGTTCAAATATCGTTTGCTTATACAGATTAAAACAATGGAACGCTCTTGGGGGGCAAAAGAGAAATGAACGATTCTGTGGTGAAAGAGGCGGGCGCTGACAAAAACAAGCGCTCAGATAAAAGAGGCTGGAGTTTGGTCTGGACTGTCTTTTTAGCAATTTTGGTTGGGCTGCTAGCTGCTAGTTTCGCCAAACTGCTTCTGATTTCGATTAATTTTACTGAGACCTTCATCCACCAAGGCCTTTTGTTTAACTTTGATGGCAGCCCGCTCATGGATCTTGCGAAAACTGAGGGGATAGAAAATGCCAAGCTCAGGCCGTTTAATGTGGTTGTTATGGTGATTTTCGGGCTTATCGTGGGCTGCATGACTTATTACCTGATGCCAAACCGTGCTAACCGCGGGTTATCGCATGTGATTGAAGATGTGCATTTTAATCAGGGACATACAGGGGTCAAAGAGGGGTTGGCTGTGGGTGCGATCAGCGCTGTTTCGATTGGGGCTGGCGCATCGGTAGGACGATTCGGGCCAGCTGTTCATCTGGGGGCTGCGGCAGCCTCTGGTTTGGGTTCGATTTTTAAGATGAGCAAACGCGAACGGGCTACACTGAGTTGCGCTGGTATTGCGGCCGCAATTTCAGCTTCATTCCTGTCTCCGATTGCTGCGATTATCTTTGTGCAGGAGGTGGTCCTGCGGCAATGGAAAATCCATCAATTTATTCCAATAGCCACTGCTGCTGTCGTGGCAAAAGAGTTGGCATTTGTACTGGATGTCCATTTTGTCATTCCCGTACCGCCTATGCCAAATGACGTGCAACTCTTCGAGCTTAAATATTTTGCTCTCGTAGGCCTGTTGGCCGGGGGCTTGGCGATAGCGTTTAATCGTGCGTTGCCGGCCGCAACAGCGTTCGTTGCCAAGCATCTAAAAGTTGATAATAGAATTAAGCCCGCGATAGGAGCGCTAATTTTGGCCGCCATGGGATTTTACTACCCCTCTATATTGGGTCTAGGGGGTTACGAAACACAGCTGGCGGTAGCAGGGGGGATCGCGATATCGCTCTGCGTGATTTTGTTGGCGCTAAAATTTTTTGCTACTGTGGCAAGCTTTTCCTTCGGGTTTAACGGCGGTATATTTGGCCCAAGTTTGTTCATGGGTGCGATGCTGGGATCTGCTGTTGGGCTGATTCTGCAAGAATCTGGAGCTGATATCACGAGTATTTCTCTTTATGCGCTTGCCGGTATGGGGGCCATGGTTGCAGGTGTAACCGGAGCCGTGATGTCTGCCATCATTGTCATGATCGAGATGACCGATGGGGTAGCGACAGCGCGCCCGTTGATTTTCGCCGTGACTTTTGCCTACGTCGTGATCTACCTCGCTTCGGAGAATTCTCTGTTAGTCAGGCAATTAAGAAGCCGAGGGAAGAATCCTTGGGGCAAGAAGAATTGACAAGATAATGGTATTAGGCATTGGCCGCACCACATAACCATTCCATGGGGGCCAACTAAAGTCTAGAACGTTCTAAAAATAAGCTGATATAGGATGAGCAAGAGCCTATTTCTGTGGGAAACTGAACGAAGGTGTCGGTTCCAGAAAATGTTTTTAGGACTCCGATTAAAAGCTATAGAACCTAAGGCTGGATGGTAGCGCTAAAAGAGTTGATGCTTGGTAAGATAAAGAACCAAGAGTTGATGTAAGATAGCTTTGAGTTGAATCAAAGGTCCAAGTTGGCATACTATTGCGTTGAATAAGCGAAGAACTTTATCTGACCACTGGTTTCTTGCCGAAGGATCAATCTTGCCGGTTGCTTCAACATTACGGATTTTTCGGTAAATAATATGTTCTGTGATGCTGAAAAATTTTTTCAGCATCACCAAGAAAGTTGCTTTTCACTAATAACGACTGATTTTTATAAACGTTAAAATGGTGTTCTGGATTTCGAGATTAATCTTAACCAGAGCCACCGTTTAATTACATTCCAAGGAGATCAAGATGGCTAAAAGCCTTGATAGTGCTGTCGCCCCGAAGGAGCGAATAAATATTGTATATCAGCCGGCTACGGGCGGGCGAAAAGAGGAAATCGAATTACCGCTCAAGCTCATGGTGCTTGGCGACTTCAATGGTTCGAAAGAAACTCCGTTTTCGGATAGGGAGCCAACCGAGATCTCCAGCCCAACCGTGAGCGGCGTGATGGCTGCCATGGATGTTTCGGCTGAGTACTCAGTTCCGAACACGCTGACTGGTGAAGGCGAGATCGCTGTAAAACTTGACTTTACCTCTACCAAGGATCTTTCGCCGGCAGCAGTAATCGACCAAGTCCCCGAACTGAAACAGATGCTGGGACTCAGAGATGCATTAAAAGCTCTGCGGGCGCCAATAGGTAACTCATCTGAGTTTAGAAAGTTGATTGACGAAAAAGTCTCTCAACAAAAATAAATTGATGAACCTATTCGAATAAATATTTAGAGGATTAAGATAATGGCAAAAACAGATGTTACTGACGAAATTCTTGATGCTTCTGGTCTGACACTACCAGACGATGTCGTAGGCTTTGCGAAAAACGCAGTATCTTCTTTGATCACCCGAGCAATAGCTCAGGAAAACGGCGCTAGCCGAGTTGATCGGCGATTTGTGGATGCGGCGATCGCAGAACTCGACAAGAAAATAGGTGAACAGCTCGATGCGATAATTCACCACGATGATTTCAAGGCGATCGAATCAGCGTGGCGTCAACTGGATTTTCTGGTTTCTGGTACCAATTTCAGAGAAAACATAAAGATTCAAGTGTTGGATGTCACAAAAAAGGAGTTGATTGCTGACTTCGAAGATGCTGCCGAGATAACAGATAGCACATTGCACAAGTTGGTGTACACAAATGAGTATGGCCAGTTTGGCGGTGAGCCGGTGGGCGCTATCATCGGAGGCTATTATTTCGGACCCGGAGAAAAAGACTGTGAATTGATGCGGTGCCTTGCTAACGTGAGCAATATGTCCCATGCACCTTTGATCGCGTCGGCGGATGCATCATTTGTAGGCTTAGATTCTTGGTCGGACCTTTACAAGCTGAAAGATCTTGAGTCGGTCTTCGACTCACCAAAGTATCGATCCTGGAACGGCCTACGTACCTCAGAGGATTCGCGGAACATTTGCTTGACTTTACCAAGATTCTTGCTGCGAACGCCCTATGGCACGCAAAATGAAATCTCAGAGTTTGATTATGAAGAAGACGCGGCTGCCAATGATAACTTTTGCTGGGGAAACGCGGCATTCGCCCTAGCAGGCCGCGTAGTCGATTCCTTTGCCAAGTATCGTTGGTGTCCGAATATCATAGGTCCCAAGAGCGGTGGGGCTGTAACTAACCTGCCGTCCTATATGTATGATCAAGACGGACAATTCTTCGTTTCAGGCCCGGTTGAAATTCCTATCTCTGATCGTAGAGAGTATGAGTTCAGTAATCTCGGGTTTGCGCCACTGACACTGCGCAAGGGCACGGATAACGCCTCATTCTTCTCGGCAAACTCAATCCAGAAGGCGAAGTTCTTCGGCTCCGACCCAGGAGCACGACAGGCAGAGCTAAATTACAAATTGGGAACTCAATTGCCGTATCTCTTTGTTGTCACCCGTTTAGCTCACTATCTCAAAGTGTTGCAAAGAGAGAACCTAGGCGGATGGGTTTCTCGGGGCGATATTGAAGCGGAACTTAATCGTTGGATTCGTAACTATGTTGCAGACCAGGAAAATGTGCCTTCTGTGATGAGAAGTTCGCGTCCACTCCGAAATGCCAAGATTGAGGTCTCCGAGCATCCCTCAAGCGCCGGCTGGTACTCGATCAGTATGCAAGTTACCCCGCACTTCAAGTTTATGGGTGCAAACTTTACATTGTCTCTGACTGGATCTGTCGAAGCGGGAGCAGGCGAGGGCGTGGAAGCTGCAGGGTAAGTGACACCTAACTAACTGAGGGTGTCTTGGATACCCATCGTGCGTAAGGCGCGATGGGTATTACAATATACAGTCAGGATTGGCAATAAACTGCCTCCCTTGATAAACGATCATTAATTATAAATGTAGGAGAAATCATGGCGTACAATATTTACTTGGAGATCGCAGATGTTACGGACGGCGCCAATACAGAGGATAGTATCGGGCAGTTCGCTGTTGCTGAGCACGAGGATGAAATCACTGTACTGGAGTTTCGCTGGGGCATGAGTATCCCGACCGACGGGCTGTCAGGGCAGATTACCGGCAATCGCCGGCACGAGCACCTGACGATCAAGAAGCACCTTGATAAGTCCTCGCCTTTGCTCGCGCAGGCGTTGACTAATCCAACACCACTTGAGCTGACTTTTTCGTTCTTCCGCCCAGGCGATATTGGTGGTGAGGGCGATCCGGAGCCATTTTACGAGATTGTTCTCGAAGGATCCAAAGTGGTGGCAGTAAAGGTGACCTCGCCGGATATTCTAGATCCTGCAAACGATAATATGCCCGTCTATGAGCACGTCACGTTTGCTTATAATAAGGTGACTGCATCTCATGAACCTGGCGGCACCGAGTTTGTGGATACCTGGACTGGTGAGTAAACAGTCTTTCCAGTGAAGTTTCAGGCCGGGGGTTCGTCAACCTCCGGCTTGCACGTGCAGTAATGAGACTCGAACTCGAAACGTTATTGCTCTGTCCTTCAGGGGCCAGGCTGACTGTCTGAATCTTGGAATTAAGAGCTTTATTATGTGGAAAAGACTACTGGCCGGTGTACTATGTTGCCTCCTCTTGTCGGGCTGTATCACCCGACCCGTAGAGGTTACGAACACTGTTAAACTGACCCAGGTAACCGCAGGCAACCTACCTGCCCAGGCCGGGGCCATCACTGTCGAGATTGATGCCCATGAAGACCTGAACTGGTTTGAAAATACCAGCAACGGGCTGACCCTTGCTTTCATGCAGGCGAACTCGCGCCAGGTAATTTCACAGCTGGCGAAAAGTCCTTTGGGCCTCCAGCAGATTCTCGAGGGGACCATTACCGATCCGTCGATCGTTCAAACCGATACATTCTTGATCCAGCCAGGAACGCAACTGACCGTGCCAGTGGCACGTGCCGAAATGGGTAAGTATTTTGTAATTGTTGCGGGTTACTTTAGTTTGAATCCAACCAAGTCGATGCTGGTATTTGATACCTCCTTGTATCTCGATCGAACGTATCACCTCGATCCTTTTGCGTTATTTCATACAGACACGCCGATGTATGCGCCTAACGAGTTGATTCATCTTAGTCTCGATCAGACAGAAATTAATAAGGAAGAAACAGTGTCTTCGGTCTTCTGGCTCGAAGGGAAGGGTTTGTTTGGAAATCTCTTTTACGGAATTTAGCTTTTTTGATGCTGCCCAAATTAATATTGAATAATTGTGCGGCCACTTCGGGGCCCTAGAGGATCACAAACATGAACTATGGAAGGCAGCCTAGGTGGTTTTCTGGACAGTTTCTGGAGTCGCAGCACCTTCAGTACCTGACCATGCGTACGGAATCACTCCTTGGTACCACACTCACAATGGTGCCACAAGAGGTCTATGGCTTTGCAAGCCTTGAGATGGATAACAGCTTGCTTCAATCCGGCACGTTGCGCCTCTCATCTATGGCGGCGGTCACCCAGGATGGATCGCTTATCCAATATCCCGGTAACAGTCGGGTGCCCGATTTGAGTTTCATCGATCAATGGCGAAATCCAAAAGACCCCCTGGATATTTATATTGGTATCCGGCGCTATAGCCCCTCGGCACCGAACGTTAGTGATGATAATTCTGGGCGAAGCCGGCTAAGTTCTTCTTTGGAGATGTTCGACTACAACGACGCAGATAGGTCCGTTAAGATCGAACTACTAGAGTTGGATGTTAGGTTTTTTACCTCAGACGATCTCTCGGAAGGTTCCGACTACGAGAAACTTCAGTGTGCTCGGTTGGTGAACCAGGATGGAGTAATACAGCACGATAAAGAATTCTCTTTTGCCGCCACGAATTTGCATGCTTCCCCGGTCCTCAAAGGATACGTTGAGGAATTCTATGATGCGGTAATGATTGCCGTTAGAAAGTTAGAAGAGATCAAAAGCTCTTTTAACGGCGAATCCCAGGAGTACGGTAGGCGGGAGGCACGAATGATGGCTGGAATTCAGGCTCTAAGCGAATGTACCGCGAGCATGCACCACCTCTTAAGCGGCCCGTTTTTACATCCGTCGCTTATCTTCCAACCAATTGTTGTGCTGATTGCTCGGTTGAGTGTTTTCTCTGCTCACATAGATGTCACTGGTAGTTACCGTGGTGGATCAGCTGAGAACCTAAAGTACAACCATAGCGATCAAGGCGTGTGCTTTAAGCGGGCTATGGAGATTCTCCCGATGCTACTTGATGAGTTAGCACCGAGTCCCCGCCTGGTGGTGCCGTTCGTCACACTAGACAAAGATCGGTTGTATACAGAAGTACCGGCTCATTTCTTCGGTGAGTCGACGGATTATTTCCTGTTGATTGAATCAAAAGATAGCGACAACTCGTGGTTGGCAGAGTTTCAGCATCGCGTAAAAATAGCGGCTCAGGACGATATCGCTAATCTGACTAAACATTCTCTTTCGGGAGTGCCGTCCCGCCTTTCGCCTACGAGGCCGTCGGGGGCACCGATTCGGGAAAATGCAATCTACATAAAGCTCAGCCCAGATAACGATCTGTGGCGAAAGATCGAGGAGAAGAAGGGAATCTCGATTGAGTGGAAGCAGATTCCTGAAGGGATAACCATTGAGTTGGTTGCGGTCCAGCGCTAGGGATTCATTCAGATGCTGTTAATTCAATGTTTCCAGTCAGTGGTAAGTCTTGTAGAGAATCTTGCGCATCTGGACAAAGAAGAAATAGTAGTAAGCCCGCTAAGAAACTCATTCGTCGAAGCGATAAATGCCTCGGTGAGGATTGCATCCGAAGAGGGTTTTAAGGAGCGGCAGATTGAATCGGCGAAATTCGCTTATGCGGTGATGATAGATGAGGTAATGCTGACTAGATCTGAAATTATAGAATTGGAGTGGAAAACCAACCTCCTGCAAGAAAAGTTCTTCGGCACGATTACAGGCGGGGATCGGGTTTTCTCACAGATGCGCGAATCATTGGACCCGCTACCTGCAAACTACGATATTCAATTGGTTTATCTTAATTGCCTGGATTCGGGCCTGGTTGCCTCCTTGCATAAGGATTCAACAAGTGTCGATGCTGTGAAATACCGCCTTAGGGAGTCGATCCAGATGACACGACGGACTATGATCAATCCGGACCGGCTTTGTCCTAGCGCTTATCATGGCCTAGGCGAGAAAGGTACTGTTAAGCGCCACCCAAGAAGGAGTGGCCTGGTCACCGTGAACTTGATAGGTCTAATAGGGCTGGTTGGAGTTTATTTATATTTTTCTCAAACGATCGAGAAAACATTGACTGTGACGGCCGATTCAACCTTTCTCGGACAAACCGATCAGAGTGAATCCACTGAGGTCAAACCGCCTAATCAATTGATGGAGTTGATCCAGAGTATGAGTTCGGGGATATTTGGCGAATCTCCTGAAGAATGAATGGTCGGGACCTTCATCTCGCTCGAGACAAAGGGCGAAAGACCAGAGTTAGATCTTTTTCAGTGAGACACTAGAACAAAGCAATGAAAGTTTTTAAATGGATCCTAATTACGCTCCTAGTTCTCGCGATAGCATTCGGGATTATTGTGGTTTCGTTGGGTCTGGGTTATCCACAGGAGCTTGCACTTCGCTGGGCTGCTTATTTTCTTATTACAGTCATTGGTTTCTTTATTCTTAGGCGAATTATTAATCGCTGGCGAGCGAAGCAGCGGGCAAAAAAACTCTTAGACCTGAAAGAGCGTGACAAGTCACTTTGGTCATCACTCGGATTTTCCCGCGACGCAGATCAGGATCGTTTCCGGATATTGCAGAAGACTCTGCGAAAGCGGATTGGACGTGGTGGGGAGTACCACGTGCCATGGTTCATAGAGCTCGAGTGCGATACAGGTGATTTCAGAAGATACCTAAAGCAAAACAGTAACAACGCAGCGCTAGACCTCAGTCCAGATGTATCTTCAGGTTCCGCGATCGATATCGATATTGTTGATTCGTTCCTGTGCTTGTCCTGTTCAAAGGAGATCACGAATCAAGAGGAAGGGGGCAGCACTTGGCGCGATCTGCTTGAGGGGCTGAACAAATATCGAGATCAACAACCTGTTGATGGCGTCATTGTGTCTTTGCCGGTTCAGTTCCTCTTGGAGTCTGAAGATCGGGTCACCGATACTGGCCGGTCTGTCAACGAGTTGATTCAAAACGCGATGAGAACCTTTCGGATGCAAATCCCAGTGTTCCTGGTCGTTACGGATTTATGGCGAATCGACGGGTTTGAACCTTTTACCGCTTTGTTGTCAGAGCGCGAGAAGGAGCAGGCTCTGGGCCTGGGTTTTGGCCGGAGCGATCAACAGCTATTTGAGATGGATGAGGGGTTCGCGCAGTTCTCACAGCAGTTGTGTGGCAACCTTTTACGCGTAATCGAAAGCAAGATTGCACTGAATATTGCTGAGGTCGCTGATCACAGCGTTTCTAACGCAGCGTTAATGAGACTCACGACGGAGATTGGGCGCCTTCAGAAGGGGGTTGAGATTCTGGTCAAGGCGGTATCTGGGAGCATCTTGCAGAAAGTGCGCCCGAGTTTTCGCGGGGTTTACTTATTTAGTTTTCCACCACGCACAAACCCCGCCGATCAGGCCCCCGCTGACCAGTCCGTCTTCAACTCTGAACTTCTTCGGAAAATTCTCCCAAAAGAGAGTGGCGCCTCAACCACACTGGAATTTGCAGAACGTCTTTTCATTGGAGCCCGTCGAAAAGTTTTCAGTCGGGTCGCGATAATTTGGATTGTGATCGTTGGAGCCATCTTCCTTGACGGGGCGCTCGATCTGCAGTCAATGGACTTGGTTAGGAAGGATTCTATTGCGCTAAGGCCGGTCAAGGTCGCCGATTATGAGATCAACACGCTAAATCAGCTGGATCACAAGCGTAAGATTATTAGCCGCCTTGAGTCGCAGGCGAACAGTTACGATTTGCCCCCGCTTCCTGTTCCATGGCTCGGTATTCCGCCTGACAAAGAAAAGATATCAGTAATGAAGCGCCGATGGATCGTTCAGGCGAACAAAGCTCTTAAAGGTATCGATTTGCAATATGTCGACTACGTACGTGCGGTTAAAAAGGAATATTTGTTGGCGCTGCCTTCGGAAAAAACCCGAGCTAAAAATAGCCCAGGGTTGGATGAGCGGCCAATGACGCCTTTCTCAAAGTTTGGGTTAGCGATGACCAATGCGCTTAGCCGAATTCAGGTGCTAAGAGCGATTGAAGACGGGCAGTCGCATCGAGATATCTTAAGTTTGCCAAATCCATTTTCCGCAGATTCTGCATACGAAATTACCAAGGATGATCCAGATTTGGCGGACCAAATGTTCGACACCTTTGTTTATTCGAAAGTGTGGTCGAAGAATTTTTCTGATTTCGACGGTATTGAAGTTGACAGGAGTTACTGGACCACGAAGGCCGAAAGCTTGATTTCCAAACTAGACCCTGACATGACGTGGCTGATGTATGCTGCAAACGATCAGATCCTGAAGGATACGCCGTTGATCTCAACAGGCGATCTGTGGCCAGAATTTCCACCCTCAAAAGTCATGACCTTATCCCCAGTCTGGACTGATCTGGGGATCACTTACTTTGATCAATTTTTCCGAGTCATTCGCAATTCGGGCCTGAGAGGAGAATGGCTAGATACTGCAGAAGCGAATTTTAAAAAAGCCTACGCTAAACGCCGAATAGTACTCTGGGAAGACTATGCCAATACCGTGCTGAAGGGGAATGATCAGTTAATCGCTCGATCTGCAGCGCTCGGCAATGTTATAGAAATGGCGTCAAGTCGAAGAAATCCCTATCGAAGTGCGTTGAGGTTAATCGGCTCTGGGAACAAAGAATCTTACTTTCCTGATAATCGTCCAGACTGGCTTAATCTTGCACTGTTTCACGAGAAGATTGAGCTTCTTGGCGGCGATGAGGAAGACGGAGGCCCCAGTAAGACACTGACAAAATTAGGGCTGAAGCTGGTTTCGAAATTTGGCGGGGTTGGCAAGGCTGTGAGCGGGGCCGGAAAAAAAGGTTTAAAGACGAAGAAAAAACTCGATAAGGAGAAAGGCGCGCCAGATCGGGATGGGCAGCTTGATGCTGTCGCGAAGGTTTTTAAAGAAAATTATCTTCCCGCATTGGCCGCAATCGCATTCTCGGCCGACAGTCGTGATACATCGTTCAAAACTATCACCTCTCGTTTCGAATCAGGGGACGATCCCAGCGCTGGAGGAACGCCATTGGCGGCAGGATATAAAGCCTCTCGTTCTATGGAGATGATGTTGGGGCTTAAGGATAAATACAATCATATTTATTGGGATCTGCTTCAAGCGCCACTACGGGATTCGGAGATTTTCATGTTGGAGGAGGCATCTTGCAAGGCCGATGCCATCTGGCAGGAAGAAGTCAGGGCTGCGATGGATAATGTTCCAGTTAGTGCCAGGTTCGGCCGGATGTTCAACGAAGGAGGCCTCGCCTGGACTTATGTGGATACGCATCTGAAGCCTTTCGTAAAAACGACACCTGGGGTTGGTCTGATGCCTCGGAAGGTGGGGAATTTGACTCTTGATTTGAGTCAAAACTTTTTCGACTTTATCTCTTTCGGCCGCCTTGGCTTGCAAGGTATGCAGGAGACATTCTCTACCCCGATTATGGTTAAACCTGTCACGGTCAATAAACAAGCATTGTTAAAGCCTGTAAAGACGACCATGATCTTGAGTTGTGACGGGGGGAAAAACAACCAAACCATCGTAAATCAGAATTTCACAACGCAGGGTAAGTTCGAGTGGTCCCACGCCTGTTCCGATTTTAGGCTCGATATCGATTTCGGGATTTTCACATTGCGCAAAGTATATCCTGGCGTAACCGGGTATCCGGATTTCCTGAAAGCGTTCGATGGTAATGTGCTTTCATTAACCAAAAACGACTTTCCAGAATATAAAAATGTATTTAAACAACAGCGGATTGGACAGATCGATCTGAATTACGAAATAGTGGCTAAAGATGCGCTTATTACCGCCACCGAACAGCGTCCGCTTGACACGCCACCACATATCTCCTCTTGTTGGCCTGTGGTATCGCAGACACAAGCAAGTAACTAATGGGCCTGGCGGCGAGGCAGTTACGTCAGGCTCAGAAAGTGCGATGGAATAATGGCCAACTCCTTTCCAATTGAAAAAACCGCAGCTCGAAGCTGGATATATAACGAGTCACCCCTTAGCTCGCCTAATATCTCTCAAAAGATTCTGTATGTCGCCGATTTATATGCTGCTGGTAAGCATGCATCCCAGCAGCCCCAGGCGCTGCCGGTTTTTTCTGCACAGGAACTGATCGACTACTACAAACCTGAAGTCGAACTCGAAATAGTTCTCCCTGGGGTTGATTCAAGCGCCAAAGTTACCGCGAGTGTGCGCCCTCGAGGAATCGAAGACCTCTTAAATCCTCTTATGGTCACGCGAATTCTCTCCAGTCAGGGTGATGCTGGCCGTGCGCTAGGCGACTTGGTTACCGTTAATCAAAAAGTAACCGCTACCGGCGCTCAAAAAGTAGTACGGGAGATTGAGGAAAGGATTTTTTCGAAAGACGAGAGCTCAGTAGTCAATCTTTCCGATATCGATCAAACAAGCCTGATGGGCCGTATGATCAATGGACTCATCGTGTTGAAGCAACTCGAGGTGGGTGAAGGCGGAGATGTAAGCTTTTTGTCAATTCTTCAGGCGAAAAGAAAAGCTGAAAGGTTTTTCGGAGGATTGTTAGTCACTGATCCTAAGTTTAAAAGATTCCAGTCAAATTGGCTGAGTCTCGATTCACTCCTTTCGTTTTCGCGAGGTTATGAAGACGTTTCAATATGGGTGCTTTCACTTGGAATTTCTGAATTGGAAGAACAAGCCTACGCGTCGGCGACTGGTAGCTCAATGTTTGATGACGTCTACTCGAATGAGCTTGGGCAATTTGGTGGGGCCGCCTTTACGCTGATTTTAATTGGAGAGAGTTTCGCGGAACGCAAAAGCAAAGACGCGCTAATTAAATTTTTTGCTGATTTGGGAAAAGCATCCAGTGTTCCGGTTGTTTGCGACCCTGGATTCTCACTACTGGGGATCGAATCGATAACCGAACTGGATGGATTCGAGAACTTGACGCCACGGCTGAGTCCAAAGATCAAGGACATCCTTGGGTCGGGGGCGGATAACTTTCTGTTCCTTGCACCGTCTAGTCTGCAATCGCGTTGCGAGTTGACCAATGGGGTGGTAGCTGCTTACACAGGCCCGAGCTCGATGGTATTCGATGAATCCGGCGGCCTTCAGGTTGTGAAATCAGTAATTCACACAAGCAGCGCCACGCTTTTTTATGAATTCGGCCGTCCGCATGAAAAAATGACCTATGAAAATACTATTTCCTACTGGGTCTCAGTGGAACTGGCAGACCAGTTGTCACAGTTTGGGTTGAACACACCGTTTACCGATAACCCGGTAAGCGGTTATGAGTTTGGTGCGATCCGGCCGCTATCTGTGGCTGGCCAGTTCCCGGAACATCTTGATCCTCCAGATAACAGCACTAAGCCAGATATCCTGGCATTGTCGAAAATGCTTAAAGTTATACACTCTCTTAAAACATGGGTTCGGGAAGAGATTGGGAGTTCCGCGTCGCCCGACCAAAGGCTTGCTCAGATTAACACCCGACTCTCTGGTTACGTTTTGGATAGCAGTGATCCAGACCCTGAGAGTGTGAAAGCCCGACCATTCCGGCTTGCACATGTCAGACCCGTGCAGTCCGATCAGCAGTCTTCGCTATTTCGGGTCGATCTTAAACTGCATGCTCAGACACACCAGAAGCCGCTGGCTTTCTCGACAGATATCTCTTTTGATTCAATGAAGGATAAACAATAATGGCATTAATCGGCCGAGTTAGGGCCTACAAGATTGACAAAGACGATCCACCCGATCCGGCAAAGCAGGACGACATGCCCGATCCGGAGTTTGATGTCGAACTTTACGGAATGAGTCACGAAATTAACGTGCCTATAAGACCTGAAGACATCGCGCCTGTTCAGGGAGCGCAAAATACGCCAGTTGTAATCCGAACGTTAGTGCAGGAAGAGTCGATCAAATGGCAGGAATATGTTCTGCGTTCGGATACAGCAGACTGGTTGATGGTGACGTTGGATTGGAAAGGACTAGGAGTAGAGCAAGCGTTTGAAGAAGATCAAAAGGCGTTCAAAAAACAAAAGAACGACACGATTGTATTAACGAATTATATTGGTTATATGGTGAGCCTTGTCGGCGTTCAGGTTATCAGTATTAGGACTGTAATGCCTGACAACTTAGTTACAGATGAGAGCGCCCAAACAAGAATTTACAATGAAATCACTCTTCGGTATGACAAGATCCAGCATTTTAGTGGCCCTACATTAAATAAGATAGCCACAAGCACATGGTTTAACCAACGCGGATCGGGGGCTGGAGACGGGTGATGATTAACTGTGAACAACCGCTTTTGGCGAGACCAGATGTTTTCGGCGATAAACTAGGGCCAGAATTTAACGAGCAACATTTTGCACTTGCCGTAACCAAGCGGGTAAGCCACCTGTTTAATATGCGCAAGAATTCATCAGTCGTGATGCCAGGCCTTGGGCTTCGCGAAACCATGAGTCGCCTACAGGAGGCGCAGGAGATGGGTCGGCGGGTTGCATTAAGGGAGATTGAAGCTCAAGTCTGTAGCTTCGATACGCGAGTAGAAAAAGCAAACGTGAAAGTTCTACCAGGAAGCATTGACCCGAACCACACCGAATCGGTAGTTATTTCACTTCTCCTGAGATCGTCACCCATGCAATTGTTTGTTCAGATTAAGACGCCTTTAAGCGTGCCGGTAAATTTTTCTATTATTAACTCTGGGTTAGTCTGATGCCGCCCGATACCCTACAAGAAAGATTCGCAGAATTGCTCGATCAGGTCTCGCAGGAACATTTAGCCTCAGGTCAAGGGACAGTCGGCCCCGAGACATCGTCCGACGGCGACTCAATATTGATTATGCGGGCACTAGCCTATGTGCTGGAGAAAACAGAACGCATGGTCGAAGAGGGGGCGTCGGCACTAAGATCCAGCGTGGGCACACACTTATTTCCTACTGAGTTTGTTCCAAAAGGGTCAATGCTTGTTCTGGAGCAAGACTCCGACATTGATAGGGTCTGCCAGCTTCCCCCTGGCACAGAGTTTTTCCTCCAAAGGCCTAATTTAGGAACGCAACGGTTCCGTAAGATAGCCAGTACTCCGTTAAGCCCATTCAGGATCAAAGGTGTGCAGCATAGCTTCAACGATGATCGGCAGACAACGGATCTTACAATTTCGCTTAAGGGCGCTGTGGCGGTTGATGCATTGGAAATGGGTGCATTAAGATTTTTACTGAGAGGTCCCGTTAAAACAAGGCACAAGCTTTATCGTTCTTTTAGGCGGGACATTAAAAGAATCGTACTTCAAATGGGTGCGAAAGAGTTTTCAGTGGATCTGAACAAAATACGCAACGTTTTTGAGGGCAATAAGTTTTTGCAACTAGCCGGTAGGAATCAAGGAGATCTTGCGTTCGATATCGTCGAGTACTTTTTGAACTTCCCCGAGGTATTACTTAATTTTGAATTAAAACTTGATGATATCCGCGGTCAATGGGAAGCAATGAGTGTCGGTGATGATGATGACGTACCTGGACTGACCGATTCCATAGATGTTCGATTCGAGTTTGAGGGTGATGTTTTTGCCGGACTCGAGCTTACAAACAGACATTTTGTGTTTAACCCTATCCTGGCCGAGAATACTTACATCAAGCCATCAAGCGTAACCTTCAGAAATCCTGAGAGCGAGGCAATATCGTTCGATATTGGTATGACGGAATCTGACTCTGAGTTCGCGATCGATGTTTTGCACGTTTTTGAAGCGGGTAGTGACGAGGATCCGGCTCCGAGTTTTATCTCTGCCACAGCCTCTGAAAGAGGGGTACCTAATGTTCGTGGACGCTTCCAATTACTGGAGGTGGGCCCCCATCGCCGCTCTGTCGCGCACTCACCGCTTAAGGTTGCCCTAGCAGATAATGTCAGGCAGCTTTTTTCTGAACCGATACCCTTCATGGCGGATCTACTTTGTACTAATGGTGAGGCGGTGCAAGGGCTCGAGGCCGGGGCCACCCTCCGAGTGGAACACAATGAACTCGGAGTTCTTGTGTTCAGAAGTGTCACTCCTTCGACAAGGTACCAATCGATCGACGGAGATCGGCACCAGCTATTGAATGAGCTTCTCGATGTATATGGCTGCGATATTGATATGTTTGGAGACACGGCGCGGTTTAAGGCGATTTGGATGTTTTTTGTTAACCGGATGCAGTTGCCAGCCCGCGAGACATTGAAGTATTCCAAAGGGCTGTTGAGCAGCTCGCTCGATGTGAGGCAAATAATTGAAAACAGAGGCTCGATCCCCAGTTATGACCTTAAGATTATTATTGACGATGCGGTCTTTAGTAATGGCCCTGAGTTATTTGTATTTGCGGATGTGATTCATATGCTAATGGTTCGAATGTGCCCGATTAACAGCGTGTGCAACTTCGAGGTAGAGAGCAGCACAAGCGGAGAGGTTCGGAAATGGCCGACGGTAATAGCCTCAGAACGTCTGACGCCTTAAAAAACTTTCTTTCCTCGGCGGGAAATTTCACTTATTTTCAAGCCGTGCGCACTGCGCAACGCTTGAGGGAAAAGGGGGTAATCGATGATTTTGAGGTGAAACCGTCTCGAACTATGGCCCTGACGAGTAAGTCGGGAACACCTGATACTCCCCATATCTCGTCAGCCTACCTTGAGGGAAGGCGGCTTATCTTGACCACAAGTTTTCTGGCGTTTTATGGATATGGCTCACTCCTGCCAGAATTTCTGTCGCGAAGGCTTATCCAAATGCGGGCTGAGGATAACCCTGATGTTCTGCCGCTGCTCTCTTTTATTAACAATCAGATACATAAGCGAGTATTCGAAAGCCTTTTGATCAGTTACCCTGTAATCGCGGAGGTTGAGTTTAATAAAGATGAGATCAAAAAAACTCAGATTTTCCGATCTGCACAACAGACGCTGCCCAGCAACTTAAAGGCGGAGTTTAAAGAATTTCTACCTGAACTCGCGCCGCTGCTCCTCATAAAGCATCGTGGCTCTTATGGGGCTCAGAAACTACTTTCGATCGTACTCCAAATCTCCAACCCTGAACTGATAGAGGCAGAAATTCGGAACGTGATCGTCCCTAGAGAGAGTCGGCCTAAAATTGGGGAACGAACCGGGTTTCGATTGGGTAACAATGCCTTGATTGGAAATGTTGTCAGAAATGGGTCCGGGAATCTTGGGATTCGGATATCCGATATTAATATCGATCTTGCGACTCGGCTAGTGCACGATGAAGAGTACTTAAAAAATGTCAAGCACCTTATCTGTTTTTACCTAAAACGCCCTTTGATGGTTACGCTGTCATTCTTGCTGCCGGTAGAGGTCGACACGTCCATAAGACTCGGTAGCAAGAAATGGAATCAATTGTCGCGTGTGGGAGTAACCCATTCTGAGAAGCGTGGTCAGCACATCGAGATTTAGCGCAGTATCGTGGCGTGTGTTCGGTTTGCGGTTGCAATCAGATTTAGATGTTTGGCGCCTTAGTAAATTAGCGTATTAAAATTGCTGACATGGGAATTCGATAAAAAAGAAGCGCACAGAGATTTACACTGAGCTGGAGTTTGTTGAATTGACCGATCAGAATGTGGAGAAAGGATGGGCTGCAGGATTTCAAGCTCAAAAGGAGCATGCTTCAAGGTTCGGCTCATGCATCAGCCGAACTGGCAGATATTAAAGCCAAGAATAAAATGGCTACAGGCGGTAGAAGATGCGTGATATTGGGATTCGAATCGAAAAGAAAAGCGGAAATAGCTATCAGGATCCAGGTTTCACAATACTGGCATTTTCTGGGGAAGAAGCGGTTTCAAGAAACTTTTCCTTCTCGGTGCTTTTGCGCCTGGCTGCCCCAACTGATCTGAAGCAGTTTCTCAAAAAAGACGGGTCAGTCAATTTGAGTTCGATATGGCGTATCTGTATCACTGCTGCCCCCGCTACTGAGGAGGGTGGTGAGACTGTTTTCGAAGAGCAAAAACGATTTATACATTGCCTGACAGGCCAGGTCGAGATCGAATCGAGCATTGATGAGGTACACGCCAGTGTGTTGATGGTGCCGATGCTCCTACCATTAACTAAGGCTCCAATTTCACGTTCTTTTTACGAAAAATCAGTGCTCGATCTTGTCAAATTCATGGAGGATAGAATTAAGACCATCGCTCCAGATGCAGGCGGCCTGGTGGAGTTCGACTACGCCCAGCTCTCGGAAGGTTTGGCGGACAGTTATGAAAAGTGGACGACTCGGGTTCAATTCCAGGAGAGTGATTGGAGTTTCCTGAGTCGTATCCTGGAGCGTGACGGCATCTATTTCTTTATCAAGAGTGATGAGCAAAAGGCAAGTTATATCTTTGTAGATGAATACCTGGATCATAGCGATATCGCCAAACAGAAAAATCCTCTTAGTCGAAGCGATGCGGGCGTGCTCAATATTAAGATCAAGACCGAAGCAGTCCCAGACAGAGTCAGCGTTGCAGGGTACCAATGGCACAACGGATCCCAGAATTGGGCATCAGTTGAGACAAACAATCTGGACAGTGAGCCGACCACAACCCGGCCGGAAAAGGATGAGGAATGGCAGGCGGTTTCTTATGAAGGCCTGATCGCTCCCATGACCAAGGCGGTCACTGAGATAATCACGAAAGATCTCAAACACCTCGCTCAGGTTCGGGCTGAAGAAGTCGTTGGTTCTGCCACGTGCTATACCGGCCTATCGTCTAATCCTTTGATATCGGCTGGCAGCCTGATTCAGATCGCAGGGTTTGATGACATTCTTCAAAAAGACGATGTACTTTTTGTGACCCAGGTAGTCCACCAAACAAAAATCAGTCCGTCAGATGGTACCATCGCCTATCACAATACCTTTAGCGCGCGCCTTTATTCGACCTCTGATCAGGATAAATCAGTAGTACAGTATCGCCCGCCAAGACTGACGCCGCGCCCTAAGATTGATGGCGTGATTACTGCTTTTATCGAGGCGTACCGATACCCTGAGACAGACAATACGCATCAAATCATCCGTGATGATTACGGCCGTTTCAATATAGTCTTCCAATTCGATGCTTACGCTGCGACTGATGCGTCAAAGGTATTGCACCCGGTGCGGGCGATGCAGAGCTCGGCTGGGCAACGAGGCGCATCTTATCGGGCGCAGTATAGCGGCACCGAGGTAGGGGTCGGGTTTTTTGATGGAGACCCGGATAAGCCCTTTGTGCTCGGAGCCTTTTCTAACGGCGTCGATGTAGATAAAAGCTTGACGATGCGTCAATCTCCCCCTCCCGCGAGTTAACCTAGATGGGAGAACGCTACGGGCAGGCTCTTTTTTCAGAGCGTCAACAGGTAGGCCCAACAGAGACAACTGTAAAGGTGGATACGGGAGTAGCGTTCCTTTCTACTAGTGACACAACTCCTCTAGCCGAACCCAACTTCGCTGTCGGCCGCTCCTCCGCGGGTTATCTGTCTTACGACACATCTGGGACCGCAACCAAAACAACGTTTTCAGGGACCTGGCGCCCGCGGGGCAGCTACCTTTTTCTTGAGCATTCCGACGCAGACACCACGGCTGCCCCAATAGGGGCGAGGCTCTCTGTAATAACTTCTGGCGGCCTGAGTAATTTCTATGTAGGCGGGTTTTCCTCAACAATCGGAACAACTGATAGCGCCTTAGTCTTTGGAAACAGTGACACTGTTACAACTAATGGTTCCACATCAACTGAAGGGAACATCGCGCTGGTTGATCGAATTAATACGTGGGGCAGTGATTTAAGTACCTTTCAAGATCCGGCGTACGAAGTAAATCCAACCTCGAATACTTCCCAACTGTACTCGGGTTTTTGGGATATTCAGATGGCTTCCGCGGGCGCTGTTAACACTACTTATACCGATGCTAATAACTATACGGGCTACACCTGCACTACGTCAGACAGCTACGCGTTGGTGGAGCGCATCTCTGGCGACCGTTATACCTTCCGGTTCGATTCGATTACCCCAGGCGTTTTCGTTGACGCCTATGATTTTGCAGCTGGGGGAGATGGCTCTGTTTCAATCGGCGCGTACGATACCTTCGACGCAGTATGGCTTGAGTCGGCCAATTCAACGTCAACGTCAACGACCGGCCCTGCCGGTGATGCTGCATTTTCCTCTACCCCATTTGGGTCGACGTGGGCGTGGCCATCGATTGGGACGATTCAGGTCGCTGATGCAGCCTTTGAGACCGGCCAGTTCGGCATTGCGTCGACCTTGGATGAGGTCTATAAGAACCAGAGTTACGGCCATAGTTTCAACTGGCGCCAAGGTATTAATTTCGATGTGGGGACCGCGGACGGTAATGACATTAACCTAGCCACCTCATGGGCGTTTTCTAACTTCTTCTGGGGCGACGGACCGGTCAGGTATGCAGGTGACAACCCTACAATCTCGGGTTCAGTGAAAAGCGGGTGGTCTATTCCGAATAAGTTTGAACCATCGCTGACCACAGATTTCACCCCTACCGGTTTAGAAGAAACCATATACGCACTGAATACTATAAAAAGCGTCTTTTCGGTAGGGACGATCGCGGCCGTAGGCACTGACTTCTACCTCGGGGTCAAAGCGCTCGGGAAACTCTTCGAAGGGAGTGCGGATAGTAATTATTTAAATACTAACGTCTTCACCAACGGTCTGGACGATGTAGATACGTGGAACTTCACTGCGCCGCTTGACTCGAAAGGTAACCCGTTTATTGATACCACGGATTTTGCAGATTATTCAGATAAGGATTCCGAGCTCTACGACACGTTTAAACTCGATGGCGATAAGTTAAGTCTTGACCGTTCGATCGGCGCTCAGATCCATTATCAAAAAGGTGACTTTTTTGATTACTGGGAAGATACCAAAGGGACCAGTTTCACCTCGCACAGTTTTGACGATTGCGGTTCGGTGGAGAAGAGTGAGTATGCAAATATGGAGAATTTTAGCCAGATTGGAACTAACATCGATGTCTCAATGGTGGGCGTCGACCTATCTAGCACGGCGATTGGATATCACGACGTTACCACTGACCACCAGATCAATATTGGTATTTCGGCTGTTGGGACATCGGTTGATCTCAACGTACTGGGGGCTAAAACCACTTTTGGCCATAACGCGCCTAGCAAGATAGGTGTTGATGCGATGAAGGTATCAGGGACCGATCTTACTGTTGGGCAATTCAAGGCTGGCTTGAAAATAACAGCGCTGGCGTCTGCAGATAAGACGAAAGTTGATAAGAATAAAACAACCCTTGTTGGCGCGCTTACCGAGACCAATATGAACCTTCTTACTTGCGTCTCGCGGCTATTCGGAGGCGAATTTGAGCAAAAACAAAGTACAAATAAATTAACTGCCGGCACAGCCGCCGTCAAGAACACCCTACTTAAAGCTAGACTCAATTCTCTTTTAGAAGTGAAGTCCACAGGCGTCAAAGGTAGTCTCAGCGCGTTGTGCGCTGAAGCCGGGGTGGTGCGTGCCTCAGCAACAGGCCTTGCAAATGGCACTTCTCCAGAGCCCGCTCCCGCGGAACAACACGAATCAGTTTCAGAGCCGGAAGAGCAATCGTCGGTAGCCAAAGAGCCCGCGGAGGAAGAATCTGAGCAGGCCGATAACAAGTTGTCAACGGCAGAAGTGAGGAAGGGCGAGCATGAAAGTAAACAGACGAATACAGATACACAATACGATGAGGCGGCGTGGCGTGCTTGGGCCGCTGGCGGTTAACACCGGCCAGCACACCGTCCGTTCAGCCAACGACAGGTGTGTGGTACGGGACAAGAGAACTGAAAATGAGATTTGAAATCTTATGACAACAACAACTGACTGGGCTGATCTAACAGCCACTGACTACGATACTCACACTGCGGTGAGCGATAGCAATAGTAATGCAACTATTTACTCGCAGGTCGGCGTTCAAACCTCCTACGGTAGTTCCACTTACCTCGCGGAACAGGATTTTTTCTCAGTCTGGGAGAATGCTACTACCACTGCCACCACCGACTGGTTGGGCGGCACTTTTCTGCAACTCATAACCACGACGGACGGGGGTAATACGGCAAGCCCCAATTACTTAACCACCTCTTTGAGTTTGGACACAACGGGCGTTGCGACCGATTTTTCGGGTTATGGATTCAGCGAGACGATTGCGGATGAGCCCACTGCCTTCACCGCCACAACAACGGCCATCACGGATGCTGCTCTTTTCCCTTTAGAGTGGCTGAATGAACTCCAGGCGGAATGGATTCCTCAAGCTCAGAGCGGTTCAGCAACTGCAGCGTCAAGTCAGTTAAGTTGGGCGAATAGCACATTAGGGGAGACCACCGGTTTGGCTACAAAAGGTCTCCTGCAAAGTGCGGTGGATGGCGAAGCAGTACAACGTTTTATAAAAGGTACTACGTTTACCTGGGCTGACGGTTATGTGTATCAAGAATATAGCGATCATTCGAAAATCAATATTGGTAGTGCTGATGCACTCAATGTAGTAGATATGGAACGCTTTGAGTCAGCGCGACAGACGTTGGCAAGAGGGTTCCAGGGGGGCAGTTGGCCAACTGTATCGGTTGAATCGGGTATCGGCGGGGGCCTTACAGTTTCAACCCAGTCCTATCCAAAAAGCAATCTGTATTTGCAGTTGGCCAGTAGTTTCGATACCACAAATGGGCCGAAGGATTACAACCCAGAAGAAAATTTTTCTACGCGAACCTTTGGCTGCACCTGGGGCGCGGTGACAGGCAATCAGGTTACCTTTGGTACAGGATCAGGAGACTTCAATCTAGGTCCTGCCCTTAGTTTTAGTTACTACTCGTCCCCAGCCGCAGGTAGCTACGATTGGAACATCGGTATAGACGATGATATGGTCTATAAGCTTTATGATGGATATGAGATTGAGGAATATGGAACCTCAGTTACACCTTCCACACTAACAGACTTCAGTGTCGATAATGGCGTTACCGACAATATCAATATACCTGTCAACCCAGCGGACGATGTTGATAAAGATGATATTCTCAAAAACATATCTGATAGTAAGTTCCCCTCCTTTCTTAGTGCGCTCAATGATTGCGGTGATGACTGGATCTCAGTTGCCGCCCTTGTCCTGGAATACGATATCAGTTTGCTGTTCGTCTTTGACGCGCTCTCTTCTGGAGATACGTCGCAGACGACACTCGCAATAATTAAACGTGCCGCTATGGTGCGGGTCGGTGTTGCTGAAGATTTTGAGATAGTTAATGAGGGAAGCACTAAATTCTCCTGGACCCAAGGCAATTTCAGAAATGTCAGCATTCAAGATGAGAAAGGTAAAAAGCGATCAGTGGACTATTTTGATGGCTCGAAATTTGTCGAAAAGACACAGAAGATCAACCAGTCACACTTGGAGCATGTAACCGGCGTATCCGACTCCACCGCGACCGTTGCCAATATGTTCGAAAGCCTGAAAACAGGTGTTAATTTCGAGTTTGAGACTGTCGGAGCCTCTTTTGAGACATCTCAGATGGGCTTTTTTCTAGGGGGGCCCTTAAAGCCGCCAACTTCTGGTTCTGGAAATGTCCTGTCCGCCGGCTGGTGGGAAGATTCCTTTGGGGCAAAGTCAAATTACCAGAGCTATTGGAGATCGGAAGATTGGAAAGCGCAAGGCTGGAGTGGGGATGTCACTTTTGGCAATTTGATCTCCTATGACATGAAAATTTTCGGTGCCAACCTATCGGTGCAAATTGCAAATCCCTTCCCTGCGAACGGTGGGTTCGATATGTCGTGGGAGGGTAATGTTACAGAGACAGAATTTGTTGTTACTGGGACGAAAAATGTGACTAATATCAATCTCCTCGGACAGTGGGAGTTAGATATTAGTTGCGCTGCCCAAAGAAATTTTATCCAGTTACTCCAAGGAGACCTCAAGATCGGCCCTGAAGCCCGATTTGAAACGATGCAAAGCAATGTAGAGGCTCGTGCGGAATTGAACGCCACGGGAGGGGCGGCAACATCCAATGCCGTTAAAATCGATCAAACCCTGTCTAGCGCCGGCACCGGCGCCCTCTCGAACAACGACGCAGTGTTAACCTGTGTCATCTAAAGGCGTTTTCAATTCAAACCAGGTCGATGGCGCTGAGCGTTTAATTAGACAAACGCTGCTTTGCTGAAAATTATGCCTAAAAAAATTGTTGGGGTCGGAGGAGTTAGGCGATGACAACCTATAAGTACGAGACAAAATATGTTGAGGAGGACACCGTAACTGGCGCGACTATCGCTACCAATTACGGAGCACTTGAGGATACATCGGATTCATCCGATGTCGCGTTTGGTGGGGTGATGTTGTCCAAGGGCGAATTTGTAACAGATGAAACTACCGATAGCCAGCAAAGAGCGGTGATCGCCATCCAGGTTGGGAAAACAGCTTCCGCTGCAGCGGTCGAGGATGCAGCGGGTGCGCGGCTCCTCAAGTTTTCATCAGGGCCTTTATTATCTTCCGCCAAGGTTGCAAGAAAGCTCATCCTGTCGCAACCGGCCTATCAGGCGTTGCAGACCAAGGCTCAAACCGTCGCTCCCGTAGACCTTACGATTCAGTATGGTAAAGACAACGCATTGAACCTTCAGTCGATCTCCTCAAATTTTATGACGCACCAATTTAGCGATGGTGCCGTAATGTCCACTTACAGCGGAAACCGCGCTTTAGAGGCTACCGAACTCTCTGCGGACAATACCGTTGAGGTCTGGTCCACACTCAGCAACACTCCTGTCATACCTGTCATAAATGGATGGAGCGACACTCTAGAGAAAAACCTGATAGGGGAGAAAAAATGGCTAGGTGGACTTTCTTACCTGTACCGAAAAGGTGACGATGTCACACTGAATCTGGGCAATTATCATAGCACCAGTATTGGGAGCAGTGATGACGGCAGATTTGCAACTAAAGAATTGTATGGAACCAATACGGCAATCTCTGGATCAAGATGGTTAATGCTCGATGAGGGTAAGTGGCCAACCGTAAAAGTCGACAGCGCCTCGGTTCCTGATGATGAGGATACCAAAACCTGGCTTACGGGCACTAGGACAGTGAAGTACTCGACCAAGACCAAAATAGATCTCAGTGGAGACCGTCTCCGGGATTGTCTGGTAAAGGCTGGGGTGGTTGGGGTGAACGAGAATTTGAATAATGCGGGCATAGCGGCGCGACTTACCCCGTTAAGCAATTATGCTGATTTGCAACTTGGCGATTCATACAATTTCCCAGTAGGGAATACTTTTAACTTCTTTAATCATGCAGCCAGCATGGACATTCATGTGGGCCCATCAGCCACTATCAATATTTGGTCTAAGAATCCGAGCGATTGGAAGCTTGGTAAGGGGGTTGAAGGTAAATCAAAGGTTCCGGACAATTGGGCCTCGCTTGAAAAGACCGTTGGCGACAGTTATTCATATCACTGGGGCGGGGACCGCAGCTTCGTAGAGAGCTCTAACGGGCAAAATCAGCTCCGCGATGGAAACGGCCGCTCTTTTGAAAAACTAGTTAAAAAAAGTTCGGAGACTTCGGTGACTGATACCTTAAAAAGCTATACATCATATGGCGCAAACGTTGCGGTTTCTTTGATCGGGGTTAAAGCCAGCAACGAAAGTATCGGAATGCGAAAAGTTAGCAGCAAAGCGGAATATGGTTTGAACCTCGATGTAAGCCTGGGACCATTAGCATCGTTTGGGGTAAATATGGAGGGCCTGACGTTTGCCTATAAGATGCCAGCAGACGAAGCGCTTCTTTACGGCCAGCTCTTGTTTGATATCGAATACAAGTCCCGTCTAGCTAGTACGAGTGTGACGATGGTGGGCAATGTCAATCAGATAAATATTAATGCCATTAAGTTTATAGGTGATACTACTGCCGCTAAAGTAGAGGAAAAAGTCGCCGCAATGAATAATAAAGTAAGCGCGGAACCTAAAACCCAAACAGAGGCAGGTTTCAAGGCGGCGACTACTGAAGGAACCGAATTGGCCGGAAATGGTAGCAAAGTCGATGTCGCCGGTGTGCACCTAGATGGGACAGATAGCACTGTTGACACCACCCCTTTGGCAGCCAAGAACTCAGTCCTGCACGGAATTGGCGCAGCAGAGAACATTCAAGTATAAAGTTAGACTTCAAAAAGCGGTACCTTGCCTGTCGGCCGATGATAAATTAGTGATGCGATATGAATGAAAGTTATTAAGCCGCTTCAGGTCTCGTTTTTCCCAACGTTCCACAGAATCGCTGGAGATTGGTATCAGTTCCATACGGGCCTAATTGGGTGGGATCTGTTAACAGGAGATACAAGAACTGAGATAGACATTTGGAAGGCCGCGGGGCCGTTAGTGTCGCAGCAGATTCCTATAGACGAGTTCTTCCCCAAGCTCGCATCAGAATTTTTGGTGTCTGGAAGTTTTTTTTCGAGACGCAATACTGCTGTCGAGGCGGGTCATGCAGAAGTGAGAGTGGGGGATACCACAAAGCGTCTGGATATCTTTGGGGAGCGTAACTGGAAAAGACACGGAGGCGTGTACACCACGTTTACAACGCCTAAACCATTGCACACTCTCCCCTTAACCTGGCAATACGCTTTTGGTGGCGAAGATCTCCTGAATAACCCAGTGGGGATGGGCTACAGGGAAGATGAGGCCGGCCAGATCTGGCCTCTTCCCCAGGTTGAGCTTCATACGGACCTTATTGGTTCTCCTGATAATGTTGTAACGCCAGGATCGTTCTTACCGCTTCCAGTCACTTATCCTGACCGGATTAAATTAGCCGGCACATACAAAGAGGATTATCTCGAGAAATATTTCCCTGGATATCCCGCTGATTTTGACGCCCGATTTTTTAATAGAGCCCCAACAGATCAATGGGTAGAGCAGGATCTTGTCGCAGACTGTGAGTTTTATCTTAAAAATCTTCACCCAAATCGTCCAGAATTATCTGGGAAGATCCCCGATTTTGAAATGCGATCATTTCTTGGGCCAAATGCCGCTGAACAAAGTGACTTCTCCGAGCTGGCGTTAAAACCAGATACTGTGTGGTTTTTTCCAGAGGCAGAGCTCGGGGTTTTGATTTTTCATGGCTCTCAGAAGACGTCGCATCACGACTGGGATTATTTAGACACGATCACGGTTGCTTATGAGCGGAAAAGCCAGACCCGAAAAAGCGTAAAGCACTACCAGAGCGCGACAAGCAACCGTAGCAAATCGAAAATAGACGAGCTCGCGTTGCTTTTTAAGGGAGAGGATCTAATTCCCAAGAATGAGAAAACCCTTTTGGCGCTGTTCTCTGAGGATTCGGATTCTCAGCTAAAGATGTATGGCGTTGACCGGAATGTAGAAGCTGCAAAAGAAAAGGCCCGTGAAAAACTTGACGAGGAAGAGCAACGAGTAGCCGCGCTAAAAAGTCAGGCGGCTACTGCATCGGAAAAAGAAGCTGAGGTGATTAACCAGCAGGTCGTTGCATTCGAATCTATGAATAAACGCCTTCGCTCGGTGGTAGAGGGAGGGGGTATTGAAGAGATCGACGACCCTAAATTAAAAAAGATTGCCCAGTTGCAGTCTGAACTCGCACCGAGAAAGTCAGATGGGAGCATCGACTTAGAAAAGATTGATCTAACGAAGATTAACGAATTGAATGAGGCGGTAAAGGAGATGGGTTCGGGCCCAAGCGGGTCATATGAGGATAAAAAGAAAGAAATATTGGCGCAAGTGGAGAACAAGTTTAATGACCAGATTGATAAACTTAAAAACAGCCCCGAGATAAAGGAAGGGCTAGAGAAGTTGCCCCCAGAGCAACGAGCGTCATTTGAAGATTCGATTAAGGACACCATTGCTTCAGCCAAAGAGAAATTTGCTGAAGTCCAAGAGCTCATACGACAGACGCCGAAAATAACGCTTCCCCGTCCTCCCGCGCTTCCAGCGGTTAAAGGTATTTTGCTCGAACTCTCCGAAAAACGACACCTTGAAGAGGGGGTGCGCCTGACAACGGATTACTTGAAGGCTAATCATCCCGGTGAGGAGGCGATGTTGGCCGCTGTTGCGGCGGAGGCTGGTGAGATGCGTAAAGAGGAGATTCCTAACATCGAGGCGATTACGGATTTTCTAGAGAATACGTTGCCCAAGGCAGAAGAGGGTGATTTGCTGTGGCATTCAACTTATGCGTTTGGCGCCCATAAGATGCCGATAGGTGTGTCCTCACATGGGGACACCAATGAGCAATTGATTGCGCGACTAGAAAACGCCTCAGGGTCTGAGCACTTCCCAGTTTCAACATGCGACTGTTCCGAGATAATTCTTCAAAATAAGACGGTAACCGATAAAGATCTTTCACGGATTTATTTAGAGCAGTCGAAGCTCATGAATGTCACCTTCATTGGTTGTAGTTTTGAGCAGGCAATACTAACTAGGGGTGAATTTCAGGAGGTTGTCTTTAAGGATTGTAACTTCTCTAAGGCAAATCTAGGAGACACTAAACTGAACAATGTTCGTTTTGACTCATGCAATATGGATGAGACCGTGTTTTCGTCTGCAAGGATAAACAGTACAACGTTCTATAACTGCAATTTCTTCCAAAATATAATCTCGAAAGCGCAGATCATTAATTCAGTCTTTGATAGCTCTAGCTTTTTGGGGGTTATATTTGAAGGCGGCGCAATTAATCAAACGCAGTTCAAGTTGACGACACTTGAAAGAGTGATTGCTCAGTCAGTCGAGTGGCGCCAGGTAAAAATTGCCGATTCGTCGATCGTGCGTTGCATCTGGATTCAATCAACCCTTAAGGAGATGTCGATAACAAAAACGACTGGAGATAAAGCATTTCTTGGAAGTGGTACCACAGTGTACAAGGCGAAGGTTAGTGACTCGACTCTTGTGATGATGAACTTCAGGGACCTTGACCTTAGGGGATCGGTTTTTAAAAGGTGCTCTTTGACTTATTCGGACTTCAGCAACTCAATTTTCTCGGGAAGTGTCTGGGAGGAAAACACCTTGAAGGAATGTCGTTTTCTCAAAACCAATCTTCAAGAATCACTTTTCCGAAAATGCGACTTCACTAACTCGAACATGCAGGATGCAGATCTTCGAGATTGTCAATTTTTTGAATCCCGTTTGTTTTCAGTCCAATTTCTGCACGCAAAAATAGGTGGCGCATCATTTTCAGAATGTAATTTGGAGCGAACCCTGCTTGAGGATTGGTCTCCATGAAGTGGCCGGATAAACTTGAGACGGTTCAGGACAAAATCTCGGCTGTCGGAACTGTTTTTGAGCACGAAACAGTTGACGCGATTTTTGACGGAGATGACTTTAAGGGAGTAGCGTTTATGGGTTGTACGTTCCGGAATTGCACCTTTCGGAACGTACAGATGCAGGAGTCGAGTTTCACACAATGTAAATTTATAGGATGCATGTTTTTGGGGTGTAATGAGATTAATAGTATCGTTATGAAATCAACCTTCGAGAATTGTGGTTGGAAAAACTGCCGTGGAACGAAGAAGATCCGAATGGAATCCAAATTTTATAACTGCGCGTTTTCAGGTTTCGAAGATGAAACGACCCAATGGCTGAAAGTGACCTTTGAAGCTGTTATTTTTGAGAAAGGGAAATTCTTTAGATCGTCTTTCTTGGACTGCATCTTAAAAGACACTAGCTTCGCCGAGATTGTTATGGAACGAGTGGCAATGATGAAATGGGACACCGCGGCAGTGACCTTTAAGAAGGATTGCCGACTTGATACCGTGATGCTTCACGAGGCAACGCTGGATGGCCATGACTGGTCTGGCATGGACCTTACCCGCACGCAATTTCTGAACTGCTCTTTGAGGTCGAATCTGTTTACCTCTGCTACGCTGCTTTCGTCTGGCTTTACTGATTGCGAACTGGTTGGCGCCCAAATGGAAAAGGTTAAAGGCGAGTATTTAAGGTTCTTTAGATGCAACTTAGAGGGTAGTGTTTTCGTTGGTGCAGAACTCAACGGTGGGCAGTTCACAGAAAGTAATCTCGATAAGGCGAATCTTTCAAATGCCCGTTTGTCCAAGTCGGTGATACACAAATGTAGTGCGCGGAAGACCCGTTTCGACTCAGTTGATCTTTCGGAAAGCTCTATAGAAAACAACGACGTACGGGGAAGCCAATTAACGAATCTCAAGTTAAAATATGCCAAAGCGGATAGACTGATTGAAGATGACGACACCGACTGGACTGGATCCATTAAAGTGTCGATGATGCTCAATGATGATCGGGAAAAGAACTAGAATAGTGAAATTTAAGCGACGAGGCTAAAAAATGAAGATCATGGACATGAAGGCGCTTGCCAAAAAACCACTAACGGCCACGTTGACAGTCGGCGTTATCGAGGAGGAGCTAAACCAAGATGAGTTTTTGGTTTCGATCGGGGATTTGCCAGTGCGGGCCTCGGTAGCGGTGAGCTGTATGATTTCACCGATAGTGGGAGATGAGGTAGCATTCCTGGGGGGAGACGAGGGGGTAGCGTTCATCACATCTGTACTCTCCAGAGAGGAGTCGGCTGACTTAACGATTCGCAGCGTGCGTAAAATCTCCATTCATTCAGAAAATGAACTTAAACTCTCATCTTCGTCTGATATTACTGTCGCTTCCCAACAAAACCTATCATGGTCGGGCGACACTTCGTCTTTGACTGCCCGGGCGTTTCGAGTCTATATTGATGAGCTGGATGGAGTTGTGCGGCGACTTTCGTTCGCGGGGGATCACATGGAGAGTTGTTTTAAGAATATTAGCTCTACCATAGAAACTCTCGTGCAAAATGCAAAAAGCGTGTTTCGAAATACCAAAGATCTTGAGAATATCCGATGCGGATCTATGACAACAAAAGTTGAAGGTTTTTCGGTTACACAATGTCGTAATGGCGCGATCATGGCAGAAGACGATTTTCGGATCGACGGCGAACGTGTGCATGTAGGATAAGGTTAGATAGTCATGTTCATAAATTGTTATTCTCTGCCAGGTATTAATTTCGCGTTCCCGGACGTAGCGTTGACGCCGATCCCATCGCCAGTGGGTCCGATTCCGGTACCATTGCCTTATCCTAATATCGGTATTAACTCAACTGCACTTCCGCCCACCACTGCGATGAATGTATTTGTGTTTTTTACTCCAGCGCATAATGTGATCACGTCTTTACCTCTTTCAAATGGCGACAATGCTGGCCTGATGGGCGGGATTACGTGCCCGCCGCTGGATATGTCCTTCAATTTTAGAGCTTCGTGCTCAACCAGCACTTTGATGGGTTGCATGCCGGTGGTCAGAATGGTTGATATGACGCTACAAAATATGTGGAACTCAGTAGGGCTGACAATCGCGCCCAGTCAGGTTCAAACCTTAGTACTGCGTTAGTCGGTCTTGCGGTGAAAAAAGAACACTATTTTATCTCTATAAACTAATGACAAAGAAAACCTCAAAAAAAACAGCTAAAAAAACACAGGACAAGGGCCATCAGCCCTCAATGGCTTCGGGGGACAGTTCTAATGTTGCCCAGGCAGCGCCGGATCCGATGGAGGTGCTCGGACGCCTTCAGGGGCTTGTGCAGAACGTCGACAAGATGAAAGAAAATATTATGGGCTCTCAAGCTGCCCCGATTGGGGATCCCGCATCAACGCGAGCGACTGCCGCAGTGCCTGGGGAGGATAAGACGACCAGTGATCCGCCGAAGAAATCTGAGGCACAGTTGCGTCAAGAGCAGGCAGAGGCTGCGGAGATGCAGAAGTTATTTCATTTTTGCAACTCGATGAACTTGTATCAAAAGGCCAGGCTGCTTGCGTTTCTCTCCAGAGAAGTCGTAATACAGGATACGACGTCTAATCAGGTCTTACCTTTGGTAAACTGCGACATAGTAATAGATGGGGTGACAGTGGTGATCCGACTCCCAAAAGGGGAAGGACAGCCTGAATAACTAAAGTTTTTAAATCTGGAGAACAGGGAGTTGTCGTTTTATGAAGCAAGCAATAATTATTGCGTTGGGAATACTTATCGGCCTGACAGCGGTTGCCTTCGGGATTTCCTCAAGTAACCGATATACGGGCGTTGCAGCTAATGGCGCTGGGGGGGAGCTAAGGTCTATCGATACGTTGACCGGCCGGCAGTGTATTTACCAAAGTGCATCAGAACTGCCTGCTGGTTATGCGAGACTTAATACTGGCTGGGCCTGCACGCCCGGGATTCACGAAGGCGCTTTCGCTAAGGTGATGGACCTGATTAGCCAGTAGCGGCCTCTGCTGTGCGGTCTAAGATAAACAAAGTGAAGACTATTTTGCCGACTGGGCCCAGAGCCGGGCTGCAAGGGCGAGGTTACTTCCCTTTGAAGCTAGGAATTACCTCGTAGAGTACACGCCAGGGTTTATCGCAGGCTTCTTCGACTAATCTTTTCTGATCATCCTGCGCAATTTCTGGCTCTTCGGATAGAGTTTCAAAATCTACCGTAATATTGAGTTTCTTGGCGCCCTCAGGGGCCTCGATAGTAATCGGAGCTGGTATTGGCTTATTGTCCATTTAGCTTAAGGTCGGGTTGGTCTTTGGTAAAATTATACACATTTTTCAAACTGGGAAAGATCCCTCAAGCCTCTTAGAGATCACATCTGCCTGTGGAAAATACTTGAATGAAGAAAATTGAAGAACTATCCACTCCCGTAAAAGGCTGTTGTGCTGCAGGGTTGTTGTTATTGCAATCGTTTATTGGAATAGGGCAGGCATTTGGTGGCGATATCGATGGATTTCGGTCTTCGTTTTTGCTTGCGGACCCTTACACTGAAAAGTTAGGCTCAACGCTCTATTACCTGTCCAGCAGTTGGTCCGACACGGAAAGAAAGTCGATGAGGTTACAGCTCTTGACCAACGGGGATACACATATCGATGTCTATGTGCGCGCGTCTTCGCAAAGTACGTTTGCGGGGGGCAGTATCAGTTCTGGTGGAAACTACCTGAGTTATCTGACAGAGCTCAGCAGCGCTGGCTTACAGCCGATGATTTGGCTGACGCCCAATGACCCTCACACTGACAACCAGGGATCGATGGCGTCTCAGAAGGCGTTCATGAATTCGGTGATTTCAGCCTACGACAACGTTACAGCAGGGTATGTGGTTTGCCTTGAATGTGATGAGTACTGGACATCGGCGCAGGTCAGCGAACTGGCATCCAATCTCAAGGCAAGTACCAGCAAACCCATTGGGGTGCACCTTACGCCCGGCGTGGGTGGAACTGGTGGCGATACCACCTACTATGATGAGGCGGATTACATCATCTTGCAGTTTGGCGACCATTTAACCGGAGACTTCGTCACGGATACTGATACAGCGGTGGCGATGTTACAGACAGCGCTCGCGTTGGGCAAAGATGTCATTGCGAGCGAATATGCGCTCTACAGTGAGTCAGCTGAGGCCAGGGCCCTTGGTGATATTCTATGTGCGCAAGGTGCGCTCGGCACTGGGAATGGCCGTACGGTGAACTACTGTGGGCAGGGATCCTCCAGCGACGATTCCGATTCCGATTCGAGTTCTGATGAGTTATCAGATA
>Ga0302122_10000154_pt1 | contig 37514 bp, 23 predicted proteins | sample CB21_SCM_MG_FD_203115 | JGI IMG/M metagenome (GOLD analysis project Ga0302122, IMG submission 203115) | Marine microbial communities from Western Arctic Ocean, Canada - CB21_SCM | ecosystem: Environmental > Aquatic > Marine > Oceanic | place: Canada: Western Arctic Ocean | collected 2017-09-28 | reverse complement strand
CCGGCGGTGCCGCAGCGCCGCTACGCGGCGCCCGTCCAGCCGCAGCGCGCGCAGAACGTGCACCCCCACTACCAGCGCCCCGTGGCGGCGCGCTACGGCGGCGGCTACGGCCAGTACAACCGGAACGGCTACGGCTACCGGCGCCCGGCGGCGGCCCCGGCCAAGAGCGTCTACGGCAACGCGCCGCGGCCGCCCATGCGCAAGCCCCTCGGCTCGCACGCGAACGCGCGGAACCGCGCCGCGGGCGTGCGGCGGTACCCGCCGAGCTCGGGCTACGGCCAGTACGGCCAGTACCGTTGAGCAAGAACCAAGATCCCCCCCCGCCCCGCCCCCCTCCGTAGTCGCGCCGCCCCCCCATCGACTTTAACCACAGCGTCGATATTGATGAGCCTCGAGACTCTTCTTTTTGGCTTGGGCGCGTGGCCTGCGTGCGGATTCGGGCCAAAAAAGAAACCGGGCCGAGCCGCCATTTCCGTTGAAGGAGGAATTACGAACAGAGGCCTCGCACGCGGGTGGGCGCGAGAGCTGGGGGGTAGGCTAAAAAAGAAACCGGGCTAAAATGGAAAATCGACGCAAATATCATTGTTGCTGGTGCCACGAAACCGAGGCCGCTAAAGACGCCAGCACTGGCAGTGAGCCGAATCGGCCAGCTGACTTATTAGAGCGAGCGGTGGACGCCGGCGAGCGCGCATTCGCCCCCTGCGTTGTGTGGTCTAAGGGAGGAAGGACGAGACAACATGCGGGCGGCCCTCCTTGTCCTGGCCGTGGCGCGGCTGGCGGGGACGCTCGCTGAAGTTGTACACGTCCTAGAAGACTTCAGCGACGCGCAGCGCTTCTTCACGGATTCGGGCCAGTCACTCGGCCCCGGGTTTTGGGACTCGGGCGCGATGAACCTGACGACGACGACGGAGGGAGTGCCCCGCGTCGACTACGACGTCTATTGGACGCAGTTTTACGGTTACGTGCAGTTCGGACGCATTCTATGCTCTGGCGGACGCGCCGCCGGCCGCACGGCCCCACATCTCGTGGGAGCTGCCCGAGCACAAGTCGTACCTCCAGACGAGCGACACGCACGTCGAGGTCGTGCCGCGTTCATCGCTTGAACCCCCGTCTGGCTGCTGACTCTCCCCTTTCCCATATATATTTATTATTTGTTTAAATTGCCTTTCCCTTGCTCTACTCTACCACCCGGCTGTGGCTCTCTCGAGATGGCCTAGGTCCCAATATATGGGGTCGCGGGCATCATATCCACGGAGACCCGCTACTGGGGAAGCGCCCCGTCGGAGGCCAGCGCCTCGACGCCATCGACGCGGCCCCTATGGGCGTACTTCTGGTATCTACGAGCAATCCTGCGCCGCCTTACTCACACCGGCGGCGCGCGCGTCTCGATACTCTCCTCACCACGCCCACTGCGCCGCCGTCTCGGAGATGTGCCAGTCGCCCGCGAAGGGTGCGCCCGGCAGCTCGCCGTTGTAGTGCGGGAAGAATTTCAAAGCGGGCACCGTGCCCGGGTACTTGTACGCCATCACGAAGCCGATGACGCCGAACATGGCGGCCCGGCCGTTCTGGAGCTCTACGAGGCGGCCGCGCGACCGCTTGGAGTCGTCCCAGTTCTTCATGCTCTTGAGCGGGTCCCACAGGGAGTACTTCTGCGCGACGGGGTCGAAGAAGACCGAGCCGCCCTTGCCGCCCGTCATGTAGTGGGGCCGCTGCGCCTCGCCGCAGATCTCCATGAGGCCGACCCAGCCGATGATCTGGTACTTGCCGTACATGGGCAGGTTGTCCCACGTGTCCATGGGCGTGGCGCCCAAGCAGCTCTTCCAGCTCACGCCCGGCGCGACGTTGCCCGGCCAGGTCACGCCCGAGCCGCCCACAATAAAGCCCACGAATGCCGCCATGGCGACGCGCGCGTGCTTGAGCTCCGCGGCCCGATACCACTCGAGCGTGGGGCCGAACTCCGTCGTGTCCGCCAAATTCAGCGGGTCCCAGGCGGCGCCGGGGTTCGCGATGTTGGGCACGGGGCCCGGGGGCGCGCCCTCCAAGCCGTCGAGCGCGCCGGACTCGCCGCCGCCGTAGAAGGCGCTCCGTGCGACCTGGGCTTTGGGCGCGACAGGCGCGACGTAGGCGCGCGCGCCGGCGCAGAGCGCGAGTGCGGTCGCGAGTCGAGCCATGCTGTTCTTAGACCTGCGCGGGACGTGCGTGAGAGGTTTTGCGCGGGCACTGGCGTCCAGGCGGCGCCAGGCGGCGCCAGGCCAAAAGCAGCTGTCCCGGCACGCAGCCGTTATATGAGCTCACCAAATTGCTGCAGCTGCTCTGGTGAGCAATTATTCGAATTCGTGAACGTGATATTAGACTCGGATGAGGACGTTGTGGGGCGTAACGCGTTGGTTACCGATGCGAGCTGCTGAGATTGCGAAAACCCGCCCCGTAATTTACCAGCCCGCGAGACCTCCGGCATGGCAGGTGCACAGCTCAAGACAAAGACAAGACAGGTGGCCAGGTTACGGGGAGCGAGTCTTATGTTTCATTTCAGTGCCAAGCTCTATGAGCGCCAAAAAGGGCAGAGAGTCGCACCGGTGAACTCATACGAGCAGCTCGCACAACACTTGCAGTACGAACAGCTCTCGCAGCTGCACTGCTATTGCGGTAACAAGCAGCTCTCTCCAGTCGAGCATCTCGCACTGAGTCGCAGCCTGCTGCAGCAACGAGCAGCGCTCGCAGCTAGCACTGCCACGGATCAATGGCCAGCAAAATGCGCATTGCCCAGGCCACCCTGCTGCTCCCACTTGCTCGCGCCATGCGGGGGGTGCGACTTGCAACCGGCCGAGCTCCGCACTGGCAGCCCAAGCCCGCACCGATACCACTCGTGGACGCGCCGGCGGCGCCACAGCCCTCGGTGAGCGCAGCGCTGCGCATCATGTTTGATCCCGTGGGCCGCGGCAAGGAGCGGCGGCGCGCCGTCAAGGAGCGCGCCTGGACGGACCCGATGGTGGCGTCTCACGTGGCCTTCGTGCCGGGTATCGTGATCGCGGCTCAAAACGACCTGTGGGAGCTCGCCGCGTTGCAGTCGGCGACTTTAATTTTCTCGCTGGCGTACCACCGCGCCGGCGAACGACCCGGCCGCGTCGCGCTCGCCGAGGGGGCGCTCGCGAAGTCGTTATTCGTGTACGGCCTCACGCAAACGGCGCTGAACGCGCCATCCCTCGAATACCTCGCCGTCGAGGCACCACTCGCGGCGATCTGCCTTGGCGCATTCCTCGCCACAAACTTCGCGCCGGCGACGTACGAACGGTGGCACGCGCCCGGGCTCCACCTCGCGCCCGGGGTTTGGTCCGCGGTCGTCGCCGCGGGGCACACGCCACTGCTCAATTTGTTTCTCTAGTAAGTAGTGCAAAATGCCCCCTGTTGCGCGGAGACTCCCAATGCGGCTGGGCCCGTCCGGAGCATATCCTGTCGGCGGGATATGTTAGGGGAGATTCTTCGCGCGCTCTAGAGAGCTGTAGTCTTTGTGTTTGCTGCGGGTTTTCAGTTCGGGTTTTGACGTTGTAACGCGTTTGACGGCGCTGCAGAGCAACCCGTCCTTGTAAGAGCTGCCCCGTCAACTGCATACGATAACAACACAAGGATCATCAAAATAACAGTGCCAGCAGCACGCCGGACGTGCGATTCGACGCACAATGGCCGCACCCCCGCCGGCCTGGGCAGCGCCACAGTACGCCCCACCGGCCCCGGCCGCTTTCGAGCTCGCGGCGCCCGAGTCTAGCTTATTGCTGGTGCACCTGGACCGCGCCATCAAGGGCGAGCGGGCGCAAGCGCTCGATGAAGTACGGCGGTCAAGGCTCGAGCAGGCGCGAGCCGTGGCGATGCTCGATGCCGAGACGGCGCGCTCGAGTGCAGCCCGCGCCGACGCCAACGCGGCGGACCAGCGGTGCGCCAATGCCGAGACGGACGCCGAGGCGCTGCGCTCCCAGTTGGCGGACGCCGAGCGGCGGCACCGCGCGGCGCGGGATGCGTGGGCGCTCAAGGAGACGAAGCTCTCGGCCGCGGCCGCAGCCGTGCGCGATGAGCCGCCGGCGACGCTCTTGGACCGCCTCTTCGACGCCGTCGCGCGGCGGCCGCAGGCGGAGGCGGAGGAGCTCGAGGCGTGGGCGTCGCGCGCGCGCCAGTTCCAGCGCGCCGTCGAGGAGCGGATACGGAGCATGGGCGCGACGCCGCGGCCGCCGACCGCGGCCGAGCCCGCGACGCCGGCGAAGCAGGCCGAGCCGGCGTCGCTGCGGGACACGTACCCCGCGGAGCACCCGGCCCCCAGCGACGAGATGGAGAAGCTGCTCCTCCAGTACACGCGGGCGAAGGAGAAACTCTCGACGCTGGAGAGGCTCTATCCGGGGGGCGAGTAACTCGACTAGCCCGACTCGGAGGCGCCGTCTCGCCGCCAAACGGTGTGGAACCTAGCTAGCCGCGCGTCGACGGCGTCGAGGCGGCGCCGCTGGGACGCCATCGGCGCGGTGCGGGGGAGTTTAGTAGTGAGGTACCATTACTCGGGGACAACCCCGCTCAGAGGAACAGCTTCCCGTCCGTCACGAGCTTGCCCTCGAGAAAGCCGTCGACGTCGGCGCACCAGTACTCCTCCACGAGCGCCCGCCCGGCCGCGGACGTGTGGTCGACCTTCGTCCACGTGTAGCATAAAGCGTCGTCGTTCGCCGCGGTCAGGTTGTCGATGGAGTCGCCGCGCATGAGCCAGCAGCCCGAGATCTCGATGGGCAGGCACGCCTCGGAGCCCGTGACGAACATGGTGCCGAAGGCCCACTTGCGCATCTCGTCGGAGCGCTGCACGAAGCCCCCGATGGCGTTGGCGCACATGAACTGCTTCTCGTTCTCGTGGTTGTACTTGAAGCGGCAGACCCACAACGCCCAGCCCTTAGGGTCGAACATCTCCCAGAACTTTTTCTTCCAGACCTCCGGCGGGTTGTTCTTGTAGGTCCGCTTCCACTCGTCGCCGTTCAAAGGGGAGGGGGACTTCTTGTCCAGGATCTTGAGGGGGTGCTCGACCTTCTTGGGCTGGGCCGGCGTCGGCGGCGGGGCCTCCTTCTTCTTTTTGGGGGCCTTGGCGGCCTTGGCCGCGGGGGCCTTCTTGGCCGCCGGCGCGGAGGCGCCCTCGGGCTTCATCTCCGACTCGGCGAGGGCCACGTCGCCGATGACGGCGACGAACTGCGGCTGGTGCACGCACAGGTCGAACCAGCGGAAGACGTTCGGGAACTGCGCGCGGAACTTCGGGTCCATGGCCAGCTTGGCGGGGTAGACCAAGGCGGAGGCGATGGTGATGTCCGCCAGCGTCACGCTCTCGCCCACGATGTACGTCTTGTCGAGGAGATGCGCGTCCAATGTTTTTAAAGCAGCCGCGACGTGCGCCTTGGCCTTGCCGTAGGCCGCGCCGTTGAAGGGCATGTAACCGATGATCGGGTAGACCCAGAGCGTGCAGGGCAGCTCCAGCTCGTGCGCGCAGAAGTCGATCCACGAGTCGACGACGGCCGACTCGTAGAACGTCCGGCCGTAGAGGTCCGCGTCGCTGCGGAGCCGCGCGACGTAGCGCGCGATGGCATTCGACTCGAAGATCGTGCCCTGCGGCGTCTCGAGCACGGGCACCTTGCCGGTCGGCGAGAGCTTTGCTGCCGCCTTGGCGTCCACGTCCTTGACGGCTATCTCCACGCCGGCATATTCAGCCGCAATTAAAGCTTTGAAGGCCCGGAAGTTGCCAGGGTAGGTCACCAGCGTCAGAGCCATGTTGCAGCAACTGTTGCCAACACACGTTGTGCAGGTCAGGCGCTTTGGTGATACGCGGCGATGGTTTTCATCTCCAAAAGTGGGTTCTACCGTGTGGCCTTGTATTGGTCCCGAGCCTCATGGAAGGATTGGACGAGATCGCCGACGTCTGCGCAAGCGTGTTGGATATCGTACGGGTGTCAAGCACGGGTTTCGTGCCGCGCCGTGGAGATCCGTGGAGCTGGGCGTGCGAGTGGCATAAGCAGCCATTTACGACAAGCAGCAGTTTCTACTTGCGCATGCACACGCAGCAGTGGCCTGTACCAATAATGGTGTCGTGCCGCGCCTTAAAGCTGGGCGTGCGAGTGGCATAAGCAGCCATTTGCGACAAGCAGCAGTCTACTACTTGCGCATGCACACGCAGCAGTGGCCTGTACCAATAATGGTGGGACGTTTGCATTAAAACGCATCCAATAGAGCAGCAATCGCAGCACCACACTGTGACAGCAGCAATAATGGTGCATGCCACGGCCACAATGGAGGCCTGCAACGCGTGGGCGAAGGGTCGCGGTCTCGAGGCTCACAAGCTCGAGTTTCGCGTGTCAGCACTTGGCGGCATGGGCGCGTTCGCCACGGTCGCCGTCATTGCGGGCGACACGTTGATGCTCTTGCCGCGCGGCTTCACCGTCACGCCGTACGTCTGCGAGGGCGCGCTGCAGGACGCGTCGCTTTCGCGAAGCCCGCGCGCCGCGCTGGCGCTGTTCCTCGCGCACGAGCAAGCCTGTGGCGCTGAATCGCCCTGGGCGGTCTGGTTGGCGACGCTGCCCGCCGTCGGCCTCGACGGGAGCGCCTTCGGCTCGTCCAGCGACGTGCTTGCTGCCGCGGCCGCGCTACGCCGCGGGGTGGCGGGGCCGGGCGCGGCGCCGGCGGACGCGCACTCGGTGTGGATGGCGTCGGACACGGGTGGCGAGCCGCCGGCGAAGAGCTACGAGGAAGAGATCCGCGCCTGCCGCGGCCAGGCGGCCGCGACGCTTGCGTTCTGCATCGGACGGCGGCCGGACCTGGCCGAAACGTTGCCCTGGGCCATCGCGGCCGTCGCGACACGTGCATTCCACGTCAACGGCGTCATGCAACTGCTCCCGCTCGTCGAGAAGATGAACCACTCTGGCCAGGGTGGGCGCCTCGTCGTCACGTCCGCCGGCGAACTGGCCCTCCTGGCCGGTGCCGCGTGCGCGGCCGGCGACGAGGTTTTCCTGAATTATTTCGACGGCCAGGACGCGTCGACGCCCGAGCGCGTTCTCGCGCACTATGGCTTCGAACCGGCCGTGGCGCCCGCGTGATGAGGAGGCCCTTTGTGGTGTTTTGATAATATGTTTCGTCTGTAGCGTTTTACTTCTCGTTAGCGTTGTTTACAATATGTTTTAAAACAGATTTATACACACCCTAGATTTCCGACGACTCGTCGGTCACGGTGCCGCCGGTGGTGCGCGTGTTGGTAGACACCGTGGTATTGGCCCGAAGGGCATTCGTCATCCTCAGTCTGGGCATCTCCTGCTGGCTCGCGGACGTGACTACCTCGCGGCCTCGTACCCGGTCAACATGCCGGTCAACGTTTGCGTCCTTTCGTCTGCGCCGAGCCGCCTTCAACGCGCCGCGGTCCGAATCTAAGTCGCGACACACTTCGGCGGCGCCGGCCGCGGTGAGAACGCCGCGGTGAACGAGCTCGGCGGCAAGCTCGTGCTGGACGTCTAAGACGTGGTGCGCTACGACGTTCGTGTCGACGAGTTTTGCCAGACCGGGAGCAATCCGTTTGATATTCCGCTCCACTACTCGGCACTGCCACGCGGATTCTAGAACCACAGTCGCCTCCGCGACTGTCTCGGGCGCGTCGCCGGCGCGCCTGGCGTGGCCGTAGAAGTCCAGGAGCTGATGCTGGGCGCGCCGATGTGCAGCTACCATCGCCCGCGACGCGTGATACGCCGTCTCGTGGCGCTTGTAGATCCAAGTTTTCAAGTCTTTGCGCGCCGCGCGCGTAGTGGCGTCGCACCAAGCGGTGAAATAGTTCGTCAGTGTCGACGCCGCGTAGCGGCTGGCTGGCTCGGCCCTCGCCTTTCCGCTATGTATAAAATTTCGATCGAAAAACCCGTTTTCCAACCCACCCCCCCACCCGCCACGACCAGGCACATTAAACTTTCTTAAACACAACAGTAGCTAAACGTCCTCGACGTGCAACGTGTCGTCGTCGGAGTGCTCGTTCGCCGCGAACGCGAGCGCACCGTGCTCGCGCCGCGTCGTGAAGTCCGCCTTGACGGGCGCGGCCCCGGCCACGGCCCGGTTCGCGCGCGCGAGGACGGCCTGCCCCGTCTCCGTGTAGTGCTGCTCCTTTCCCTGCCCCGCCAGCATGCGCGCGTGCGCCGTCCTTAGAAAGAAGTCCACCCAAGAGACCGAACGGTGGTGCCGCAAGACGTGGGCGTAGCCCTTGACCCCGACCTTGCGCGCCCAGTGCGGTCGCTTCAACGCGTGCTCGAGCTTGTCCAACAGGTCCGTTTTATTGGTATGGTCGTAATACACCACGTGCTCCCCGTCCAGCAAGGGGTGGTGGTAGGGCGTGCCCATGCGGTCGACCATGACGAGGGCGCCCGAGCTGAGCGCCTCGAACAAGCGGAAGTCGCCCTCCCAGCCCGTGGGGTTGCAGGTCACGACTACCTTTGCCCTTCGCATCGTGCTGAGGTAGCCCGTGTCGATGACCGTGCGGCCCGCGGAGGATAACTGGCCCAGCCGCACGTCGTGCAGCTTCTTGTCTCTCGCGTACTCCTTGAGCCACTTCAAGGTCCGGCCCCGGCCGCCCCGGTTGTCCCGTAGCGTGCACACGACGTCGATGGGGCGCGCACCGACCACATCACCCAGCTTGTCGCTGTCCACATACTCGTCCGCGAGGGCATAGGGCATGGGGAAATAGGATTTCGACTGCGAGTGCCGCGAATTGGAAGCTTTCGAGGGCACCGCGTCGCGCTTGTCCACCCAGCTCCGCTTGAAGTAGGCCAGGTACGAGGCCGCATCATCCACGACATGGGCGTGGCTCGAGGCCCAGTCCGCCTCGTCCACGAAGATCATGCGGTTGGCACTGACGGGCGGCGCGTACCGGTACAGCGTCGGGTTCTCGTCCGCGTGAGTTATTTTTTCATACCCTTTGACGGTCCCAATATCCTCCACGGGGTCCGCCGCGAGCTTCTTGTTGCCGCCCCATCTATAAGGTAGGAACGCCGCCGCCTTGCCGCTGGAGTAGAATTTGGGATCGTTGGCCGGCATGACGACGATGGCCACGTCCGCGTCACTCTTCTCCCCTAATTTGCGTATGTCGGGCTCGCACTTCGAGTGCTTGTTGTCCAGGGTGTAGCCGCGGTCCTTGCAGAGCCGGTAGGGGCTTCCTACCAACTCCACCATCGGGTGCTGCCGCAGGCCCTGGCTCATGAGGAAGAAGGCGCGCTTGCCGCCCTTTTCCCCTTTGGGCACCAGCCTCACCTTTAACTTCTCCCGCAATTGAATGTGGGGCGCGATGCACAGACTCTCGTTGCCGTGCTCCAACGGGTGGTGGTCGCCCTTCTTATGACCATGAACGCGCGAGAAGGTGTCGACGTGGGCGCACACCGTCAGTGCTTTTACTTCGCGCTCCCAGGGCGCATCATGATTAATGCGCCGCTTCTCGGCCTCCGCCACGGCCTCGGCGGCGTCCCGGCTCGCTTCCGACGCCTCGCGCTCCGCGAACAGATCCGCGATCTCGTTGCCCGCGCGCTCCAGCCTTGATACGATCGTCTCGGCGTTCGTCAAGTCCTGCGCCGCGTGCCTTATTTCTTCGCCGCTGCGCCGCTCCTCGCCGCGGATCGCGTCGAGCGTGTTTTGCACGGAGTCCGTGTCCTTCGGCGTGATGTGCCGCGCCGCGGGTGCCGTCGCCTGCGACACCGCCTGGAGGTTGAGGAGCACTAAGCCGAGCGGGACGACGGCCAATATGGAGACGATGATCGTGCGGCGGGAGGGCATGCTGTGCTGCTATTGTAGTATCTGTGCTGAACTTGCAAGTGTATCGTGCGCTGTGCTACGGAGCGATACCACTAGAAAGCGCCAGCCGTTTGCGGCTCCTGCTGGGCTATGGTGTTTTCTCGGTACTTTTGCCGCGAAAAAACCCGTATTGATCACGTCAACGAACAACATCAAAACATCTATCTGAAATCTATCCGGGGCGCCACCGACTAGTACTAGCACCGCAAAGAACGCCACAATAATATATTTCGGGGTCCGGCCACTAGTCTTAGAACGTAACTATTCTCACGCGGGGGTACAGGGCCGGGAGAGTAGAGGTACAGGGACTTTCTTACAACATGGGGGAAGGTCTTCGACAGCGGCGAGGACCAACTAGTGGCGCGCGCGCATCGCGCGGAAGTTGTAGGGCGTCGGCAGGTACGTGAGGATCGTCAGCGTCATCGTCTTGCGCGGGGGCTGCTGGGCCACGGGCTCCTCGACGTCGCCGGGGTCCTCCTTGAACTCCTCGACGAAGATCGGCGGCTCGACGTCGACCTTTGGAGCGTCGTGCTGCGGGCGGCGCTGCTCCCGCGGCGGCGTCGGCCAGACCTGCGTCGCCTTGTCGTCCTTTACGAGGAGACCGTGGAGACCCACGATAACCAGCCCAATCCCGAGGAAGCCGACGATGACCGCCCAGATAACAGCCTGGTCGCGCGCGCCGTAGACCATGGCGATAAACTCCTTCGCGTCCTTGCCCGAGATCTCATCGGCCTCATCAATGTAGAACTGGGGCCACGCGAAAGCCTCTAGCTGCGCGAAGACGCGCGCCCACAAGTCCAGGTGAAGCTTGGCCGCGTCCAACGACCACGAGTGCTCCAGGCGCGTCTGACTCTTGATGAATCTACCAGTGAGCTGCTCCACGGCGGCCCAGGTGCCATGCTCCGCCTCGACGTAGGCCGGGAGGCCCTCGAACTGCGCGCGATACGATGCGTTCATGCCGTCGAGCGCCGGGCGCGTCAAAGACATGCCGGTTGGCATCGGCAGGAACGCCCCATCTAGCGCGTAGTTCCGCGCCTCGACGTCTTTGATGGTCGTCGCGGCCCCCGCCCGGAACGTCACCGGCCGTAAGATCCCGTCGGACCAGACCGTGACACTGCCCTTTGCGTCAAATGGCTTCGCCTGCGCCACCGCGAGGCCGATCGGCGAGGACTCGCGCCAGATGTCGAGCGGTTCCGTGCTGCCTCTCCACAGCGTGTACTTGCCCACATCACTTAAGTGGCGCTTGCCGGTCTGGAGGCCGAAGCGCCACGCGGCGGAGGATACGTCGAGCGCCCCGGAATACGGCGACTCGTTCAGGAGGTCCAGTAAAGGGTCGTGGTGGCCGTAGATGATCTCGCGTAGCGTGCGGCGCGTAAATAGACCCCCGTTCTTAGTGCCTGTGCCATCGGCACGACGAGTGCCCACGACGAAGCCATTCAGCAGAAAGTCGCGCGGCAGGTACTCGTACAGATACTTCGCGTAGACGTCGGCCGCCGCCGACGACAGGGGCGTGTAGCTGCCCGTGTCGAGGAAATCGTTCGCCTCGGCGGCCGTCAGGGAGATCGGCGTGCGCATCGCCGCCGCGTACGTGGGAAGCTCGGGCGCGACGACGACGCCGTCGATCTGCAGCGATAGGACGCTGTCGACGCCGTGAAGCTTCTGCGTCACGGTGCCGGTGGCGAACTGCTGGCCGCGGAGGTCGCGCCAGGACGTCGCGGCCTCGTCCGTGAGCGTCGGCGCGACGGCGGCGAGGTAATAAGAATTGGTCTCATCGACGAGCGTCGAAAGCCAGGTGAGCACCGCGCTGGATTCCGGGACGACCGCGGCGAGGGCGGCTTCCGCGGCTCCATCGCCGGAGAGTGCCGCCGTCCACACTGAGCTCCCGTCCTCCGTCAACAGCGAATACTGATGGGACGCATCCCACAGCACCAGGGCCGTCTCTTCAGACACGTCAGCGGCCTCGAACGTCGTGTACTTTTCATCGTAACCAACAGACAGCAGCCCGCCCAGAACGGCTCCGCCGGCCCACTGGCGCGCCACTTTCTCGATCGAGGACCAGACCTCGGTTCCGTCGAGGGCGAGACCCGTCGCCATGAGGTCCGCGGCGACACCGTTGAGGTACCCTGGAACGGCCGCGAGGCGCCGCTTGGAGATGAAGGCGTCCAGGACGTCGGCTACCTTCTTGACGGCGACGGACGACAGGTTACGGAGCATGGCGCCCTCCGAGCCGTACTGAGCTATGGTAGCGAGGTAGGCCGGGTTCAGGCCTACTACTTCTGTGCTGTCGAGGCGCGCCTCCTCGACGGCGTCGCGAGGCACGTAGGTTGATCAGCGCGAGAACTCGTAGGCGTCGCCGCCGTCGAGCCACTGCAAATCGGAGCCCTCCTCGACGTACGTGAGCGCGACGTCGACCTTCCCGAGCCGCGGCTTCGTCCCGCCGTCAAGCACTTCCTTCAAATTGGTGACGTTCCACGCGTGCACGTTGAACGGCCGGCGGATGCCCATATGCTTGTGCGCCCACGCCTTGGATGTATCCACGACGACGGACGCGCGGACGTCGGCTTTGATGCCGACCTCGACGATGGTGGTCATTGACGCGGCGAAGGCGATGAGCGTGAGGCCGCCGGCTACCAGGCCGAGATGCTTGCCGGAGACACGCTGCATCGTTGTTGGTGCTGCAGTTCACAGGATCTGTTCACGAGGCTGTTTTGTGATGTCCAGGGGCGCTTATAAGTCGCCGCTATTTGCCAACGCGCTGCGTAGTCCGTCAGTCAACTTGTAGGGTACCACCGCGGTGATTTCTGCCACTGTCACTGCGCTGCGGCTGCTTCTGGGGCAGATTTAAGCTGCGGCACTCGGGTCAAAAAAAACAATTTTAAACGAACCGCTAATGTCACTAATATATCAGAGTCGTCGCGAATCACGCTTCATTCGGATGACTCGCTCTCGCTCTTAATCAACCAATACTTACTGTATACTTCAAACGACGAATTGCACGCGAGCCCAACAAGTAGGACCAAGGACCACCCTAGGGGCTGGGTCGGTCCGCACACAAGGCGCAGTAAGTACAATATGTAAGCTTAGGCCCCGGTCACCGCTTCTCGAAGAGGTAGTGCCCGATGCACCACTCCTGGCCGCCGTCGTAGCCGAACAGCTCGACGCAGGCCAGGTAGAAGGCCCGCCACCGGTTGAACCAGAGCTCCGTTTCATGGGGAGGATACGCCTCCTTGAGGATCTCCCGCACGAGGTCCGCGTTATTATCCATGTTCTGGAGCCAGCCTTCCGCGGTTAACGCGTAGTGGACCCCCGAGTTCCGCCAGTGGTCCACCAACGCAATTGGCGCGTCCTTCCTTGCGGCGAAGTGCACGAAGAGGTCCGCGGAGGGCATGGTGCCGCCCGCGAAGAAGTACTTGGCCATCCAGTCCGCGTCCGATTTGGCCACAAAATGATAAGCGTACTGCCGGTGGCAGAAGACGTGCACGAAGAGGCGCCCGTTGTCCTCTAAAACGGCGGTGATCTTCTCAAACAATGCCCTATAGTTCTTCATGTGCTCGAACATTTCTATACTAGAACCTCTCTGGAAGTACTGGCCCGGGAGCCTTGTTTGCAATACCTCCAAGGCTTTGTCCAAGGGCTCCTTCGATAAATCGAGCGTCACGATCTGTAAATTCGTCAAGCCCCGTTCGGCGGCCTGGCCCATGATGTACTTGCGCTGACTATGGGAGTTGGACACGCCGACGACTTGCGCGTTCCGGAACCGGTCCGCGAAGTACAACGACGCTGACCCCCAGCCACACCCCACATCTAATATAGCTTTGGTCGCTTGCGAGATGTCCGCCCGTTCGGCAACTTGATCCAAGGAATCCTTCTCCGCTTTCGGGAGCAGTTTGGCCGCGTCTCGCTGTAACTTATTACCGGGCCACTTCGACTCGGCCCCTTCATAAAAGCAGGCCGAGTACTTGCGGTGGGGGCCCAGGCATAAGCCGTAAAACCGCGCGTCCACCTCGTAGTGCTGCTCGTTCGCCTCCGCGGTACAGACCGCGACGGGCGCGTCGATCAGCGCTTGGATGGTCTCCCTCAACTTTTCTTGGGACCCCGCCAGCCCGGCCTCCGCGCCCTTATTGGCCGCTCTTCCAGCGTCGTCGCAGTGCCTTAATTGTTGCGCCGACAATTGCCGGATACCAATCCTTGTCACGAAGTCCGGCAAGTACCCCCGTTCGAAGGCGGCCGTCGCCACGCCCTTCACTAAACGAATACATCCGTCCTTAATGGATAACGGCCGCCCGCCGTGCGCGCCCTCCGTGGCTTCGATCGCGAGCGCCTCGTCTGTCTTTACCAGTCTTATTTGCTTCACGTCGATGTGGCCGCAGGCGAAGCCGGCCTCGCAGTAGTCGAGGTAGTACCGCCACTTTCGCACGAACCCGTCGTCGAAGCCTAGTTGCGTCACCCGGGCTCCGACCGCGTCGAAGCGCACGCGCCAGGCTCGCAGTGTTCGCGCGTACGACAGGCCCATGCTCAACGTACTCTTCTCTTCTAACCGCAAGGCCAAAGAACCTAAAGCAGGCAGCGCATTCTGCACCGCTTCTAAACAAACCAACGACGAGCCGGGGAAGACGTGCTTCCGGATGAAGTCCGAGCCCTTGATGTAGGACGCGTACCGCGCGTCGGGCACCGTGATGACCTGTAGGGCGGCGCTCCCGCCGGGTTTAAGACAGGCGTGGATGCTCTGGAAGTAGGACGGCAGGAACTCGTGGCCCACGGCCTCGATCATCTCGCAGCTCACGACCTTGTCGAAGAGGCCCAGGGTCTCCCGCGCGTCCCGGTAGTCGCAAAAAACCACTCTACACTGATCTTTGCCCTTCAGGCGCTGGGACGCCTCCGCCAACTGCTCCTTGGAAATGGTGATCGCCACGTACGTACAAGCGGGGAAGCGCTCCACGCACCGTAAGGCGAGACTTCCCCAGCCGCACCCGATCTCCAAGACCCGGTCGCCGTCCTTGACCCCGGCCTTATCTAACAAACTGTCCAGCTTCCGTATTTGCGCCGCCGCCAAAACGTCATCTGACGCGTCCTCCTCCACCAGACCCCTTTTACCGTCATCGAGCAGCAAGCCTTCTCGGCGGAGGTACGGTTCGTGCTCGTCAAATAAAGCGGCCGAATAGGTGAGCGTCTCGTCGAGCCACAATTCGTAGAACGCGTTGCTCAAATCGTAGTGGGCCGCGATGTTCTTCAGCGAGCCGTCCCGGGTGTTGGCGTTGAGCGCGTGTTTCAGGACGTCCGTAAAGCGCTTCGCGATCGTTAGGAGCGACCGCGACGCCACGTTCTGCGGCGAATCCGCGGCGTCCGCCCCCTTGCACTTGAGCGCCGCGTGGAGTACGGCCCTAATAGACGGCTTCAGGTCCAGCGAGCCCTCCATGTAGCCCTCGGCGAGGCCCATGGACGGGTCCGCCAGCAAGCGCCAGGCCGCCTTGGGGTCCAAGATGCGCACCTCGACCCGTTCAGAACTAGAGACGGCGTCGGCGGCGATCAGATCGATGCCCTCTGGGAGCGTCACCACGATCTCCGGCCGCGGGCCGGCCGCAGTCCGCCGCGCCAGCGCCCGCGCGCCGCGGCACACTGCTTTTAACGCGCCCTTGGCGAGCCAGGACGTCGGCGCGAAGCCCGGCGACGGCACCTTTGTGGATGTGCCGCACAGGGCGTCGACCGCGTCGTACGCCGACTTGAGGCCGTCCTCGTGGAAGCCAAAGCCGCACCAGGCGCCCGCGAAGTACACACTACCCTGGCCTTGTAATGAAGGCAAGGCCGCCCGCCAGGCCTGCGCATTCGCATCTAGCACGGGATGCGCCATGGTCCGCCGCCACAGCGCCTCTACCGGTTTAGTGCTGTTCAGCGTGATGAACAGATCCTTCTCGTCGGCGCCGGGCTGCAGGGCGTTCACCCAGTACGTGAGGGCGCCGCCCGGCCGACAGTTCCAGGCGGCCCAGGCCCCTTTATCGCTCGGCATCAGGGACGCGTCCCGGTGCACGACCACGTCGTTCGGCGTCGTTGTAAGCGCCTTGAGTAACTCGGGGGCCCGATCGCCTAGTATGGAGGCGCACGCCGGGGCATCACACGCCAATATGACCGCATCAAAAGGTTGCGCGGACTGCGGCCCGTCGCACTCGACGAGCCAGCGGTCCCCCTTTTGATGCAGCCGCGTCACCCGCGAGTTGAGGCGGTATCTTTCAGAACCGACCGCCCTTACCAATTTCTGCACGTAGTCCTGGGACCGCAGCCGGGGCGTGCGCCAGGTCGGCCGGCTCCGATCCAACATGTAGTGGTTGGCCAGGAACCGCGCCACGCTCGCCATGGGGAAGGCGTCCAGGACGTCGCCCGACGTGCGCGACCAGATAGCGCCGACCATGGGCTCGCAGTACTCCTTGGCCAAGCGCTCGGAGAAGTTGTTTGCTACGAGCCACTCATTAACAGATTGCGCGTTGTCCTTGTCGTCCTGGAGCAGCGCCTTGGCCTTCTTCTCGAACCGCAAGATCTCCCGGAGCAAGGTCAAGCGGCTCCAGAGCTTGGTCGGCGACGTCAAACACCCGACGAAGGGGTTGGTCGACGACCACGCAGCGCCGCTCCCCTCCACCGACAGGCTCATGTCGCTCTGGACGTGCTGCACGCCCAAATCGTCAAAGAGCTTGGAGAGGCGCGGGTAGTTCGCCAGGTTGAAGACCTGGAAGCCGACGTCCACTTTTGAACCTTCCACCTCGACCGTCATCGCGTGGCCGCCCGGCGAGGCCTCGGCCTCGAACACGACGACCTCGACGCCGCGCCGCCGCAGTAAATAGGCGGCGCCGTTGCCCGCGACGCCCGAGCCGATGATCGCAATACGCCGACCCGCGGCACTGCCAGTTAAGTGAGCGTCGAGCCCGACGATGGGCGTGGACTTGCTCGGCGCCTCGCTTTTTCTAGAGTTGGGCGCCTTTGACGATGCCTCCTTCAAGGTCACACGCTTCGAGGACGACTTCCTTGACAGCACGGACGCGGCCCGCTGCAGCACGCCCACGGCGGCCGTCGCGACCAAATAGGACGGCGCCCGCACCTTTCGTAGTAAAAAATACGCGAAGAGCCGGTAGCGCGAATGGAAGAGCACCTCGATGCACCGGGACATGGCCGTCTTCACGCCCGACGGGTGGGGGTAGAACTTGGCGCCCTTGGCTAAGAGGAGAGCCGCGTGCACGTGGATGCCCAGCACGGCCGTGTGCGGCGTCAGCTTCACGGCGGCGCGGAACCGCCCCAGCGCCGAGAGGGGCGCCTGGGTCGTGGGACCGTCGAACGTCGCCACAAAGTATTTGGTGTCGTCCCGGGCCACGTCGACCCTTAATGACACAGTGGACGAAGGAAAGGGCGCCGTCCACGTGTAGGTCTGGCCCATGGGCTGGAAGGGCGACACGTGCATTTGTTTCACGTCGACGTACGTGTCCCCACTATGTACGGGGTGCACATATAAAACCTCCTCGAGCCAGGGGGTATTTGAGACCTCGAACACAACGTAGGCCGGCCGCCCGTCGCCGTCCCTTACGTAATAGACGGAGATGGGGTTGAAGACGTAGCCGAAGGTCCGGGGCATCGTTAAGAGGTCGACCCGGCCCAGGCTCGTCTCCTCGGCGGGCGCCTCAACGCCGACGCTGTCGCCGTCGGCCACGTCGTTGCCGAAGTGCAGTACCGAGTCGGGCGAGTCGACCCGCTTCAGGGTGTGCTTCGGGTGTTCGCCACAGAGCACCCGCACGGCGTCCGCCACGTCCGCCGGTGTGTGACGTACGCCGGGCCGGCTCCGCAGGTGGTCCGCCGCCCGGAAGGAGATCGGACCCGATTGCAAAGGAGCCATGGCCTCGGCGTCGTCCAAAGGCAACAGCCACATCGTGTGCGCCGTCTCGAAGCGATGCTTGGGCTCCGTCGCGATCTTCGCGCGCGAATGCACGACGGTGCCGTCCACAATAGATGGCCCGCTCGGCACGTCCTCCATGGACCGCAGGAACGCGAGGTGGTCCCGTAGAGCACATGTGGCGCTGGGCAGGACGTGGTGTTGTAAACCCCGTCGTTCCGTAACGTCCTTGACGATCGTCGCCAGCGCCGGCAGATGCGCGTGGTGCACCGTCGGGAACAGGTGGTGCTCCACCTGGCGATTCAGCCCGCCCGTCAGCCGCGCGACCAGCGGCGAGTCCGGCGCGAAGTCGCAGGCGTTGGCGATCTGCTGCGCGGCCCAGGACCGGTCGGCCTCGTCGGGCCCCGTGATCGTCGCCTCCAGCAAATGGGCCACTTGCGTCACGGCCATGAACACGAGGGAGCCGGAGCACGCGGGGAAGAGGACCCATACGAAGGCGCCTTTCACCGAATACTCCGACGACAGAAAGGGCCAGAGGAAAAACGCGAACGTGTGCACTGCTCTACCGGCGAAGTGCGCGCAGTGCCTCAATAAGCTTCGAGTGCCCTCGTGCACCGTCGAGGCTGGGTAGACGCCCGCGTTCTTGCGCACGCGCAAAGGCGCTAGTAAAGTGATGGCCGCCGGCAAAGCGACGAGCCAGACGAGTAACGCGTCGAAGGCCTTGCCGGCGCCCGTCAGAGCCTTCATGTACCGCCGGGCGTGCACGACGTCGGGGTCCTCGCCCTCGACGTTGGGGGCCACGTGGTGGCCTAGGACGTGCTGCAGCGTCCACTCGTGGGGCGACGTGTAGGCAATACCCGCGTAGGCTAAAGTTGTGTTGATCCAGCGCTTCGTGGAGATGGCGTAGTGCGACGCGTCGTGCATCACGGCGAAGGCGAGGAGCTGGCCGAGCAGGCCGAGCGTGAGTAAACCGAAATAACTCCCGCGGACCCACAGCACGTAGCTCGTGACGAACGACGTGAGTACCAATAGCAACCAGGGCCAATAGGTCGCTGGGGCCTTCGTGGCCGCAGTCAAGGGTCCGCCGGTCGCTTTCCTACGGAAGAGCCACCGGACGCGCGCGCCCAGCTCCGCGCCTAAATCGCCCTCGACCAGATGACTCGGCGGCTCCTGCGGTGCGGCGCCCCCCTTCGAGAGCGCCGCGAAGGCCAGGCCCTCGCGCTCGATGCGCGCTAAATGCTCCGACACGGTTTCGCCGCTCGTGTAGGCGTCCGGCTTCGCCTGTAGAATAATGCGCCGCTCCAGGTCTTTGTCCTTGACGCGCATCCTAGCTAACCACGCTCTCGTTTTTTGCGGGTCGGCGAAACCATGTAAGCCCGCCCACGTCCGACTCAGGTCCCGGCCGCCAGCGAACGTTAGGGCCAAGGCGCCGCCCGGGTGGCGGTCGCCGAGCTTGCGCAAATCATACGCTGCTCCTTCCAGCACGCTGTAATGCACGAGCTCCTCGTCCTTCAGTGGTGCTGCCAGCGAGGTGAACTGGGCTGGCTGTGGAACCCTCTGGCCGCCGCGGCCCATCGCTGCTGGTTGTACAGCTGGGAGACGGCTGGAAACCTGTATTTCTGAGCTTCACCTCTATGACAGAGTTGCTCGCGCCTTCAACTACAGGCGGAAGGGCGAGGCGCAGGGTGTGAAGCAGAGGCAAAAGCTGTGAAAATACGAGCGCGTGCGCGCGAAGACTGCTGCCACGCGTCGCCAGAGAGGCTACTAAACGCATGGCTGGGCGCAAGAAGCACAGAAAAACCATAATAAAGTACGGGTATCGACGCCTCTGACCAAATTGCCTCTCCAAAGCCTGCTGCTGGGTCGCCGGCACACTGCACCATCTGCACCATCGAGGTTGCGAGGACCTCTATTTCTTCGGCACTCATCGGATTCGCAGCGATGCCGTCGTCGAAAGCCCTTCTGGTCGCGCTGGCCCTGGCCCCGGCGAGCGGCCTCGTGGCGCCCGCGGCACCCGTGCGGCCCGCCACGGCCCTCGCGGCCCGCCAGCCCATCACGGGCGGCAACTGGAAGATGAACCCCACGTCTTTAGAGGACGCCAAGGCTTTAGCCGAGAGCATCGTCGCGGCGAGCGCCGGCGCCACGGCGCAGGGCATTGTGTTCCCCCCGTACCCCTTCATCGGGATCGTGGGCGAGATCATCAAGGATTCTAAATTAGAATTGGGCTCCCAGTCCATCTTCTTCGAGGACAAGGGCGCGTACACCGGCGCCGTGTCGGCGTCGATGGTCAAATCGCTCGGCGTGAAGTACGTGCTCGCGGGGCACTCGGAACGCCGCACCCTTTTTAAAGATGACGACGCGGCCATCAACCAGAAGGTGCTCAAGATCATTGAGAGTGGCATGATCCCCGTGCTGTGCCTCGGCGAGAGCCAGGCCGAATACGACGCCAATTTGTGCGAGAGCGTCTGCGCCATCCAGCTCGCCAAGGATTTGGCGGGCGTGGCCGCGGCCGACGTGAAGACCATGGTCATCGCCTACGAGCCCGTCTGGGCCATCGGCACGGGCCTCGTGTGCCCCTCGGAGACGGCGCAGAAGGTGCACAAATTCCTGCGCTCGAAGATCGCCAGCATGTACGACCAGGCCACGGCCGACGCCGTGCGCATCCAGTACGGCGGCAGCGTGACGCCGGACTCCGTCGACGAGCTCATGTCCATGCCGGACATCGATGGCTGCCTCGTCGGCGGCGCCAGCCTCGTCGGGGACAAGTTCGGGCGCATCCTGAACTTCAACTAGGCCGCGTCTAAGTGAGTCGGCGAATTAGAAGATTACGCAGGGGGGCGCGGTGATCGAGAGAGCGGCTAGACGCCCGCGACCATCGGATTTTCCACCGGCACGGCCACAGCCTGAGGCGCGTCCTCGTCGTCCTGGAGCAGCGAGAAGCCGTAGAGCTCCCGCAGCCCCGCCGCCTCCCGCGCGTTCGGGTCGATCGTGTCCTCGACGTACAGAATGCGCCGCCAGGCGCCGACCATGAGTAACGTCCCAACTAAGAATACGACGCCCAGCCATAGAAAAAAGTTCACGCCGACGAGCACGAAGAAAAAATACAAGAAGGACGTCATGTGCAGCGTTCGTAGTGCCCAGGGCCACCACACGACCGTCCAAAAGCCCGCCAGGCGATTGCCGCACATCGCGCCCGACGCCGTCGCGGGGCAGACGTCGTCGCACGAGCAGCAGGCCGGCGGCGGCAGCGCCCCCGGCGCCGCCGCCTGCGCCGCGGCGTCGGCCCGCGCGACCTCGAGCGCGAGGAGGTGGCTACACAGGAGCCGCAGGGGCAGCCAGTACCAGGCGAAAATCAACGAGAGCACGAAGAGGTAGGCCCCCTCGTTCGCCGTGATCGTGCCGTACTTGGAGTCCCCCCGCTCGTCGTGTAGTTCGAAGGCCGAGTGGCCGTCCATCTGCGGGGATAGAGGCGTGAGGTTTGAGGTCGCTACGTTCAAAGCCTGAAGGCCCGTAGACGCCGGTGCGTGCGAAGGCCGCGACGATGCACGTTAGGGCGATGCACTGGGCCGTGGCGTAGCCCACGGCCGTCGACGCGGCGTAGGCCACGGCGGCGCGGCGCTGCGCATGGGGGCCCCGGTGGTGGTGCGCCCGCGACCGCTGCTGCCGCCGCAAGAACGCGACGTGCCAGATGTCCTCGATGCAGCAGAAGGCGCCCCAGCAGCCCAGGAAGACGAGGAGCAGCTGCAGGGCGCCCGGCAGGGGCAGCGAGAAGACGACGAGGACGAGCACCGGGAACACCAATAAGACCATCGCGAGCCCCGCCGTCGCCATGGCCGGCACCGCCAGTACAAACAACCCCAAACAATAGCTCGATAACATATGGTCCAGCGGGCACCGGCTCGGGTCCTGCTGCCACCACAGGAGGAGCTTGCCGAGCGTCGGCGTCAGAAGCGCTAACACGACGAGGAAGAGCTGCCAGTGCCACACGAGGAAGAGCAAAAGAATAAAGGCGAGGAGCCCCAGCTGCGCGTAGGTCCCGGGCTTCAGCCTTCGAGCCTGGCCCCGGATCGTCTTCGCCTCGGCGGCCAGTTGCGCGGCCCGCGGGTCCGCCGCGTTGTTACTGGCGTCGATGGTCGCCTTGTGCATCGCGACCTCCGCGAGGTCCGCCGGTTCACTGCCACCGGGCGACTGCATCTGAATGAGTTCTGCTGCGCTGCTTGCTTGTGCTGCCCCTTATTTACTTTGGTTCCGCGGCTGCTGGCGCGCGTTTGATGGGAGTCGAGAGGCGCAATGTGACAGTGCGTACAGCCCTTCGGTGATAGCTTCAGCCCACGCCTGCGTTTTTGGGCTCGACGCAATGTGACAGTGCGTACAGCCCTTCGGTGATAGCTTCAGCCTACGCCTGCGTTTTTGGGCTCAATGCGAGGAGTGCGCGGCCGCGGCCAGAAAATGCAAAATCAGAAGGCACGCTCCCTACCCGCCCGACTCGTCCCGAGCCCAGCGCGCATACGTGCGGTTCGCAGCCGGGGGGCTTTGTGGGCGTGCGGGTCCACGGCAACGTAGGAGTAGCCAGCTTACATCAGTTCTACTCGAACTCGTTTCAGCTGCCGCGCCGTCTCATTCCGTTCTAAACCGCTCGCATCCGCGCCCATTTTTTGCGCCGCCGCCCCTGCGGCCCACCCGGGGCTGCCATAAGCCCCCCACAAACGGGCGCGCCGCGCCGCGCCGCGCCGCGCGCGGGGGGGCAGCCGGCGGCAAAATATCCCGGAACGCCATTCAATACACCGCCCCCGCCCCGCCGCCGCCGCCGCGGGCCACCGACGGGTCACATGACAGTCGCGTCCCGCAGGCTACTTCCTCAACCATGCGCGAAATCGTCCACGTCCAGGCCGGCCAATGCGGTAACCAGATCGGTGCCAAGTTCTGGGAGGTCATCTCCGATGAGCACGGCGTCGACCCGACGGGCACGTACCACGGCGACTCGGACCTCCAGCTCGAGCGCATCAACGTCTACTTCAACGAGGCGACAGGCGGCCGCTACGTGCCGCGCGCCATCCTCATGGACCTCGAGCCCGGCACCATGGACTCGGTCCGCGCGGGCCCCTTCGGCCAGCTCTTCCGCCCGGACAACTTCGTGTTCGGTCAGACGGGCGCGGGCAACAACTGGGCCAAGGGCCACTACACCGAGGGCGCCGAGTTGATTGACTCGGTCCTCGACGTCGTGCGCAAGGAGGCCGAGTCCTGCGATTGCCTCCAGGGCTTCCAGCTCGTCCACTCCATGGGCGGCGGCACCGGCGCCGGCATGGGCACCCTCCTCATCTCCAAGGTGCGCGAGGAGTACCCCGACCGCGTCATGTCGACCTACTCCGTGATCCCGTCGCCCAAGGTGTCGGACACGGTCGTCGAGCCGTACAACGCCACGCTCTCGGTGCACCAGCTCGTCGAGAACTCGGACCAGTGCTTCACCCTCGACAACGAGGCCCTGTACGACATCTGCTTCCGCACGCTCAAGCTCACGACGCCGACCTACGGCGACCTCAACCACCTCATCGCCGCGGCGGTCTGCGGCACCACGTGCTCGCTCCGCTTCCCGGGCCAGCTCAACTGCGACCTCCGCAAGCTCGCGGTCAACATGGTCCCGTTCCCCCGCCTCCACTTCTTTATGGTCGGCTTCGCGCCGCTCACGTCGCGCGGCTCCCAGCAGTACCGCGCGCTCACGGTGCCGGAGCTCACCCAGCAGCAGTTCGACGCCAAGAACATGATGTGCGCCGCCGACCCCCGCCACGGCCGCTACCTCACCTGCTCGTGCCTCTTCCGCGGCCGCATGTCCACCAAGGAGGTCGACGAGCAGATGCTCAACGTCGTCAACAAGAACTCGTCGTACTTCGTCGAGTGGATCCCGAACAACGTCAAGTCGGCCATCTGCGACATCCCCCCCAAGGGCCTCAAGATGGCGACCACCTTCATCGGCAACACGACGGCCGTCCAGGAGACGTGGAAGCGCGTCGCCGAGCAGTTCACGGCCATGTTCCGCCGCAAGGCGTTCCTCCACTGGTACACGGGCGAGGGCATGGACGAGATGGAGTTCACCGAGGCCGAGTCCAACATGAACGACCTCGTGTCCGAGTACCAGCAGTACCAGGACGCCACCGCCGAGGAGGAGGGCGAGTTCGACGAGGACGAGGAGGGCGACGACATGATGTAAGCCGCCCCCGCCACCCGCCACGCGTGCACTCGCGACCGGCAAAGACCCCCGCCCCGCGTGCACTCGCGACCGGCACACCCTTTTAACAAGATTCCTACCGGGATCCTAGTACACATACCCGGGGCTTACTGGTTCTCGCCGTCAAGTTCGAGCGACGCCTCGGCCATGCGCTCGGCCTCGGCCAGCTTCCGCTCGGCCTCGCGCAGCAGGCCGCAGACCGCCGTCGCGCGCAATTGGAAGCCGTCGAGCCGCGTCCGCTCCCGCGCGACCTCCGCGCCCAGCAGTTGGGCGTCGACGTCGGGGTAGGACACCGGCGCCGGCGGCGCGAGGACCGCGATGGCCTCGACCGGCGCCACGTCCGCGACCAAGACCGCCGCGACCGGGGCGTCGATCGCGCGCGCGACGGGCGCCGCCGCCGCCGGCTCGGCCCGGGCCGGCTCGCCCGGCGCCGCCGGCTCGGCCCGGGCCTGCTCGTGCGCCTGCCGCCGCCGGGCGCGGTCCGCCTGGCGCTGCTCCTTCAGCTTGGCGAGGCGTTCGTCCTCTTCCGCGGGCGTCGCGTCCATATCTCTCGAAGCGCTTACCTCTTGAGGGGCAGCCCTGACTCTCCTCGCAGCGCTCACTCGCTTCGACCGCGTGTCGAGCGGCACCCGTGGGTTAAGAATCTTGCGCTGCCTCTTGACTCGGGGACGGGCGCGCCTGGACAAATGCCAACTATCGGCACCGGAACCCGCACTCCGTCCGAGCTGCCAAAAGAGTGGCACGCATCGGTCGGCGCGGCGGCACAAGGGACAGGTGGCCCCGCTTTAAAGCTCGGAGTCCGTCTAAGAAAAAAAAACATAGCGCGGCACCTCGGGCCTGGGCCAAACGCAAGGCGCTGCCTCCGTCCCGGCCGCGAATATACAGAGACGCCCAGCGTGTTGCGAGACCTCGCCCGAGGCCGCGGCAGCTGTTGCCGCCTTCCACGCGCCTGCGCTGAACGCCAGGGCCCCAGTAGGAGAGGGCAGCCGCCGAGCGCCGCCGAGCCGCCGTCAGGATGTCCGAGGTCGAGGAGACCCTGGAGCGGGTCAAGCTCCAGAGCGGGGTCGAGGGCTACGTGATCGTGGACAAGGACGGCCAGGTCCTGCGGAGGCTCCCGTCGATGCCCGCGGCCAAGGCCGAGGTCTACGCCGAGTTCATGACGGCGCTGGCCACGAAGGCCCGGGGCGTCGTGCGGGACCTGGACCCGAAGAACGAGCTCCGGTATCTGCGGGTGCGGGCCAAGCGCGCGGAAATTTTGGTCGCGATCGACGAGGACTTCATCGTCGTCATCATCCAGCGCTGGACGCCGGCGGGCTAGCGTAAGACCAGTCATTTACATCGCCGTCATCGTCCGGCAGGCTCGCGTAAGACCAGTCCTTGAGTCGTCAGCATCCGGCGCTGGACGCTCTAGCGTAGGACCGGTCTTTTAAACTTAGATTACGCGGCGCACCGTCAGGGCGCGGCGATGGAGGACGCCGCCGTGTTCTTTGGTCGCCGCGGCCGCGTGGACTTGGCCTCGTACGTGCCGCAGTAGGTGCCCGACGTGTCCAGCGCCGCGTGTAGCGCGGCGTGCGCGAGGGCCGAGGGCGTGATCAAAGAAAGGAGCGGGTCCGGGTCGTCCGTCGCGTGCGCGTCGATGGCCTCGAGCTCGGGCCCCGTGGCCAGGGGCGGCGCCCGCAGAATCGTGAAGCGCCGGCCGCACGCCTGCACGTCCGCTTCGAGCGCGCGCTTCTCGGCCAAGGTCTCGGCGCAGCCCGTCCGCGCCGCCAAAAAGGAGGCGAGCGGCGGCCAGTCCGGCTCCGCGCCCGCGCCCAGGGCGCTTAACAAAACAACGTGGGCGCTCTCGTCACTCGCGGCGACCAGGCGCCGCGCGGCGTCGCCGCTCTTCCTCGCGCTTATCGGGGTCGGCCGCACGATCGTCCCCTCGTTCAAGGTCGGGGCCAGGCGCGGGTGGGCGTCGCCCGCAGGCAACGCGACGACCGCGCTCGCGCCCGCGCACGCTTTCCTAAGTTCGACGGGCGTCGCGCAGACGACCGTCTCCAGGGCGGGGAAGGCCGTCGCGCACAAGTCGCTCACCGCGCCCTGGCGGTAGGCGGCGCCGCACGTGTTCTGGCGCACGCGCTCGGCTTCACTTTCGTCCCGGCAGATCGCCACGACGTCGCAGTCCTTCGCCTTCAGACTCCGTAATAAGCAGAGGCCCACGGACCCGCCGCACGGCGAGATGACGACGCGCGGCCGCGTCGTCAGGCGCCCGACGGCCGGGGCGAGGGCCGCATGCCGCGCGGCGAGGGTCAAAAAGAGCAAGGCCCGAGTTGCTCGGGGCATCCTTGCGCTCCCGGCGCTCTTTTTTTGCCGGGCCTCCTTAGAGTGATAGTATGCAGCTGTGCGCAGCGTGGCTGGCGCGCTCAGTGCCTTCCCGTGGCGGTGGCGGGCCGCGTAGATGCGTAATTTGGGGCACGTGCTGGGTGCGGGTTTCGAGCTCTGATAGGGGCTCGTCGCTTTTGCGTCAAGTAGCAGCAGCGGTGCGCGCCGCGACCGCCTCGCGATGATCCTGAGGCCAATGCTGCGCGCGGCGGCCTTGGTCTGCCTCGCGGCGGCGCTCAAGGCGCCACACGGCCCCTCACGCCGGCTCGGCCGCCGTCTTGCCTCGTCCCAGCCCGCGCCGGACGAGCTCTGGGTGCCCACCCCGTCCAAGCCCCTGCCGACGACCGCCAAGGACATCTTTTGGACGCCGTCGTCGCGGGACTCGAGCCGCGACGAGGCGTTCGGGCCGTTGCAAAGTCCGGGCGGCGACAACGGCGCGCGGTACTGCGAGAGCCTGGAGGCGGTCTTAAGGCGACCGACGCGCACGGTCACCGCGGGGCCGGTCAAGTTCGGGAGCGCCCACCCCATCGTGCGCCAAACCATGGGTACTACCTCTACGAGAGATGTGAGAGGAACGATAGAACAGGTCATGCGCTGCGCGGACGTGGGCTTCGACCTGGTGCGAATTACCGTGGTCGGCATGAAGGAGGCACAAGCGTGCCACGAAATCCGGGAAGGGCTCTTCAAGAAGGGGTACGACATCCCATTATGCGCGGACATGCACTTCCAGCCGGCCGTGGCCATCAAGACCGCCGAGGCCGTGGAGAAGATCCGCATCAACCCGGGAAATTTTGCCGACGGAAGGAAGGAGGACGAGGACAACGTGAGCTTCGATTCGGAGGCGGACTTTTTGAAGCCCCGGGACAATATTGTCGAAGCCTTTGCGCCGTTGGTCGAGAAGTGCAAGGAGAACAACGTGGCGATGCGCATCGGGACGAACCATGGGAGTTTGGCGGCGCGCATCTTAAGTTTTTATGGAGACAGTCCGCGGGGCATGGTCGAGAGTGCTCTGGAGTTCGCGGACGTGTGTAGAGCTCTGGACTACCACAACTTCGTGTTCTCGATGAAGGCCTCGAACCCGGTCGTGATGATCCAGGGCTACCGGCTGCTGGCGGCGGAGATGTACCGGCTCGGCTGGGACTATCCTTTGCACCTAGGCGTTACCGAGGCCGGGGAAGGCGAGGACGGCCGCATGAAGAGCGCCATCGGCATCGGGACTTTATTGGGCGACGGCCTGGGCGACACGATCCGCGTCTCCCTGACGGAGGACCCGGAGTACGAGTACGGGCCCTGCAACCGGCTGGCGGAGCTCGCGGGCGAGCAGCTGGGGACCAAAGCGCGCGGGGAGCAGGCCGCCGTGCCGCCCTTCGTCGATAGCCGGGACGTCACGACCTTCGACCGGCGGCGGGGCGCGCTGCCCGAACAACGCGATCAGGACGTCTTCGACTACCGCGGTTTATTACACCGGGACGGCTCGGTGTACGGCGCAGTCATTCTCGCGGAGCTCCAGGGCTGCGCGGCGCTGGGGGGTCTGGGCGACGCTGCGCTGTTCCGGGCCCTGGGCGCCCTCGTGGACGAGCTGCCGCCGGGCCCGGACGGACTGGTTAGCATCCTGCCGCGGCGCGACGTCGCGACGGTCGACGCCATTCTATTAAGGGAGGTGCCGGAGAGTGACGACGTGAACACCCTGAACCTAATCAAGCGCCTGCAGGACGCGGGCGTGCACTTCCTGATGGACGACGCCGTGTTGAGGACGGCGCCCGAGCCCCTGCGGAGCGGCAGCGTGCCCATGGTGCGCTGCGACCAATTACAAACTTTCGCGCCGGCGCCCTCGAAGCGGCTGGCCGTCATTTGCGACGGCAACGAGTCCGACGAGATGCTGCGGGAGCTCATGGCCACCCAAAACATCGACGTGGTCATGCTCGACGTCGAGGAGCCGGGGCTGTCGCGCATCCACGCGTCGCGGAGGCTCTTCAGCTTGTTGCGCGCCGCGAAGTCGGACCTGTCCGTGGTGCACCACCTGCGGGTGCCCAAGGGGACGAAGAAGGACGAGCTCGCGTTATCTCTGGGCATGCGGGCCGGGGCTTTACTAGGCGACGGGCTGGGTGACGGGCTCTTGGTGGAGCCGGACGAGACGTCGGACTTCGACCTGAACTACTTGAGGGAGACGTCCTTCGCGTTATTGCAGGGCTCGCGCATGCGCAACACGAAGACGGAGTTCGTGTCGTGCCCGTCGTGCGGGCGCACGCTGTTCGACCTCCAGGAGGTCACGGCGCAGATTTCGGAGAAGACGGGCCACCTCCCGGGCGTGGCCATCGCGATCATGGGCTGCATCGTGAACGGCCCGGGCGAGATGGCCGACGCCGACTTCGGGTACGTCGGCGGCGCGCCGGGCAAGATCGACCTGTACGTGGGGAAGACGGTCGTGGAGAAGGCCATCCCCAACGAGGTCGCTTGCGACAAGCTCGTGGAGCTCATCAAGGAGCACGGCATGTGGGTCGACAAGCCCGACGAGGTCGAGGACACGGCGCCGGTCGAGGCGGAGCTGCTGACCGCGTGAGCGCCCCCGGAGTAAACGACTAGTAGCTACTTGCGCCGGGCCCGGGAGGCCGCGAACGTCACAAAGGGTGTGCATGTGGGTGGGGCACCCGCGTGCGGGTTTGGACGGTCTCAGGCTAAATGTATAGCACTTTCACGACCGTTGGAAGGGGAATTGATAGAGAATTGACCCCGGACCCGCTTGTAAATCGGTAAAAACGGGTTTCGTTGAGCTCTCTGATTGCTGAGCGCGTAACTTGCGCAGCGCGAGCGACAGCGGTCCAACATGGCCCTCCAGATGGGCGGCGGCGCCATGCCCATGGCGATGTCCGGCGGCGCCATGCCGATGCAGATGATGCCGCAGCAGGCCATGCCCAACTTCGCGCCGCCGGCGGGGGCCGCGCCGGCCAGTAGTGGTGGCGTCGCGCCGGGCGCGGCCGACGTCAACAAGCGACGGGGCGAGGACCCCTTGCTACGGGACGGCGCCGCCGCGTGCCTCACGCTGGAGGTGCACGGCGCGTGCGTGCGCGCGGCCTGCTGGGACGGGCGCGGTGCAAAGGCCCTGCCCTTCGACACGGCCAAGAAGGGCGAGTGCCCCGCGACGTTGGCCATCGAGGACGCCGCGCAGTTCGCGGCGTGGACGAAGAAGAAGCCGAGCCGGCGGGCGGCGGAGCCGCACCTCGCCGGCGCCAGGGTCGGGGCCCGGGGTAAAACTGAGATCCTGGCGCCGGGGGCTTTCCTCGGGGCCCGCGACGGCCTCCAAGCGACCAAAACGGTGGAGACGGATTTTGGAAATATCACCGAAGCGTGCTACGCGGTCGAGGGCGAAAAGGTCACGCCGGCCCTGGCCGTCGCGCTGCTCTGCGCGAAGCCCCGCCAGCGCGCGACGCAGCTCGTGGAGCGGCCCGTGCGGCGCGCGACGGTCGTGGCGCCCGCCAGCGCCGGCGCGGCCTGGCGCCTGGCCCTGTGCCGGGCGCTGGAGGCCGTGGACTGCGCCGCGGCCTCGATCGTGGGCGCGCCGCTGGCCGCGCTCGTGGGGAAGGCGCTGCGGGACCCCCAGGCCTTCGGCGCCGCCGACGCGGCGAGCCTCGCGGGGCGGGTCGTGTGCGTGGACGTCGGGAGCCTGGGCGTCGACTGCGCGGTCGTGGACGTCGACGACGGCTGCTTCCGCACCGTAAGTGTGGCCGGCGACCCCATGCCCAAGGAGCGGGCGGCTTTAATTAATGCGGCGCTCGGGGCGCGCGGCAAGGAGAACGACAAGGTGTTGATCAAGGCCGAGACCGCGGCGCGGGCGGTGATCAAGGCGGCGCTCGCGGCCGTCGCCGCGGAGGCGCTGGAGGTGCCGACGCACTTTTTGGTAAGGGGCGAGGCGTCCCTGGCCCAGGCGGCTTTGAAGGCGTGCGCCTCGTTGGCCACGAAGGACGCGCCGGTCGTCGAGGCGGAGGAGGCGGACGCGGTCCTCGGCGCGGCGGCCCTGACCGCGGCGGAGCTCGGGCTCGACAAGGCGCCCGAGATTAGCTTCAAGGGTATGCTCGCCGCGAGCCTCGGTTTGGCGCCCCTCGTGGCTTGCACGCCCGACGCCACGCAGCAGGAGGCCCTGTTTCGGGCGAACGAACCCCTGCCGTGCTCGGCGCGGCGCGCGTACGTGCGCAAGGACCTCCTCAAGGACCGGCAACTCACGGACGACGCCGAGTTGAGTTGGGCCTTCGTCGAGGACGGCCGCTGCTTGCGGGAGGGCTGCTACGATCCGTTCGAGACCGTCGACGACGACGACGAGATCACGCACGCCGAGAAGTGCCACGTCGAGTTCACCGTGGACGCGCGGGGCATCCCCGTCGCGCGCGTGCTCGCCGCGGCGGTCCCCAAGAACGCCGAGAAACTTAAAAGAAAAGCCGAGGAGAAGCGGTGCCACTCGTACCTCAAAATCTTTTTGACGGCGTTCGTCGCCCTGCCGGGCTCCCTCACGCTGTACCACATGGGCAAGCGGCGCATCACGCGCGGCAAGACCGTCGTGATTCTGGAGGAGTTCTACTCCCGGGCCCAGCCAGACAAGGTGGCCAACGCGGGCAGCATCGCGGACAAGTACGAGGGCTTCGAGGAGCTGCTGTACAAGCGGCTGGAGCGGCAGTACCTGAGCGTGCCCGGGGGGCCGCATGTCGTGTGGCGGGCGGGGCCGCCGTTCCCCGTCGCGGCCGAGGAGGAGGAGGACGTCGTGGACCTGGACCAGAAGGAGCTCTGACTCAGTGAGTAAAACTAGTCTAGGATCCTATCCAGGTTCGCGAGCGCCAAGAAGCTGCGCTTGGAGCGCTCGGAGGCCTCGCTTCGCTCGCCCTCGAAGTCCCCGAGGCTCCAGAGCCGGGCCGCGGCGCGCGGCGTTTTGACGACGTAGACGCCGTCGATGACGCCGTCCCGCCGGATCAGGTCGACGCCGTCGTCCTTGACCAGGTGGCACACCGCGCGCTGGTCGGGCCGCCAGCATTTGTGGAGGGCGAGGAAGGTCCGGTCAATCTGTGTGCGTATCGAGTGAGTGGCGCCCCAGACGACGCGACCCGTCTGACACCGCGCGTCGACCTTGCCGCCGTCGAGGTAGAGCGCGCCGTCGGCCAGCCGCACGGGCGCGAAGAGCCCGGGCACGGCGCAGCTCGCCGCCACCGCCGCGGGCAGGTCGCCGCTCGTGACGAGGCGCGGCTCGCCCGTGGCCCGGTCGTAGACGCCGACGCCCAGCGGTTTCCCGAGCTCCTCGAACGTCGCCGGCAGCACGCGCCGCATGCGCTTGCGGAGAGCCCGCGTCGAAAACGCGCCGCGCCAGAAGGTCGCGCTCGACCGGCAGCTCGCGAGCGGGCGCGTGCGGGAGAGTTCCTCCGCGACGGCCTCGGCGGTCGCGCCCGCGGCGCTCATCGACGCCGCGAGCGCGCCGGAACTAGTCCCGACGTAGGCGCCGACTCTGAGGTTTGATTGTTCCAGCGCGTCGAGGAAGCCGGCATGGCGCGAGAAGCACAAGAACCCGGAGGACAGGACGACGTCGACCGGCGCGCGCACGCTCGCAGCGGCGGAAGTCACAACTGCAATTGCTAGGAGGAGTCGCATCGATGCAATCCTTGTCCTGTGCTTTGTGTTCAGCTGTGCTCTAAGACGCTATCGAGGAGTAAGACGGCCGGCCGCCTTTAAGCTTTGCGTGGGCTGTGCTGTGCAGCCTCGTGCCTCGCGCTGGCAGTGTTGAGCGCTGTGCAGTGCGTGGCTGGCAGTGTTGAGCGCTGTGCAGTGCGTGCTTAGTAGTGGCGATTATATTCTGCAAGTCTTCGAGGCTGAACACACAATAACAGCGCTAAACCTCGCACCATCGGAAAACCCGTTTAGGTCAGCGGGCAGCCGCCCGTACAGCGGACAGCGCTGTTGGTGCGACCGATTACGGTATGCTTCTGAGGTTATGGGTATGTTAACGATATTATTAATCATGTGCGAAGAATGGAGATGGGAGGAGGCGGTTGGATGTACGTACCCGTCCGCGGAGGAGGAGAGATATGGGCCGGATATTTGCGAGCGGAGGCCCCGCTCGAACTTGTCCGTCCGCGGCGTGCCGCGGAGGAGCATGGCTTGGTTTTACGAGCGAGAGGCCAAGCTCGTTCACTTGGCGACTCACTCGCGGCCGACGAACTGGACCGTCTGGGCTAAGGCCGTGATCTCGTTCTGGGGGTCGCGCGCGACGAAGTCCGCGCAGAGCATGGTGACCGTCCGGGACACGTGGAGCTCGTAGGGCGTTTCCCAGGCCGCCTTGACGCCACCGAAGCGCTCCGCGTCCTCCATGGTTTTGCTTCAAGAAGCTGATGAGCACCCTGGGCGAGTCTGGGCGAGGGAACGGCTACAAGCGCGCGGCTCGTCGGTCTCAAAGTACGTGCGTGACGGCTAGCTCGTAGAATGGTAGTGGGCGGCGGGCGTCGGCGGCGGCAGTAGAGAGTTGAGCGAGCTAATTTCTTGCCAATGTCAGCGCGCAAATCAGGAGCTGGGTGGGCCCCTCCCCCCCGCGCCCCCCGTAGCGCTCTGGGCCTCCCGTAGGCCTCCCTGGCGCTTCTTAGTACAAAGTGGCCTAGGTTGACCTAGGAAAAAACCCGCACCAACTCAACGGCTTAATGAGCCACTGGCACTGGCAGTGCTAAACTCCAGTATCGTTATTTCAGCGCGAGTCCGTAGGCCGCCATGCCCGCCCCCCGCATCGGGTCGCGCGACTCCTTCCGCGCCCGCGCGACGTTCGCCGCGAAGACGTGCCGCCGCATGAGCACGTCGTCGAGCAGGTAGCGCAGCGGCGCGAGGTCCGCGTCCGAGGCCACCTCCGAGGCGGCGTCCCCTAGGCCCGGGAACCACGCGTCGACGTCCAGTTGCCGCGCGAGGGTCGACGCCCGGGCCACGAGCGCGGCCTCGGGCGCCCGTTTCCGCGCGAGGCCCCACTTGTTCGCGATCAGGACGACGGCGGCGGCGGCGTGCGCGGCACGCACGGCCCGGACCCAGTGCCGCAGCGCGCCCTCGTCGTATGCGGCCACGTCTATAACGACCGCGACGCCCTCCGCTGAGCTGAGCCGCGCGTGGGCCGACGCGACGCGCACCTCGCGCGCCGTCGCCTCGTCGAAGGTCTGCGCGTCCGGCGCGGCCGCGGGCGAGGCGAGGTCACATGCGTCCAGGGCGTTGAGGACGACGTGGCCGTCGCCGCCGAGCGCGACGTGCGTGAAGCGCGCGCCGTGGCGCGCCGTTTCGTAGGCCGTGGCGCGGTCGTACCGGCGCCAGGCCCGGATGAGCTCGAGCTTGCCGCACCCCTGGGGCCCGAGGACCACGACGCGCGCCGAGCCGGGCGCGGCCGTGGCCGGCGGCGGGCTCTGCGGCGTCGCATCGTTGTCATCGCGCGTCGAGTCGCAGCCGCAGGGGCCCAGCGACTCGCCGAACTCCGTCGGCGGCGACCGGTCGTCGTCGGGGTCGCCCGCGGGGAGCACGCAGGCGAAGACGTCGTCGATCCAGCCGCGCTGCGGCGCCGCGTCCGCGTCCGGAGCGCCGGTCGCCGCGGCCCGTTGGTACATGCTGCCCCGTGCGTGGGTCCGGAACCGCTTTTACGGCTCGGCTCCACGTCAATATGCTGCCCAAGCGGGCTCTAGTCCCTAGCTCTTAGCATACGCTCCGCCCCGCTGCCCAAAGCTTGCGACGGGGGGGGCTCTAGTCCCTAGCTCTTAGCATAAGCTTCCCCAAAGCTCTCCGAGAATAGGATCCCTCGTGCGGGTCTCGGGGACTGGCCGCTCCTTGGTGCCCCGCGGGAGGCGGGTCCTGATATTAGAGTTAATCCTAGGGGTAGCGCGCGAGCGCGTTGCCCGCGGGCCCGACGGCCGCGCCGTCGCCGTTCACGACGCTCAGAATAACGCCGCGGCCCACCACGAACACGGACGCCACGCTGTGCAGCGTCACGTTGGGCGACGCCGACCGCCGCACGGCCGTGCGCACCCGCACGTCCCCTTCAAATTCCGCGTAGACGGCCAGCCCCACCGCCTCGTGCCGCTGCACAAAGTCGCCGACGGCGTAGCCGACGTAGCCGCCGTTCTGGAAGTCCGTACCGGCGTCCCGCGGCAGGTCGACGTCGACGCCGTACGCGGCGCCGTTCTCGCCGCGCCACCGTATGCCGTCCGCCTCCACGGCCACGACCCTCAATGCGTAGGCGACGACGTCGGCCCCGTCGACGCTGATGCCGACGTTTATAGAGCCCGTCGTCCGCTCGACACTGACATGGTCTAAGACAACGGCGTCCGCCTGGACCGCGACGCCCGTCCGGCACGACGCGCCGTCTCCTACAACAATCGAGACGTCCGCGAGCAGGCCGCGCGACCCCTCCCACCGGACCAACGCCGTGTCGCCCCGGGGGTATTGGACGCCCTCAATAATCACGCCGGCCAGCACGGCGTTCATACCCCGCGCGCGCGCGGCGGGCTCGCCGTCGCGCGGCGCGCGCAGGACGACCTCCCCGAGGCCCAGCACAATTTGGTGATCAAAGTTCAGCTCGAGGCCGTCCTCGAGCTCGTACGTGCCGGGCGTCAGCACGACGTGCAATCCTGAAAGAAGCTTCTCCCGGATCAAGTCGACGGCCCCAGGCCGCGCGACGTGGACACTCGTGAAGGGGATGCGGTCACTGGCGTTCGCACAGCAGCCGCGCGCGAAAAGGCGCGGCCGGGGCCGCACGAGGAAGTAGTCGCGGCCCTCCCTTATGACGTAGGGCTTGTCCTGTACCCGCGGCGCTTCCCTGGATACGGCGTAGGCCGCGCCGGGCGCCGCGCCGCGCGGCACGCTCGCGTTCGGACTATTGGAGACGCCGACCAGCACGACGTTGACACCGCCGCCGCTGATTTGCGCGGGGTCGCGCTTCGCCGAGAACCAGCCCCGGGCGTCGACGGCGACCGCGTCGACCTCACTTCCGAGCGCGGAGCTCCGCGCGGCCCAGGCCCGGGCCGCGCCCAGGCGGGCGCCCCCCGTGACGTTGGCGTCGGCGACATATTCTGACCGGGAGAGGTCCCCGCCGATGACGACGCGCCGCAGGACGCGGGGGCCCCGGGAGTCGCCCTCGACGCGCAGGTTCTCCGCGAGCGCGGCCTCCTCGCCGCTACTCCGCTTCAGTACGACGTCTCGGGGACTGCTTCCTAGACCCGCGACGGAACTCCGCGGCGGCAGCGCGACGTCGCACGCGTACGTGCCCGGTTCCAACAGCACCGCGGCGCCGGCATTTACTCGGCTGAGCTCGGCGCACCGCGCCGGCGCGAGCACGTGCACCATGGCGGGCCAGGCCGGCGGGTTCGGCTCGCCTTTTAGCGTCCGCACCCGGGGCGCGCCGTCGTCGGCCCGGATCAAGACCGCGCAGCAGGCGAGCCAGCCCGCCCGCCGCATGGCGCCGCCGCAGCCCTTGGGAGCTCTCTTGGGCTGCCCCCCGGCCGCACGCCGCCGCTGCCGGCGCAGCCGTGCAGCACGCAGGCGTCGCTACCGGTTGGGAGCTCTTGGGCTGCCGCACGCCGCCGCCGCCGGCGCAGCCGTGCCGCACGCAGGCGTCGCTACCGGTCGGTCGCGTTGGCGTGCTGGCAACCGCACCCACGGGAGCCGCAGCGATTGGCCCGTCGCATCGATGTCTCCCAAGGCTGCCTTTGAACGGACCGCTTCGAGCCGGGGCGCGTAACCCGTCGGACGCGCCGGGGCCTGGCCGCCGAGCGGTGGGCCGACCCTTCGGCCGCGCATTGAAAAAACCCGGCACGGGGCGATTTTTTCGTTTTGGCCACCAAGACGCCGCTTTCTGCTGTACTGAATGCTGGGGTCGCTGTACCCGTAGCCGTGCTGTTCGCGTCCCGCCCCCCCGCACCTGCGCCGCGCGGACCGGACCGCAGCGCGCCCGTCGTGCCGCTTGGCCGGACAGGAGGCCGTCCCTTCAGGAGCGCTTTCCGTGACCGACGTGCCGCATGGAGTCCCAGACCCGCCTGGCCTTCGCGGCGCCCCCGGAGGCGGCGGCGCCCGCCCGCCAGGGTGACGACTGGGGCCACTACGACGAGGTGCACGAGGACCAAGACCCCGCTTCGACGAACGAGTCGGACGACGACAACGACGACCAGATCAGCTGGGCCGGCGAGGAGGTGCCGGACGACGACTTCCGCTTCGACAGCGGCAAGTTCGGCGCCTGCGGCGCCCGCTGCGCGACGCGCGCCTACGGCCACGCGCCTGCGGCCTGCACGGCGCCCCTGGGCTTCGACGAGCCCGGCCACGACCGCCGCAAGGAGCGGTGCACGGCCTGCGCGGTGAAGACCGCCGAGACGCCCGCGCGGCCCGCGCGGGGCGGCGTCGTATTACACGTGCCGGGCGGCGCGGCCACCTTCGCCGTGGTCCCGGACCGGAATAGGGAGGGCGTGCTCTTTGAGGCCGACGTGACCTGGAAGCGGTCGAGACGGCGCCGGGCCGAGAAGGCGCTGCGGTGGGAGGAGACGGAGCGGTGGGAGGCCTTGCGGGTGCGGAACCAGGCGCCGGGCGTGGGCGCGGAGGACGTGGCGCCGAGCCTGAGCACGGATTATAGGGGCCTGGGCCTGGTCCTGAACCCGCGCTTCGCGCCGCGCGTGACCTCGCGCTACTTCCCGAAGCACTTCCCGCGGGGCGTGACCGTCGCGGTGGCGCTGGGCGCGGTGCGGGTCGTGGCGACGCCCTTCGAGACCTTTGCGCAGTACGAATTAAGGGTGGCGCTGGACGGCGGGCCCGCGCGCTCGGCCTGGCGGCGGTACTCGGCCTTCAAGGCCTTCGCGGATGCGCTCAGCGGCTCGTGCGCGCCCGTGGACGTCGCGCGCACGCTGGCAGCGTGGGGCGACGCCGAGGCGGCCAAGAAGCTGTTCCGCTGCGTGGACCCCGCCTACCTGGTGCAGCGCTACTACCACTTCGAGCGCGTGCTGCGCGAGGCGCTCTTCGAGGTGGACGACCCGCACCTGCTGCTGGCCTTCTTCGCGACGCACCCGCGGCGCACGCGGAGCGCGGAGCAGCTGCGGGCGCAGCACCAGCGCGTCGTGCGACCCTTCGCGCGGTCGCGGCCCATCGCCGTGACGCGCGAGGACGACGCGGCCAGCGAGGACGCCGCGCGCACGCCGGCCGTGCGCGGCCGCTTCGCGGCGTTCCTCGGCATCCGCGACGTGCCCCGGGCGGTGCCGGCGCACTGACGACCTT
>Ga0302122_10000153_pt1 | contig 37547 bp, 38 predicted proteins | sample CB21_SCM_MG_FD_203115 | JGI IMG/M metagenome (GOLD analysis project Ga0302122, IMG submission 203115) | Marine microbial communities from Western Arctic Ocean, Canada - CB21_SCM | ecosystem: Environmental > Aquatic > Marine > Oceanic | place: Canada: Western Arctic Ocean | collected 2017-09-28 | reverse complement strand
CATCCTGAAGGACACGTCGCTGCTCTCGGTGCTCGGCGCCCTGGAGATCACCCAGCGGGCCCGCCAGTTCTCGGCCAGCACCTTCAAGTTTCGGGAGGGCTACTTCGTGCTGGCCTTCATCTACCTGATCCTGACCCTCGGCCTGTCCCTGCTGCTGGGGATGCTGGAACGACGGATGACCCGCGACCGGAAGGGGGAACGCTGATGGACGAGACCGTCGCGGCGCAGGCAGAACCGATGATCCGTCTGCGGGGCGTCTCCAAGACGTTCGACAGGACCATCCACGCAGTACGCGACCTGGACTTGGACGTGGCCGAGGGCGAGGTGCTGGTCATCGTCGGCCCCAGCGGCTCGGGCAAGTCCACCGTGCTGCGCTGCGTCAACCTGTTGGAAATCCCGACCACGGGCACGGTCACCGTCGACGGCTACGAGCTGACAGACACTGCAACCGACCTCGACCACGTACGGGCCGAGGTGGGAATGGTGTTCCAGCAGTTCAACCTTTTCCCCCACCTGACCATCATCCAGAACATCACCCTGGCCCAACGCAAAGTCCGGGGCCGCTCCAAGTCCGAAGCCACCGAGATGGCCATGCGCCAGCTCACCCGGGTGGGCATACCCGAGAAGGCCGACGCCTATCCTCGCCAGCTCTCCGGTGGCCAACAGCAAAGGGTGGCCATAGCCCGCGCCCTGGCCATGGAACCCCGGGTGATGCTGTTCGACGAGCCCACCTCGGCCCTCGACCCCGAGATGGTCAAGGAGGTCCTGGACGTCATGCTGGAGCTGGCTAGCGAGGGCATGACCATGGTGGTCGTGACCCACGAGATGGGTTTCGCCCGGGCGGCCGCCGATCGGCTGCTCTTCATAGACGAGGGCGAGGTCGTCGAGATCGGACCACCCGAGGAAGTGTTCTCGAACCCGTCACACGAGCGCACCCGAGCGTTCTTCGACAAGATCCTCTACTGACCGTGTCGCAACCCTCTACTGACCGTGTCGACGGACCGGTGACGATCGAATCATCGCCCCCGCCGGTCGTGGAACTCATCGGTATCACCAAGCGGTTTCCGGGCGTGGTGGCCAACGACCAGGTCGACCTGCGGGTCGCCGAGGGTGAGATCCACGCGGTGGTCGGTGAGAACGGGGCCGGCAAGTCGACGTTGATGAAGATCCTCTACGGCATGCAGTCCGCCGACGAGGGTCGCATGCAGGTCAGCGGTTCCGAGGTGCGGTTCTCGTCGCCGGCCGAGGCCATAGATGCTGGCATCGGCATGGTCCACCAGCACTTCATGCTGGCCGACAACCTGACTGTGCTGGAAAACGTGGTGTTGGGCGCGGAGCCCACCCGACGTGGCACCATCGATCGGCGATCAGCCCGCCGTGACCTAGAAGAGCTGGGCCGTTCCTACGGCCTCGACCTCCACCCCGACGACCTAGTCGAGACCCTCGAGGTCGGTGAACGCCAGCGGGTCGAGATCATCAAAGTCCTCTACCGGGGGGCCCGCGTCCTGATCCTGGACGAACCCACGGCCGTTCTAGTGCCCCAGGAGGTTGAAGAGCTGTTCCGGAACCTGCGGGAGCTGAAAGCCCGCGGACACACGATCATCTTCATCGACCACAAACTGGAGGAGGTTCTGGCCATCGCCGACACCATCACGGTGCTACGGCACGGTCGCACCGTCGCCACTGTCGACCCCGACGAGGTCACCGCCCACCAACTAGCGGAGCTCATGGTCGGTTCCGAACTCCCGACACCGTCGACCGAGCCCCGGGGCGCCGACGACCACGTCACCCTGACCGCACGCGACCTGTCAGTGCTGGACTGGTCCGGCCGGCCGACGTTGGACCGAGTTTCCCTGGATGTGCACCGCGGAGAGATCGTGGGCGTGGCCGGCGTCGAGGGCAACGGCCAGAGCGAACTGATCGAGGCGATTCTGGGGTTACGCCTAACCAGCGGTGGCGAACTCCTGCTGGACGGCGAGGACATCGGAAGTTGGCCGGTGCGGCGACGGCGCGAAGCGGGTATTGGGTACGTACCCGAGGACCGTCACCGTCGAGGCCTGCTGCTGGACGCACCCCTCTGGGAAAATGCCATGCTGGGCCACCAGACGATGGCCCCGTTCGTAAGGGGACCCTGGCTGGACCGGTCGGGCGCACGCTCGGCCACCACCCGAATAATCGAGGACTACGACGTCAGGACGCCGGGCATCGCAACGTCGGCGCGCGCACTGTCCGGCGGCAACCAGCAGAAGCTGGTCATCGGCCGGGAGATGGCGTCGTCGCCACGCCTGCTGGTGGCCGCCCACCCGACCAGGGGCATCGACGTAGGCGCCAAGGCCTCGGTCTGGGCTGACCTGCGGGCCGCCCGTCGAGACGGGCTGGCGGTACTTCTGGTCTCGGCCGACTTGGAAGAACTGATCGGCCTGGCCGACCGGCTGATGGTCATGCTGAGAGGTCGCATTGTGGCCGAACTGGACCCGGCCACGACAACCCCACGCCTGCTGGGCGGCCACATGACCGGTGCAACCGGAGATGCGACCGGAGATGAAGGTCAAACGCCGTGACGCTCCGGCGGATCACCCTGGCGCTGGCCGCGCCCGTCTGTGCGTTCGTCTTCTCGGTTGTCCTGTCGTCTTTTGTACTGGTAGCCGTCGGCACCAACCCGATTGAAGCATGGCTAGAGATGCTCTCGTACGGCTCCCGCCTCGAAACTCTGGTTCAGACCGGAAATCGAGCCACACAGTTGTACCTGGCCGGGATAGCGGTAGCCATTGGGTTCCGCATGAACCTGTTCAACATCGGCGTGGAGGGCCAGTACGTACTGGCCGCCATGCTGGCCGCTGCCGCCGGCGGGGCTGTCGACCTGCCGCCAATCCTGCACGTGGCACTCATCATGGTGGTGGCCATGGCCGTGGGCTCAAGTTTCGCCGGGGTGGCCGGCTACCTGAAGGTATCCCGCGGCGTCCACGAGGTGATCTCCACCATCATGCTCAACGCCGTGGCACTTGGCCTCACGGGGTTTCTCCTTCGCTCCTGGCTGCTCGATAATTCCGACACCACACTCAACATGGGGACTCCGGAAATCCCGCCGTCAGGCCGGTTCCCGAATCTAAATGGTGTAGTGGAGGGCCTCAGCCGGGAGATCACCCGGGGCCGTGAACTCTGGGGCTTCCTACTGGTGGCCATCCTCGTCGGTGTCCTATTCCACCTGTTCCTAAGTCGCACCCGGGCCGGCTACGACCTGCGGATCACCGGTTTGAACCCGTTCGCGGCCGAGGCCTCCGGCGTGCACCCGTCGTCCACCGTGGTACGAGCCATGCTGCTGTCGGGCGCTGTGGCTGGACTTATCGGACTCCCCGAGATCCTCGGCGACGCCCACAAATATGATCTCAACTTCACTCAAGGCCTGGGGTTTGCCGGCATCGCCGTAGCCCTGATCGGCCGCAACCACGCAGTCGGGGTGGGCATCGCGGCAATCCTGTTCGGCTGGCTGGACAGCGCTGCACCCATCCTCGACGTGGTTGGCGACACCCCCCGGGAGATCGTGTCGATACTTCAAGGCGTGGTGGTGCTGTCGGCCGTGGTTGCCTTCGAGGTGGTCAGTCGGATCCGTCGAGCCGCTGAGGCCCGCGACGCAGCCGAAGCGACGCATCCCACCATCGCTGCAACCGATGGGAGCCCGTCATGAGAGCCCTGCTGCGGTCATCCATGGTGCTTCGGTGGATGCTGGCAGCCCTCGGTCTCGTCGTGGTCCTGTCAATCGTCCAGGGATTGGCCCGACCCGCGACCACCGACCTCCTCTCGGCCGGTACCGCTGAGTCCACTCTCCGTCGGGCCGTTCCCATCCTGCTGGCCGGCCTGGGTGGCATCTGGGCCGAGCGGGCCGGCGTGGTCAACATCGGTCTTGAGGGGATGATGGTGCTGGGCACGTGGTTCGGTGCATGGGGGGCCCTCGAGTTCGGACCGTGGTGGGGCATCGCTATTGGCATAGCCGGTGGAGCGGGCGGCGGGCTGCTCCACGCTGTGGCCACCGTGGGATTCGGAGTCGATCACATCATCTCCGGCGTGGCCGTCAACATCCTCGCTCCGGCCACAGCTCGATTCCTCTCACGCGAGTTCTTCGCCGGGCGCCCAGGCGGCGGTCTCACCCAGTCCCCCCGAGTGGAGTCGGTGGGTTCGGTTGACTTCCCGTTCGTATCAGGTGGTGATCTGTTCGGCTGGACCACCCCCGACCTGTTCGGATGGATCGACGATCAGGGCTGGTTCCTGGTTTCGGACACTGCCGCCGTACTCTCAGGCATCACCCAGAACGTCTCGTGGGCCACGTTGGTCGCCTTGGCCCTCGTGCCAATCTCCGTGTTTATGCTGTGGCGCACACCGATCGGGCTGCGCATCCGGGCATCGGGTGAACACCCGGTGGCCGCCGACAGCCTCGGCGTGAACGTGTACCGAATGAAGTTCACCGCCGTGGTGGTGAGCGGCGGCCTCGCCGGCTTCGGTGGTGCGTTCATCGCTATCGAGCAGACCGGCATCTACCGTGAAAACCAGGTTCAGGGCCGGGGCTTCATTGGCTTGGCCACCGTAATTTTCGGCAACTGGCAGCCAGCGGGAGCCTTCCTGGGGTCGCTCCTGTTCGGCTTCTCCGACGCCCTTCAGCTCCGGGACCGCACCGCTGTGCACGCTCTACTGCTGCTGGTCGGCATAGCCCTCGCCGCCCTGGCAATCCGGGCAGTCGTGCAACGGCGGGCCCGTCCGGCGGCGCTACTGGCCGTGGCATCAGCCAGCGTCCTGTGGTGGTACGCGGTAACCGAGAAGGTGATCAGCGAGCTACCACCCATCACCCCGCACGTGGCCACCCTGCTGGTCCTGATATTCGCCACCAGTCGGCTCCGCATGCCGGCCGCCATCGGGCTCCGCTACCGGCGCGGCCAGGAGTGACCCGGAGAGTGGAGAGCGTCCTCGACCCCGACCAGAGGCGACGGTTCGAACACGATGGCTACGTCGTGCTCCCCGGCTTCGTACCCGACAGCCTGTTGGACACTCTGCGCATCCGGATCGACGAGTTGGTCTCCGACTACGCAGACGGTGGCCTCCCCGAGGGCGCTGCCACAGTGTTCTCGACCACCGACCAGACCCATGCCCAGGACGACTGGTTCCTGACGTCGGCCGACACAGTGCGTCCGTTCTTCGAGAACGGTGCCTTCGACCACGATGGCAACCAGCTCGTACCTATGGAGCGGGCACTCAACAAGTTGGGTCATGCCATGCACGACCTCGACCCGGTGTTCGACCGATTCTCAAGGACCCCGGACATGGCCGACCTCGCCACCGATCTGGGATTCGTGGAGCCCCTGCTCCTGCAGTCAATGGTGATCTTCAAGCCGCCCTGGATTGGCGGAGAGGTGACCTGTCACTGCGACCACTCGTTCCTGTGGACCGAACCCCGGACGGTGGTCGGCTTCTGGTTCGCTCTGGACGACGCCACGGTCGCCAACGGCTGTATGTGGGCTATCCCCGGTGGCCATACCGGCGGGGCCCGTAGCCGCTTTCGGCGCGAGGGCGCTGGAACCACCACCGACGTGCTGGACCCCACCCCGTACGATATGGATTCCCTCGTGCCCCTTGAGGTGGCCGCCGGTACGTGCATCGCCTTCCACGGCTGCCTCCCCCACTGGAGCGGCCCAAACACGTCGGACCACCCCAGGCTGGCCTACACGCTGCACATCATCGACGGCACGGCCGACTACCGGTCCGACAACTGGCTCCAGAGGGGTCCTGACCTACCACTGCGCGGCTTCGCCTGATCCACCCGGGTGGAGCGTGGGCGGGGCCGCCCGAATCGGATCCGCCGCCCACCGATAGCCTGCACCATGGATCCCATGAACCCGGAGACCATCCGGTCGGCACCCAAGGTCGTGCTCCACGACCATCTCGACGGCGGGCTACGACCGTTGACGGTCATCGAACTGGCCGATGAAACCGGCTACGAGGCCCTGCCCAGCACCGACGAGGTCCAGTTGGCCACCTGGTTCCACCGGGGCGCCGACCGCAGGGACCTCGGCCTCTACCTTGAGACCTTCGAGCACACGGTGGGTGTCATGCAGACGGCCGCTGCCTGCCACAGGGTGGCGTTCGAGTGCGCCGTGGACCTCGCCGCTGACGGCTGCGTGTACGCCGAGGTCCGCTTCGCCCCAGCCCTGCTCACCGCTGGAGGCCTGTCACTCGACGAGGTGGTCGAAGCGGTCCTGGCGGGTTTCGCCGATGGTGCAGCCGGAACGGGGCTGACGATTCGGACCCTGATCACGGCCATGCGCACGTCGACAGACTCGATGGCGGTGGCCGAGACCGCTATCCGGTACCGGGACCGCGGCGTCGTCGGGTTCGACATAGCCGGCCGGGAGGCCGGGTATCCACCCACCCTCCACCTGGATGCCTTCCAGTACCTGCAACGGGAGAACTTCCACTTCACGATCCACGCCGGCGAAGCCTTCGGTCCAGCTTCGATCTGGGAAGCCATCCAGTTCTGCGGTGCCGAGCGACTCGGCCACGGTGTACGCATTGTCGACGACATCCAGATTTCGGAGGACGGCACGCCGCTGCTGGGCCGCCTCGCCTCCATAGTCAGGGACCGTCGTATCCCCCTGGAACTGTGCCCCACCTCGAACGTCCACACGGGGGCGGTGGACGACATCGCCGCCCATCCGATCGGGCTGCTGCGGAGCCTGGGCTTCCGCATCACGCTCAACACGGACAACCGCCTCATGAGCGATGTATCGATGACTTCGGAGATGGCCGAGCTGAACCGGGCCTTTGGTTGGGGTCTTGAGGATTTTCGTTGGCTCACCATCAACGCCATGAAGAGCGCCTTCCTGCCGTTCGACGAGCGCCTCATGTTGATCGAGAACACCATCAAGCCCGGTTACGCCGCCCTTTCCAGCTGAGTAGGCCGCAGGGGCCCCATAGACCGTGCCCTCAGGCGGCGTGGTCCCCGGCTCCTCCCAGGGTGGCGAGCACCTCCTGCAGGTCACCAACGGTGGTCCGCGGGTTGACGATGCAGACACGCATGGCGGCCCCACCATCGAAGGTGGTCGGCGTCAGCAGCGCCGTACCAGCAGCCAGCAGGCGGTCGCACCAGGTCTGGTAGTCGGCCCGCCCCCAGCCCCGACGCCGGAAGGCCACCACCGAGAGCTCCGGTTCCACCAGCAGCTCCAGGTGATCGGCCGCCACCACCATGTCCCTGGTGGCACGTGCCACCTCAAGGGTGTGCTCGATGGCCTCGGTGTAGGCGTCCGTGCCGTACACGGCCAACGAGAACCAGAACGGCATGCCGCGTGCCCTGCGCGTGAGCACGTTGGCGTAGTCGCAGGGGTTCCAGACGGAGTCGTCGATGATCGGCTCGAGGTAACCGGCGTGCTGCGTGTGCGCCACACGGGCCAGCGCCGGGTTCGCGTAGACCAGCGCCGCACAGTCGAAAGGCGAGAACAACCACTTGTGGGGGTCGACCACGAGGGAATCCACCCGGTGGATGCCGTCGAACCGGTGGCGGACAGATGGGGCGGCCATCGCAGCGCCGCCGTAAGCGCCATCCACGTGCAGCCACACACCGGATTCGGCGCATGCATCGGCGATGCCGTCAATGTCATCCACGATGCCCAGGTTCGTCGTTCCGGCCGTCGCCACGACAGCGAAGACCTCGGTACCGGCCGGTCGTGCGGCGATTGCGGCGGCGACGGCATCGCCGCGCAGTCGCTCTCCAGCATCCACCGCTGCGAGGAGCACATCGACACCCATCACTCCGGCCGCCGAGTCGATCGACGAGTGGGCACTCTCGGCAGCGACGACGGCCCACCGCTGAGGGTGGCCGGATCCCGCATCCATGCGTCTCCGGTCGGCGTCATGTCGGGCCGTGACCAGCGCAGAGAGGTTCCCCATCGTGCCGCCGGTGACGAAGCATCCGCCGGCGGAGTCCGGCATATCGGCCAGGTCGGCTATCCAACGCAGGGCCTGGTTCTCGGCGAAGACCATGCCGGCGCCGTCGAGCCAGGTGGATCCACACAGTGACGAGGAGCCGACCACCAGATCGAAGGCCGAAGCCGCCATTGTCGGGGCACCGGCTACGAAGGCCAGGTACCGGGGATGGTCGGTGGGCATGCAGGCCGGTGCGAGGTGATCGGCGAAGGTCCGCAGCGCCTCGGTCCCCCCCAACCCAGTGGGGGTGATCGTGTTACCCACCAGGGCCTGCAGTTCTTCGGCACTCGGAGGGCTACTCAGCGGGGAATCGCTGCCGAGCCGTTCCAACGCGTAGTCGATGACCTTCCGGACCAGGTCCTCGTTCTCGGCGTCCAGGTCATGCATTCCCATCGACGCGAGGCTAGGGCCGGGCCGGCCTTGCCCTACCTCCGGGTCTTGTACCTATTCTCTGCCGATGAGCAGAGACCTGGGTGATCCCATGGGTGTTCCCGCCACCCGCACCCTCTCGGAGGCGGCCTCCCGGCGACTGGTCGCCGACGCCGGCGTGATCGTGTCCGACTGGGCAACGGCCTCGGACCCGGATACCGCTGCAGAGGTTGCCGTGGCCATGGGGCTGCCGGTCGTGGCCAAGTTGTGCGGTGATGCGATTGCCCACAAGACGGAACGTGGCCTGGTCCGGCTGTCGCTCGGCTCGGCGGCTGACGTGCATGCAGCGGCGACCGATCTGCTGGCGGCGGCCACCGAAGCCGACGGGCCGGTGGAGTTGCTGATCTCGACCATGCTCCGCGGCAACAGGGAGTTGATTGCCGGCATGGTCAGGGATCCGCAGTTCGGGCCCTGCGTGATGCTCGGTGTCGGCGGCGTTCTGGCCGAGGCGGTCGCTGACGTGGCATTCCGCCTTGCACCCCTCGAGGACATGGATGCCCGGGACCTCATGGGTGACCTGGGAACCCAGGCACTCCTGGGAGAGTTCCGTGGTGAACCGGCCGTGGACCGCGACGCCCTCGTTGAGACGTTGTGCGCTCTCGGTGCGCTGGCCGCCGACCCGGGGATCGTGTCGGTGGACCTCAATCCGCTGATCGTCGTGGATGGCGTGGCCATAGCCGTGGACGCCCTCGTGGAGGTCGTGGACGACCGGGGAGACGCCTGATGGGCCGTGACCTGAGGCCGTTGTTCGAGCCCAGAGGAGTGGTGGTCACCGGGGTGTCCAGCCACCCGGGCAAGTTCGGGTTCGTGACCCTCCACAACCTGCTGTCCTGCGGCTACGAGGGCGCTGTGTTCGCTGTGGGGCGCGAGGCCGGATCGGTGCTCGGCCAGCCCGTGCTCGCCTCCATCGAGTCGCTTCCCGATGGCGCCGCCGAACTCCTGGTGGTCTGTACGCCGGTCTCGGTGAACGAGGAGATCATCCGGACGGCAGCCTCCAGGGGCGTACGGGCCGTCTTCGTGGCCGCTGGCGGCTATTCGGAAACCGGCCCGGATGGCATCGAGGCCGAAGCCCGCCTGGTGGCCATGGCCGACGAACTGGGACTCGTCCTGGCCGGTCCCAACGGTCAGGGCATCACGTCGCCGCCGGTGGGCCTGTGCGCCCAGATCGTGGCGCCCTATCCCCCGCGTGGACGCATCGGAGTCGCATCGCAGTCCGGCAACTTCGTCTCGGCCTTCCAGAACTACGCAGGCCAGACGGGGATCGGGCTGAGTCGATCGGTCTCGGCCGGCAACGCCGCCGCCACCGGCATTGCCGACTACCTGGAGTGGTTCGCCGACGACCCGGAGACCGACGTGGGGCTCTGCTACGTGGAGGGCCTCACAGACGGGCGTGACTTCTTCGAACGCATGGCCACCGTCACGCGACGCATGCCGGTGGTCGTGGTGAAGGGCGGGGCCACCAGCGGTGGGCAGCGGGCCGCTGCATCGCACACCGGCTCCCTGGCATCCGATGACCGGGTGTTCGATGGCATGGCACGGCAGGCGGGAATGGTCCGGACGCCCACGATCGAGGCGGCCTTCGATGCCGCAGCCAGCTTCGCCACCCAGCCTCTTCCCGGAGGCGACGGTGTCCTGGTGCTCACCACGGCCGGCGGCTGGGGGGTGGTCACCGCCGATGCGGTCACATCACACCCGGACCTGACGCTCACAGCGCTGCCCGAAGACCTACTGGTGGCCGTGGACGCCATGCTTCCGCCGCGCTGGAGCCGGAACAACCCCGTGGACCTGGCCGGAGGCGAGACCCGCGACACCATTCCCGAGCTGCTGGACCTGGTGGCCGCGCACCCCGGAATCGACTCCATCCTGCAGTTGGGCCTGGGAATCCAGGGGAACACCGCTGCGCTGACCCGCCGGGGGCCGTTCCACCCGGACCACGGGCTGGAACGCATCGTGGACTACCACGAGCGACAGGAGCGACGCTACGCCGAAGCGGCAGCCGCAGCCTCAGCCACCCACTCCAAGCCGATCCTGGTCGCCTCTGAACTTGCCGTTGCCCAGCCTGACAACCCGATGGTCACCGCCGTCCGGGAATCGGGTCGACTCTGCTATGCGTCAGCCGACCGTGCAGTAGCAGCCCTGGGCCACATGGCCTGGTACGCAGCCTGGCTACGGGCTCGCTCCTAGGCTGCGATCCGGTAGCGGCGGGCGCTCACCGGCGCGCCGAAAGAAGTGCCCCGGCGAGGTTGCCGCGCCTGGCGACCACGACGTCGGTGAGCCCAAGGAAGCCAGCCAGGCGATCCAGCTCGATCGAGAGTTCGAACGCCACGAAGTCCATATCGACCCCCTCCTCGGCGAACACGCCACGGGCCAGCAACCGGCCATTGGCCCGGTCGGCCTTGAGGTCCACCCGACCCACCAGTTGGTCGCCCAGCAGGAACGGCAGCACGTAGTAGCCGTACACCCGCTTCGGCTGGGGGACGTAGATCTCGATCCTGTACCGGAAGCCGAAGAGCCGTTCAGCCCGTGGTCGGAACCACACCACCGGATCGAACGGCGAGAGCAGGGCCCTGGCCGAAACCGACCGTGGTCGGACGGCACCGGGATGCAGGAAGGCCGGATCACTCCACCCGTCGACCTCGGCTGCGAGTAGGCGATCCTCCTCAACGAGCTCGGCAAGGCGGGGCCGGGCCTCCCGGATTCCTATGCGGAAGTAGTCGGCCAGGTCGCCCGCTGTCCCTATCCCGTGGCACCTGCCGGCGATCTCGAGCAGGTCACGTTGCGCCTCGTCGGCCCCGGGCGTGGGGAGGTCACGGATCCCGGACGGAACCACTCCGGTGAATGCCTCGTAGGTCCGCTGGAAGTTCCCCACCCGTCGACTCCCGACGTCGCCGACCCTGAACAGCCAGTCCACCGCCCGCTTTGCATCCGACCGCCCGTCCCACCAGGTGCCGGTGCGGGGACGTGGATCACTCAGGTCGGCCGCCGTCACCGGGCCCCGCTGTTCCACCTCGCTCAGGACGGCGGCGACGTAGTCGGCACCATTTTCCGCGATGGCCGCCAGGCCCGGCCAGGTGTCGCCTGCACGTGCCCGCTCCTTCAGCCACCGGAGTTTCGGCTCAAGGTCGACCGGTACCAGCGACGCCTCATGCGACCAGGCCTCGAACACCTCGCCCGACTTCCAGAGCCAGGCATCCAGACGGTCCGGATCGTAGGGCCCGAGACGGCTGTAGACGGGTAGGTAGTGGGAACGGCAGACGGCCTGCACCGAGTCGAGCTGCAGGAGGCCGATCCGGCCCATGACCCGTCGGAAGTGCCGGACGTCGACAGGCCCCCCGGGGACGCTGTCGTTGAATCCCTGTGCGGCCAGGGCAATCCGTCGAGCGGTCGCTGCGCCGATCCGAACGGGACCGGATGAAGGGGTCACGGCTGGCGCCGGATTTCGCCCGTTCCGGAGGTCAGGCGAGTCCCTGGCCGACCCCACCCTCGAATGGCTCCAGGTCCTCGAACTCACCGTCGCGCTTTTCGGCGCGTGCGGTGAAGGACTCCAGCATCTCGCTGGGCTGGAACATTCCGGACTGCCAGGTTGCGATGTGGTTCAGCGAATCGACGGTGGAATGGTCACGGGTGTAGGTGATCATCTCCTTGGATCCGTAGATGGCCAGTGGTGACTTCGAGGCGATGGTCCGAGCGATCCCGAGTACCCCGTCCAGGAGCGCCTCGTGGTCGGCGAACACCTCGTTGACCAGGCCGACGGCCTTCGCCTCGGCGGCCGGCATCCGGCGTCCGGTGTAGGCCAGCTCGCGGCAGATGCCCTCGGGTATCAGCTTGGGGAGCCGCTGGAGGGTGCCGACGTCGGCGGTCATGCCGATGTTGATCTCCTGGATGCAGAAGAACGCATCCTCGGTGGCGTACCGCATGTCACAGGCGGTGACCATGTCCACGGCCCCGCCGATGCAGCCACCCTGGATGGCCGCCAGGACTGGCATGCGAGCCTTCTCGAGAACGGAGAACGTCTCCTGGAGGTGCAGCACGTTGGCCCGCATGTTGGCCCGTAGGCGCCCGGGTCCGGCCTTGGAGTCACCGTCGGGTCGCTCGCCGAAGACCGCAAGGTCCATGCCGGCGCTGAAGTGACGTCCGGTGGAGGCCAGCACGATGACGCGCGTACCCCCGGTGGCGTCCAGCTCGCGGACCAGGGCCGGGAGCTCCTCCCAGAAGGCCGGGACCATGGTGTTCAGCTGTTCGCCACGGTTCATGGTGACCGTGGCGACACCGTCGTCCAGTTGGATGTCGAAACAGGTGTATCCGTCGCTCATGGTCCGGACGGTACCGCCGGGGCCGGTAGGTCACCTGATCGGAGGCGACCCGATTACGCCGGGCGTCAGCCCAGGATGGACTTCGCCACGGCGACGAGGTCCATCTTCGGGCGGGCCCCCAGATGACTGATGACCTCCGCAGCGGCGATACTGCCGAGTCTGGCCGCATGGTCGGGGGTCGCTCCCCTGCTCAAACCGAATAGGACACCTGCGGCGTACAGGTCACCGGCTCCGGTGGTATCCACGACGGCGTGCAGCTCGTCGGCGGCCACCGGAATCCGTTCGGAACCGCTGACCACCAGGGATCCCCGCGGCCCCAGCGTCACGAAGGCAAGGTCCACCTCCGATGCCAGTGCCTCGACGGCCATGTCCACGTCGGTGACCTCGAACAGGGAGCAGACCTCCCCGGCATTGCCGAACACCACGTCGACGCGGCCGGCCAGCAGCTCACGCCACTCGTCGCGGTGCCGCTCCACGCAGAAGCCGTCCGAGAGGGTCAACGACACGGTCCGGCCAGCGGTGTGCGCCACGTCCATGGCATACCGGATGGCCTCCTTGGCCTCGGCGGTGTCCCACAGGTAACCCTCGCAGTAGAGGTGCGAAGCCGACGCCACAAGGTCAGCGTCCACGTCGGAGGATGAGAGGTGGGAGGAGGTTCCGAGGTGGGTGTTCATGGTTCGCTGGGCGTCCGGGGTCACCTGGATCAGGCAGCGGGCCGTCGGCTCGGCTCCCACCACCCCGGGCACGTCGAATGCGACACCGACCCGGCGAAGGTCACGTCTGAAGACCTCTCCCAGGAAGTCGTCGGCGACCCTGCCTATGTAGGCGGCCCGACCCCCGAACGACGCCACGCCGACCATGGTGTTGGCCGCCGAGCCACCGGACTCCTCAAGCCCCGCCGGCATCGCCGCGTACAGCTCGACAGCGCGCTCCCGGTCGATGAGGGTCATTGCCCCCCTGGCAAGGTCGTGCTCACCAATGAAGTCGTCATCGACCTCGGCCAGCACATCGACGATGGCATTGCCGACGCCGACGACGTCGAGGGTTGCTGCTGGCACTCTGCTCCTTCCGGGGTCCGTCCACCCATCGGAGGGGTAGGCGGCGGACCATCATGCCCCTTTCCGGCCTGCGACGGGCGCCGGCGGAACGGTACGCTCGCCAGCCATGTCCGACCACCGACTCCCGCGCCACGTCCTCCCCCGGCACTACACCCTCGAGCTGGTCCCCGACCTGGCCGACCACACCTTTGCCGGAACAGTGGCCATCGACCTGGACGTGGTGGAGGCCACCGATCGGATCGTCCTGAACGCCGCCGAACTCCTGATCGGGGAGGCCTCGATCATCGTCGCCGGTGAGCGGTCAGCCATCCCTGTGTCGGTAGACGAAGCAGCCGAACGCCTGGTGCTGACCCCCGCCAACGGACTCCGCCCGGGCCGGGCCCGCCTGGAGATGGCCTTCACCGGCGAGCTGAACGACCGGCTGCGCGGCTTCTACCGCAGCACGCTGGTCGGCGCCGATGGAACCGAGCGGACCATCGCCACGACGCAGTTCCAGTCCACCGATGCCCGACGTGCCTTCCCGTGCTTTGACGAACCTGACATGAAGGCTTCGTTCGGCGTCACTCTGGTGGTACCCGAGGACCTCCTGGCGGTGTCCAACGGTGCGGAGGTCTCCCGTGCGTCGCTGGACAACGGCACGGACCGGGTGGTGTTCGCCGACACCATCGCACTGTCGACCTACCTGGTGGCATTCGTGGTCGGCCCACTGGAGGCCACCGATCCGATCGACGTGGACGGGGTGCCGGTGAGGATCATCCACCCGCCAGGGCGTGCGGACCAGACGGCCTTCGCCCTCGAGGTGGCCGCCCATTCCCTTCGTTGGCTCGCCGACTGGTACGGCATCGAGGTTCCCGGCGGCAAGGTCGACCTGGTGGCGCTCCCCGACTTCGCCTTCGGAGCCATGGAGAACCTGGGCTGCATCACCTTCAGGGAGGTGCTCCTCCTGGTGGACCCCGCCTCGGCCGACCAGCGCGAGCTGGAGAGCGTCGCTGCTGTGGTCAGCCACGAACTGGCACACCTCTGGTTCGGCGACCTGGTCACGATGCGCTGGTGGAACGGAATCTGGTTGAACGAGGCCTTCGCCACGTTCATGGAGATGAAGGCCGTGGAGGCCTGGCGCCCCGAATGGGACGTATGGGCCGGCTTCGGGGCGGCACGGGCGGCAGCGCTCGACATTGACGCCCTCGCCTCGACCCGCCCAATCGAGTATCCGGTGGTCACCCCTGCCGATGCCGAGTCCATGTTCGACCTCCTCACCTACGAGAAGGGCGCCGGTGTGGTTCGGATGCTGGAACAATTCCTGGGCGCGGAGGTGTTCCGAGATGGCGTCCGGCGTTACCTCTCGGCACACCTCGGCGGGAACACCGACAACGAGGACCTCTGGACCGCTCTGGAGGAGGCCTCCGACCAGCCCGTCGGGGACCTCATGCACGCCTGGATCTTCCAGGGAGGGTTTCCGGTGGTGGAGGGCACCGTCGAGGACGGCACCTGCACCCTCGTACAGCGGCGGTTCCGCTACGACGGCATGGACGACGACGGTCAGTGGCAGGTGCCGGTACGCATCAGGACCACCGCCGGCGAGCAGCGGGTCCTCCTGGGCAACAGCCCCATCGTGCTGGACCTGGACGGGACGCTGGTCACCCTGAATGCCGGAGCCGACGGCTTCTACCGCAGTGAGCTGGACGTGGCGCCGGACCCGGAGAGGCTCACGGCCATCGAGCGGGCCATGACAGTCGACGACAGGTGGGCCGCCACGTTGGGCGCCACGCACGATCCGGCCTCCTTTGCGGGGTTCGCCAACGCATGGCGAAACGACCCGGACCTGGCCGTGTGGCAGGCCGTGCTGCGGGGTCTCTACACGATCGACCTTGTGGCACCGCTGCGACACCCGACAACGGCCACCGAAGCAGCCGGCCTCCTGGGGGGCATGGTGGAGCGCCTCGGCTGGGAGCCCTCAGACGCCGAAAGCGATCGCACCAGGCAGCTCCGGGGCATCCTTCTCGTAGCCGCCGGCACCCTGGCCGACGACCCGGACGTCATTGGCGAGGCCCGTCGTCGCTGGTCTTCCAGGACATCCACCGACCCGGCGGTGGATGGTGCCGTGGTCGCCATCGTCGCCAGCCACGGCGACGCAGCCGACAGGTCCGAGTGCCGGCACCGATTCGAGGACTCGTCGACCTCCCAGCAGGAACAGCGCCACCTTCGGGCCCTCGCCCTGTTCCCCGGCATCACCGAGGTGGAGGTCCTTCTGGGCGAGATCCACCAGGGCACGATTCGCACTCAGGACGCCCCCTTCCTGATCCGCTCGCTGCTGGCCCACCCACGTCACAGGGCAACTGCCTGGCGCAACCTGGTCGGCCGCTGGGAGGATCTGAACGACCGGCTGCCGTCCAACAGCATTGCCCGGATGCTCGAGGGAATACGTGCCCTGGGAGCCGATGTGGACCCGGACGTGGACCAGTTCCTCGACAACCACCCGGTCCCCCAGGGAGCGTTGATGGTCGCCCAGCACCGCGAACGCCGTCATGTGAACATCGACCTGGCAGCGAGGTTGGACCAGGCCTGACGGTCCCCGACGGGCCGTTGACTCACCCGTCCGGGTCGAAGTCCAGATCCAGGCGGAAGGCACCGTCGCCGTCCAGCAGGGTCGCCACCAGATGGTGGTCGCCTCCATCGGGGTCGGTGGCGGTACACGCGAAGGTCTGTCCCTCGCGTGCGACCCTCACCGCTGGACTGCAGACGAGCGAGTTGACCACCCCCAGATCGGACTCCAACCGAGCCGTCGCAGCGGCGGCCACGTCCACGGCTTCCACCAGGTCCACGCTGGACTCCACGCGGATCCGACCGTCGATTGAGGGCCTGTGGACAAGGACCCGGACCTCCGCGCCCGCCAGGATCGCCGTGCATGCAACGGGGCCCAGGCCGTCGGGATCCGGGTCGCCACAGTCCACGTCGATCACGGCCCCCGGATACGCCGGCACGAGCAGGGTCGGCACCTCAGCCTCGATGGCCTCCAGATCAAACGTCGGCGCCGCGGCACCACCACAGCCGACCGCCAACACCGCAACCATCAGGCCGCCGGCCAGCCCTCCACCCACCCGGGAGGCGACGAGGCCGGTCATTCCCACTCGGAGGCGAACGCCAGGGCATCGTCCCACGATGCTCCCGCCTCCAGGAGGCCCTTGGACTGCATGACCTGGCGGGGTCGGTTCATTCCCAGCGCAGCGGTGAAGCGCCCATCGCGACCGTAGAAGGCGGCGAACCGGTGCTCGGCCGTGGATCCGGCCACCACCCGCACCTCGTCATCCGGATGCGGGCGACCGGCCAACTGGATCTTCCGGTCGTACTGGTCGGACCAGAACCACGGAACCGGTGCGAACGGCGTCGCCTCCCCGTCGGAGAGCAGCAGCCGGCGGGCGGCGTGAACTCCCTGCTGGACAGCGTTGTCCCAGTGTTCCACCCGCATCGATTCGCCGTAGCGCTCGTTGTACCAGCGGGCCACGTCGCCGGCGGCAACCACGCCGGGCGCCGCCAGGCAGGTCTCGTCGCAGACCACGCCGTCGTCCAGCGTCAGGCCGGAACCCTCCAGCCAGTCCGTGTTGGGGATGACACCGATGCCCACGACCAGGAGATCCACGTCCAGCGTGACCCCGTCGGCAAGACGCACACCCGTCACGTGGCCGTCACCCAGCACCTCGTCAACGCCGACGCCGGTTCGCAGGTCCACGCCATGGTGACGATGCACGTCGGCCATCACGGCGCCCATCTCTATGCCCAGCACCCGTCCGAACGGTGCATCCAACGCCTCCACCATGGTCACCTCGATGCCTCTGCCGATAGCCGTCGAGGCCACCTCCGCACCTATGAATCCGGCGCCCACCACCATCATCCGACGGGCACCGTCCGCCATGGCGTCTCGTATTGCAGCCGCGTCGTCGCGGGTGCGCAGGGTGTGCACGCCGGCCAGCCCAGCGGTTCCCGGCAGGGTCCTACATCGGGTACCCGTTGCGATCACCAGGCCGTCGAACGGCTCGGCAACGCCGTCCACCTCGAGGGTCCGGTCGGCCATGTCGAGCCCCGTGGCGCTGCATCCGAGACGCAGGTCCAACCCGAGGTCGGCCAGTTTCTCCGCCGTCGTGAGCGCCAACCGATCGTCGTCCAGGTCGCCGGCCAGATACTTCTTCGACAACGGCGGGCGGTCATACGGGGCGTGGGGCTCGTTGCCGATCAGGCTGATCCTGCCCTCGAAGCCGTCGCGACGAAGGGTCTCAGCTGCCCAGTAACCGGCCAGAGACGCCCCGACGATGGTGACAGCGCGACGCTCCACAGGTCACTCCTCCAGCGAGATGGCCTGCTTGGGGCAGCGCTGGATGGCCTGCTCCACCACAGCCCGGCGATCCTCGCCGGGGTTCTCCTCCAGAACGTAGAGGAAGTCGTCGTCGCGCACCTCAAATACGTCCGGAGCGATCTGCATACAGATCGCGTTGCTCTCACAAAGGTCGAAGTCGACGACTACTCGCATGGCGTCCCCTCCCGGGTCCGTTGGTGGCTCGCCTCCGGGCGGCCGTGGCTGACGATCAGATCGTAGGCACCGTCAGGGCTTGTCCGCACCGACCACCCACATGGCGAAGTACTGGGCGCCGCCGCCGTAGGCGTGGCCGAGGGCCACCCTGGCGCCGTCCACCTGGTGGTCGCCCGCCATGGCACGGACCTGCAGTGCAGCCTCGGCGAACCGGATCATCCCCGAGGCGCCGATCGGGTTTGACGACAGCACCCCACCTGAGCAGTTGACGGGCAGGTCTCCACCCTCGAGGCGCGTTGCCCCCTCCTCGACCATTCGCCAGCCCTGGTCACGTTCGGCGAAACCGAGGCTCTCCAACCAGATCGGTTCGAACCAGGAGAACGGCACGTACATCTCGACGACGTCGATCTCGCGCCGGGGATCGGTGATCCCCGCCTGCCTGAATACGTCAGCGGCGCAGTCCCGGCTGGCCTGCGGGCTGACCTCGTCGCGCCCCGGGAAGTTGTTGGCCTCGGATCGCATTGCGGTTCCATGCACCCAGGCCACCGGTCTGGGTGAGGCGTCCCCGGCAGCCTCGTCGCCCAGCACCATTGCGCACGCCCCATCAGACGATGGGCAGGTCTCCGAGAAGCGGATCGGATCCCACAGCATCGGCGCCTCCACCACCTGTTCGAACGTCAGGTCGTGCTGGCGGAGGTGGGCATACGGGTTGGAGAGGGCGTGCTGGCGGTCCTTGAACGCGACCATGCACCCGACCAGCTCCGGGGCTCCGGAGCGGGCCATGTACTGGCGGATGATGGGCGAGAAGTAACCGCCAGCGCCGGCGTTGATCGAGACCGAGAAGGGCTGCGGCAGCGAGAGGGCCCAGGTGGCGTTGGACTCCGACTGCTTCTCGAAGCCGAGGGTCAGGACCCGTCGGTGGATCCGGCCCTGGATGAGCGACGTGGCGACCAGTGCCGTGGAACCACCCACCGACCCCGCCGTGTGGACCCGCAGGATCGGCTTGCCGACACACCCGAGGGCATCGGCCAGGTACAACTCGGGCATCATGACGCCCTCGAAGAAATCAGGCGCCTTGCCGATCACCACGGCGTCGATGTCGGACCACTCCAGGCCTGCGTCGGCCAGTGCACGCATGGCCGCCTCCCGGACCAGTCCGGCCATCGAGACGTCGCCGCGCGTCGAGCGGTAATGGGTCTGTCCCACCCCGAGGACCGCCGTGCGCTCTGAGCCCACCGCTACTGCCCCTCCATCACGCACACCAGGTTCTGCTGCAGACAGGGGCCCGAGGTGGCATGAGCCAGTGCCCTGTCCGCTTCACCGTTGGAGATCCGCCGGGCGGCCTCGGCAATGCGGACCAGACCCGCCGCCATGAGGGTGTCGGCGGCCAGCGCCCCACCCGACGGGTTGACCACGGTGTCGGGCCCCAGGCCCAGCTCGGTGGCCAGGATGTGTTCCTGGCTGGTGGTCGGCGAGTGCATCTCGGCAATGTCCAGGTGATCGTCTGGCGCTCCGGCCTTCAACGCCGCCAGTGCGGCCGACGGGGCCCGGGTGAGGTCCCGTACGCCCAGGGCATGGGCGTCGATTCGATGGTCGATACCGCGGATCCACGCCGGGCGTTCGCACAGCGAACGGGCCCGGTCCCCGGCAGCCAGGACCACCACGCAACCGCCGTCGGACTCGGCGGCGATGTCAGATGGCCGCAGCGGATCCGAGACCATTGCCTCAGACAGCACGGAGGCGACGGTGGCATCGGCAGATGCCCTCAGGGCATTGGGATTACCGACGGCGTGGTGCTGGCTCCGCACCGCGATCTCGGCCAACCGCTCGGCGCTGACGGCACCCGATTCCAGGAGCAGACGGGCCTGGATGGCGGCCACGGCATGGGCGTCGGGCCAGAGCGGCGCCACCGTGTAGGGATCCATCTGGACAGCCAGCACGTCACGTCGCGAGCCGGGAGAGGACTTTCCGTAGCAGTACACGAGTGCCGTGTCGATCTCGCCGATCTGGAGCTTCACCCAGGCCTCGTAGAGGGCGAACGCCCCGTCCATCTCCACGTGGCTCTCGCTGATCGGTGGGAACGCACCGACGGCGTCCAGCGTCTGGACGAACGAGAAACCCTGCCCGGCCAGGAAGTCGCTGCTTCCCGAACAGGTGAAACCGATGTCGGCCTGCGTCAGGCCGACAGCGCTTCGTGCCTCGTTGATGAGCGGCACCATCAGCTGCACGTCGGTGGTGAAGGTGAGCGCCTCCACCTGGTGGATGGCCGACGAGACCACCGCCACCTCACGCATCGTCGCCACCCCGCGTCGCCGCCTGCCTCAGCGCCCAGCCACGGTTGCCGGCCTCGTCAACGGGCACGTCGGGCTCGCCGGTGGGCTCCCAGTGCAGGACGTTCTCGGCGGTGGCGGCCAGCTCGGCGTCGGGCTTCCAGACCGCACGAACCCTCATTCCGATCCGTACGTCGGTCGCTGCACAACCGGCCACCAGGCCCAGGAAGCCGATATCGGCCCCATCCAGGTGGATCCAGGCGCTCACGTACGGAACCGGCAGGTCCCTACGGCCCGGAATGGGTAGATGGGTGATGCAGAAGCTGCCCACATGACCTCTATCGACCAGGTCCACCATCTCGTCGGCCACAACGCCGTTGCGCGGGTCTACGCCGCGTGGCGGCACGAAGACTGCGCCGTCCACCGGTGACCGGTTGCCGAGGATCCTCTTGGAGGCGTACGCACGCAGGTACTGCTGGGCCGCCGCGCTGGGTATGAAGTCGTACTCCAGACGTATGGGAGTGCGCACCGACAGCACCGGTTCGACATTGCTGATCGAGGGAGGCAGGTCGATGGGAGGACCCTCGGCGACCTGATCGGTGGGTACCCCGTCGGGAACCGGTGTGTTGGTCACGATCCCTCCGACGTGTCCCGAGCCACCGGGGCGAAGCCCACCAGGTCCGTGATGTGGCCGACGCGTTCGTCCCGCCAGACCGCCTCCACCCGGAGACCGGTGGCCAACTCGTCCGCGGAATCCACCAGGACGCCGTGGAGCAGGGGCGTGTCAGCACCGTCCAGCAGGACAAGTGCCAGGCCGTGGGGTGTGTCCCACGGCGATCCCGGACGGGGCGGATCCACCCAGGTCCACGACACGATGGTGCCGGTCGACGACACCTCGACCACCTCAGTCAGGGATTCGCTGGTGACCGGGTCGTACTCCACGGGCGGCACCATCACCGTGCCGTCGACACGCCGGATGCCCACCAGCACCGCCTCACGGAGACCCGTCAGGAATGCACCCACCACCGGTCCGGTGGTACGGATGAACGGATACTCGATGACCAGATCGGCCCGCAGCGGCACTGTGTCCGACACGTCGTGACCTGTCATGACCCGACCCGCACCATTGTCGACCGGGCCGATACCGGACTAGAAGTCGATGACCTGACGGATCACGTCAGCATCACCCATGCATGCCATGGCGTCGTTGATCTCGTCGATGCGGATCCGACGGGTGATCATCCCGTCCAGGTCCAGACGACCGGCCTTGTAGAGGCGCAGGAAGCGGTTGAAGTCGGTTCGGACGTCGGCGCCCCCGTACATCGAGCCGATGAGGGTCTTTTCGGAGAAGAACATCTCGAAGGCCGACAGCTCGAAGGTCTCCTCGACGCGGCCCACGCCCACGATGCAGCAGGTGCCTCCACGTCGGGTCATGTCGAAGGCCTGGCGCATGGTGGACGGCATGCCGATGCACTCCATGGTGAAGTCGAAGCCCTCACCACCGGTCACCTCGGCAATGGCCGCCGGAAGGTCAGCTGGAAGCACGCCGTGGGTGGCGCCGAAGGCCTTGGCCCGGTCCAGCTTTCCCTCGTGCAGGTCCACGGCCACGATGGCAGATGCCCCGGCGATCCTGGCGCCCTGGATCGCTGCGACGCCGACGCCACCGGCGCCGATCACCAGCACGGACGAACCGGGGGTGACCTTCGCCGTGTTGAGGGCGGCACCAACACCGGTCGTGACACCACAGCCGACGAGTGCGGCAACGTCCAACGGGACGTCCTTGTCGATCTTGATGGCAGCCATGCCGGGGACGATGGTCTCCTCTGCGAACGTGCCGCAGCCGGTCATGGCGCCGACGACCGTGTCGCCCCGCCTGAACTGCGGGTTGGAACCCATGGCGATGAGCCCGTTGATGCAGAGGTTGGGCTGGTGGCGGCCGGTGCAGAACGCACAGGTGCCGCACGGCGGGGAGAAGGCGATGATCACGTGGTCGCCGGGCACCACATGGGTCACGCCGTCGCCGACGTCGGTGACAACCCCTGCGCCCTCGTGTCCCAGGACGGCGGGGGGTGCCTGGGGAATCGTGCCGTTCATGGCCGACAGGTCGGAATGGCAGACGCCGCTGTGGGCGATCTTCACCTTCACGTCACCGGGAGCCATGTCCCTGAGGGTCACGTCGTCGGCTACCACCAACTCCTCGGTCGGACATTCCATGAGGATCGCTGCGAGCATCGGGGCTCTCCTTCGTCTTCTGGCATCGGGCTCAATGCCAGCGTGGGCCAACGTACCGGTCGACGGCCACATAGGTGAAAGCGGAGGGCCGGTCGTCTGACGTGGGCCCCGGAGCTAGCGTCGCCGCGTGGACCTCAGGACGACCCGCTACGAGACCGTCGGCTCCACCGGCATCATCTTCCTGTCACGTCCCGAGCGTCGGAATGCCTGGACGGGACGGATGCACACCGAGTACCGGTGGCTTCTGGCCAAGGCCGAGGCCGATCCGGCTGTCAGGGTCGTGGTGGTCACGGGCGACCCAGAGGGCGGCGCGTTCTGTGTGGGCGCCGATTCCGCAGCACTCGACGGCCACATCGCAAAGGGTGGCTACGACCCTGGGACCAGCGCCGACATCGCGACGCCGGGCTACGGCGTGAACCCGGCGTTCGACGCCGACTTCGCATACCACTTCGGCCTCGCCACCCCGGTGGTGGCGGCGATCAACGGGGCCGCCGCCGGGGTGGGCCTGGTGCTGGCCTGCTTCGCAGACCTCCGGTTTGCCGTGCCGGGAGCCAAGTTGACCACCGCCCACGGAAAGCTGGCCCTGCCGGCCGAGTACGGGCTGTCGTGGCTGCTGCCGCGCCTCATCGGGTTGGGACGCGCCAACGACATGTTGTTGACCAGCCGGGTGGTGATGACCGACGAGGCCCTGGGAATGGGCCTTGTGAACGGCCTATCGGATGGCACCGACGTGCTGGCGCACACCCTCGACTGGATCGACGAGTTCCTATCGCCCGTGGCCCGCTCCAGCCTCGCCGCGACCCGCCGTCAGATCTACTCGGACCTCCACGGCGACGTGGCTTCATCGATCACCGAATCGCTCGCACTGCTCGACGAACACATGCGGACCGCCGACTACGCCGAGGGTGTCCGGGCGCTGACGGAGAAACGACCACCTGACTTCGCCTGAACCGGTCGGGTCGGGTCGGGTCGGGTCGGGAACCTACGGCGCCCTCACTCCTCCAGGTTCCGGTCGGCCACGACGATCCCGTCATCGTCGGCCCACAACCACATGCCGGGAGACACCTCCACTCCCCCGACGGTCACCCTCACGTCCCGCTCGCCGGCATCGCTCTTCACGCTCCGTCGGGGGCTGGTTCCCCTGGCACGGATCCCAATCGTCGTGCCGCGCAGTTCCCCGACGTCGCGGACGCAACCATCCACGAGGATTCCGGCCCATCCGTTGTCGTCGGCCAGCTGGCCGATGTTTCCCCCCACCAGGGCGCAGCGAGTCGAACCGCCCCCGGCAATCACCAGTACCCGGCCGGCTCCGGCCTCCTCCAGGGCGTCGCGCACCTTCGAGTTGTCCTCGAATACCGCCAGGGTGCTGATCGGTCCCGAGAACGAGGTGGCGCCGCCGTAGGAGGCGAACGACCCGTCGAGGACCTTGACCTCGTCGCCGTATCCGTCGCAGATATCCGCTGTGGGGGTCATGCCCCCGCTCCTCCGATGAACTCGTAGAGGCGCGCCTTCGGGCGCCCCACGCAGGCCACCAGCGGTCCGTCACCAGCGAGGTCGCCCATGACCAGGACCGGCCGCTGGAGGAGCGCCTTGCGACGGGCCAGCAACTCGACCACCGCTTCCGGGTCGCCGACGTAGTCGGCCTCGACGAGCTCCAACTTCGAGAACTGCGAGTCCTTCCTGACCAGGTCCTCGACCGGGCCGTCCAACCCTGCGGCTATGCGGGTCAGGAGCGCCTCATCGGGCGGCTCCTTCATGTAGAGGACGACATCCACTTCCACCCCGAGCTCCTCAGCGACCGCCAAGGCGTTCTTGGAAGCGTGTCAATGGGGGTTGTGGAAGACAGTCAGTACGGCCATGGGTGGGCCTCCGTTCAGTGGTCGGTCAGCCCGGGTTCTCTACGTGGGCTCTCAGGTGGGTGCCGGCCCCGTCGGTCCAGCCCTTGGATCGGGCGTAGGAGACCATTCCGGCGAAGCTCTCCTCCCAGTCGTCGTCGGCCAGCCCGGACAACCAGTGCCGAATGGCCGACTCCGCTATCCAGAGGTACTCGCCGTCGGAGCGGGTCTGCTCACCCATGGTGGCTGCGAGGTCGGCAACGGCGAAACCGGCCGGAGCCTCGACGTGGAAGTCGGTGAACACGGCGTGCTCGTCGACCCGTACCGCTCCTGTCTCATCCACCCGGATGATCATGCGGCCACCGCCTCCTAGAACCCGCGCCAGACGGGATCGCGACGCTCGCGGAAGCTGGCAATGCCCTCCTGGGAGTCCAGCGTGCGCGAGTTGAGCTCGACAGCCCAGGCCTCGTTGTCCTCGAGCGTCCTGCGATCAACATCCAGGGAGCGATTCACCAGCCACTTGGTGAGCATCAGGCTCCTGGTCGGGCCAGAGGCCAGGCGTTCGGCCCACTCGGTGACGGCTCCCTCAAGGTCGTCACCCGGGACCACCTTGTTGCAGAGCCCTATGCGGAGGGCCTCGGCAGCGGGGATGTCCTCGGCGAAGAACATGAGCTCCCTGGCCTTCTGCAGGCCGACCAGGCGGGGCAGGATCCAGGCTCCGAGGCCATCGGGCACGAGGCCCCGGCGTGCGAAGACCTCGATGAACTTGGCGTGGTCGGCCATGACCACCAGATCGCAGCAGAGGGCGAGGTGGGCACCCACACCTGCGGCCGTGCCGTTGACCGCTGCGATGACCGGTAGGTCGCAGTCCAAGATGGCTGGCATCAACTTGAGTTGGCCGTCCAACATCATCCGTCGTGCCTCGCCGACAGCCGACTCGGGGGCACCATCGGGCCGCTGAGCGGTCTCGCGCCCCACGCTGATGTCGGCCCCCGGGCAGAACAGCTTCCGGCCCGTTGCCGTTATGACCACGGCACGTGCCTCGAAGCGGCCGTTCAATCCGTTCAGGATCGACGCCATGCGATCGCGCATAGCGGGCGAGATGGCGTTTCCCTTCTCAGGGTTGTTGATGGTGATCCAGGCGACCTGGTTGCGGATCTCGAACCTGACCATTTCCTCCGGGCTGTCGCCCGCTGTCAGGTCCTCATCGGTGCTCATGGAACCGACGGTAGCCCGACCCGGTACCGCCCCTACGAGATGGGCAGTCGCCGGGTCGAAGTTCCGCTCGGGGCTCAGACAGCGTCGGAGCCGCGCTCGCCGGTCCGGATCCGGACCAGGTTGCCGACATCGGTCACCCAGACCTTGCCGTCACCGATCTTCTCGGTCCGGGCAGCGGCCACGATGGCATCCACCACGCGGTCTGCCAGCTCGTCGTCGACCACGACCTCGACCCGTGTCTTCGGCGTGAACAGGACCTTGTACTCGGTGCCCCGGTAGGTCTCGCTGTGTCCGCCCTGGCGGCCGAACCCCTGCACCTCGCTCACCGTCATTCCCTGTACGCCGAGCGTCGCAAGGCTGTCCTTCACGTCATCGAGCTTGAAGGGCTTTATCACTGCCGTTACCAACTTCATTTCCGACCTCCCGGTAGGTGGTTCGTCGGTCCCCTGTCGGCACCAACTCTTGATACAGATCATCGTTTGTATCACTTTGATTGGCAAGTATCTGGCGGTTTACTGACAACTATTGTCCATTTGTATCAATACGATAGTCAATGCGGGGACTATGCTCTCCGCAATGCCGACACCGAGTATCGCCGAGTTCACCGATGCCTCGGGGCGTCGACGCCGCCTGGTGGTACGGCTGGATCCGACAGCCGTCGTTCCCCTCTACGAACAGCTTCGGGCCCAGCTATCGGTCATGGTCGCCGTCGGGCAGCTCGAACCGGGATGCAGGCTTCCCACGGTCCGTCACCTGGCGGGGACGCTGGGCCTCGCCCCGGGCACCGTGGCCAGGGCCTACGGCGAACTGGAACGAGACGGGACCCTGGTCGGGCAGGGCCGACGCGGCACCTTCGTGTCCGCCGAACCACCCCACTCGGAACCACTACGCCAGCGCCGGGAACGGCTTTCCGGAGCTGCAGACAGGTTCGCCTTCGAACTCCGGCAACTCGGGGTGGACTCCGACGAATCGCACCGATTTCTGGACGAGGCCCTCACCCGTACCGCCGCCGCCGAGACAGGATTCGCTGCACCTACGAACTGACCCCAGATGCCGGGTGCCCGACCGGCCCGGTCCCGAGGGTGCTACCAGGGCAATCCGGCCGGCCAACCGTTCGGGTCAGCCGCCGCTTCCGAACACCGGGGCCGGGTCCGGGGCCTCGCGGATGCAACGGTGTACCGCCTCTCCCACCTCGGATACCTCGAAGCGGCGATCCCCCACAGAGGCCACGGGACCGTGCTGCCACCCGTCGCAGACATTCAGGCTTCCACCCGTTGCCTCGAACACACGACCGGTCACGTCACAGTCCGGGCTTCCCAACCAGACCATCAGCGGCGAGACATTGGCGGGGTCCTTCTCATCCCACCCGTCCGGCGCCTCCGATCCATAGAAGACGCCCTCGGTCATCCGGGTACGGGCATCAGGCGCCACGCCGTTCACGAGCACGCCGTAGCGCCCCCACTCGGCCGCCGCCTGAACCACCAGCAGGGCGATAGCCGCCTTGGCCGCTGCGTAGTTCCCCTGCCCGATGCTTCCCATCAGACCGGCTCCGGAAGAGGTCATCACGACACGGGCGTTCACGTCGTCTCCGGCCTTGGCGAGGTCCCTCCAGTAGGCGATTGCATGGCGGGCAGGAGCGAAGTGCCCCTTCAGGTGCACACGCGTGACCGAGTCCCACTCCTCCTCGCTCATGTTGGCCAGCATGCGATCCCGCAGGAAGCCCGCATTGCAGACCAGCGTGTCCAGCCGTCCGAAGACTTCAACCGCCTGGGCCACCATGGCCTCAGCCTCTGCCCAGTCCGCCACGTCTGCGCCGTTGGCGACCGCTTCGCCACCCATCGACAAGATCTCAGCGACCACCTCGTGGGCCGGTCCTCCGGCAGGGCCCTCGCCGTCACGCGAGACACCGAGGTCGTTCACCACGACCTTCGCCCCCTCTGCGGCGAACGCCAGAGCGTGCGATCTTCCCAGGCCCCGGCCCGCACCGGTCACGATTACGACCCGTCCCTCACAACTACCCATCGATCCGACCGCTCCCGTATCGCCCATCCGCAGATCCACCGCCAACCCTAGGGAGCGTCAGTATCCGGCCGGCCACCGGAGCACAGCGTCCTGACGTCACCGTTCAACCGGCGACGCGCACCTCGCCCACCTGCAGGCCTGCATGGTTCACCAGAGGCGATGGCATCGGATCCGGGAGACGGCCGCAGCGGGCCAGGAGCCACTCGACCGCCGCCTCGGCGGCCCGACCGGCGCCGTCGCGGACCTTCAGCGCCAGCCCGTAGCCATCAGCCGGGAGCACGGCACAGAAGACCCCTTCGGCCCCCGTCTTGACCACCGTCCCGCCTGTGGCCGTTCTGATCAGGCGGGTGCAGGCCCGGGAGCTTCCCGCCACGAGGAACGGCTCATTGCGCATTGCCGAGAGGAGACGCTGCGCCGGGGAGCCCTCGGGTTCTCCACCGATGGTCGCCCAACCCCGGGCCAGACGATCCAACGGCATCGACCAGACCGGAATCCCGCAGCCGTCCACTCCCGGATGGGCGGCTGCCAGGTCCACACCACAGGTGCGCTCGATTGACGGGGTGATGTGGTCGGCCTGGAGCGGATGGGTCGGGTCTACATAGCCGTCGAGCGGCAGGCCCAGGTGGCGGAGGATCGTCAGGAACCCCGTGTGCTTCCCGGAACAGTTGTTGTATGCGGCAGTGGCGTCGGTGCCGGCGGCAGCCACCGCCGCTGCGGCCGAAGCGTTCATGGGGACCTGGGCCCCACAGGCGAGGTCTGCTGCATCCAGTCCGAGGCGCGCCAACCATCCGGCAACGGCGTCAACGTGGGCGGGCTCGCCTCCATGGCTGGCACACGCCAGTGCCAACTCCACATCGGTGAGGTGGAAGGCGTCGGCAGCGCCGGTGGAGAGAAGCGGCAGGGCCTGGATCGGCTTGATGGCCGATCGGGGCATGACCGGGCGCGAGGCATCACCCCAGGCCTCCACGATCCGGCCGGACGTGTCGACCACGACCGCGTCCACCTCGTGCAGGCTTTCGACCAGTCCAGCGCGGGTCACCTCGACGAGGAGAGGTCCGCTCATGTCAGGTTCACGCTTCGATGGTCTCCACGGTGTCGATCATGGCACCACCGTCGGACCGGGGTCCATGCACCATGGCATGCAACCGGTCGATGGTGCGGCTGGCCGTCGTCTCGCAGAGGGAAGGCACCACGGCGTGGATCGCTGCAGCCAGGGCCGCCCCGGCCAGCATGCCTGAGGTGGAGAGTGCGAAACGGGCGTGACCCGCCCAGCTCTCGCCAACGGTGGCCGGGTGTGCGGTGAAGACATTGGTGATCGCCATGGATGAATCGTAGACAGCACCGGGCAACCACTTCCTGCGTTCTTGCCCCAGATCGACTCCATTTTGCACTATCAATGTCCATTATTGACACTACATGCACTATTCTCTCTTCATGGACGAAATCGATCGGAACCTCCTGCGCCTACTCCAGGAGGATGGGGCGCTCTCGGCCAGCGAACTGGGCGAGAGCGTAGGGCTGGCCGGCACCTCATGCTGGAGACGGGTACAGCGCCTTCAGCAGCTCGGAGTGATCACCAAGCGTGTGGCCCTGGTTGATCCGGCGGCGGTCAACCTCGGGGTGGCGGCCCTGGTCGAGATACGGACCAACGACCACTCGGAGGCCTGGCTGGATCGCTTCACGACCGGAATCGGCGAGTTCTCCGAGATCGTCGCGGCCTGGCGCACGAGCGGCGAAGTCGACTACATGCTGCGCGTGCTGGTTCCGGACATCGCCGCCTACGACGCCTTCTACAAGCGGCTGATCCGACGGGTGGACCTGTCAGACGTCCGCACGATCTTCGTGATGGAGGAACTCAAGTCCACCACTGCGGTTCCGCTGGACTACGCCTTCGGGGACTGAGCCCCGGAAATCCGGTGGTGGCTCAGTGGGTGATGCCGACCACGGCGCCGGAGGTGGCCTGCACGAGGTCCTTCGGCTTCACAGGGAACACGGAATCAGGTGTCCCGGCGGCGGCCCACACCTCCTCGAAGTCCATCAGATGCGGATCGACCACGGTCCGGAGCGGCACGGTATGGCCGAGCGGCGGGGTCCCGCCGATGGCGAACCCCGTAGCAGCCCGCACCTCGCTGGCGCCCGCGATCCTGATCTCGGTACCCAGGTATCTGGCGAGGCGCTCCTCGTCCACCCGGCGACCCCCGGAACACAGAACCAGCACAGGCCTCACATCGGCCATGAACACCAGCGATTTGACGATCTGGTCGACGTGGCAGCCAACGGCCGCCGCTGCATCGGCAGCGGTCCGGGTGCCCTCGGGGTAGGTACGCACCTCGACCTGCAGGCCGGAAGCCTCAGCCTCCTCCGTGAACCTCGCGATGGCATCGGAACGACGACCCATGCTCAATCGACTCCTCGGTTCAGGGTGGACCCCGGCCCCGACGGTCAAACCGTCGATCCGGCGAATAACTCGAACCGATCCTACGCTGCCGCCCGCCGATCAGCCCAGTCCGGTGGCTGCCCCGGGGCCGGGCCACGTACTACCGTCCCGCTCATGTCCGACCGGCTCCTCCTCTACCACAACCCCGGTTGAGGGAAGTCCAGAGGCGCCCTCGGCATGCTCGAGGAGCGCGGCGTCGAGTTCGATGCCGTCGAGTACCTGAAAAACCCACTGGACCGGGAGACCCTCGAATCGATACTCCACATCCTGGACCGCCCGGCTGCCGATCTGATCCGACGTGACGCGACCTTCGAAGGGCTCGACGTGGACCCTGCACGCCTGGCCGATGCCGGGACGGTCGTCGACCTTCTGATGCAACACCCGGCCCTGATGCAGCGCCCCATCGGCGTCCGGGGCGAGCGGGCTGTCATTGCCCGACCGGCCGAGCTGATCCTCGACCTGCTTGACGGCTGAACGCCAGCCCTACGCCCGAATGCTGCCGCAGACCATCACGACGGCCGCCCGACGCTTCGGCGACCGGGCCGCCTTCAGACTGGCGTCGGGCGCGTCGGTCACCTACCTGGACCTCGACCGGGCCTCCGACGAGGTGGCTGCCGGTCTGGCGGCGCGCGGTCTGACCGAGGGGGACGTCCTCCTCCTCTCGCTCCCGTCAGGGCCGGAGTATGCGGTGGCGTACCTCGCTGCCGCCAAGGTCGGAGCCGTCACCGCCGGTGCCAATCCGCGACTTCGGGCCCGTGAACGCGACCTTGTGGCCACTACCGTCGGACCGGCCCTGGTGCTTGCTACCGAGGCCCTTGCCGGGGGGCTGTCCAACGATCTGGCGGTGGAACTCGTCACGCCGACAGAGGACCCCGGTCGCATGCTGGGGGAAATCCGGTTGGCCGGTCAGGGCGTAGGAGATCTCGCAGACGACCCTGGGCGTGCCGTCTGCATCTGCTTCACATCAGGGTCCACCGGTGACCCGCGTGGCGCATGGTTCACCAACCGCCAGCTCGCCGCCATCGCGGAGATGGACACGGGAGGAGCCTGGGGTTCCGGCGGGAACCTGGTGGCGGGAACGGCCTTCGCCCACGTCGGCGTGATGACGAAGCTGCCATGGCAGCTGGCCTCTGGCGCCACCATCCACCTCATGGACCGGTGGGATCCCGGTCACCTGCTCAGCCTCCTGGAACGCCACCGCCTGCCGGCCGTAAACGGGGTGGCGGCACAGATCGCCCTGCTTCTACGGCATCGGGACTTCGACGCGTACGACCTGTCGAGCATCCGGGCAATCGTCGTGGGCGGCGGCCCGTCACCGCCGGCACTTGTCCACGAGGCACGCCGCCGCTTCAACGCCCCGTACTCCATCCGCTACTCGTCAACGGAGTCCGGGGGAGTCGGGCTTGGCACCTCGCTGGATGCGGACGACGACGAGGCACTCCACACGGTCGGCAGGCCGCGCCCCGGCGTGGAGGCCGAGGTGAGGGGGGTCAACGGCGAGGTGCTGGATGTCGGCGCTGTCGGAGAGATGTGGCTCCGCACACCCAGCGCCATGTCGGGATACTGGGGCGACCCTGCGGGAACCGCCACCACCCTCGTCGACGGATGGCTCCGGACCGGCGACCTGGCCACGGTGGACCCGACCGGCTGCCACCGTCTGGCAGGCCGGGTCTCGGAGATGTTCATCCGGGGCGGCTACAACGTGTACCCGCTGGAGGTCGAGGCCGTCCTGGGAACCCACCCGGGCATAGACCAGGTGGCCGTGGTCCCGCGCCCCGATGACGTGCTGGGAGAGGTGGGCGTTGCGGTCGTCGTGCCAACCAACCCCGACGAGGCGCCCACGCTGGACGAGATCATCGCCCATGGTCGGGCCGACCTGTCGTCCTACAAGTTGCCGGCAGCGGTCCGGATCGTCGACCGGCTTCCCCTCAACTCCGGCGACAAGTTGGATCGCAGGGCACTCGCAGCCGAGGAAGCAGGCCAGCAGGCCGACGGCTGACCAGGCGGGCTCAGCGGCGGGGGCGTCGTCCCCCCGCCCGTCGCCGGTTCCTGTCCACCTCACGCTCCCGCTGGACTTCCAGTTCCGTACGCAGTGCCCGGTAGCGGACGACCCTCCGGATATCCACCCGGCCGGCCTCCACCTCGGCCAGGACCGCGCAGTCCGGCTCCGAGAGATGGGCGCAGTCGTTGAACCGACAGCCGACGGCTCGTTCCTCGAGGTCCCCGAAGACCCTGGCGAGGGACTCCTCGGCATCCCAGATTCCAACTGCACGTATCCCCGGGGTGTCGATCAGGAGCCCCCCGGCTGGCCGGAGGAGGAGCTCGCGACTGACCGTCGTGTGGCGTCCCCTCGAGTCGCTGGAGCGGACCTCCCCTATCTCCAGGCGGTCCTCGCCGATCAGGGCATTGACGAGGGTCGACTTGCCGGCGCCCGACTCACCGAGCAGGGCCGCCGTCCGGCCGGGGGCCATCAGCGCCTCCACCTCGTGAAGCCCTTTGTGGGCACCGGACCCCATTCCCACGGTCAGCACCCGTACCTCCGGAGCCAGTGCCGAGACCACGGCCGCCACCTCCACAGCCGCTTCCCCGTTCCTGTCAGCCTTGGTCAACACGACGGCCACCTCAGCCCCGCTGTCCCAACCCACCACCAGGAAGCGTTCGAGTCGTCCGGGCGGCAGCGGTCGATCCAGGCCGTGCACGATGAGCACGAGGTCCACGTTGGCCACCAGCACCTGCTCGACCACGGCTTCAGAGGGGTCCCGGCGGGACACCGTGTTGGTCCGGTCCAGCACCCTTGCGACAACAGGCCCCAGTTCGGGGTCATCCACGACCATCACCCAGTCGCCGGTCGCCGGCGCCACCAGGTCCTGGGCCCGCTGCGAGTCCGAGATGACCCGGAGCCGACCCTCGACGGCAATGACGTCGCACTCGCCGCGATCCACGCGCACGATGCGCCCCAGCCGGCCATCGGTGGGCGCCGCTCCGCCACTCCAGCCGTACTCGGAGAGGTCGATGTCCATCACGGGGATGCTAGGAGCACCGGGTTACGCCACCCGCAGGCGCCACGGTTCCCCGGTTCTCAGCCAAGGCGCAGGGTCTCGAGGGGTTCCAGTTTGGCTGCCTTGGTGGACGGGTACAGACCGGCGACCACGGCCACACCGACAGATACGAGGGCCCAGCCGGCCAATCCGACCACGGACAGGACCATCGTGTAGCCGCGTTGCTCCGCAACGCCCCAGACCACGCCGGCTCCCACGGCGGCTCCCACGATTCCACCGAGCACACCCACCACCAGGGCCTCGAACAGGAACTGGATCGCGATGGTGCTGCGGCTGTGTCCCAGAGCCCTGCGGATACCGATCTCCGACGAGCGTTGGATGACGGATATGGACATGACGTTGGCGATTCCCACGCCGCCGACGATCAGCGCCAGGCCACCCATCATCTTGGTCAGGTTGTTCAGGCTCTCGTCGACCTGTGACTGTGCGTCGAGGAGATCGGTGGGCACCGATGCGTTGGCACCGTCGGGGCCCCCGAGGCTCACCACTATCGGAATCTCCTCAGCCACCAACCTGGTATTAACGGGGGCACGCACATAGAGGCGGCTGGGATTCGGATCGTCCAAACCCCAGTCGTCCATTGCGACGGTGAAGGTGAGGAACACGGCCGAGTCCATCGACGGTTCCAGCAGCACGTAGTCGAGCACGCCGACAACGCCGTACTGCAGGCCGTTCAACTCAATGGTCCGCGATTCACCCCGCAGGTAGCCGTACTCGTCGGCCAGGTCACGGCCGATCACCGCCACCCTGGCTCCGGAGGACTCGTCGAACCCGTTCAGGAAACGGCCGCTCACGAGCGGGACCTCGAGGGTCGTCGGCAGGTCCAGACCGGTGGCGATGACAGGCACGGGGAACGCCCTGTAGTAGTCCTCCGCTCCGGCGAACGGCACGGTGACTATGTCGGACATCTGGCGGGTCCCCGTGACGGCGACCACGTCCGGGAGTCGACTCACCCGGCCCACGGCGGCGGCCTCGATCACCGGATCCTGGCCGAAGCCGAAACCAGCCGATGCATTCACCACGATCAGGTCGGTTCCCAACTCCTGGAGCTTCGCCTTCAGGTGGCCCTTCGAACTCTCGTTTATGCCGATGGCCGCCACGATGGCGGCCACGCCCAGCACCGGTCCGAGCATGATCAGCAGCGTGCGTACCTTGCGCGAGGTGAGGCCGGAGACGGCCACGCCGATGACCTCCCTGACGCGCCTCACGACCGCACCAGCTGCTCGTCGGCCACGATCTGGCCGTCAAGCATCGAGATCTTGCGGCCGGCCGAGTCGGCCACGTGGAGGTCGTGGGTGACGATGCAGATGGCCCTGTCCGGCGTCTGCAGGTCGTTGAAGATCTGCATGACGTTCTCGGCATTCATGGAGTCCAGCGCACCGGTCGGCTCGTCGGCCAGGACGACACCCGGCTCGGTGGTGATGGCCCGGGCTATCGCCACACGCTGCTGTTCGCCGCCCGACATCTGGACCGGGCGATGGTCGTGTCGGTCTCCCAGACCCACCTGCTCGAGTGCCTCCATTGCCCGCCGGCGACGCTCCTTCGGGGAGAGGCCCCGGTAGAGCAGCGCCGTCTCGACGTTGCCGAGCGCCGTCAGGTGCGCAATGAGGTGGAACTGCTGGAACACGAAGCCGATGGCATCTCCCCTCAACCGGGAGCGTTCCGCATCGGACAACCTGGCCACGTCCACCCCACGCACCCGTATGACGCCATGGGTCGGCAGGTCCAGGATGCCCAGTAGGCCCAGCATGGTCGACTTGCCGGACCCTGAGGGCCCGACGATGGAGACGAACTCACCTGCCCGGATCTCCATCGAGACACCGTCCAGGGCCCGGACCTGGACCTCCTCGCCGTAGATGCGCGACACGCCTTCGAGCGACAGGATCACCTCGTCGGACCCATCGGGCCCTGGCGGGTTCACGAACGGTCGATCTCGAGAATCACGTACTCGCCGGGGGCCACTCCGGTGACGACCTCCACGTAGGCGCCGTCGAGCATGCCGGTTTCGATCGCGCGCCGCTCGATGATGCCATCTGGGGTGACCACGCGGACGGTCTCCTGACCGCCGTCGGAGAGCACTGCTGCGATCGGAACCACCACTGCGTCCAGGGACTGCTCGACCACCACGTCGATCGTCACCACCGCACCGTCCACCCCGACCAGCGACTCAGCGGTATCCACCACGCCCTCGTAGGTCTCGCTGCCTCCGGACGTGGTCGCCGTGTCGTCCAGGTGGGTGATGATCCCCTCCACCTCCTGGTCTCCGGAAGCCAGGTTGACGGTCACCGCCTGGCCCTCGACCAGCTTCGACCGGTCGGTCGGGCTGGCGAAGAGGGTGATCGTGAATCCCGGATCGGTCAGGTTGAACAAGAGGGTGGTGCGCTGCACGAGGTCCCCCTCCTCGACCTCAACGCTGCCAACCCGAGCAGGCCAGTCGGCCACGACCATGTCGCCCGGCATGAAGAACACGTCATCCAGAATCGTCCGGATCGGAATGTCCACCGAGAGTTGACCGGCGGGCAGCAGGGCCGTGCCGGTGACCACCTCGTAGTCGAGGCCGGCCTGAGCGCTACCGCTGACCGAGTACCCCACGCTGGTGTCGTTGTCCGGAGCCTGGTCGGCCTGGATGGTCACGATCACCGTCCCGCCCTCGGTCACCTCGCCGCCGCCGGTAAGCGTGAGCTCCGGAAGGTCGGCGGACTTGATCTGGATGGTCGCCCGGTCCCTGTCGCTCAGCCTGTAGGCGCCGCTCGGCTCGGCGATGAGCCGGACGGTCACCGACTCGTCGGCCTCGACGTCGTCGTCGGCCCGGATGGGAATGGACAGGGTGACGCGCTCGAGCCCCTTCTTCATCGTGATGTCGCCGTCCGGCGCGTTGAAGTCGACGTCGGGGGTGGCGGTTCCCTCGAGCACGTAGAAGACGTCGAGGTCGTCGACCAGCTCGACCGTCGTCTCGATGGTGAACGTCGCCATTCCCGACTCGGAAACCGTCTCGCTGTCGGCACGTAGGACCAGGATTGGCACGTCGGGCACGTCCGGATCATCAATGCTGACCGTCACCTCGCTGGCGTCGGAGAGCACGTACCGGCCGGCCTGAGCCACCCGGAGGTCCTCATGAAGGGTTTCGAGCAGGTAGATCAACCTCTGCTGCTCATCGCGAAGGAGGGCCAGCGAGTCATCCTCAGCAGCGAGGGCATCGGCGAGCCGATCCTCGGCATCCTCCATCCGGTAGCCCAGGCGATCCTGCTCCTCTCGGAGGAGGGCTAGGGCATCGGTCTCAGCCTTGAGGGCGTCACGTGCCGCCTCGAGCTCGGCCGACTCCTTCCCAGCGGCCTCCAGCGCGTCGTAGTAGGCATTGAAGGCCTTCCTCCATGCGGACACGGTGATGCCCTCGGCGTCAAGGTCGGAATTGGCATCTTCGAGTGCCACTTCCAAGACCATCAACTGGTCGGCCTCGGTCGGCGTGTAGTCAGCCTCGATGGCCTTGGCCATCGTGATGATGCCCTTGTCCATCAACTCCTGCTCAACGTCGGTCTTCAACTTCCGCAGCGTCTCGAGTGCATTCACCTCGGCCTGCTCCGTCTCGACGTCGGCCACGGATTCGACGATGTCATCGAGGAGTTCCGCCCTCCGTTCCTCCAGGTCGGCGATCTCTACCCGTATGTCGTACTCCCTGAGTCCCTGGACGGCGGTCGTGGCATCCACGATCTCGTCCACGAGTTCCGTCCTGCGCTCCTCCTTGTCGTTGATCTCCGCCTGCAGGTCATAGACGACGAGGGTCCGGGGGGCCACGGCGGCCAGCGAATCGAAGCCGCCGCCGATCGACACCTTCAGGTCCTCGTAGGGCTCGCGGTCCTCGTCCAGCAGGGTCGCTATCGCCAGCGTCGCCGAGAGCCGTCCTGCCGCCAGCACGATCGAGTCGCCGGGATCCACGTAGTCGTCATCCAACGTGACATCACCCCAGATCGTGATCGGAATCTCGAGGTCGGCGGTCGGGGCCACGTCGGCGGTGACGGTGACCACCACGGGGCGGCCCTCCTCGACGACGACTGCCATGGCACTCAAGGAGATGGTCGGCACCGGCGCATTCGCAGCAGATACCGCATCGACCACAAGCGATGCGGTGGTCATTACAGCCGCCATCTGGCCTCCCTGGAGCCCGATCGTCGAGCCCTCGGCCGGGCCGA
>Ga0302122_10000148_pt1 | contig 37932 bp, 29 predicted proteins | sample CB21_SCM_MG_FD_203115 | JGI IMG/M metagenome (GOLD analysis project Ga0302122, IMG submission 203115) | Marine microbial communities from Western Arctic Ocean, Canada - CB21_SCM | ecosystem: Environmental > Aquatic > Marine > Oceanic | place: Canada: Western Arctic Ocean | collected 2017-09-28 | reverse complement strand
CGATATGGGAGGTCGCTTCAATGAGTGGGCGACGCCCTGGTCCTGCATCATCACGGCGATCTGCGCCACGACGCGCGTCGCCAAGGCGAGCTTCCCGCCCTCTTTGTAGAGGGCGTCCGCCAACGCCGAGCTGCTGAATTTGCTCACCTTTTCGTGAAGGGGCGCTTTCGTCAGGCTTTCGGTGGCGCTTCTTCTTAGGAGCTCGAGCGCCAACCGCGGGCCAGCTTTGACCCCAGAAGGTGCGCGCGTCACCGCGATGCTTTCGAGCGCGCGGACGCACACTCCGCACGCGGACACGCCGCCGCCGCGCCTCGGCTTGTTGGTGCAGCCGGGCAAATGGAGCGCGCACGCGCACTTGCCGCAGAAGACCTCGGACGGCTGCGTCAGTGTCACGCGCGCTTTGTCGGGGCCGCCGTCGACCACGACGCGCACCGCGCAGCAGAGGCAAGGATGCGCTTGAGCCGCCTCCGAGCCGCCCTGCCGGAACTCCAGCTGCAGCTTGTTTGCCATGCTGCTGCTCGCACTTATCTAGGCGCGCGGTTAGTAGCAGCGATTACGACTGATATGAAGACGTCTTAGCAACAAAAGCAGTTACGCTACCACAACAGCGGCAAACAATAATCTAAAATACTGGGGCGCCAGGCCAAACCCGACCAGGCCAAGTCCGACGGCCGAAATATCAAGTACGAAAATCCCCCTGGGTCCGACGGGGCGTCTGGGAGAAGTACCAACACTTCTCCGGATCCGACGGGCACTAGGACATGAAGCTACTAGTCGAGCGCGTTGGAATGTATAAGCTTACTGCACACAAATCACGCCGCGCCCGGACCGAAGTCCATCCCTTCGTCGTCGGACGAGTAGCACATCGCGTCGTCGTCCGCGTCGTTCCGGGTCTTCTGGCGCTTGTCCACGTACCAAAATTAAAAAAAAACACACTCCCGAACTACGCTATATTACGCTATACGACCACTCCCGAACTACAATATTGTGGTGCGGCCGGTCCGTGCCCTTTTGTGCCATCGTTACGGGTCCCACCGGACGATCACACAGGGTGCGGGTTTTCTGTTGCTATATTACGCTATACGACCCTGAAATAAAATTACACCCGGGTGTAATTTTTTACCCTGGGTGTAGAAAACCCGCATGCCCGTCTTAGAGCTACTGAAGCGATAATCTCCAGCCCAATTCTAGCCGGAGGGGTGGGGAGCAGGGGCGGTTGTCTATCCAGTAGCCGTGAAAACCCGAACGTTTTGAAAAGGGAGACGTCCCGAAGCGAACCTTACCCGGCGTCTACGACACCTGCGACGATTCTGTAGGACTCACTATTACACGGGACTGAAACAAGGGGGGGGGCGGGGCTTGGCCATTTGGCCTCGCTGGAGCACAAAAAAAACTCGTGCCGCTTCAGCGTCCCGGTTCGAGTCGCCTGGCGTCTTCAAAGCTTGCTCTTGAGCCTCGACTCAGACGCGGCAAGAGCGGCCCTGTCGCGCGTCCGTGGTACACTCATATTTCCCCAAAAAAGCCTGAATAACATAATTGACACACACAACGCCACGCGACGCCGCCGCGGCCACAGCTGAGCGCTTAACACGACTGCACCGCTCGCCCGCCGGACTGGAGAGGCCCCAAACCCCTCACTTTCTTCACGCCGCGCGTAACCGGCCGTCCCGTGACTCCCGTCGTCCCGCAGGCAGACGTCCACGCACCTCTCTAAAAATGGCCACGACCAACGGCAAGAGCGCGACCACGGTGAACAGCGAGCAGCGCGTCGTGTTGCACTGCGGCCTCGGCGGGTCCATGGCGAATTCGAACACCTCTAGCGTGATCGTCGAGACCATGACTCCTCCGTACACCACGGTCGGCCTCACCCAGACGATCCGCGAGGTGTGCACCAAGGTCGGGGCGCCGACCAACGGCCTCACGCCCGCCATGCTCGACACCGAGATGCAGAACATCGAGATGTACGGCGAGGGCGACGCGAACAACGTGGACTTCTCGCTGCTCATTGCTGCGTCGACGAAGCCGACCAAATTCCGGCTGCGGTTCATGCCCGCGCTGGCCGCCACCGCCCTCACCGGCCGCATGGAGCGCCGCACGGCGGCCATGGCGGAGAACACCAGCGAGACTGGCGAGCTCCGCACGGAGCTCGCGGTCACGGCCGCGCGCCAATGCATGGTGAGTCCCGCGTCGCCCGTGTCGCCCACCGTGACCGTCTTCCCCGCGCAGGCCGACATGCCGAACAAGTCGGGCGAGGAGGGCTTGGCCACTGTGGCCAAGGCCAACCGCGCGCGAGGAGCCAGCGTCTTTTATCATTTTCGTACCTCACTCAATCTACCGTAGGTTAACGCCGGCCGAGGCCTACGTGCCGGACGCCAAGAAGCACTGCCCGGGCGGCGGCGGCGGCCACCAGTACGCCAGCAGCGTCCTATTTATTGTTAACCGAAGCCCGACCCACGTCCGCTCCGCAGGACCGCACACATCACCCAGAACAAGTAGATTGGTAACCGTCGTCGCACTTGCGGCGACGTTGGACGTGGCGCGCGCCCGGCGCGGCCGCGGATTTATGCAAGAAGTGCGCGCGCAAAGTAGAAGCGCTAGCGCAATAGGAGGGTAAGAGTCAGTATCCTACTCGCTGTCTTCGGCCGCGTCGGCGGCGTCCGGCGCTCGTCGCCCGCCACCGGGGGCCTCCAGGAGGCTGCCCGAGGCGGCTGCTGCTGCCCGCTGCGAACAGGGAAGCGGCGCGGGCGCGTGGGCGGCGCGCGGGCGCACCCAGTGGCAACCGACGACGATCGCGGAGAGGCGCCCGCGTACGCAAAAAACTGTGTAATATGGATATGAAAAACCCGTACAGCGAAACCCGTACCTTCGGGCTTAACTCGACAAACTCGACCTGGATTGGACAGCTGGTTGCGTCTGCGGGCAGTTTCGTGGCTTGTCTTAGTAATAAACCACTGCGCAGCGACGCCGCAGCCAAAGAAACGCCACCGACGCTTGGCATCTCACGCCTGGAAGAAAGCAGAGAAAGCGCACGCCGCGCCGCAAGGACGGTAACGGAACGCACTCCAAGGCACGCCGCGCCGGACGAGAAACTGGAGAAAGCACCGCTCTTAGGCATGGAGGTCCGCGGTTCGCCGCGCTGGACGCGTGCGAGCCCGGCGCCCACGAAGCAAGGCGAGAAGCGAGGGTCCGCTACCTCGCGCTCTTGGCGTACATCAACTCCGTGAGCCTCGGCTACCAAATCGGCGCGGTCACGGTCTCCAACGGGCTCGTGAAGAAGCACCTTGGGCTCTCGAACGCCCAGCTCGCGATGTACGAGGCCGCCGTGAACATTGGGGCCATTAGTGGCGCGCTGCTCTCGTCCTTGATCTCGCAACCCCTTGGCAGAAGAGGAGTCTTCCTGTGCTCCGCATTCTTCTTCATCGCTGGATCTTTGGTGCAAGCGCTCAGCTGGACCTACGCGTCTTTATTAGTTGGAATCCTGTTAGTAGGACTGGGCGTGGGTATTGGCCTGGCCATCGATCCTTTATATATTGCTGAAATCTCACCGCCGGGCGGCCGCGGCTTCTTCGTCACGTATAGCGAAGCAGCGATCACCGCTGGTCAGCTCCTTGGGTTCATCGTCGCTTTAATTATCCAGTTTACCGCGGGCAGCTGGGGCGGCGCCTGGCGCCTCATGCTCGGGCTCGGGGTCGTGCCGGCGGCTGCTCTGGCCTACGCCACGATCTTCATCCTGCCGGAAAGCCCACGCTGGCTCGCGCGCCACGGGCGGGAGGAGGAAGCACGCAAAGTCCTGGAGGAGGATTTGCAGTGGGACGCGACACGCGCGAGCGCAATTCTCGAGGACATTCGAGGCGAGGCTTCGCAGACCACCGGAGACGAAAGCCAGACCTGGCTCGGTTTACTCCAATTGGCGCGGACGAAGCCCGCCGCAAGGCGTATGTTGCTCGTGGGCATCGGCGCGGCGGTGGCGCAGCAATTGTCAGGCATCGACGCCGTGTTTTATAATTACGTCCAGGCCGCGGACGCCGTGGGCTTCGGGCGGCTGTGGAAGGTCTATGCGACCCTAGTCGGGTTCGGGACCTGCAAATTGCTCACGGCCTTCGCGTCGATGTACTTGCTGGATACGGTTGGACGGCGGCCTTTGGTCGTCGCGTCCGGTTTCGCGACCTCGGCGGTGCTCTTCTTACTGGCGCTGGCGTTCCGGTGGTCCACAGACGAAAGGGGCAATGCTGGGTTTCAAACGCTCATAATTCTCCTCTTCTACGCTTATGTGATTAGTTTCGAAATCGGCTTGGGCCCGGGCTGCTGGCTCGTGCCGTCCGAGTGCTTCTATAACGATATACGGATGCGGGCTATGTCGCTGGCGACCTTCGCCAACCGGTGCACCACGACCGGAGTAGTAGGCACGGCGATCTCCATCCAGCGGGCCTGGAGTTGGAGCGGCTTCTACGCGTGGTACGGTTCTACGTGTTTAGTCGGCGCGGTGTTCCTGTTCGTCTTCTTACCGGAGACCAAGGGCAAATCGCTTGAGCAGATGTACACTTACTTCGAGAAGCTTACCGGCGGCGATATGGGCGCCTCGCTCCGTGCGAGCGAGGGCGGCCGGGCGGGCGTGGCTTGAGTCGTGTCGATGGCGTGGAGGCCTGGTTTTTAGCATGTAAGTTTCGTTTAAGATTTTTTGATAATACTTAGCGCCGCCGGCTCCGCTCGCGCGACCGCGACCGCTCCCGCCGCTCGCTGCCCCGAGACGACCGCGACGGCTCGCGCCGCTCGCTGCCCCGGTCCCGGTCCCGCCGGTCGCGGTCGCGATCGCGCCGGTCGCCGAGCCCCTCGACGCCGAGCGACGCTTTGGAGTCGTGGCGCCGGTCCCTCCGGTCGTCGCGCCTGTCGCCCCGGTTCTCGAGCCGCGCGCGGTAGTCGCGGACGGTGTCGTGCCCGGCGTCCGGCGGCGCGACGAACACGTCGTCCGCCCTCCGCCGCCCACCAAAGGCTCGCGCCGAACCGCCGCCGGGCCCGTAGTGGCCCTTCTTATCGCCCGTCTGGTGCTTCTCCCGCAATTTGGCAGCCGCAGAACCTTTGTACTGCATCGTATACCGCGACCAGATCTTCGCGACACTTTGGGAAAAGTCCACGCGGATGCGCGAATCGTCGATCAAAACGTTGTTCATCTTCTTATAGGCCTCGACGCAGCTCTTCTCCTCCTCAAAGGCGATGAACGCGAAGTTCAAAGAGTCGCCCGTCTTCCAGTCTCTGACGATGTCACACGATTCAATCCTTCCAAACCGGCTGAAGATGAGCTCCAAGTCCGCGTCCTCCGTGGCCTTATTGAGCTTGGCGATGAATAACTCGTTCTTAGGCACCTCGACGTCTGCGTGGGGGAGGTCCCCGATCATCTCCAGCACCTCCGCCTGGGACCGCGCCTTCTTGGCCGCTTCTTGGGAGGCCCGTTCCGTCGCGGTCAAGCCGTCGCTCGGGTCCTTCGCCTGGCCGTAGGCGACGCGGGCCACGAGCTTTTCTTCGACGTGAGGCGTCTCGGGGTTCCGCGTTGGCGAGGGCGGGCACTCCATTATCTCGCTAAAGGGGTTTTCTAAAACATGAGCATGCTGCACGCGCACGTCCTCCCAGGGCCGTCCCGAACTATCCAGGTACAAGGCCCCGATCTTCTTCAGCACGTCTAGCCCTTCGGCCACCTCGCCTATAATTACATGACCACCAGCATCCAAGTGCTCCAGGTCGTCGTCCCGCAACGTAAAGAAGAACTGCGATCCATACAAGTGCTCGCCGTTCTGACTTCCCATGGACGCGAGCGAAATTAGGCCGGCGCGGTCGTGCTTCCTCCGGTCCTCGCTCGGCGTGTGGCGGAGGAAGCGATTGTTGGCCTTGTCGCCGCCGTGGGCTAACGCTGAAGAACAGCAGCCGCCCGTGCCCGTGCCCGAGGGGTCTCCTAATTGGGCCAGGCAGCCGGGCTGCACCTGATACACGAGACAGCCGTGGTAGTGCTTCCGCGCGCACAACTGCGCGAAGGACTCGCAGAGCGTCGAGCCCTCGCCCTCGTCGAACAGGTCGACGACCATGTCGCCGAGGGGGAACTGGAGCATGACAGCCATGGCGGTGTTTTGGAGGCGGTGCGCGCGGCACTGCGCTCCGTGTTTGCAGCTCTAAGCCGCTGTTACGGCACCGCGTCGGCGCGAGTGTTGTACGGGTTCTCCAGACGGGTTTTTCTAGCTCGGACTTTGTTTTGCTGCATTATCGTGCGTTGCTCGGGTTAACAAGCTAACCGCTTCAAGAAAATAACACCTCATTACACGCAGAGGCAAGACCGCAGCGCCGACGCGGCGAAACTGCGACAGCGGCTTCACAACCTCTCCAGCTCTCACAGCCATCGGACCGCGGTAGCCGCGCGTGGGCGCAGCTCCAGCATCACTGCCTCCAACGCCGGCCCCGCGCAGCCGTCGGCGCGCCGCAGCACTCCAAGATGCCGCTCCCCGAGGGCCTCTCGCCGCCGCTACTGGTCGCGCTCGCGGCCGTCTGGTGCCGGCTCATCTACGCGCTCTCCACGAGTAACACGACCGGGGCGCTCGTCGCGCTCATGACCGTCGCGGCCTGGCGCACGTGGGCGAAACGAGCGAGGGTAGCGGCACGGCCCGCGAGCGTCGTGATAAAGGCGCCGGCGCCGGAAAAAACGGCAACGCAGGACGAGGACGAGGAGGCCTTAACAATCGCCGACGCGCGGCGGACGATCGAGAGGTGCACAACACTCGCGCGCGCCGACTTAGATGACGAGGAGTGCGACTCTCCCCGCGGAAACTTCAGATTAGTACTAAGCTTCGACCTGGCCGTGACGCCCGCGGACGCCTTCGCCAAGTTCTGGGAGAACGACTTCTACGCGCGCGTGCTGGAGGAGAAGTGCGGCAACGAGGACGTGAGCTTCGAGCCTTGGCACGCGGGGCCCCCGCAGCGGCGGCGGGTCAACACGATGCACCCGTTGGCGGGCGACGTCAAGGTTCCTGGGATTTCGTTTGCCATTCCCACGTACAAGGTGCAGCGCGTTTTCAGAGATGTGGCGGAGATGGCGTTCTGCATCGTGGAGGAGTCGCGCTTCGAGAAGATCCCCTACGCGCGGGCCTTGGCCGTGGAGACGGTCTGGCTCTTCTCGCTGCGCGGGTCCAGCATCTTCGTCCGCTTGTACTATCGGTGCATTTTTGACACGACGGTGTTAAGTGTCCCCAAATGGATCCAGCACTACTGCGCCGCGCACACGCGGGAGGAGCTGGTCGTGACCTACGGGAAGTGGATCTCCACGGCGCGGGACCTGCTCGAGGCGGAGCAGGGCGTGCGGGAGGCGCGCGTGGTCGACGCCCCGCGCAACGCGCCGCCGCCGTCCTGGACGGGCGTGCCGACGGACGGCTGGGACGACGTCTTCCCCGAGACGAAGCGATGGCTTCAGGGTTATGACGCCACTTCGGCGAAGAACGTGTCCTTGGAAGAGCCGGCTGTTATTGTTGAGGAGGCGGTGGGGGCTAAGTAGAGTGTTTTAGTGGAAGGAATCAGGCGCAATTCAATCAGCCCGGTCCCGTGACACACGCCGGCGATTCCGCACGGGTATTTCCAAGCACCGGAGGGATGGGGGTCGGCTCAGCGATTCCTCAGCGCGGCGCCTCCCGCACGTAGCGGTGCGGCACGTAGCCCGCCCGGGCCCCCAGCCGCGCGTAGACCCATTCGTCCCACTTCGCGAGGTCTCCGGCCGGCACGAGGAGAACTGTGCCACTCGTGCGTAAGAGCCACTTTTATTCTTCTTAATACTTACACGTATATATAAACCGCCTTGTACGATGGCGTCGTCACACCTCACCCGGTCCCGTAGTAGACGCAGCTCGCCCAGGCCCTAATCTTGTCCCGCGGGACGCCGAGCGAGCCGATCTTCAACTGAACCCGGCAGCCCATGGGCACGTCGTACCCCGGAATCACCTGCGCGTCGTACTCTTCCTCGAAGCGCTCGAGCTCGGCCGGGTCGAGGTAAGCGTTCTTGTTCTCGTCAGCTACTTTGAACGCCGCGAGGCTGCGCTGCGCGTGAGACCCGACCGCCGCTGGCGCGGGTCCCCAGCGGGTGCCGCGTTGGCGAGGAAGATTACCCCGATGAAGAGTAGCACCCGCTCGAACGAGATGGCGATGCGCATCCAGGCGAAGCGCCCGTTGGCTAATTCCAGCGTTTTAAGCGGGTCTACCTCCGCGGCTTTCAGGGCGAGTACGGCGTTCAAGCTTGCTTCGCTAACGACCTCCTTGGCGTTCGCATCCAAGAGCTTATTAGCTATCTCCAGAGGAGCGGAGGCACACAGCGCTGCGGCGGGCGCGGCTTCGTCGCCGTCACCAAAATCCGGCTGCCGCAGCGGCGTGCCCCCGCAGCATCTGTGCGCGTGCAGCGGGTCGAGCTCTGTGGTAGCTGGGGTAGCTGCGCCGCAAGCCGCGTACTTCTGCGGCGTCCGCTCCATGGCGCGGCGGGCTACAACGATTTCACCAGTGTTACCAGCGGTGCGCCCTACACCGCCGCGACGCGGCGAACAGCCAGCTAGGTTGCGCGCCCTTTTTTTTAGATTTTGTTTCGTGCGGGCTCTGCCAATTCAAACGCAGAGCGGTCCGGCACCTCGTCGGCGCCGGGACGACGTCCGGGCTCAGTGCTAGTCGATCCTGGAAGGCTCTCCGTTGCGCAGTCTTTTCTGTTCAAAACGGGTTTTGCCAAGCTCAGTCAAAAAGAAACACGGGTCTATCCGTTCGCCGGCACTGCTCTCCGGGAGGCATCGCTCGCTCGGAGACCTGGGCGCGGGCGCGACGACAACATCTGTCCAAGCAAATCTGGCTTTGCCTGGCTTTGTCTTTGCACGCGCATAGACGCCTGCGCGCGCGCGGCGGACGTCCTGCGGCTCAGCAGCTGTGCTCGCTGTGCTCGCGCGCTGCATGTTTTGGACGAGATCCAGTCTCGTGCGCCGCCGTGCTCGCAGCACCTCCTCCAGGTGTGCGGCAGCGTGCGCCTCCTGAAGCAAGCCGCGCCGCGCGTCGACAGCCGCCACAGCGCTGCGCGTGTAAGACCTGTCGCCGCAGCAGCGCCGCCCATCCAAGATGCGCACGGCGGCAGTGATCCTCGCGCTCGCCGCGCTCGCGGACACGGCGAAGGCCTCGACGGTGAAATTCCCCAGGCTGTTGCTGGCCTTCTCCGTGGCCATGGCGAACGACGAGGAGAACACGGAACCGGTCTGCAAGCCTCCGTCGCCGGACGACGTGTGCAAAACCTACGCGTCGAGCGGCGAGGCCGTGGCCACGACGCCTGCTCTTGGCGGTGTCGGGAGTGTAGTAGCTGGGCTTTACAAATATGGTGCTCCAGAAGGAACCTATTTCATAGTCACGGAGGGTCCTAACCCGAAAAGGTACAAAAAAAAGGACCGCAGCAAGTACAAGCTCAAAGATTCCAACGGCGGAGACCCCGTGCTCATCTTGCCCGGTTATTTGCGACCCGTCACCGATGAAGAAACCGCGAACTTCGAGGCCACCGTAAAAATAGCAGACGCAGCGAAAGCACGCAGCGAGAAGCTGCCGGACCGGCTTGGCGGCGCACCCCCCACCTTTCCCGGGGTGGTCGTCGAGAAGCAGCCGTCGAAGACAGAGACAAAATTAGTGACGAAGCCGATGTTCGGCGCCCTAGACTTGTCGAGCTTCCACTTTCCAGGTAGCTCGGGAAAACGCCACGACAATGGCCGCCTCTTGGACATGGATATGGGTGGAGACCATTAGTATGTTGGACGCTGCGATCTGCGAGGTAGCCCGCAGAGAAGACAGAACTCTGGCGAGACGCTACAAAAAGGATGATATTGTAAAGCTATCCGATCGGGAGCGCCTACAAATCGTTTGTAAGCTAAGAACAGAGTGGGCGGCTTTGAAGCCAAAGTGGCACGAGGCCGGCGCCCTCGTCTCCGGTAACGAGCTGAGCCACCGAGCCAAGAGAACGGCCGCCACAGGTCGTGCGGCAACCGCTGAGCGCTACGAGAAGTCGTCGCAAGCCATGATATCCGGGCACGTGATGTGGGAGGGTCTGCTTGTTCCGCGGGTGCAAATAGGCTGGAGGCCTAGCCCTGGACATTTCGTGCAGCCTTTTAGCAACGATCATTTTAAGTTCCTAGCCACAGCCTCCGAGGCCGCGATCGGTGGCAAGGACAAGCTGCTGAGAGTTGGAAAAGAAGTCATAGAGCTCGGTTTTGCCTTCGAGGCGTTGGATGACCTCACCAAGTGTGGCTGGTTCGATTCGATTAATGTGGATGGGTGTACCAACGGCGCTCGGGCATGTCGAATTGGCACCTGTGGCTGGGACTGCTGGACGGACCTTATCGACGTTATGGCGATCGCGGCGACGGAGCATTATGATGAAAAAGCTGGCAAGTTTGACTGGGGGCTGTGCGATCAGCCGGATGAAGACGGGGCGTGGTGCCGAATCGGGAAGCGCATGCTCGTGTTGGAGAAGGTCGGGCTGGTGCAGTTCGACAAGAAGGAGAAGACGTGGGTCCCATGGGGGCCCGTCTGGAAGAAGCTCTATGCCGCCTTCGCCGCACGCGCCAAGGCGCACGAAGAGGCTGGGACGTTAGTTGGGGCCACTGTCTTGTTGAAGGAGCCCGAGAGCGTGCCCACGTTAGCGACCCTCATGGTGGCGTATTTTGCTATGTACATCCGCCACGAGGGCAAGCTCGACGTGTCGGTTTATTGTAAGTACGGCGTCGAGGCCGTCGCGCGGGCGAAGGGCGGCGAGAAATTCGCCGTCGCTGCTTTAGAAGAACGCGCCGCCTTCATCCGCGAGCGCAATGCGGCGCTCGCGAGCTATAAGGCCGGCGAAAAGGGCCTGGTGGACGTGTTAGTGCAGGTGCGCGGGCCGCAAGCGCGGCCCGACGAGAAGGACCGGTTCTACACGAAGGTCTTCGAGGTGAAGATGCTGGCGTGGGCCTTCGAGAGCACGACCGGCGCGCGCCGGCTCCTAAAGGGCGAATCGCAGCTGAAGGCCTTTATTTACGTCGCGGCGTCCGCCGTCGTTACGGGCCCCGATCGGGTCAACCCGGCCAACGTGGCGAATTTCCTCTCGCTCAAAGACGGGACTTCGTGCGTCCTCTTCGGCTGTGACGTCCGCTGGTCCTTCGACGGGGGACGTACGTGGATCGACAGCGGGGCGAAGTGGTACAAGCTGGGGGTAGGCGACGTTGTTTTTAGTGACGAGTAAGTAAGAATGTAAAAGAGTAGTCCCTTAGCGTCCTGATATGACCTCAAGGCCACGCTCGAGAAGGTGTTCCTCACGGATTAGGAGCGCCGCGGCGGCGAGCCAAAAGGACGGGATTCTTCGGTCAAATAGGAGCCTTGGCGGGCTGCGGTCCGCTGGTGCCGTATATTGTCGGGGTATGGACCGGCTGCAGCGCGGCGGAGTTCTGTTCTGGAAAGGGGAGGTCAGACGGGCGCTCAAGTTCGCGCAAGACTACCCGCACTTGATGGAGCACGCGTTCCTCTCGTCGAGCGGTCACGGTGAGTCTCAAACGTTCAAGTACGAGCGCGGCTCAAACTTATCAGATTGGATCCGAGCGGACGGGTGCTTGCGGTGGCTCCGCGCCGCACGGATGAGCTGGCTCGTCCTGGCCGCGCAGAAGTGCGCGCCGTCCGTGCAAAAAATAGAGGACGCGCAGCGAGACAAAATCATTCAGGCGGACATCGAGTCGCCCACATCTCGCCTGCCGAACACGACGTGCGATTCACACCGGGTAACTTAATACTGAATAATTAGTCAGTCCACCGACGACGACGGCGTCTTCACCCGCCGCGCGAGACCCCCGAGGCGCCGCGCCGCCACGAGCTTCGCCTTTGTTTTTTTAATATGTTTCCGTTTGGCCCGCGCCACCTCGTGCTCGTGCTCTTCGATCTGGTGCTCCTCGAAGATCGCGCGCTTCGCGTTGAACTCGTACATGAAGTCCAGCGTGACGAGCGCGCAGACGTACAGGATCGTCCAGACGTTCTCGCGGTCCCGCTTCCGCCACGAGCAGCCGACGATGATGACGGCGCACATCAGGAGGCGCACCGCGACGCGGGCCTTCTTCTTCGTCCACCACACGCCCCGGTCGTTGTGGAGCTTGCCGTGCATGAGGGCGATGAAGGACAGCGCCAGCAGCGAGACGACCGTGAAGCCGAGGAACAGGTTGCGCTCGCGGATGAGCCACTTGTGGCCGACGGCCGCCCAGTGGAGGACGGCGCCGGCGCCCGCCGCCGACACATACAAAGGGAGGTGCGCCAGCGTCCAGAGGATGCCCCGCAGCGTGTTCACCTGCATCGCGTGCTTGGCCACGCAGCTCTGCAGCTCGAAGTACAGGAGCTTGATGAGTAATGCATAATACACGCTGAGGAAGGCCACGACCATCTTCTTCGCGGAGTCGCCCTGCTGCAATATCGCCACGGCCGCGAACAGCGACTCGCCGCAGGTAATAATCACTAACAACCCAAAGCGCTCCGAGACGTACTCGACGTTGACCCTGAGTTTGGAAGAAGTGTGGGGCCCGATGCCGGAGTGGGGCAGCATCCACGACCCGCAGTACATGAAGGGCAGGTAGAGCGCCCAGAGCGCGTAGCCGAGCCACCCGACCCCTACATTTCCCATCTTCGGGTGCGGCACGAAGACGAACAGTAAGGAAAAAATCGCGTTTGCGGCGAGGTTGATGGCTTCCGTGCGCAGCGTCCGCCAGTGGACGGGTCGTGACAAAAAGCTGTCTGCGACGGACCAGAGCCCCAGGCCGTTCGCCAACGTATTCCACGCGTGAAACTTCCAGACGGCGGCGTCGCCGTGCGGCGCCGTCCCGCCCATGCCGAGGCAGCAGATCGCGCGGCCCAGCAGCAGCAGCGAGCCGAACAAGTCGTTGCGCCGCCACTGGGCGCGGTGGCCGTCCGTGAAGCGCCGCACGCTAATAACCGTGGCCGTCTCGAGGCAGTACAGGAACACGGCGCGCGGGAAGGGCATGCGGGCGGTGGTAGTCACGCCGGCCGACAGGAGGCGGTGGTCCGCGGCGTGGTCGTCGGCGTATGCGTGGTCGTCCGCGTGCGCGTCGTCTAACTCCGCCGACAGCGCCAGCACCCCCGCGAGGCTGCCGAACGCCGCGACGAGCGCGAGGTCGAAGAACAGCTCGTCCCACGACGACTTGATCTCCTTGTCGAGGTGCAGGACGTTATCGCAGTAGTCCTCGTGCTCCTCGAGCGTCATCGGGGGGCGGTAGATACCATCAATGGCCTCGAAGACGTCCTCAATCGACTCGTCCGTGTCGTAGCCGTCAGGCTCGTTCGTGTCCCACACGACGTCTTCGAGGTTGGACATGAACGACTCGTTGGCGAGGCCGCGGTCGGCCTTGGCGCCCAGGTTGCTCTCCGTGCCCTGCTGCCAGCTATCCGAACCGCGCAGCAGCGAGAGGACTCGTTTCTCGATGGATTCTGGCCGGGCCGCCTTTGCTTTTATCGCGGCGTCCGTGGCGTCCGCGTGCGTCTCCTCGAAACCATCGGCGTCGTCGTCGGGCTTCATCATTGTGCTGGTCCTGCTGTTGTGCTTGGGGTGCCCCGGCTGCTTCCTGGTTGCTGCCTTTCGGGGTGCCCCGGCTGCTGCCTGTGTGCTGCCGTTCGCTTCGTTCGTGTTCGCTTGGGCTGCCCCGGACGCGCTCGTGCTCTCGCGCCGCCGCTACTCCGATTCTTTCGCGCCCCAAGATAAGCTTGCGCGCGCGCGCTCTCCGTGCGGGGCGCGCGCGTCCAGTACGCGTGCGGTGGGGGCGGTCTTATCCGTCCGCGCGTGCCTGCTACGAGCTCCGCGACGCCGCCCTGGGAAATCTTGGCACCGTGCCGAAACCTGGAATACGGCCACCCATTCCCTGGCGCGGCCCGCCGCGGCATGGACGGCTCCTTTCCTATGTTTTTCGGCATGTCATTTTGACCGCCCGTCGAAGTGGACATCGACCCCCTCCTTCGTCTGAGCTCCTGAGAATCGTGAATTGTGAATTGCCGTGGCAAACGCGGCACGCACACGCGGCGAACAAGGTACGCACCGAACCTACACACGCGCACAGGAGCCTCCCATACACACACCGCAGCCCCACGCCCAAAAGCGAGCCACGTCGCACCCCTCGCGCAGCCATGCATTCACCATTTCACCATAGGCGAAAAAACGGCCACATCACCCGCGCCACGCCCGCCCGAAGCACCTGCGCAGCGCCCGCCCGTCCTCACCATGGCGACCGTGCTCAAGCGGGGCCGCGTCTCCCTGGACATGGTCGACTTCACGGGCGAGCCGCGCCTCGTCAAGTCCAAGCGGCGGCGGCAGCTCACCTCGGCTCCGATGGACGACGTGGAGCTGGGGGCCGCCTTCACGAAGATCACGGCCTTAGCGGCGCCCGTGGCCATCCCGAAGCAGCAGGGCCTCACGCGCCAGCAGGCGCTCGGGCGCCTGGGCGGCAAGTGCGCCGGCTCCATCGGCGCGAACAAGTTCGCCGTCGAGGTCGCGGCCGACGGCCGGTCTCGGTGCCAGCTCCGGTCCTGCAAGCAACCCCTGAAGATCGGGGAACTCCGCCTCGGGAAAAGACCGCCCTCGTTGCGCCACGGCCAGAACAAGAAGTGCACGTGGTACCACCCCGAGTGCGCCATGGTCGCCTTCGCTGCGTGCTCCAAGAAAAGTAGGGTGGTCGAGACCGTCCAGGACATCGACTACGGCTTCGACGGTTTGAGCGCCAAGGACCAACAACGCATTCGCAGAGCGGTGGAGAACGCGCCGAAGGGCGAGAGCGTGCGCGTCGTGAAGCCACGGAAGTGCCAGGTGGGCGCCACGTCGGACCTGAGTCGCACGGCCACCTTGGACGAGCGCGACCTCTCGAAAGGACTGAAGGGCCGCGTCTCACGTGATCTAAGCGAGGACGAGGCCGAGAAGCCATTAAACTCCATCTCCACACTCCGAGCGGCGGGCTCTTTCGTGCAGTCGCCAAAAGGTATGCCCCCCAAACCATTAAACGTGGCCGAGGAGATGGCTTCTTTCGCGTTCGGCGCTTCGGAAGGCCTCAGCTTCGACGAGGCCATGACGGGCGATTTTAGGGACGAGCCCTTCTACCGGGACGCCTTCTACACGGCGCCCTCGCGCCTAGAGGAGGCCCTCAGTCAGCCGCTGCCGGACTCGCCCCTCCACGAATCGTTACTACGGCCTCATCTAGAATCCACGTACCTGCACTGGGACGTGCCTCTCGATCAACTCGTCGACGTGGCCATCACCGGACCTCTAGCCTTGGTGGCCTGCGACGACGACGTCGAGACCGTGGTCGACCCCCTGGAAGAGTGGAAGTACTGAACGCCCCCAATCTATCCTTAGGTCACCCCCCCGCCCCCACCGGCAGCGCGCCGCCGCGGTACTCGCCTCTCTGGAGGAAAGTCTAACACCGCGGCCCACGTCGCAGCGCCTCGTTCCCATTATCAACGTCCCTCAGTGACAAGTGTGTAAGGTATGGTCTATATATATACGGGGCGCGCGTACGGCTCAAGGAGCCGTGGTCCATACATGACCCTGATACTAGCCTTACTCAGGGACTCGGCTTCGCCGCCGTGGGCCGGCTCCGGAATGCCTCCTCGTCCGCGGTCCGCGGCGGCGCGTTGCCGAAGCTGGCTTCCTCGTCGCCGCCGCCCCTGCGTGGTATAACTAGTGAGTCGCGTCGAAGCAAAAGACGCTGTAAAAAACTCGAGGTCCCCGGACATGCTCCGCTTGTCCGCCAGTCGGTAACCCATGATGTCGTCCCGCACGCTCTCCGGGAACACGGGCGCCGTCGGCAAGAGCCAGTCGTAGCGGAAACCTCGAGACCGCCCCCCGAAGACCTCGTTCACGTCGCTCGCGCACTCCGTCTCCTCGCCCTTCAACCTATCTATTTTGGCCACGTTCGTCCGTAACACACTCCACTGGTCCGCGAGCATGCAGGCCGTGAAGAGGCCGAAGAGCACGGCCGCGAAGGCCACTAGAATAGTCGCCAGCTTCCCTGGGTTGAACGCTCTCAGCGCCTCTTGTACGGTAACGTCGTCGTCGTACTCGGCCTTCCGCCGCGGGGACCGGTTCATCTTCGGCAAATGCGGCGACGCGTACGTGAGCTGCACCAGGACGACCATACTATGCATACATAGCGCGAACGTGTACGCGATGAAGAGGATAAAAAACTTGTGGTTGAGCACTCCGATCGCGTTGTTCGTCCAGGGGCAGTAGTGGTCCATCTTCACAATACACCTATTGGTCACCGAATCGTGGTGGGCCCGGGGCGGCTTGTACGAAGCGCACCGGTGGCACCAGCCCTTGGCGCGCGTGCGGTAGCCACTGGCGGCGCTCGCCGCCAGGCGTGCTCGTTCTTCGTCGCGGGCGAGCGGCGCCGCGGCCCGCGGCACGGCGCCCGGGTCGCACAGCATGGCCTTGAGGTGGCTGAGGGAGGCCAAACCCCCAAACGCCAAGCAGAGCAGCGCGTTCATGAAGGCGGTGAAGCCCTTTCCATGAGTGTGCAGGTCGTGCAGCACCGAGGACATGGCGAAGAGGATGACGCACTGCGAGAGCACCGCGCAGCACAAACCGCAGACGTCTAGACATAGCCAGTAGCGCGCGTCCGCGCCCGTGCCCAGCAACGGCCGCGGCATCGCGCGCGCGCGGTACTGGTTCCGGAGCGCGACCTTGAGGATCTCGAAGGTCGGGTCCGCCGCGGCCTCGCCCGGGACGTTCTTGCGCCGCGCGGCGGCGCCGTCGGTCGCCAGCTTCGGGGGCGTGCGGCTCCGGCGGGTCCGGTGCGGCACTCGACGGGGTGGCTGCCTGCCCTGGGCGGCGCGACGACGACACCTAGGGCCCGCGGCCGCGCAAAAACCGGCTGGACGGCACCAACCGCTGGGAGCTTTACAGCTCCGTTGCCGGCGTGGCGGCGCTTCGGCGATGGCGTGCGCTCAAGGAGAGGTCGATGCCTTGCGCTGGAAGATCACTGCCGGTCTGTGCCAACTGTGGGTGGAAAACGTGCACGCGGCTGAAGAAAAACCCGTCAAATAGCCCACATTTGTAAAACGCGGTGATGCGCACGCGCAGCCTACACTGAGTTGCCGGAACGCGAGAAGTGCTCACTGGACGCCGTCGACGCTATCCAGCGAGAAACGCGGCTCAAAAAATCTCTCAAAATGACAAAATAGGGTAACAAGCACACATGTGCCGCCCGCCGACGCAAAACGAGCCCGAAGAAGAGCCGTCGCTCGCGGCGACTTTCTGGAAACTCCGCGCCATCGCCCTCGTCGCGTGCTGCGACGAGGCGCTGTTCTTCTTCGCGACCGGCGCGACGCACTACCCCTACTTGAGGACGCTGGTGCGCTGCCACACAAGCACGACCGATGGGTTCAGCGGGTCCGCGCGCTGCGGCGACGCAGACGTCGTGCTAGCCCGAGGCGCGCGCTTGGGCGGCTGGGCGACGCTGGCCGTCGTCGTCGGCAACGTGGTGTGCATATTGCTCTGGGCGCCGCAGATCGATGCGGTGGGCAGGCGCAGTGCCGTGGTGCGGAGCCTCGTCGGGCTGGCGCTCGGGTTGCTGGCCCTGGCGGCGGCCGCGCACGCGGACTCGGCGGCGCTGTCCCTCGGCGCTTATTTCGTGACGGCCACAACGTCCGCCACGCAAGCCGCGGCCGCCGCGCTGGCGTCCGATTCATGTGAGAAGGACGCGCAGCGGCGGGCCTTGGCCGTCGTCGGCGGCGCGCGGGGCGCGGGCACGGCCCTCGCGTCGGCCGCCGGCTACGTCGTGCTGCGGCGGGACCTGGAGAACTACGCGCTACCCTACGCGGTCTGCGCCGGGCTCGCGCTGGTCGTGGCCCTGGGCGCGCGGTGCGCGCTCGCGCAGGACGCGGCGGCGCCACAGACGGAGCGCGACTGGCGCCGTGGCGCGAGAGCTCTGGGGCGGAGCTGCCGCCGCGCCGCCGTCGCCGTCACGGGCCTCTCCGCGGCCTACTACGCCGGCTTCTCCATCCTCAGTTCGTGGGGCATTTCCCAACTCGGCATGTCGCAATCCACGTTGTCGCTCGTGGTGCTCGTGCAGTACGCTGGATTAGCCCTTGGCGCGGCGTACCCTGGTCAAGGCGGGCTGGTGGGGGGCTCACTAGATATTGCCTGCGGTCTTGCGGCGACGGGCCTGCTGGCGCCGCGCGTCCCGCAACTCGTGTGGGCGCTCCCCTTCCTCGCGGGCGCGGGCCTGGGCGCCGCGTCGACGGCGGCATCGACCGCCGTGGGCGTGAACGTGCCGCGGCGGGACCAGGGCCAGGCCCAGGCTTGCTTATTGCTGCTGGGCTACGTCGGCGCCGCGGCGGGCTGCCTCGCCGGCCCCCGGCTCTACGCGCCGGAGGCGTCGGTGCTGAGGGCGCCCCTCCCGTTCGTCGTGGGCGCGGGCGCGGCGGGCGCGACGGCGCTCGGCCTCGCCGCGACGCGACGAACGCGGGGCGTCCTGGAGGAGGCGCTCCTCGACGAGGAGGACGCGGCCCCGGGCGACTGTGAATAAGCTTGTGCTAGTCTTAGACGGAGGGCCGAGTCCTGCATGAGCGGTGCGGTTCCAGGAGCCGAGTCCTGCACGAGCGGTGCGGCCCTCCAGACTAGCGGTACGATTTGCCGAAGCCCGAGAGCACGCCGCCCTCCTCAATGGCGCCGAACCTATCTTTCTTCTGTTGCTCCTTCCGCTCCTTCCCTTCGAGCATCATGCGCTGCAGATGCTCCTGGACGTCCAGGCGCTCCCGGAGGCGCTCGTTCTCGGCGTGGTACTCGGCCGCCGCCACTAAAGTGTTGACGTGGTCGCACTCGGCCCGGAACTGGGCCCCCTCGTCGAACGCCGACGCGCTCATCTCCTTGCGGTAGCGCTCCACCTGTTCGTTCTCGGCGAAGATGCCCGTGACCTGCGCCTTGGACAGCCCTCTGAAGTGGTCCGGGCGGACCCGACCATCAGCTAAGTACTCCCTTTCTTCATTGAGCATGGGGTCGTTCTGCATGCGCTCCATCTCGCGCGCGTTGCACTCGTCCTCGATCGCCCGATCGTCTTGTTCCTTCTGGCGCTTTTCTTCCACCTGGCGGTCCCTCGCATACCTCAGGTCCAAATCGACATCGAGCTTCGCCCGCCGCTCCGCCTGCTCCACTTTACTGCGCTGGTCGGACACGTGCTTCTCCCAGGCCGCGAACCTCAAATTCTCCACGGCGCCGTCGTTCCTGTGCGCCTCCTTCAGAGCCATCTGCTCCAGGGACCACGTGCGCATCTGGGCGTGCTGGCGTAATTTCCTTCGCGGCGCACTCAAGTCCTCGCCCGTAAACGCCTGGGCGCTCGCGAGGCCGGGTGCCAAGGTGGACGCGGACGCGAGCTTGGGCACGTCGTTCTTCGGCTGGGCCACGCGGCGGTCCCAGTCGCTCCGCAAGTGGTGCAGCTCGGCCTGGCGCTGGTCCTGGTCCTGCAGGCGCCGCTCCTCCACGATCAATGAGACGCGGTCGGCCATGACCGCGTAGCGGTGGTCGAGGTCGCGCTCGTCCGCGTTCCTCGACGAGTTGGAGGCGATCTGCTTTTCGATCGTCGCCAGGTCCACATTCCTGCGCTTCCCGGAGTTGAAGCGCTTGGCCCGCTCCGCGTTGCGGGCCCGCCGCGCCCCGATGCGGTTCTGCTCCCGCTGGAGCGCGTCGAGCTGCAGCGAGTGGACCGGGAAGGCCGGGGGGGCATCCGCCATGGCGCTCCTGCTCCTGCTGCGCGTGGGCAGCCGCGGCGACAGTGCCGTTTCAGTAGCCGTGCTCGAGTTAGCGCCGCCTTGCCTGAGTTAGCGCCTGTCCGTTGTTTTTGCTTGCCTTGCCGTGCTCAGTTAGCGCCTGTTGTTTTTGCTTGCCTGAGTTTACCCCCCCCCTCTGCCGGCTCAAGCGGCCAGCCTTAACCTTCGGCTTGCTTGAGGACTGCTGTGGGTGGCCCGTGCGGAAGTAGCTGCGGAAGCCAAAGTTGTGCGGGTTTTGATCTGTATCGTCGTGGCATCAAAGTTTTGCCCGTAACGCTGGGATTAAAGACCGTCACGCCTTGAGCTCTTCCGTTCGACTCTCAGTTGCAGTGGTGCGAGCACGAGCCCAAAAATCAGCGCTTCGCGGCGGCGGTAACTCGGCAGCCAAGCTCATAACAGCCGCCACAAGTAAAAGAGATGGTCGTCGCCCCGCCCTCCAAGCTCTGGGACGCGCCGAATGTCATCGCCGGCGTCGTCATGGTCGGCTTTCTGTACGTCGTGCGGCAGGTCGCGAAGCTCGAGCAGCAGCAGACGGCCTGGTCGCCCTTCTGGCGCGACACGAGTAGCGGCCGGGAACCCATCTTCTCCCGGATGGTCGTGTTCGGCACGGGTATCGCCTTGGGGATGGAGGCCCTCCAGCACATCGTGGAGCAGGGCGTCAACTTCCACTTTCGAAGGAAGAAGGACGCCTTGCCCTTGCCGCACAACCCGAACCAGCACCTGGACGAACTCGCGACGATCGACAAGCTCTTCATCGCGTGCAACAAGCTGCTGACGGTGTTTTTCGTCTACCACCTGACGCAGGCGTCCTTGCTCTTCCCCCATGTGAAGTGGGCCCTGGCTGAGCTCACGTTCATGAACACAATTGGCGCCTTGATTCTCTTCTTCTTCGTCTACGACTTTGGGTACGCGACGTTCCACTGGGTGTTGCACTGGCCGTCCCTGTACCGCCTGATCCACATGCACCACCACCGCCAAATCAGCCCGACGCGGGGCAATTATGACGCCATCAACGTGCACCCCTTCGAATTTCTCGTGGGGGAGTACAACCACCTCTTCGTGGTCTGGCTCGTGCCGTGCCACGCTTTTACGATTCTGGCCTTCCTTATTTGCGGCGGCGTCCTGGCCTCATTAAATCACACACGGCTAGATTTGCAAATACCGGGCTTCTACGACGTGCGCAACCACGACGTGCACCACCGCTGGCCGCGCTCGAACTACGGCCAGTACACGATGGTCTGGGACCGGGCCTTCGGCTGGTACAGGGACTACGCGCCGCCCAAATTACCGAAGCGGCCGTCCTCGAACGCGCTCGTGGCCGACGCGAGCAAGGCCAAGGTGCCGTAACTTAACTTGATGTGAGAAGACACTACTAGTACCCTTACGCCCCGAGCCGGACGCCGTAGTCGTAGAACGACGCGACGCCGTCGCTGTCGCACGCGCTGCGCCAGTCCTCCGCGGTCGCGCCCACGTCGCTGAAGACGGCCGCGGGCGCCGCCGGTACGGGCTCCTCCTCCAGCTCGATCGCGAGCTTCTCGCGCTCGTACCCGAACTCCAGCTCCAGCGCGCGCCGCTTCGCCTCGAAGAGCCGCTCGACCTCGGCGAGGCGCGCGGCCTTGCTGGTCGCCGGCGGCGCGGCGGTCATCTGCGACGCTAGCGCGGGCCCGACGGCGGCGGCCTCGTCCGCAAGGATCTTGTCGTTCCAGCCGTCCACGTCCAATTGGTCCGCGTTCGCTCGCTCGTCGACATTCGCGTAGTCGTTCGGCCCCTTGAAGGTCGTCTCTTCCTCATCGGAATTGAAGTTCCCTAGGTCGTTGTTATACCGCGCCGATCGGAAGTTAAACGCCTCCTGGAGCTCCTGGGCCGCGGCCTGGATCTCCTTGACCTCCTTGAACTCGAAGTTCTCCCCGTCCAGGGTCTCGGTCCACTCGGCCGAGGCCTTGGTCACATACTCCTTTGCCTGGCCGACCAGCTTCCCGATCTCTTTCGAGAGGCGGAACAATTCCTCCGGGCCCAGCAGGAAGTAGCCGCAGGCCGCAATAATCAGGATCTCGGGCGAGCCCACGTTGAAGAAGCCGCCCTGGTAGAACATGAGCGGGGCGCTATTACGGGTGCGCGCGCGCGGCGCGCAGGTCGGTCGCCGCGGCGGCGGCGCTATTCGCGGTACCCGCGCCGCGTGCGGTGGCCGCGCAAAGCCGTCGGCGCGGGGGATGAGCGCGAGCAGCAGCGCTGCGACGCTTCGCCGTCGTCCGGCAGGCATGGTGTAGCGTGCTCTCTGATCTGCTCGCGCGCTCGCGTGCTCGGTGCAGCAAGGATTACAGCGCGACAATGCCGTGGCCGCTTGCTTTAAATATCGACGGTATGTGCGCTACGTGTTTGTTACGGCGGCTTCAGCTCAAGCTCAGCTCAAGCGTCACGGGTTTTTCCTACGGGTTTTTAGCGCCCCGCGTGTTCCAGGGCGATGGGGACGGAGTGTTCGCATCGGGCGCACTCATGAACATCGTGCAACTACCGTGGGGCAGCCAAAACTTTAAACTGGCGCTGTGGTGACTTATACACCTGTAGCGGTGCTGTAAGCAGCCTCGGGGCAGCTATCGATGGCCGGCAAAGTCACACCAGCGCCCGCGGAGCAGCAGCCCCGGTGGACCACATTCGATGGCATCGATTGGAGCGCGCGCCCGGACCCGAACACGGCCACGCAGATACAAATCGTGGTCCAGTTCAAGGCCTGGGAGGTGACGAAGCAACAGGGCAAGGAAAATCTGACGTGGAACGGCTGCCTCGAACTCTACTGGACGGATCGTCGCCTGGACGGGTGTCCTCGGTCCAATCAATTGCCAGAGGACATCTGGCGGCCGCGGCTCGCTGGCAGCCTCGGCTTCTCGCTCGGCGATGCGGAGAGGGGGACTAAACTTCCAACATTCAACAACAGCCGCAAAGAGAAGGCGCCGGACGGTGGGCGCATCTCGAACGGGAAACTGTGTTTGAAAGCGAGTTTCGAGCTCGGCAACGGCGGTCTGAATCTGAGCAACCACTTGAAGCGGTTCCGGGCGTTTCCGTACGATTCGACGCGCGTCGACGTGATGGTGCAGTTCCGATCGCAAGCGAATGCGAATGAACCGAACTCGACCGGTCTCGACCTGCAATTCAACCGGCAAAACGTGAGTACGCGCCTCAAGGACGGGACCCACCAGCACGTCGATTGGCTGGCGACGCGGCATTGCGACGACCTCGCGCTGAAGGGCTTCGGCTACGCGCTGGGGAGCAACCCTGTAGACTTATGGGGCCAAGCCGCCGGCACGCGGCCCTGTTTATGTCTCTCGCTGCACATCGCGCGCACGCCGACGTTCTATGAACAAAAGTCTATCCTACCACTGTATGCGGTCCTAATCTTTGGCCTGTTGTGTTACTACGCCCTGGAACCGACGGACCTTGCAAATCGCATCTCCATCATGGCGGCGTTGTTCTTGACCGCACGTCGCCGCGTCCGGCACTTCGCATCGACGCCATCGACGTTCATCACCACAGGTCTTCGCGATTCAGTGGATCGCGATCGAGCGGCTGCCGCGCCTTCCCTTCAGTACGATCCTCGACACGGTCGCGCAGTGTGCCCTCGGGGGACTGATGATGCTGCTCGTCGGCGCCTGCGCATCCTATAAGTTCGCCGCGCCGAGCAGCGGCGAGTGCGCCCCGGGCGCGGGGGCCTGCCCCGGATTCAAGATGGATCGGGCACGGCGCGTGGACCGGCTGACGTTGACCGTGGTCGTGACTTATGTCGTCGGATACGCGTTTTTATATGGCCTCGTGTACCAATGCGTGAGCATCAACCGCGAGTGCGGCTGCTTCCGGCCCTGGAACCACGGCAAGAGCTTAAGCAACACACGATTCGCGCCCCACGCGGGCACGGCGTGGCGCCTCTATACGACTGAGAAGTGGGCAGACTTACATGAAAGTAAATTCATGGGCGAGGGCGTTCGTGTAGAGGCATCGGCCTGGTAAGTATTGTGCGTATTTTAAACAACATTCATTAAACAAGAGAGGAGAGGAGCGCCTCACCCAGGAGGCCACGCCGCTTCAGAGCCGCGGCGATGGCGTGGCCCTCGACGTCGTGTTTTATAACACGCAGACCGCGACCGTCGTCCACCGCGTGGCTGACCGTCATACCGTCGCGCGGAAGCGGCTCGTCGACGTCGCCAGCGTCCGCGTCGGCGGCGTGCGCGGCCACCGCGCGGGGAAGGTACGTGAGCTGCGCGAGGTCGTCGGCATCGCGGCCCACATGAATTGAGACTCTGGCACCCGTCTCATTGACGGCGTTCGCGATAGCGTCGCGCAGGCGCACCTGTCGCGCGTCGTCGAAGTCCGCGCGGTCGCAGGGCGCGGGGAAATCTGCCAGGTCGATTTGCGGCACGAATGCGACGACCGCGTCCGCGTGCCGCGCGAACCTTAGGGCCGCCGTCCCGCCCATCGAGTCGCCGATGAGAACTACTTTCTTGTACGGCGCGCAGAGCTCGGCGAGGGTAGAATCCCACCACGCGCCGCCGTCGAATTTGCCGGTGGTCGGATCACTATCGTACCAGGTCTTCGCCGTGTCGAGCGCGTGCGCGACGGCGAGATTCTTTTCACCGGAGGCGCGCAAGACCCCGCGCCACTCGGCGCGTATTAAGCCGTGCCAGCCCAGCGACGAGAAGGCGACGACGAGCGTCGTGTCCGCCGAAACGGAATCGCCGTCGAGCGACCGCGGCGCGAAGAGCGGCGCCAGGCCGTCGGAGGCGTGCCAGACCCGGCCGAGCGCCGCGACGGCGCGGAGGCCCGCCGCGGCGACGAAGCTCCGCGTCCCGAGCGGCGACTCGGGGAAGCCCAGCGGCCGCAGCACCGTGGGCGCCAGGGCGTGCGCGAGCGCGGAAGCGAGCGCTTCGGCCGCGCGCGCGTCGTCGCTCTCCGTTGGTGCGTCGGTCAAGCCGTCCGAGTCGCGCGGCGCTGCTAGCGCGTCGCGGCGGGCGTCGAGCGTCGCCTCGCTCGCGACCACCGCGTCGAGCGCGTCGAGCGCATCGAGCGTGGCGGCGCGTGGAAGTAACGCATATCGACCCGACGCGGCCACCGCGGCGGCCGCCTCAGGGTCGCCGCGCGCCAATGCCCGCACCGCGTCGTCGCAAGGCCTCGCGTCGAAGAACCGCGTCGAGAGGGCCGCGTCGTCGTCCCCTTCGTCGGCTAGCGCTCGCAGTCGCGCCGTGTCGACGGGTGTTGTGTGCGGGACGGCGTGGATCACGTCGAGGCACGCGTCGACGACGCACGACGGATTTTTGCTGCGGTCCAGACGGTCATGTGCATGCTGTAGGCCTAATTGACTCGTTGAGAGCGCCTGTACCGATGCCACCAGTAGGAGCAGCATTGATTCCTTCATTCCAGTAGGAGCAGCATTGATCATTTCAATCCATTGGCATCAGCGTGCGCGTGCAAAACGGCCTGCACATCTATTGTAGTAGCCGCCGCCGCGGGTTTTTGGCTCTCACTTTAGGGCTCGACGGGTTTTGGGCCAGGGTAGACGGCAAGCACGGGCGTGCGTCGTAGGGGGGTCTTATCTTGTAGCGCATGTCTTATTTTCTGGCAGCAGCACTGCTGCTCTGCACTGCAACAGCACTGACGACTTCCTCCTGCAACGCACCACGCGCTCTACGTGCAGGCGTTGAATGCGCAACCGCTACCGCACGCATGCGCACAGCGACGGTACATTTCGAGGTCGACGGCTGGGCTCGAGACGCGGCCCGATCGCTGCGGGACGAGGGCTTTTGCATTGTGCGCGCGGGCGGCGAGCAGGTCTCGGACCGCGTGCTCGAGCGCTGCCGCGTGGCAGCGTCCTCGCGCCTCAGCGACCTGATCGCGCGCGTGGGGAGGCGCGACGTCGAGCTATGGCGGCGCGGCGCCGCCGATGCGGACGCCGAGCCGTTCCGCTACCTCGAGCTCGTTCACCGAGAGGGCACGGGCCGCTACGACATGCCGCTGCCGTGGTGCGTGGACGGGCAGGCTGGCGACGTCAGCTTGCCCGCAGCGGAGGAGGTCGCGTTCGGCGAGCTCCACGACGCGATGGACGGCGTCGCGCGGCCCGTCGTCGGCGCGCTGTGGGCGGATCACGGCGACGGGCCCGACGGCCTTGTTACCGTCTTCGCGCCGCTCACGCCCTTCACGGCGCAAAACGGCCCGACGGACCTTGCGCCCGCGACGCACCACGGCGGCGTAGACGACGCGGCTCCGTCTGGTGTGGCGCCCCTGCTATTACCGGGCGACCTGCTCCTGTTCGACTACCGGTGCCTGCACCGCGGCCTCGCAAACCAGGGCGACGCGCGACGGGAAATCGCTTACGTGGTCTACGCGCGGGACGGCGTTCGCGACGTCCAGAATTTTCCGAGTGCTACGACCCTCGAATTCGACTAGCTTCTTGCGGTTGTTGTTGTTGATAGTGTGACTAAGCAACTTCGCACGCTTACCGTTCCAGACCGGTCTCCGGGGAACACGGGTTTTCGTGCGTACGGGTTTCAGTGCGCCAAAAAAGCAGCAAAGAGACGGAGCGTCCGAGCACGAGCGCCTACCTGCGCTGCTGGCGCAACAGCGAAAATTCAAGCGCTGCGACGCTGCCGCGAACGCAGCAAGCAATTGTTTTAGGTTCTGCCGACCGCAAGCCAAGTGTTTCAGGCCGGCGTAGCATGCGGCTGCTCGCACTGCTCTGGCTGACGGCTCAAACGGAGGCCGCCTGCGACCCCCAAGGCTTCGACCCGAAGAACGCGGCGTTGGACATGGCGCGGTGGCGCGTGCATGCGAGGCCGGCGGTCGCGGCGGCGCGTACGTTACGGGCCTTTGGCGCGTACAAGTTCAACGCCTCCGACGGTCGGGAGACGTTCCCGGTGAGCTTCGGCATGGTCGAGGGCTTCCCGTGGCCGCACCGCTGCGACGCGGAGAAGTACCGGCGACTGCACGCGACGGCGCGGTTTCGCTCCAGCGACGTCGCCGTCGCCTCGTACCCCAAGACGGGGACGACCTGGGTCGAGCAGATCGTGCTATTGCTCCTCCACGGGACGAATGCGAAGCTGGACCCCGCGTCGCGGAATACCTATAATCAGAGGCGGAACCCGCTCGGCTGCGTGTGGCTCGAGCCCATGGTCGCGTCGGCGCGGCGTTCGAGGATGACCCTGGCCCAATTCGACGACCTGCCCGCGCCGCGCGTGCTGAAGTCGCATGCCCCCTTCGACGCCTTTTTAGGGGCAAGGAAGGGCGGCGCCAACGCGTCCCTCGCCACTTTGCGAGCCACGGGCCTCAAGACCATCTACGTCGCGCGCAACCCCAAGGACGCCGCCGTGAGCATGTACTTCCAGCGGGCGCCCCTGCCCTCGAAGCGGAACCGGAGTCGTAGGCGCATGCCCATGGACGCGTGGTGCGCGTTGTACATGCGGGGCCACGTGTCGTGCGGCGCCTTCGCCGAGCACGTGACGCGGTGGCACGCCGTGGCGTCCTCACCGCAGTCGCCCGTGCTCTTCGTCACCTACGAGGCGCTGAAGGCGGACCCGGCCGCGGGCGTGGCGCGCATCGCCCGCTTCCTGGGCTTGGCGCGCACGGAGGCGAAAATCGGTGACGTGGTGCGCCTGAGCTCCTTCGACGCGATGGCCGCGCAAGCCTTGCGGCGCCCGCGGCCGGGCGACGCGCGCAACGCCAAGTACGCCGCCCTTTCGAATGGCGCCGTCGACCGACACAGTCAGGCGGGGCACCTGCGCCAGGGCGGCGCGGGCACCTGGGTCCAGCACTTCTCACCGCTCCTATCGAAGCAGTTCGACGCCGCCTACCGGGCGGCCATGGGCGGCGCCGCGCGCCGGGCCGCCTTGGCGTTCGGCTCAGCGGTCGCGGCGCCCGCGTTCGACTTTGGGTACGGGTGTGTTATGTGATATTGTTTGTAAGTCCATGTTTCCTCGTAGTGGTCGACATGTCAAATCGGGTTTTCAATTTGCCACAGGCCCACATTGCATGTGCAGTGTTGGGCTCTTGAAGCCACTCGACATCTGGGACGCATTGCGCGCAGCTGCAAATCAGAGCGTCGAGACCTTTAATCATCGCGGCCGAAGAACCTGGTCACATACTCGACCCAGAGGCCGAGAGAGGCCACGAGGCCATACTTTGGCAAACCCATGACTCTCGAGTTGGAGCAACACCACCACAGCAATACCATTCGGTGCGAGGAGTCCGACGAACTCGACCGCAGCGTCCGGGGACTCGAGACGCTGCGCGAGTCCGAGCGAATTATAGCGTTTACCGACGCGGTCATCGCCGTCGCTATTACATTGCTGATACTTCCCTTAATGGAATTTGCGACCGGCGAGGCGAACTCGGGCAAAGAATTCTTCAGGAAACGAAGTACGACAATGTGTAACTTTCTCCTGTCGTTTGTCATCATAATTGCGATGTGGATCGGCCACGACGTGCTCTTCTCGCGCGTGTCGCGCCTGACACCTCTCGTCACCGCGTTGAACTTCATATTCATGCTTTGTGTTGTATGGATACCGGTCGCGACCGCGCTGACCAAATATTCCGACCGGACGAGCGCAGTCTGTTACGCGCTCATCATCTTCACGACGCGCCTGCTGCTGGCGATCGTGGGTTCGATCGTCCGGCGAGACCCACGAATGTGGGAGGACGCGTCACGGCAACACCGCGTTTTTGGTCGCGGAGCCGAGGTGCGATCCTGGATCGAAGTTGCTACGTGGGGGCTTGCAGGGTTATTGGTTATATTCGGGCCGCTCTCTGGAAGCGGCCGATACAGCTTCTACTTTATTGTCACCCTCAAGTGGCCGATCATTCTGGCATTCACGTACTGCTTTCCGGCGCTGATGACCGACGTAAGCGTGATTGCGGGAAAGGGCGGCGGCTTGAGCAGAGCGTAGCCCCCGGCACGGGCGCGCTCCAGTCGTGTGTTCCCTGGTGGGAGGTAGCCGATGTCATAACATAAAGCTTAACCTGGGGAGCCGCCCCTCACGCCTCCTCCGTGCGCGCCTTCTTCGCCGGCCGGCCCTTGTCCAGCTCCTCGAGGAGCTTGACCTGGGAAGACGTCCAGGTCATGGACAGCGCCCTGTCCTTCAGGGACACGACGGCGTCGAGGCGCAACAGTTGCTTGGACTGCTTCTTGGCGTCGAGGGCGTAGACCCCCGCGCCCTTGGGCGCGCCCTTCCAGCCGAGGAAGCAAAAGGGCTCGCGGTACCCGATCAGCGTCAGCGCGTCACTCGCTCCCAGCTTCTTAAACGAAGCGTAGACCGCCTGGGGGAGCGGCCGGGTCTTGGCCATGGCCGTGTCCGTGATGCAGCAGCCCACAATTGTATTCTTCGGCAACGCGTCGACCCACATCGCGAACCGCTGGCTCTCCTTCTCCGTGTTCTGGTAGAGGTTAAAGCGGTGCACGTGGCGCACGGCGAAGGTGACGACTTGCTTCGGAGAAGAAGGCGGCACGACGTCTAATTCAACAACATGGATCCCGGTCGCGTTCTTGCGGAAGTGCTCCGTGTGCACCACATCACTGCCGGTCGTGCCCGTCTGCCAGGCGATCCAGCCCCAGCCCCGCCCGGCGGCGTAGCCGTTCGTTTCCACCGACAGGGCGCCGCTGCCGAAGGCCGGCGGGTGCGCCGCGTGGTGTTTGTCAGTAAACGCCACGTGGTCCTCCTCGGCCACCGGGGCCAAGTCCCTATAGTTCGAGAAGTAGGCGTCGTCCACGCCCGCCGTGGAGCACGCCGTCACGCCCAACTTTTGAGCGTCGTCACAAATGGCCTTGGTGAGCCGGTTGTACCGGTCCGGGGTGAAGAGGATGAAGGAGAGGCGGTCCCGGCCCGAGTACGCTTCCGTGGCGTGCTCCGTGTTGCCGTCGAAGAGGCACCACGTGTCGTGGCAGTCCAGGACCCCGCGGTCGCCGGTCCACAACTGGCCGCCTTCGAAGCTCCCCAGGGCCACGATGTACGACGGCCCCAAGTTGTTCGAGTCGATGTGCTTCCGGGCCCTGTAGTTGTAGTTGACCTGGATGCTGCCGTAGCGGAAGGCCGCGTCGGGCAGCGTGTCCTTGATCCACCGCGTGACCACCCTCGTCAGCGCCGGGCACTGCTGGCTCGCCTGCGCGATGCTGCAGCCGCCCTGGCGGTTCGGGCTGAGGCCCAGGACCATGCCGTTGACCTCGCCGTTCGCCGTGGGGGCCACGTTCGGCCGCATCTGCGTCGGCCAGTCCGCGCCCTTGATGAGGCAGAAGCACTTGAGCACGTCGGCGTGGCCCAGTTTCTTCTTCTGGCCCAGCAGCGTGGCGGCCGCGGCCTCGCAGCGCTGCAGGGGCTCGGGCGTCTTGGGCTTGGGCATTGTTGAGCAGTTATATCGGCGGCGCGCGGGAGAGCGGCTTGGCGGGATAGGCTGTGGGAGCTTTTGCAGATATCTACCGACTCCGGCGCAGCTACAGTACGCGGTAGCAGAAAATGCACGACTGCGCGCGTAGGGAAACGACGGCGATTGTGAGCCGTGTGGGCCGTGTGGGCTAGGCGTAGTTTGGGCGCGCGATTTCGCTTTTGTGCGGGTATTAAGAGTACGGATTTCTCAATTTGAGTCATGGGACTTAGGGCAGGGCTATCGCCGGTATTTTGTCTGGTCCGCACTCGCACTATTTGCCTCGTGCCGCTCCTCATGAGCCCCTCTGAAGTCAGAGACTCAGACCTCGGTGCCAGTCCTGAGTTAGAGGGTCAATTAAATTCAATCGGTCTTAGCGCGGCGCGCAGCGGTGATCCTGCAAAATGTCGGATAGCGAAGATTCAGCCATGAGTTGGCCGATCTGCCAGGCGTTGTGCGGCGGAGATGACCCGGACGCCCTTCGCAGTGCGATTGCGGACGGCACCGAAATTTAACTCCTGGACGCAAAACGGTTATACGGCCCTGCATTGGCTCCTCACGAGAAGTTGCCATGGTGATGCGGCGCTGACCGCACGTCTCGCCTGCATCTCCGTGCTATTGGACGCGGGCGCCGACGTGAATGTAATCTCTGGTCCAGAGCCTTACTCTCCGCATCAAGAACAAGGAACGCCGGTGGCAGATGTCATATTTAAATTGCGATCAAATCCGACTGCACTCCGAGCGATTGTGGCTCTTTTGATAAGTGGCGGGGCCGACGTAACGATAGGTTCCGCCCATGGCCTGACCCCACTCCACATTGCTGCGGTATTTGGTTGTTTCGACATTATCCCGGTGCTGGTCGCCGCCGGCGCCGAGGTGGGTGCGATTTTTCATAGACTCTTGGAGGATGAAGAAACGCGTGAGGCGGAGACTCCGTTAGATTCGGCCTTGAGGTTCGGTCGTGTCCGTTCATATGCCCCCCTCCTCCGCGCCGGCGCTGAACTCTGTCCGTTCGAAGGACGTATAGACGACCCGTATCTGCAGAGAGTAGTTGACGCGGGAGGCTGGGAGGCCGAACCTAACGGTTGGGAGGCCTACCGCCGGGCTCACGTCGACAAGCTCGCTCTTCTGTTCGCGCCGAAGCCGGAGACTGGTCGGCGCTCGAAATGCAGCCGCCGCCCGTCTCCTCTCAATCGCCTCCCGCCCGAGCTCATCCGCCGAGTCGTGGAGTTCTGGGCGCACGCAGGGTACTACTAGTCATAAGTTTCACAAAAGATCACCTTAGCAAAGACTATCTACTACGACGGCGCCTCGCCCGCGCCGTCGACGTCGACGACGCGGCCGGGCGCCACGACGACCCCTCCGCCCCGCCGGTACGCGACGCGGCCGCGCACGAAGGTCGCCTCGACGCGCCCGAGCGCCGGCAGCGCCTTCAACGCCTCGGACGTCGCCACGCCGTTGGCCTCGGCGTCGAACACGCAGAAGGACGCGGCCTTGCCCACCGCGATGGAGCCGTACCGCGACAGCCCCAATGCGCGCGCGGGATTTGTCGCGAGCCACGAAACCAAATCCTCGAGCCCGAAGCCCTCGCGCCGGGCGCGCGCCCAGAGTACGGACAAGGCATCGGCGCCCACGCGCGCACAGGTCCCCGGCGCGGCCCGCGCGAAGTCCCCGACGTCCGCGCATTTTAGTTCTGCCGCGACCGCGTCGCAGCCCGAGTGCACGCAGTCCAGCGTCCCGTCTCTGAGCGCGTCCCACAGGACCTGCTGGTGGCCCGAGTGGCGCAGCGGCGGGGCGAACTTGAACCGCGTCGCGCCGTTCGGCACCTCTTCGGCGGCGAGTAACAAGTACAACACATTCGTGGCGCTCGTGGGCGGCGCGTCCGCGTGCTTCAACGCGACGACAGTCTGGGCGGCTGCGACGTCCGTGATGTGCAGGCGCGCCCCTTTGACGCGCCTTTGAAGCAACCACCGCAGCCCGCGCGCTTGCGAACGCGACGGGTGCGCCCTGGCTAACAAGGAGTAGTCCCGGCGGATGACACGCCGCGTGTTGTCGTCGCAGTCCTTGAAGATGGAGATCTCGCGCGGCCGGCGCCGCGCGAAGCGCGGCTCCCTTTGTTCGCCGAGCGTGCCCGTCGTCACGCTCCGGGAGATGCCCAGTCCCGTTCTAACAGGAGACGTGGGCTCTGACGAGGCGCGCGGGCGCCGCGGCGGCGGCGGCAGGACGGGACAGGTGATCTTGGACACGTCCTTCACCAATTGGCCCAGCGACGGCGTGCGCACGAAGACGGCCTTCTCCGGCGACGGCGGGTACGTCGGGCGTCTTTTCGCGCACGGTATTAAGCGTTGGCGGTTCGGGACCGTCTGGGACCGAACGAGCGGCAGACTCGCGAAGGTGAGCCTGGCCCGGGGCTTGGGGCTGGAGACGGGCGTGTCGCTGTAGTTGTAGGAGGCGAGCTCGGCCTGGAGCAGCGACTGGACCCAGGGGTCCTCGTCCTCGCTCGACTGCTTCGTTTTCAGCCGCCGCGACGGGGAGGCCCGGGCGCAGTCGAGCTCGCATAGCGGTAAGCGGGCCATGGGCGACGGGGCGCGCGGTCGTTCATGCACCGGCACGTGGTGGAAGGGCGAGGCCAGGTCCCGCTCGGCCTCGGTTAATGTAACCGCATCGGTGAGGAGCACTCGAGCATCAACCTGAGCCCGGAGCCACAACGCGTCGGTCACGGCGCCATGCATATCGTCGCGGGGCGCCCCCGTCGGCACCTCCGCCACATGAGGTACGTGGGCCGCCGTGGCGCTGCCCGCGATGACCACGTCGCAACTCAAAGGATCCTCAATCAGGACTTTGGGACCGTCCAAGCGCGACGGGAGGCGCACGACGACGGCGAAGCCGCCCTCGACGGCGCCCCGGTAGACGTTTTTGCCCCGCAGTACGTCGATCAGCCCCGGCAAAAGGGCGCGGCTCCCGCAGTCCACGAACTCCACGTCTTCTGGCGGCGGCGCGCGGCCCGGTTGGATCCTCGCGATGATACCGTCTTCCACGGTGACGGTGGCGGCCGTCAGGCCGGTCGGGAGCGCGACGCGGTCGCTGTAGATGACGCACGAAGCGCTGGGGGCGTCGCCGGCGGTCATTTTTTGGTGTTCCTGGGTGCTGCGCTATCGGAGCGCGCTGTGGAAGCCTCGGTTCCTGTTCGGTGCGTCTCCGCGGCTCTGCCGAGCAGAATCCAGCTGCGAAAAAAGTGTTCGATTCTTTGTGGCGCCTTCCCCGGGCTATTGGTCGCTGGCGGTGAGTCCTATGTACAGTGGGAGCAACTGGCAGCGACACCAGTGATCAATGGCCGCGTAGTTGCTTCGCAAAGCAATGGCCGACGTGCACTCCACTCCAGCAAAAACTTGGCATGCCCTGCAATGGGATCCTCGCGTATCGGTGCTAGCAAGCGTCTTGATGTCTCGCTAAGGGTCGGAGTAACCCCTCGGCGGCGCGGCGCGGCGCCTCGACACAACTCGACCCGCACCAAGAAGAGGCGGCGCTGCGCTCTCCTGTCGTCCGCAGCGCAGCGAGCTTGGGCAGCCGCACTTGACATCGGACAGCACAGCTCACATCGCTGAAACGCCCGACGCCCCGAAAAACGCGAGCAATAGCCCAAAAAAGAAAGATGCCACCCCACCAGCGCCGCACACTCTTGGACGACGGCAGCCCCGGCAGCGACGACTGGCGGCCCCCATTGCCCTGGCACGAGCTCCGCACAGCTGTTGGCCCCGAGGGCCCGATCCAAATCCCGATCAACTCGCTGCGGGATCCGCGGGCGCCCGCGACGGCGCGCTTCCGGCTCGCGCAGCACCTGACCCATAGTTGCGCCGACGGGGAGACGCGCACGAAACTCTTGTTAGCGCAAGCGCGAAACTTGGAGCAGGTCGCGGCGGACTACGCCGCGCCGGGCGACGCCGACGACGCCGGCCAGAACGCGTTACTCGGTGTCTTGTGGCGCGCCGGCGCGCTCACCAAGACCCACCGGGGCCTGCTAGCGATGGATGCCTACGCCGCCTGGTTCACGGCGCTGCACTACGCGCTGCTGCCCAATTTGTCGGCCGGTGTGGCCTCCGCGTCGCTTCCGTGACGCCGCCTTCATGGTCACGAGAGGGTTATCCACGCAGGTACCGAAGCGCTGCAGAGCGCGCGCGCCGACTGGGAGCGGGATTTAGCGAGGAGTGGCGCGGCCGAAGCCGCCCCCCCGCCGCCGACGGAGGATCCAGCGGGGTTCGACGAGAGCTCGCTGTCGTCGGGCGGCTCGGACGTCGAGCGGCCGTCGTCGGCGTCCTCGGCGTCGTACGCGCCGCCGCCGTCGCCAGAGAAAGACGAGCCGGGGATCGACTCCGCGGCCTTCGCCATGGCCCTGCGGGAGATCCTCGCTGCGTGGGCGTGTGCGGAGGACCGCGCGCCCCTGTTGTATGCTATGATCCAGGCCATTTTCGGGGGCCTGGACGACGTGCGCGCGGCGGGCGAGGCGCACCGCCTGGGCCGGTTCCGGCACCCGAGCGACGTGCCGTGCCTCGCGCTCTTACCCCTGAGCTACGCGCGCGAGCGGTACCAGGAGTGGCTGCAGCGCTTAGACGAAGGCGCCCTAGTGGTCAGACCTCAGTCCGCGGAGACGGACCCGGACCGGCCGCCCCCCCACTTGCTGTGGAAGCAATGGCCGGCCGTCGAGCTGAGCAAGGTCCCAAAGGGGGAGAAGCGGTCCACGGTCGTCTCCGAGCAGTTGGCGCGGCACTTCTTCCGGCCCGTGGCCACAAAAGACTGCGCCGGCGACGCGAAGCAGTTCCTGACGGTCCTGCGCGCCAAGCAATCGCTCGTCGAGAAGGACTTCCTGCGGGGCCGGTCCCGGCGCCACCGGACCCCGCAACCGGAACCCTTGTGCAAGTACCTGCCCCCGCGGGATGTCCTCACACCGTGGCACCCCCCAGGCTTCAGTCCCGTCGGCGCACAAATGACGGCCACACGGAGCGACCCGCTGCGGAGCGGTCTGTTCGCGCCGGGCCCGCGCGCCGCGGGCGGCGGCTACACCGTGCGATTGGCCCAAAAATCGCCGCAGCCGCCCACGGCATCATTAGTGACGCGACCGAACATCCACCGCGCCGGAGATATCTTCCTGCAGGGCCCCCACACCGACAAGCCGGAATCAAAGCGACAGCTCCTGCAGCGGGCGGAGCGGCGCGCGGCGGAACGGTTGCAGCGCGCCGTCGACGCGCGGTCCATCGATTTGCTGGTCGCCTTCGGCGAGACGCAGGGGGGCCGGGGTGGCTTGGACTCGCCGCAGAATTTCCAGGAGGCATCGCTGCAGATGGACAGGCTCGAGCTCCACGAGGCGCGGCCCGCGCTCGACGGCGACGCGGCCGCGGCCCAGTACGCGCACATGGTCGCGGACGGCCGCGTCGTGGTCCGCGCGGACGCGGGCGCGGAGACGGTCGGGCGGCGGAAGCCGATCGACGATCCCGAGGACGACCGCATACGCGAGGAGCGCCGGGCGGCGAAGCGAAAGGCGGCGCTGCGGCTGCCCCGGGCGCCGCTGGCGCTCGATCCGAAGGCGCCTTTCCGACAGCAGGTCGCGCCGGACGTCGACAAGCTCGTCCGGGCGCGAAACAAGATCCTCGAGGCGGCGCCGGTCCTGCTGAAGTATGCGGTGTAATTGACATGTTTTTTAATACAACATGGGGAGGCGGCGCGCCGGTGGCGTCTACGGGGCTTTCCGGCCCGCGCGCCACCAGAACAGATTCACGAGCTCTCGCGGCGATCCACCCTTGTCCCCGACGCCGACCAGAGCCTGTGAGCGCTGCAAAGAATTTTTTTATGCCAATTTGAACTTTTTTGTATCAGCCTTACAGTCGAAGTAATACTCGTGCGCTGCAGGCTGACGCATCTCGATGGCAATTGGAGTTGGAGACCTGTCCCGACAACAAGGAAAGTTCAAGCGCGTGGCGGGTTCAAGTGAAAAAACGAGGGCAGTCGACTCGTGCTTTTGGCTGCGTGTGGCTCACGTAGCGTGTCTCCGACTGCGAACGTTTGCGCCAACGTTCAGATGGCCGCTGTCATGCCGCCTGCGCAAGAGAAACGGTTCGATTCGGCCCCAATCGCGAATGCGAGCACTGACACCAAAATTCGCCTGATGACACCGAGCGTAATATCGCCCGAAAATACGCTGTCCAATGCGCCGGCAGCACAAGTGAGTCCAACAGTGGAGCCGCGGGCGACGCCGGCCGCGCTCCAAACCTCAGCAACCTCCGCGCGGGTCCCCTCCGGGAAAGGCGGCAAAACCGCGGCCGCGGCAGCGAAGTCCCTGCCCAAGTCCACGGGCCGCTGGACGACCGAGGAGCACGACGAGTTCCTCAAATGCCTGGACATCTACGGCCGCGAGTGGAAGAAGGTCGCGGAGCGCATCACTACGCGCACGGCCGCCCAGATCCGCAGCCACGCGCAGAAGTACTTCAAGAAGCTCGAGTCCACGGGCGAGGGCGCGGCCCGGCCCGCGCCGACCCAGACCTCGCGCTCGGCGTCGCCGAACGTGCTGCACCCGCGTTTCGCGCCGACATGCTCGACGGGCGCCGAGACGCTCGCGGGCGCCCTCGGCGCGCTCGACGACATGCTCCGGGCGCTCCAGTCGAAGCGGGCCGAGTTCGAGGAGGTGCCGGTCGACGACTACGGCGTGGACGAGGCCGCGCCGGCGCGCAACGACGACCAATTGTCCAAGCGGCCGCGCACGTGGAGCGAGGGCAGCGGCCGGGGCGTGAAGCGGGCGCGCGCCGGCAGCGACGCGTGCAATATGGGCATGCCGAAGCGCCGCGTGACGTGCGAGGATTTGCGGGCCCTCGAAGCATTGGAACTCCTCCGCGAGGCAACACGGCCCTTCTAGGCCAGACAAAACCGCGGACGCGCGCCATGCGCACCCGCCCATATATTCATGTGCGCCCACACCCTCTCCCTGTACACACCGCTGTCGTGTTAAAATTACCATTCCATTCCCTCGTGTTCCTTGGAAGTTGAAGTTCAAGTTCAAGTAGTTAGTCGCAGCGATGGCGTGCCGTGCCAGACTTCGTGCCAGTGCCAGTGGATAATTCCGTGGATGCGAACTTGAAGCCCACGAATAGTACAAAGCCACTTTCAAGTTACCGTGACCCAAGAATCTTGACCCCCTACCCATTCCCTCGCGTTTAAACGAGTCGCGGCGATGGCGTGCCGTGGATACAAACTTGAACGTTACCCAACCCCTACCCGGCAAGTAAATCCACGTCCACCTCGTCTGCCTTCAGGTCCACGAGCTCCACGCGCCCGCCGAACGCGCCGAGGGGCCGGGCCTCGAAGTTGCCCTCGACCTCGCCCGTGTCCTTGGAGCGGCGGTTGTCGTCGCGGTATACGGGGTTCCGGGCCTCCTCCATGGCCCGGGCGACGTCGCGCCACGTGGGCTCGTCCCGGGCCCGTTTGTGGTGCTTCCAGACCGTGTAGCCCGCCAGGCCCACGGCCGCGCAGGCCACCACCAGAACGACGACGAGCGCCGCTACGAGAACGGCGATGTCCATCGACGCCGCGTCCGGGCTCGCCGATGAAGCAGCGTTCAGACCCGCGGACGGCGCGGGCGTCGGGCGCGGCGTCGGTTTTTGTGTGGGTCGCCGCGTGGGGTGCGGCGTCTCCCCAGCTCTTAATGGAGACGGCGTCGGGTGAAATGCGGTGCTGAGGGGCGTCGGCCGC
>Ga0302122_10000145_pt1 | contig 38275 bp, 29 predicted proteins | sample CB21_SCM_MG_FD_203115 | JGI IMG/M metagenome (GOLD analysis project Ga0302122, IMG submission 203115) | Marine microbial communities from Western Arctic Ocean, Canada - CB21_SCM | ecosystem: Environmental > Aquatic > Marine > Oceanic | place: Canada: Western Arctic Ocean | collected 2017-09-28 | reverse complement strand
CTAGTAGAATTCTTTTCCCGCCCTCCGAGCGCGGGCTATCGGCTCCAGTTCCGTCGGATATGCATGAAACCTGAGCCGGAGTACTTATAATGTACTAACTGGATGGTGGATGGCGGCGTTAATCGCTGGTGTACTTTAGCAACCCGTAAGACTCATCCGCGAATGTCCCAGTATTTCCGGGAGCAGCGAGAATATGTTCTCCGGCCGCTGCACGTGAACATTTGGTCTCGATGACCGATTATGGTGCTACTTTAATTTGGGACCTCATCTATTTCACTCTACTTACCCGGGAAGATACCAAAGTCCATTTTTGGGCCTTCGGGCGGCCGCGGGAATTTCAAAACAATGTTCGTTTTCTACGGGCACGTGGTGTTAGACATTCTACCCATACGTTCTAATTACGGTGGCCGCGGGGCGTCCCAACAAGTCAATTTCCGGGTGGTCGCGGGCATCTCCGCTCGATAGCCGCGGGAGTCTGACAGCCTAGGTAGACGTCGACGTTGCCGCAGTGCCGCTGGGGGAGAATAAATTTGACTTAAGAGGCGCATGGAGCGGGGGAGAATAATACTAAACTTGACTTAGAGGCGCATGGAGCGCCTACTTCCGCGCGTTGAGGAGCATCGCGGCGATGACCTCGTTCGTCGCGAGGACGAGCGACGCGAGGGGGCCCAGGTAGCAGAGGCGCGGCACGAGGCCGGAGAGCAACACGCCGGGACCCTCCTCGTCCACGAGGGTGCGCAGGCCCTCCACGATGCCGACTTGCGCGTCGCCCGAGCTCGTCATGATGCGCGTCTTGATGACGTCGATGGGGTGCGTGGCGCAGGCCGCCAGGCAGCCCGCCACGACGCCCAGGGCGTAGTTGAGCTGGGCCGACTGGACCGCGAAGCACTCCAGGAACACGCGGAACAGAGCGAACGTCAGCGAGTTCCAGGCCACGTCCCGGGAAATGGTGGCCACGGCGCCCTTGTAGAAGCCTGCGACGCCCTTCTCCGCGGAGATGGTCTGCACGGCGTTAATGGCGTTGGGGTACATCTCGGCCATGCAGCCCTGCTTCACGACCTCCTGAGGAATTCTAACGGAGCCCGCGCACGCCGCGCCGCCCGCGGCCGCAAACAACTGCGTGAAGAAGCGGCCCGCCGCGGTATCGGTGCACCTCGAGCCGAACGCTTGTTCGATCTGCGTGCGCCAGTACTTGACGCAGATGAACTGGATAGATCCCGCCGCCGGGCTCAGGAGCATCTGGGGCGCGAGGCCGAAGGGTAATGCCTCGAGCATTGTGGCCTCGATGGGGTTCTTGGTCTGCGACCGCGTGCGGATGACGTCGAGCGGGTGTAACAGAGTTTGAGCCACCAACCGCGCGCAGGCGCCCGCCACGACGGTCTCGCCGGGCGTGAGCTGCTCCGAGGCCGGCTTGCTCTTCTTGGCGCCGCCTTTGTGCACCTTGAGCGCAATGGGCTTGGACGTGACCGACGCCAGGCGCGCGCTGGCGGCACCGAGCAGGAGAGCGATGCAGAAGCCACGCATGGTTGTTGCAACTATGTCCGATTGAAGCGCGTGCAGCTACTGTTGCATGCGATGACACTGAAATAAAACCCGTACCCGCTCGGAAACGTCTGGGCTCTGGCTTTACACGTGCGCGCAGGACCCCTGGCGACCGATTCTTCCTGGGAAAAGTACGCAAAATGAATTCAACTTCAAGGCAGAGCGGCGCTGGGGGGAGGAGGGTAGCGCCAACTCACACGCGATAGCAAGACACACGCGAGAGGCAGCCCACGGCTGCGGTCGACTCATAGTCCAAGACAACAGCACCAAGACACAGCACACCAGCACCCACCGGGACACCAGCAATGCCGTGGAGCCCGGACATCAGGCTAGCCCCCGAGCCGGCCAGGCACCGCGTCGTGTCGGGAACGCTGGCCAACCCGCGGCGCCTGGGCCAGGAGACGCGGCGGCTGGCACGCGCCAGCCCCGCGCGCTTCAACCACCTGAGGCGCCAGGCGACGCCGCCGCTCGAACTGGGCATCGACGACGCCGGTACGCCACCGTTGCGGTACGGGCGGCCGCGGCGCGCGCCACGCGCGGCGCCGGAGCCAGCGCCGGCGGTCCCCCTCGGCGACTCGGGCCACCTGGTCTTTGAGAAGCCGCCAACAGCCTCGCCGCCTGAGCGGCGGACCGCGAGACGGAGTAAGCCCCGCGCGGACAAGTTCATAGCTATCGGGATCGTCCGAAACAACGGCGACGCCTTGAGGCACGTCGCGCCCGAATTGAAAAACGACCGGGGCGTCGTACTCGCCGCGGTGAGGAATTCCGGCCGCGCGCTGGAGCACGCGTCGGCCGCGCTGAGGGGAGACGCCGACCTCGTGAAGGAGGCCGTGCGCCAGGACGCGTCGGCGCTGCGGTTCGCGTCCCAGAAACTCCAGAGCGACCCCGGCGTCTTCGAGGCGGCAATGGCTTCGCAGGATAGCCAGTTTGGCTGGGGCGACTCGCCGAAGCGGTCGCCCAAAAAATCACCGACGAAGAGCGAGTTCCCCGCGCCGCTCTCGCCCGCGGCCCGGGACCTCGTGCCGTCGCCGCGGGCCAAGGAGCCGCCCCTCGCGCGGCAGGGGCCGGTCGTTGTGGGGTCGGGGTGACATCTAAGCTTGCTAGCCAACTTGAGTGAGTGTCGCGGCGGTGATGGCGCGGGGATTACGCATGTAGCGTTGCAACGCGCGGGGGTTCTTGTTCGGGTTCGCGGGTGCCCTACGGGTTTTGCGTTCAGCTTCGCACTGCAACCTCGCGCTGTTCCCGCCACTTGCAACCTCGCCGCTATTTCTGCCGCGTTTGCTACTGATATCACAGCAGCGCTCGCCACCGCGCACGCACAGAAATCACAACTATGCGCCTTGTAGCAGCACTCTGCCTCGCCGGCGCCGCCGCCATCGCGCCGCGCGGCGCAACCAAAGCTCTCAGTGTTAGAGGCGGCACCTTCTGCGAGATCGACGCCAAGCAGGCGGGCGAGCAGTGCGGCATCGAGGCGCCCGAGCGGGCGGTCGTCAAGACGATCCGAGGCGCGGTGCTCTTCCCGCTCAAGGTCCTCGGCATCCGCGGCGGCGCCGACGCCGAGGAGGAGGAGGAAGAAGAGAGCGAGGCCGAGGCTGAAAAGGAGGAAGCCGACGAGGAAGACGAGCTCGAGGACATCGTGGAGGATTTTCACTAGGCGCCGGAGCCGCGCGGTACAAATGCCTCCACCGAACTAAGCGCCCCGCCGTGGCGCTCCGCGGCGGCGACGTCGAGGAGGATGACTATGACGGCGTCGAGGATGATGACGACACGGACGGCGCGACGGAAGCCGAGGGCAAGCTGGAGGGCGAGGGCGTGGCCTGGCTCACGGCGAAGCTCGAGCAGGCGGCGGCTGCTTTAGGCAAGTCCTCTGGGCTCGAAAAAGCATCAAGAAGAGCACGGTTAGAGCAGCGCGTCGAGGACTACAACGCTCTACAAAAATCCGCCGGCACGTTCCACCGGGCCGTGCTCGTGCTGCCGCTGACGCCGGAGTTCGATCCGCCGCGGGGCCAGCCGGGCCACGGGCGCGTGCAGTTCTCCGACCGCGTCTCCGCTTCGAGAAGTGTCGGCGCGGAGTTGACAAGAAGGGGCCTGGAGGTGCCGTGGCACTTTAAGCTGGAACCGCTCGCCTCGGTCGATGACGAGGAACTAGTGGAGGCTCTGGGCTTCGAGGGCGTGCGGCCCGAACGCCAGTTGGGCAAGGATCCTCTCAATAAGCCGGTGCGGGCCCGCCCGGGCGACGCGCTGGGCAGCGGCCGGGGCCTGGGACCACGCTTGAAGCAGGCCTTCTGCTCGCCCCTGGACTTCCGGGCGCCGGAGAACTTTCTGTTCGCGCCCCTCTGGATGTTACGAGCGTTAAGAGCCAAGCCCTACGACGTGTGCTTTCTCACTTGGGTCAAGTTGAACGACGGCGTCACGATTGAATTACAACCACACCAGGACGCGTTCTTGAAGCTGGCGAAACCCCGCTCGGTCTTAGAGGAGGAGCTCAAGTACTACTCGTCGGCGACGCGCGGCTCGACCATTTCTTTGTTATATGAGGACACGCAGTATGATTTTGACGTGACGGACTGCGTCGGCAAGGACGGCACGCAGCTCGAGTCGTACAACCCCGAGCGGTGCGCGGGCGTGGCGATCCAGGACGCCGACGTTTCATTAGATCTGGCGGCGCACGGCCTCGACAAGCCGCCGCAGAAGCAGCGCGTCGCGGCGGACGGGGACGAGGACAAGGACGAGGACGAGGTCGAGTCGACGTAAGCTCGTTTGATAAATGGTTAAACTGGGGGCTAGATCGCGGAGTCCTCGGCGGGTCCGGCGGGCCGCGCCCGTGTCCGGCGCGGCTCCCGCTGCAGCTCCGCGCCGAAGCCCAGGGAAAAGGACATGTCGAGCGAGTCCAGCGTCGCCGCGACCTCGTCCATGCGCGTTGAGATGCTCCGGGAAGAATTCGTCCACTCCCAGCGCTGCACGACCTGGGGCCAGTTCTCGCGCGTCGTGGGGATGGGGATCGCGTAGTCGTGGCGCTTCACGCGCAGCACCGCCAGCTCCACGATGCCCGGCGTGCCGCGCGCGCCGCGGCACGTGACCTCCAGGCGACCCAACTCCTTCGCGTTGAGCCGCGACACGATGTCCAAAGCCACCTCGGCCGGCAGGCCCTCGAGGTCGCCGAAAGGCCCGAGCTGCGGCAGCGGGCCGATGGCCGGCTTGGGCGCCGGCACCGCCGCGGCGGCCTCCGCGGCGGCGGCAGCGGCGGCGGCAGCGGCCGCCGCGTCGGCCTTTTCCGGCGCGTCCGCCGAGGGCGGCGTCGTCGCGCCCTCGCGGTCGGAGCTCGGGCTGCACAGCCGCTCGCGCCGCCGCTTGACGCGCGCGGAGTCCTCCGCGTCGACGTCGGCGTCGCTCTCGCTCTCGACCGCCGGCTCGCGCTCCGGGTTCCGCTTCGCGCCGCGGCTCGTCCAGGCCGCGTCCATCGGCTTGCTCTCGAGGCGCAGCGCGCCCAGCGCAAGCGCCGCCTCGCCGCCGTCGCCGAGTTTCCGGCGCGGCCGCGGCGCGGGCATAGCGAACCGGATGGGCGTGACGGTGCCGTCCGAGGGTTTCGCGGGGTCCTCGGCCTCCTCGGCTTCGCCGTCGTCCACGGTGGCATCGACGCGCGGCACGCTATGGGTGCGCGCCAGGCCCTCGCAGAGGCCCGCGAGGCTCCCCAGCGCGGCGGGGTCGAGCGCGCCGTTCTGGATGAGCTCGAGGACGTCCTTCAGGCTCCGCTCGGCCTGGCGCAGGACGAGGGCCTCGGCGCCGGTCGCGGGGAGCCCAGGCATGGTTTTTGCTCTGGGGTCTTATTACTGCTATGGGCGGACGCGGCGCGAGCTGCAGGCGATCTCGTCGAATATATATGCTGAGACTTGAGATGTCTTTGCCCTTAGACGGCCCTGGCGGTCTACAGCGGGCATGCACGGGCCGCTGGATGAGATAAAACCCGAATTATGATTTCAAAGAGAGACTCATTGATACGTCGCCAGGGACGATACAGGCGATACGTGTCGGCGAAACAGTAAGGCTCGACCGGTCGGGTATCGTGCGGGGTCCCGTGTCTCGAGACTCGAGCCTCTCGAGCTTAAAATCGTGAACTCATTGCTTGCTCTATGATTTTTGCGCCTCTTGGACCACGTGCGCAATAGGGCAGCCACTGCTGGCATCGGTGCGGGCAACGTGAGAACAGGGCAGCATGGCTGCACTCTGGGACGGCGACCTGTCGGACGACGCTGCGCGGACTCCACGCCGCCGTCGCCGCGCAACAGTAGGCGACTGGCCGAGGCGCGGAGTCGTGAACGCCGGCGCGCTGTGCGGCACACGGGGTGCACTCGCCGAGGGACATTACGACGCGCTGATCACCGTCGGCGTGCGGCGCGACGCGCCGGTCGATGCATGCACGGTAGCCCTGCGGCGGGCGGCGTCTCACGCTGGACTCACGACCGTCGAGGCCGAACGGGCGGGCTACGTGCGCGTGAGTGGCGTTGTGTTGCGCGCGGGCGACGCGCGCTGCGAGCTGCAGCTCTGCTGCGTCCAGTCGCGCCGGGTGGCTGCGATCGCGGTCAGAGTTGCCCACCGCGGCGCGCGCAACGCCGACGCGTGTGCGCGGCGTTTGGCCACGGCCGTTCGCGCGGTCTTCGCCGACGAGGGCCTTCGAGACACGGACGATGCGACGCCGAGGCGGCGGTACCGCGGGCCGAGCGCCGCCGTGTCAGATAGTGAGGACTGCGGACCGGGCCGCGGCGGCCTCGACGCGCACTTTCTGGGGCAGATTGAGGCCGCGGCGCGCGACGCCGCCTTCGCCGACCACGAACGCCGGGCAGCGTGGCTCGGGGCGGCGGCACGGCGCGCGGAACGCATATCTAAACTTGCATGCAGAGCGCTGGGCTTCGCGGCGGCGGCCGCGGCGTCCCCTCTGCCACCGCCGCCGCCCAAGGCCTTGCCGTCGCCACCGCCAACTAGGAATAGTTGCCTGCAGGGAGCCCACGCGGGCGTCGCCGCGCGGGAGCGCCAATTCGCTGCGAAACGAGCGACCGCTGCGGTGAAAATCGCGGACGAAGCGGCTTGGCGCGCGTGTGCGCAGCGCATCACGGATGCCAAAGAAGCCGTCCATGATTGCGTGACGCGGCTCAAGCGGAATAAACGGCCGGTGCTGCGGCTGTCCCGGGCGCTCGTCGATCAGCAACCGGCAGCCGTCGTCTTCCTTGGCGACGGCGTGGAGGTGGGTCGTCGGAGGTATGGAGCAGTTTTGGGCGTGGCGACGAAGTCCTCGTCGATTGCGCCGATGAGTCGTTCGTCTTGCGGCCGGCGTCGTGTTCGGCGGATGTTTCACTGGCCGTCCTCCGGGCGCTCGTACTTGTTAAGTGAAATTACCTATACCTAGTTTCCTGAGTCCCGCGCCGGTGAAAATCGCTTTGGCTCTCCTGAGGCGCCGCTGGGCGCTTTCGAGAGCTGGGCACGGGTAGAACAGGACTAGGATAGTTCGGATGCACCCGGCGAGGCGCTCGGGTTTGGCGAATTCGGGTTTCAAGCTTTTACGTTTTGGCGGTCCAAAATTACGTAGCGCAGCTAAAAGTGTTGCATCGACCTGCAGCCATTACGCGCTTATATCAGGCTGTTTTTTGGGCCAGCGCAGCACACGCGTTAGTACCGAAACGCCCGCGCCGCACCAGAATGGCCGCCCTGATCAAAGGCCATGCTGGTTTGAAGCCCCTGGAGGAGGTGGACACGGAGATGGCGGACCTCATCGCCCAGGAGCAGCGGCGCCAGGTCCGACTCGGCGTCCGTAACGAAACCACCGCCGCGGCGGCAGAGAGAGGGCGCGCGCGCGGTATCGAGACGTTTTCTGTCCTCCTGTCCATACACATTCCCTACGCCATCGACGCTTGACTCATACCAACGCGTTTCTGTCCTTCTGTCCACACACACCTTTGACTTATACCGACGCAGTTCACGTCCATCGAGCTCATCGCGTCGGAGAACTTCGCCTCCAGGGCCATCATGGACTGCCTCGGCTCCTGCCTCACGAACAAGTACGCCGAGGGCCTACCGGGCAAGCGCTACTACGGCGGCAACGAGGTCATCGACCAGATCGAGAACTTGTGCAAATCGAGGGCTCTGGAGGCCTATCGGCTGAAGGACGACGCGTGGGGCGTGAACGTCCAGCCCTACTCCGGATCCCCGGCGAACTTCGCGGTCTACACCGGGTTGTTGAAGCCCCACGCGCGCATCATGGGCCTGGACCTGCCGTCCGGCGGCCACCTGACCCACGGCTTCTACACGCTGGACAAGAAGACGATGTCCAGAAAACCCGTCTCTGCGACCTCGGTCTACTTCGAGTCCCTGCCGTACAAGGTCAAGCCGGACACGGGTTTGATCGACTTCGAGGACCTCGCCAAAATGGCCGGGGTCTTCAAGCCGGCGCTCATCGTGTGCGGCGGCTCGGCTTATCCTAGAGACTGGGACTACGCCAAGTTCCGGGAGATCGCCGACGCCAACGGTTCGCTCCTGATGATGGACATGGCCCACATCAGCGGCCTGGTGGCCGCGGAGGAGGCCGCGGACCCCTTCAAGTACTGCGACGTCGTCACGACCACCACTCATAAATCTTTGAGAGGTCCCCGGTCGGGCATCATCTTCTTCCGCAAGGACGCGCGCGGGTTTGAAGACAAGATCAACAACGCCGTCTTTCCCGCCTTACAGGGCGGGCCGCACGAGCACCAGATCGCGGGCGTCGCGGTCCAGTTACGCGAGACGACCAAGCCTGAATTTAGACAGTACATCAAGCAGGTCAAGGCGAACATCAAGGCCATGGGCTCGAAATTGACGTCCTACGGCTACAAGCTGGCCACCGGCGGCACCGACAACCACCTCATCCTCTGGGACCTGAAGCCCGAGGGCGTCACCGGGAGCAAGATCGAGAAGATCTGCGACATCTGCCAGATCACGCTGAACAAGAACGCCGTGCCCGGCGACGTTTCGGCCTTGTCCCCGGGCGGCGTGCGCATCGGCGCGCCGGCCATGACCACGCGCGGCCTGGTGGAGAAGGACTTCGAGGCCGTCGCGGACATGCTCCACGAGGCCGTGCAGCTGGCCAAGGCCATCCAGGCCGGCGCGCCGGACAAGAAGCTCGTGACCTTTGCGAAGTTGTTGGAGGGCGACGCCAAGGTGGCCGCTTTGCGCGAAAAGGTCAAGGCCTACGCCTCGACCTTCGGCATGCCGGGCAAGCCCTTCGGCAAGTACAACCCCGAGCCCTGAACATACTGTCCAGACTGGCCCCCGCCCCCTCATAGGACCGGGCGCCGCCCACATAGCGCCTCCCTCTGGATATAGTAGTCGGAACGTGGTTTTTATGTGTCCGGGGCGCGTCGGTGGATTGGGGCCTGTCCCGTTGCAGTGATCTTTGCGTAGTTTTTGCGTACGCGTAGTTTTTGTTTTTGTTACGGGTTTTTCGGCTGAGCGTGAAGCGCAGCCCATATCGCTGCATCGGAGCAGCATCAGTGGAGTTGACAGCTGTAAAACACTGAAACGACACGCTACGTTCACAGCCATAAAAATTATAACGTCTGCCGCATTTGTGCAACGCGAGAGGTGCACTGCATAATGAGAGCTGTTGTCATCTTGCACGCCATCGCCGCGGCGGTGCACGGCCTGCAGCCGTCCGAGACGTGGCAGCAGATCAAGGCCCAAGCAGCAACAGCGGCGAATTCGAAGACGGGGTCCGTGATGCTTCCTTTTTTGGGGGACGCCGTCGGTAGGCACGCCTCGCTGGCGCCCGCGACGGCGGCGCTCCTCACCGAGCGGCTCGCGACCGGCGCGCTGCCGCGGAACAAGCTCACGCTGGTGCTCGATTCGAGCCTGGGGGAGGCCGAGGCGTTGCTGGCGCGCGACCTGAACGCCGTCGTCGAGGGCGACCCGGCGGCGCCGGAGCTGTTGACGGTCTTTCTACACTTCAAGGGTTTCCTGGCGTTGGCGGCGCACCGCGCCGCGAGTCATCTCTGGTCCACGAGGAGCGAGGACCCGGGCGCGGGGCAGCTGGCGCTGCTACTGCAGGGGGCCGCGTCGGAACGGACGGGCGTCGATATTCATCCCGGCGCCCAAATGGGTGCAGGCGTCTTCATCGATCATGCCACCGGCATTGTCATCGGAGAGCAGGCCGCGGTCGGCGACGACTGCTATATACTGCACGGCGTAACGCTTGGCGCGACAGGCAAAGAAAAACATGGACGACGACACCCGCACGTCGGCAGCGGCTGCACCCTCGGCAACGGCGCCAATGTATTGGGACCCATAACGGTCGGCGACGGCGCGACGATCGGCACCGGCGCCATGGTGACGAAGGACGTCGAGGCCGGCGCGACCGTGATAGACACAGGCTTCATGAGCAACAAGGTGCTGGCGCCGCGGAAGTCAAAGTCCTAAGTTTGGTTATTAGTCTAGGCGCCACGGGGGGAGGACGGTGCCGAAGAGATCGAAGCCGCGGAGGTGCATGCACCGCTGCACCGGGAGTTCGGTATTTTCTTGCATGCCTATGCGGAAGCGAAAGGAGGGAATTGATGCGTAAACTTCGAATATTTGATGGGGACCAGGTTCACTACGTTGCTGGTCTGCGAGGGCGGGGTCTAGGAGAACCCACGGAGTGACTCCGCCCGAATCGTAGATTACTTTCCATGCGCCATCAAACGCTTCGAACGTCCAATACTTGAATTGATACGCGGAGCAAGACCCAAAACCTATCCTGAAAGTTGCTACAGAAAACTTGAAAGGCAACTGGTATTCCACGAAACAGCCAGGGGCCATGCTGCACTCTTGACCCCATGGTTCCACGCTCATCGACCCCGGATCTCCTGGATAGACAACTGCAGCCGCAAAGAACGCTGCATAATCATCGCTAGAACTTCGACGCGCCGTGACTCGAAGCTGTGGTGGTGGGACCGATAAGATTTCCGGCTCTTCCAGCTCATCATGAAAGGGACCGATACGATTTGATCTCCTCACTTCTCCGGTGGGCCATTCTCGCGTCCCGCAGGCCGTCGCCAACGCGTGCACGACGCCGTGTTTGTTGCCTCGCAACACATAGCGGTCCGTATGACGCGCGCGCTCGAGCGACGTCGACGCAGCCATAGCTCGGAAGTGTTTTGAGGTCGCTCCCAGGGTACTACGGCAATCTGCGATGGACAGAAAACACAAAGCCTTGGTCAGCGCGTCATCATTGATCGAAAACAAGCCCTGGGTTGGTTGGGCTGGTGCTCGCGTGCGCGGCATTTTGTTGACCGCTTATCAACTGGGCTGCAGCAGATCGATGCTTTTGGACTCCTGGAGAACGACTGCAGCCCAGGTCGTGTCTGCACTGCGAGCACGCCGCGCGCAAGGTGGACACGATCATATACGGGTTTTCGTATACGGGTTTTACGCACAAACTCAAACTCTGGCTGCGCACAGACAGCTGGTCGTAGCCATGAGGCTAACATTCCTGCTGCTCTGCACTGCTGCGACGAATGATGCGCTGCTCAACACCTTAATGCGCATGGTGCGCCGCACGCCACCGCCGCAGCCGCATACATCCAGGGCGACCTTCAGCGCCTTCAAGGACTTCCTCGCGGCGCAGCAGAAAGTCATGTGTCAAGAGGTCGAAGCGCTGGACGGCCAAGCGGTCTTCGGCGAGGACGCCTGGACGCGCGGCGACGGCAGCCGCGGTTTAACGCGGGTCATCGCGGACGGCGCCCTGGTGGAGAAGGGCTGCATTTCCACGTCGTTCATTACTGGAACGCTCACGAAGGCGCGGGCGGAGGCCATGTGCGGGCGTGGGAGGGAGAACGTCAAGGCCGGGGATAGGTTTGAGGCCGCCGCTTTATCTTTAGTACTCCACGCGAAGAGCCCCCACGTGCCAACATTACGAGGCGACGCGCGGTGTTTTGTAGTGTTCGACAAAAACGACCGGCCGCGAGAAGCCTGGTACGGCGGCGGCTGCGATCTGACGCCCTGCTACTTGGTCGAGGAGGACGTGCGCGAGTTCCACGCGCACTGGCGCGACGTGTGTAAAGGGAGATACACGGAGATGAAGGCGACGTGCGACGAGTACTTTTATCTGCCGCTGCGGCTGGAGCATCGAGGGGTCGGCGGCGTCTTCTGGGACGACGATTCGTCGGCCGACGCGGACGCTCTAGCGCGGAATGTCCTGGGGACGATGATCGCCTCGTGGGCGCCGATCGTAAAACGGCGGCGCGGCGACGCCGTGGCGGAGGCCCAGCGCCAGTGGCAGTTGCTGCGGCGGGGGCGCTACCTCGAGTTCAACCTCTTGAACGACCGCGGCGTGCGCTTCGGCCTCTCACCCGACGCCATCGAGCGCATTATGGTCTCGGCGCCGCCTCTGATCGCGTGGCAGTACAAGGCCGAGCCCGAGGCGGGGAGTCCCGAGGCGCGGCTCGTGGACGTGCTGCGGGCGCCGCGGAGCTGGGTAAGTGCTTCGTAGATGGATTCACATGTGCGGGGTGGGGCATCTTAGTTGTTACAGTGCTAGGATGGGGGTGGGAGGTGTTGTCTGCATGACGCGGGAGATGGAGGAGGAGTTGGAAACCTGAACAGATAAGCCGGAGGGTTGTGTTCGTCGGCGGCCGCGGAAGCTCCGCCCTACTTCTTCATGAGAGCAGAAACCTTCCCGAGCGCGGCGAGCATGTCGGCGTTCTCGTTGTCCCAGTAGCCCTCCCAGTGCGTCACCTGCTCCTTGTCGTCGACCTTGAGGATGAAGGTGATGGGGTTCTTGACCAAATTCGTCTCGCCCACGACGCCGCCGGTGATGTTGATGATGAGAGTGCCAGCGATGATGACCTTGGAATTGGTCGTATCGACAACGACTGTCGGGTCGATAAGCACGAAGTTGTCGACCATCATCCCCCAGCTCTTAGAGAAGATGCCCATGATGTCGGCGGGAGCACCCTCGCCGACGGTGGCGTCAGACCAGTCCCACGAGAGCTTCGGCGCGAACAAGCCCTCCATCGTCACGGCGTGGTTGTTCCCCGCGAAGCCCGCGGCGAACTGCTTCGCGAACTTGTGGGCGAAGGCATCGCCGGCGGCGGCGGTGATAGGCATATTGGTCTGCGGCCGGGGACCGAGGCTGAGGGGGGGTGCCGTCGGGCGGTGTTAGCTGTGCTGCGGGTTGTCCAGGAGCTGAACTGGCTGGATACGCGGTCCTACCGGCCCGGCCCGGGCGGGAGCTGCCGGAGAACCAGGATATTGAAGTGTGCAATCATACGCGGGGCGGCGCCAGTTATGCGTTGGTGGCGATGGTGCTGCTTAGTCAGAGAGCGAGGCGCAGACGGAACGAGTTCGCGGGAGAGCTGCCATTTTGTGCGGGTTGCACGTGCCGCCCGCGCATCTCTGTTGGGGCGGGTGGGTACGTTCCCAGCACTTGAAGCACACCGAAGCACTCTTATGACTACCCCACCTCCATGGCCTCCCCGCCCGCGGCGCGCTTGAACCCGACGAGACGCTCGACGAGCGCGGCCTTGAGCCCCGTCGTGTCCGCGCCGGCGGCCTCGAGGGCGGCCCGGAGCTCGGTCACCTTCATCTTCTTGCACTCCTTCGTCGCGGCAGCCTCGTCGAAGCCCCCGGCCGGCGCGGCGGCCACCGGCTCGGTCGCGGCCGCCGGCTCGGCGGCCGCCGGCGGGGCCGTCGCCGCGGCCTCCGTCGACACGCCCGGCGCGGGCCGGGACGCGCCGCACAGCTCGCGCAGCATGAAGTAGGTCTGCTGGGACTTGACCTCCATCTCCCGCAGGACCTCCACGTCCCCCGCGATCTTCTCGAGGCGCTGCTTCCGGGCCACGTCCTCGACCTCCGTTCCCCTAGAAACGTCCCCGAAGACCACGTCCCGTAATTCCGGCGGTAACGCACAATCCGACGCGGCCATGGTGGGCACCTTGGCCCCTAATTTCTCTTCAACACCTTTGAGCAAAGCCGGCTCGTCGTACCACACGGTGTTGCCCCCCTGCGCGAACGCCCGCGTGTCTTTTTGGGGCGGCTTCTTGCCCCGATGGCAGAACCAGACTTGTTCTTGCACCGTACTCACAAGGGAAATGGCCAAGCCGATCTTATCCGCCCGGCCCACGCGCCCAATCCTATGGACGTAGTTCTCGGCCACGTCCGGCAAAGTGACGTTGACCATGCACGGCAGGCCTTGCACGTCGATGCCCCGAGCGGCGACGTCCGTGGCGATCATGATCTTCACGTCGCCGGCCTTGAAGGCCTCCAGGTTCTGGCGCCGCTCGTGCATGGAGCGCATACCTGCTAGGACACAACAAGAATAGGGCGACTCCTTGCCCGACTCCTTCCGTCCCCGGAATTCTCGGCCCCCGCCAATTCTATTCAGGTACTTCTCGAAGAGATCACAATCTAAGTTCGTCCGGCAGAACACGAGGCACTGCTCCATTTTTAGAGCGTCGAAAAGTTTCACGAAAAGCGCCGGCTTCGCGAGCTTCACCACTTCCGACGCGTCCTCCTTCGACGGGGTTAGCACGGCCTGGACGTCGCCTTTGAGGAGAGCCGGGGCTTCGAAGCCTTCTAAATCACCTTTGCGGTGGACGGCGTCACTACAGACTCTTTTTGACTCATCTAAAGATTGCTTGGCCAGCTCCCTTATATCTAGAGAAGACGGGTCCACCGGAACTACTAAATGTTTCACGGTGTCCGGCAGGTGCTTTTCTCCTTTCAAATCGACCCAGGTCGGGTTATCGCAGACCTTCCGCGAGAGCTCCTTGATGGCGTCGCTATGTAGCGTGGCGGAGAAGAATGCGACCTGGAGCCGCTTGTCGCGCGCCGTCGCGGACACGCCCTTGGGTAATTTTTCAAAAATCTTCAAACACGTATCAATGGCCTCCGTTTCAATAAATCTATCGGCCTCGTCCAAACAAAAGAACCGGCACGTGTCCACGTCAATGACACCCCGCTTCACCAGATCCCAAATCTTCAGCGGCGTGCCCGTCACGATGTCTACGTCGCCCGCCTTCAACGCTTGCTCGGCTTCACGCGTGTTGATACCACCGATGAGCAAAGCGCACTTGATCTGCGGTTCTGAGACATAACGCGAGTAATTCACGACGCAGTCGTGGGTCTGTTCCGCTAAGTCCCTCGCGGGCTCCAGTATAATAGCAGAAACACCTCTAGAGCCTTTTTGGCGCTTTCGCTTTGACTCGTAGTTGGCGCCTTGTGTCACCGTGCCACTCGCCAGCTCCGGGCACTCTGATAAAGGTACGAAGCCTGGTTTGGGAAACCGTAGAGCCGAAAAGGCCATCCGCAATTGCGCATTCCGCATCGCAACCGTGGGGTATAAAGGTGTTCCAGGTGCGAAAGGCAAAGGTGCAAAGGCATTTCCAAAACTCGCCCCGTTGATATCAAAACCACAGGCGCCACCTTCGACATCGAGGTCCAGCCAGCACGTCACGACGTCGCCCTTCCCGTATTTGGCGCCGTAGTCGTCGAACTGCCTCGCATGACTCTTCTTGGCCGTGGCGCCGAAGCCCAGGCCTAATGCATCTGTCCCTAGATCCAAGGACGCGGCCTGCGTCGACCAGCCCGTCCGACAGAGCCCCTCGTCTTCCACTGTAATCTCAAAGGCGTACTTACCGGACGTGGATGCGATGCCGCGCGTGCACCGCCCGCCGGACCACCGTTCTGAACGCGACTGGCACACGTCGCCGTCCACGGCTAGAGTGCTGTCTCTATCTTGTTTTGACAAAGCGGGCGGGCCCGTGGCCACTTCTTCCACGACTTCCGTTTGCGGCGCGACGTCCTTCTCCCGCAGCTTCTCGTGCACCAGCTCCAGAATGGGTAAGGCGAAGGCCGCCGTCTTCCCAGAACCAGTGGGCGCCGCGACCATGACGTCGCCGCCGCCCAGCAAGAGCGGGATGGCCTCGTCCTGGACTTCGGTGGGGAGCGTGTAGCCCACGTCGTAAATACCTCTTTGCAGTTCGGGCGAGAGGCCCATGGCCTCGAAGCCGCCCGACATCTTTCGTGCTTAAGCGGCTTGTGAAGCGCTCTCTGTCGCTCACGAGAGCACTGTGCAATCGCTGGGCCGTCTCTGCTCGCGGCGCTGCAGGCTACGGGTCTTAGGGTCACCACTGCGAGGGTGTCTGTAACAACAGCACTGTAAGACTGGTGTTGACGCGTCAATGCCGCTTTCGCTCGATTGAGAGCTGCGCGAAACCCGCGCACAAAACCCGTATGCAAACCCGCACGTTCGCAGCCAACTGCTGGCGTTGGCACGAGGCACTGCGGACCAGCATAGGCTGCGACGCACACGGCCGGCCTCCACGGGGAACCACTGCTTGACTAGCTGCCCTGCTCAACTAAGAGGCAGGAGTTCGGGCTGCCTCTCGACGCCAGACGGCGCGCTCAAGAGGCATGCCCCTCTTCTCCCCAAGAGTCGTCGGCACGACGGCCGACCCCGACGACCGCGTCCCGGCGCCGCCCGGTCTGCTCCACGAGCAGCTCACGACGGACGCGCACACCTACCGCGTCACCAAGAGTGTCACCGAGCCATCGGAGGCGGACGTCATCGCGGACGAGCCGCACACCGCCGTACCCGCCGCCGACAAGGCGTTCTTCCGGCGGGGAATCTTCGCGCGGCGGGCCATCGTCGAGGAGCCGGCACCAGACCCAAAGCTCGTCGAGGGCGCCGCGGCCATCCAGGCGCGGTGGCGCGGCATATGCAGGCGGCGCCGGGCCATCCAGGTCGCCGACGACGCCAGCGTCGACGCGGCCGTCGAGGCGCGCGTGGTCCGGCTGATGCAAGGGTCCCGCATGGCGGACGACGAGAGCAACAATACCACCCAGACGACGGAGGCGTACCTCCGCACTAATCTCTCCACCTGGGTCGACGACACGTCGACGGAAGCCTCCACCTGGGTCGAGCACACGTCGATGGAAGTCCTGGACGACAGCGACGCGGCCACGGTCGAGATGCCGCCGGAAAAACTAGAAGTTGTGCCGGAGGCGCCTCCAAATGGAGAGTACGAGGAGATTCTGCAACGGGCGCTGGTCACGGGCGAGCGCTTAACCTGCGAAGGAACCATCCACCTCTCGCTCACGATCGCCTCGGGCAAGCGCCACGGCCTCGTATTGGACGCGCGCGGGGGAGACGCCGTGACGAGAGAGTGCTGCTGCTTCATGCCTTGGTGCCCATGGAAGCCTACGTTGTTTTGCATGTGTTCCGACGTGATTCGCATCGGCGGCACGCAAACGTGGCGCCCCTACCCCTGCTCGTGCCTGAGCTATTCGGACGTCGTGAGCATGCGCTACTTCCCCCAGGAGCGTTCGCTGAAGGTCGACGGGTGCCTGAGCTGCTGCATCCCCCACCCGTTCGGCCAGCACCTGCACGTGCCCAAGGGCAAGTATTTCGTCGACGCGCCGGTCGCCTCATTTGGATGCCTATGCCCCGTATTCAGAGCGAGGGAGCGGTTCGATTTATATGACGACGGCACCATAAGACCGGCGCCGCGGCCCGACCTCGTTGTTGGCCGCAAGCATGTTGTCCACGACAACCGACTGTGTCTCGTGCGCCAGTCGGATATCCACCGGCGCCTGGTCTTCAATGACGTCGTGCGCCAAGCGAAGGCCGGCGGGGGAAAATGCGTGTGCCCGCGGTGTCGCCGGAAATGGTGCAGCTGCTGCCGGCGGCGCGCGCGGCCCGTCGAGCCCGTGGTCCTCAGACTACCTGCATTACATGGCACCTGCCGCTGCCGCAAATCCGCGAGAAAAAGAAACGGCACGTGCTCCATCTGCGGCAAAAAGTGCGGCGCGACGAGGGCGCCCCGGAGCGTTGTGGCAACGACACCAAAGGTCGTAAGGCCCCCGCCGCCGCGGGAGATGCCGCGGGAGGACGAGGACCGAATCGACGCGTTCGTCAAGGGCGTTCTGGGGGAGAAGCGCGGCGCGTCGGCGCTCCGGCGCGAGCGGCTCAAGCCGAAGACTGACGGGTTCATGGGGAAGCGGCCTGAGGAGGGGTGTGTTGTAATGTGAGTTTTGTTTAATATTTCGTTTACTATACCTACATGGTGGGGCCACACGTCACCACTCGTCGCACTCGCTTCCGCCGCCCGACTCGACGGCCGCGATCTCCGCCTCGGTGATGGGCGTGAGCCCAAAGCGCGGCCCGAGGTCCTGGAGCTCAACCGCGAGGCCCGACGGGACGGCCTCCGTTTTGGGTGGCGCCGCCGCGGGGTTCGCCGCGGGCGCGGCGGGCGCGGCCTCCTTGGCGAGGAGCGAGCGCTTGCCGAGGAATTTGATCGACGGGACGCGGGCGCCTTTATGCGCCGGCGCCGCAGCGGGGGCGGCGGCGGGTGCTGGTGCGGGCGCGGCCGGCTCTGGTGCAGCGGGCGCCGGCGCGGCCGCCGCCGGCGCGGCGGCGCCGTCCGTGTCCAGCGTCATGAGCTCGGCGCCGACCTCGACGTCCTGATCCACCGCGACGACCAGGCTCGTGACGACGCCGGCCGTGTCGGAGCGCACGTCCACGCTCACCTTGTCCGTGTCGATGACCGCGATGATCTCGTCGACGGCCACGGCGTCGCCCACCGCCTTCTCCACTGAGGCGATCGTGCCCTCGGTGATGGAGTCGCCCATCGAGGGCACGCTGAGGATGTGGGTCGCCAGCGCGCGCGCGACCCGCGCGCGGCCGCCGCCAGCGCTCAGCGGAACCGCGGCGCGCCGTGCGACGCGTCCCAGGGAGCGCAGCATGTCTCCTGCTTTGGGGGTTTTGGTCGCTAGCTTGCACGGATGCGCGGGGAGCTAGGCTGGCCGACAGCGTGGAGTTAGCACTGCGAACACGAGCAATCTGCGCGCGCGGCGGACCCAGCGAGGCAAGAAATGCCAGTGCAAGGCCCAGCAAAAACCCGTGCGCTCCATAACGCCATAACCCGAACCCGAACTCATTCGTCGGGCAAGCCCGGGCCCGCCTACTAGTTCTAGGACCGTAAAAAAAATCTTCGGGGGGAGCCGGTTGAGCCGGTGCCAAGACACGGGGGAGTAAACTTAGCCCCCCTAATATTTCATCCGCGACGTGAGCCCGCCGACGCGAGGTGCCTGTGTGATACAAATGTCAGCTCGCACCACCCGCGCGCGCGGAGTAACCGTCGGGGGTCGGTGGCGAGCTGCTGCTGCATTGCTGCCGCGACTCTCTGCGCCAGATGAACTGGAGCAGCGCCCACTGGTAGGATGCAACTCCGAAAGTCCGGCGGAATAATAAACGGCGCGGTGGTGCGCCTACGACGGCGGGGCGAAGCGCTCCGCCCGCGCCTTCATCTTCTCCTCCTGGGCCTTCACCGCGGGGTCCTTGAAGCGCTCCGCGCGCGCCGCCGCCTTCTCGGCCATCTCCTTGGCCTTGGGGTCGGCGAAGCGGTCCGCGCGGGCCTTCTTCTTCGCGGCGTCCGCTTCATTGTTCCCGCCGCGCTTCCCCTTCTTCCGCTTGCCGCCCTTCTCGGGCTGCGCCGGCGCCGTGTACACGGGGATGCCGAAGCGCGCGGCGCGCGCGGCCTTCTTTTTCGCGAGCTCGGACAGGTCCTCGGCCGGCGCCGCCTCGGTGGCGGGCTCGGCGGCGGGCTCGGGCGCGGCCGCGGCGGCGGGCGCGGCCTTGGGCGACGGCGCGGCTGCCTTGGGCGACGGCGCGGCCTTCTCGGGCGACGGCGCGCCCGGCGCCGCGGGCTCGTCGAGGCCGAACTCGGCCTCGTCCAGCGCGAGCTGGAGCCGGTCCGCGAGCACGGCTTTGAGCCCGTCCGTGCTGAGCCCGCGCTCCTGGAGCGCGGCCCGCAGGTCGGCGACCTTCATCTTCTTGGGCTCCATTATATGCTGCTAGTGCTGTGGGCGGCGCGGGCCCCTGGGCACGAAACAGCTTGGCGCGAACTTTTTGCTCTCAAAACCCGCGCGAAAAACCCGCAGGACATTTCAAGGGTCATGCGCGTCCGCAGATTGTCCGCAGCACTCTCACACAACGATGAGGACAGCACTGCTGGCGCTGGCGACGCTGTCGACGCGCGCAGCAGCACATCGCATCAAGCACGTTGTGGTTTTATACGAGGAGAACCGCGCCTTCGACCACCTCCTCGGTTACCAGAAAGCGCTGAAAGTGAACGGTTTGAACGGCGACGAGTCTAATCCGATCGACCCGCGAGACCCGAGCAAGGGCTCCGTCAAGGTCTTCGACGGGGCACCCTACGTCGCCGTCGAGCAGCCGCGCCACGGCTACGCGCCGTACCAGACTAAGCTCGACGTACAAGATGGGGTCCCGCGGATGGACGGCTTCGTCGCCTTCGAGCGGAGCGTCCACCGGAACAAGAGCATTGCCGACGCGGTGATGCAAGGGTTTTCGGATGGCGCGCTTCCGGTCTCCACAGCCCTCGCGGCCGAGTTCGCCGTCTTCGACAACTGGTTCACCGCGTTCCCCGGGGCTTCGTGGCCTAACCACATGTTCTCGTATAGCGCCACGGCAAATGGAATTACGAACACGGGCGACGGCTACCTCTGCCAGAAGGACCGGCCGTTCCCCCAGCGGACCATCTTCGACGCGCTGCTGGAATCGGGCCACGAGTACGTGCGCATCTACAACGACAGCATCACAGACGTATTTATGGAGTCGTTTTCATCGAACGCGACGCGCAGCCGCACGCACACCATGGACCGCTTCTTCTCGGACGCGGCAAAAGGTACTTTACCGGCCTTAACCTGGATCGACCCGCGCCAGGGCGTCAACCAGTCGCTAGGATCCCTCGGTGGGCCGAACTCGGACCACCCGTCGTGCTGCGACGTCGCGCTCGGGGAGAGATTACGGAAGGACATCTACGAAGCTTTACGGGCGGATCCAGGTTGGAACGATACGGCGCTCGTGATGACGTGGGATGACCCCGGCGGATTCTTCGACCACGTGCCACCACCCATGTCAGCGCCGCCGCCCGACCACCAGCCGGCATGCTGGTGCGACGAGGGAACGGCACGCTGCGAGGGCTTCGAGCCCTACTCGAGGCTGGGGAGCCGCGTGCCCGTGATCGTCGTCAGTCCGTGGGTTCCGAAAGGTTCTGTTGTGTCCGCGCCGCGGACGAAGCCGTCACCAACTTCTCAATTCGACGGGACCTCGATCGTGGCCACGATCAAGCGCTGTTTGACCTACCGACCTTCCTGACGCGACGGGACGCCTGGGCGGCGCCGTTCAACTGGCTGTTTGAGGACCTGGCGGAGCCGCGAGTGGATGCGCCGATGCATCTGCCGGAGGCGCCTTTACCGACGCCGCGACCCGGCGACCGCCCGTGGGGCACGGACTGCGATGACACGACGCGGCGCATGCGCCGGTCGATTCTAGCGTTCGAGAAGTTGCTGGGCGTGGACGCGCCGCCTCGCTTGCACGCGTGCGCCCACACCAAGCCGCACTGGGGCCACACGTGCGCGCCGGGAACGATGGTCGAGGCGACGGCGTGGCTGGGCGCGGCGACGAGGCGGTGGCTGGCGCCTCGTTGATTCTCCTCTGTTTGTTTTTGTGATTATTATAAATACTGTTCCTCTGGTCGTCGGAGTATCTTCTTCTGGCGTTCTTATTTTGTTACGGTGCTAGGACTAGTGGGCGGAGCCCGGGGGGGGAGACACCGCTTCTGGGGTGATCAAAAACCCGTCTTTAAAAACCCGTGGGGTGGCTGGCGTTGTCACTTTGAAGTGCTCGTCTCTAGCTGACGTTGTGGGGACCCACGAATTGCTCTCGCAGCCATCGAAGCATAATCGTCAGCCCTCAGCGCGTGGCGTGCCGCGAAACCGTCCGCAGTGTTTAAATGGCATCTCTGGCAGAGGCTGTCGAGATCCCAGATAGTTCGGACGACGAAGCCGTTAAGGCGGTGAAGTGGACCGGGACTGGTAAAGCCGACGCGCCGCTCAAGATTGAGTCGGACTCGGACGACGAGCCCGCCGCAAAGCGCAGCCGGACGGCGCCGGCGGCTCCAGCTCCGGCCCCGGTCAAGGCCGCGCGCTCGGGCTCGTTGGACACGGACGGGGATGCCGACGCGGACGCGTTTGCCACGGACAAGGCGGATGCGTCCGTCGGTGGCATCTGGCACGTCGGCATGCGCCAGGGCCCCGGGGCGGACAAGACGGGCGCGAGGTCCCTGTCCGAGCACGACTACGAGGAGATTTTGCGACGGATTGGATTCGAGGTTGCCTTCGACATGCGACGCGGCACCTTGAGGACCAAGTGTCAAAAGAAGAAAGGGGGACCGTGCGGGGCGACCCCCTCGTGGACCTGCAACTGCCCGAAGGACAGCCGGATCCAGGCAATCCACGAGCGAAACGGCTGTGCATACGAGACGCGGGGCATCCCTCTCAGCAAAAACGGCAGCGGCCACAACCTCGGCGGGAGCGAGGTGACGGCGTACCCTGGCCGCGGTGTCGGTGTCAAAGGGAGCCCGTTCCTCAAAAACTCGGGCGAGATCCGGCGGGCAATGCTCGACCCCCGCAATACCGGCGGCCGCCCGTGCCTAGATGAGGACAAAAAAAGCGTCCCCGGGGGCGTGCGCTTCGACCCCGACGCCTACGCGGCCCTCAAGGCCATCGCCGACCTCTCGAAGACGAAGCGCGTCGTTCTGCTGTTTGTCGAGGACAATATGTCCGACTGCCACGTCAAGGACCTCATCGCCGTCATGCTTGAGCACAAGCTCATCGACTCCGCGACGGCCGTCGAGCCGACCGCTATGCGGCCGGGCGCCGGCTGGACCAATTGCACGTGCGCGCGGCACGTCGACTGGAAAGGAGACCTAAAACGAGTCAAGGCCGCGCGGTACGGCACTAGAAATAAATAATGTGTTGTTAGCAAAAGAACTCCGCTGTTCGATCAACGGTGTCCATCGATAATTGCGTCTTGCCGCCGACGCGCGTCCGGTCTCGCGCGTGGGCCGGCACGGCGAGGCTCCGCCCGACCAGCAGTTCCGCCGCCCCCCGTCGCCCGGGCGACGCCGCCAACGACTGGTACGCGCTCCGCGGGTCGGCGGCGACGCGCGCCCACAGCCAGGGCAAGAACTCGGACGCGACCACGTTGCGCGCGCGCAGCCGGTCCGTCGCGCGCGGCCCGAGGCCCGCGCGGACGAGGCCGTCGCGCACGGCGCGTTGCGCCTCCGGCGGCACGGCGTCGACGGCGTCGAGCCGGCCCTGGACGTCGTGCTCGCCGAGCGCCATGCGCGCGTCGACCCATTTCACCGCCCAGCCCACGGCCGCGCCGCCCGTTTTGGGGGCGCCCTTGGGCTTCAGCCAGCGGGGGCCGTCGAGCACCGCGCAGGCGCACCGGAACACCAATTCGACGTCGGCGTGCGGCTCGCGCAGCGCGCGGATCTCGCTCCGCCGCGTCATGTCCAGCACGGGCGGCGGCGCGAGCGGAACTGCGCGCGTAGGAGTGATTGATGGCTTCGGCGGCGACGAGGAACCGGTCGCATAGAACGTCGACGCCTCGGTCACGAATTGAGCCGCGCGCGGCGACGTGAAGATGCTGGGGGTCTGGCGTCTAGGCTTGGCCCGGGACGGTGGTAGTGCGGACTGGCGGACCACATCGGCGACGCCCGGCGTGCCGGTCTCCTCCCACCGGAACACGGTCGGCGGGCGCGCGTCGTCGTAGCAGGCCTCGAGCACGGTCCTCGCACAATCCAAACATATCTTGAACCGTTTGGGCCCCAACGCGTCGCCACCGATGATAGCCTTTGAATCATCCCGTGTCACAGAAATAGCGACGTTCTCAATATCCCATCTTTTTAGTAAATCCAGCAGCTTCTGGCCCGTGCCGAGGTCGCCGCCATCGTCGCAGCCCTCCCACCCGGCCGCGAGTCGAAACGCGGACGGACTCGCCCCGTGCGGCACGCTCGTATCCGCAACGAAGCGCGCGATGTCCGCCTCGCAGAGGACGGGCACGGCGTGGCCGCGAAACCGTATCCCCCTGTGCACGATCGCCGCCGTCGACGTCACCGGCGGCGGGCCGTCCTCGGGCGGCGGCGTATGCGGTACCGGCTCGGGCTCGGGCGACCAGTGGACCGGCGGCGCGGCGATGGTCGTGGGCGACAGGGGCAGGTAGACGTCGACGGACTGCATCCTTTGCGTGGTGTGGTCGCTGCGTCGTCGTCGGCGCTCTCCTTGGCTTGGGAGGCTGCCCTGTGCGGTTGCCCCTGACACACGCTGCCCGTTCTCCCCGTGCAGCTCTTTGCGCACGATTAAGAGCGGTTCTGTGAGTCAGATAGAAGAGCTTGCGTCGGTGCCACTGCTACGCTGTGGACAGACACAACCTTGGGCGCTGCAAAAAATACCCGCACGAAGCAAACAGGCGCCAGTGCGCGCTCCGAGGCGGCCAAGGCCATTATTTCTGAAAGGCAGAGCGCTTAGACTCGCCCTGTGAGCGGTCCTATAGTTGGAGAATTCGTGCGGCGATCGCAGATTAGGGCTGCCCTAACAGAGAGCCTCCTCCTCTCAACCAGCGCCGGCGCCGAGGACGAGAGGACTGCGCTCGTCACCCTCCACGCCATCGCGCAGACGCCGCGTAGATGGAGGCCAAGGGCGAGGGCAAGGACGAGGACGACGCGAAGGACGGGCGGGGCGACGCCAAGGCCGAGGCCAAAGACAATGAAGAGCCCGACGACGAGGCCCTGCTGCGCCACGTGTTCGACTGGTATTATGAAGACGAGGAGCTGGAGGCAGAGCTGCAGAAGTTCGCCTTCGATAATGCGAAATTATTTGATGACGAGTGTAGGAAGACGGGAGAGTACTCGCTCGAGCACACGGAATTGCACGCAGAGTTTCGGCGCATCTTCGAGCGGCGCCTCGAGCAGTGCGTCGAGCGCCACGGGGCGAGTGTCCAGAAGTTCTACCGGTCGGTGGCCGGCGACCAGGCGCGGTCGACGGAGCTGTACTCGGGCCACACGTTCGCCGCGGTCATCAACTCGACGATGTCCTTCGAGAGCTTCTACGAGATGATGCAGGACGCGAAGCGCGGAGACTTCTACTGGGGCGTGCCGCTCCTGCAGGACATGGACACGCTCGAGTTCCTGTTCTAAGAGGCTGTGTTTGTGTTATAGTATCCAGAATGCTAGTTGGCGGAGCGAGGCGGAGATTTGACCTTGCTTGAACTGCGTGCGGGTCTGTCAGATGTCTGTAAAAAAATCACTCAGAGTATTGATTACATCACGATTACGCTGTTGCTGCAAAACCTGCGGTCGCACCGAGCACACAATCAGCACGACCAGCTACACACTGCTCGGGGCTGCCCGTTCTCGCGACCCCTTTGGCCGCAGCTCAGACTCCTGAGACTTATTCTGCGCTGGCCACACGCCAATCATGACTCAGACGGCCATCCTTACTCTTGGTCTACTCACAAACATAGCGGCGCTGCGCCGCGTGGCCATCGTCACCGGCGGCACACGTGGCATAGGAAAGGGCATTGCTGAAGCTCTCGCGGAGCACGACTTCGACCTGCTCGTATCGTACAACAGCGACGCTGCGGCCGCGGAGCAAGCGGCCGACGAGCTCAAGGCCAAGTATCGCTGCGCCGTGGAATGCGTCGGTGGCGACGTTTCGCTGCCGGAGACGCGCGCCGCCATCTATGCCAAGTTTGACAGCGTGTATGGCGAGACGCACCAACTAGGCGCCGTCGTGCACAACGCTGGCCAGTATGTGGGAGTGACTTCCACAAATGCGGCCGGCATCGTCGCCACGGGACCGCCGCCGGGCTTCGGCGACGGCTCACTGCTGGGCGAGGACGGTGGCGTAGATTTGACACAGATGCACTACTACCAACGCATGTACGGCGACGCATTCGTTGATCTGTGCGAGCGCGGCATGGCGCGCTTCCCGGAGGACGGCGGGTCGTTAGTCGGCATTTCGTCCCCCGGATGCACGCTTCAGTACAAGGCAAACTTGGGCTACGACATGCCAGGCACTGTGTGGAAATCAACCGGTGAGTTAGGTTATCCTGAGTGTTGTTGCGGAGACCTTCGTGAACCTCCACGCCATCGAGCAGACGCAATTACGGGGCCAATATTGCGTCGGATGGCGGGGGGCGCCTGAAATCTGATTTACACACAGGCCTGGTAGCGGAAAGTGCGTCATGGAGTACTCGATGCGGTTGTTCGCGGTGCGCGCCGCCGCGAAGAAGGTCAATTGCAACGTAGTGATCCCGGGCGTCACGGTGACTGACGCCTGGGGCAAGCTCGGCGCGATGCGAGGAAAGTCGAAGGAGGAGATGGCAGAGGACGTGGCGAGCCGCCTCGCACCTTTGGGCGCGATGCAGCCCCGGCAAGTCGGGGATGGCGTGGCCTTCCTCTGCTCGCCGGCGGGCCGGGCCGTGACCGGCGTCTCTTTACCGGTGGACAACGGCGTGCATCTGAAGGCGTGACCCTTGTGAATAATGTGACCTCCCTCGCGACGGGCCGCCGCCGCGAGCATCACAACCCGAGACCCCTTGTGTATGTGCCCACTCACCAGCGAGTAACAATTTCTCGTACTACTACAACCACATTTACTACTACCGTTTGCCCCCGCTCGAACCGGGGCCGGCGCTCTCGTAGAGGTCCGCGAAGGCCTTGTGCGCCGTCGAGTGCTCGGACGCGTGCTGGGCCCCGACCGCCGACTCCGTCGTCCAGCCGTGCGCGCCGTAGCCGCCCTCGAGCGTGTTGGCGCGGCGCGACGCCCAGCCTACTGGGGCGTCGACCGTCGGTGCCACCGCCAGCGGCGCGGGCGGCGGCGGGAGATCTGCGTCCCCCGCATCGTCGTCGCTCCGGAGCCCGGCCAACAGCACCGCCGCGACGCCGACAAGAGGCGCCGCTTCGACCACGCCCTTACCGCGGCGCACGCGCAACACGTCCGTGGCCCACCCATCTAAACCCTGAAAGACGTGCGTCGCGTACAGGCACGTTGGAGAATCGCACTTCAGAAATTCCAGGACCCGGTGCCGCGCCAAGGCATCCAAATCGCGCGTCAATTCGTCTAGGATGCGCACGTCGGCGCGCGGCGCGAGCTGTAGCACTAATTGTAAACGCGTCTTCTGGCCGCTAGAGCACAGGCCCGACCGCCAGCCCTCCTCCACTCCCAACAAAGCCATGAGGCGCTTGGCGCGCGCCAGAAATTCGGGGTCCCCCCGCGCGGCGCCCGCCAGCGTGTCGCCGAAGAGCGTGGCCTTCGAGACGGCCAGGCAGCTCTCGAGGGACGCCTTGAACGCGGGGCCGAGGTAGGCGACGCGCGGCGCTGCGCCCGGCGCCCGCAGGTTTTTGAGGGACGGGTGCGCGCCGTGGATGCTGATGGCGGCGCTCACAGCTAAACGGGCGCCCGCGGCCAGAGCTAACAACGTGGACTTGCCGGCGCCGTTCTCGCCCACGACCACGACGCGCCCCGCCTTTAACCTCAATGAGCAGTCGTCCAGGGCCGGGCGCGCGCGCGGGTCGTAGCGCCACGTGACGGCGTCGAACGCGACAGCGTCGCCGCCCAACGGCTTCAATTGGCCATTACCGGCGAGCGCGCCCTCCGCCGCCGCCTTCAGCTCAGCCGGCTCCGACTCTTCTAGGCGTTGTTTGGCAGACGCAAAGAGCGACCCCGGCTCATGTGAATTCCAGGCCTCGCAGGCGTGGACGCTCCCATTTCGCACGTCGCAAATGTGGGTGGGCCAGTCGTCCAACCCGTCGAAGACGTGCGTCGCGTAGAGGACCGTCACGTTTAACGCGCGGACGTAGGCGAGGACGCGATCTCTTACTAACGCGTCCAGATCGGCGCACGCCTCATCTAATAAAATGACCTCGAGCTTCGGCGGTGCTAACGCCACAAACAACTGCACCGCCCGCCGCTGGCCGTCGGACAATGCCGACGTGTCTCTACTCTTCAGTTTGCCGACGCCCGTCGCCGCCTCCAGCGCGTCTAACGCCGTGTCCGCACCGCCCTCTTTAATGGATCGGCCGCGCGCACCTTCCACGACGCTCTGCACGCTCAGCGACGCCAAGCCGCTGCCCCAGCTCTCGGCCGGGACGTAGGCGACTTTACCATTGAGCCTCGGACTGCGGCACGGTTCTCCCAGCACGGACGCGAGGCCCTTGTCCGGCGTGTGCCGCCCGGCCAGGAGCCGGAGGAGCGTGGACTTGCCGGCGCCGTTGGCCCCGAGCACGGCGCACCGCCCGCCGCGCGGGATATTCAGTGTTATCCCTTTGAGCGCTGGGATCGGTTCCTTTAGCGTCACGCCCCGCGCCACGTCGACGCGGTAGCTAAAATCTAAGTCGCTGGCGACGACGGCCATGGTGCCTGCGGGTTTTGTGTTAGAGCTTGCGCGGCGCTGCGACGGGTGAAGCGTGTGTTTGCGTTTGCGCTCGGAGAGAAGATTAGTATCATGAGAGTTTGTCTCATGAGCAAAGCTCCGCGCATTGCTGCGCGTGCCCGCTTCGGAAACGAGGAATAAGGGGTCGTCACGGCGCTCGGTCGTGGTTGCTTTGAGGCGCTGGGCGATGCTTGTAATTATGCTGTTTTCAAGCCTGTTGCCGCGGTTTTGCGGTGCGCTGCCGCTGTTGTCGTTGCAGTGGGTACTGCGAAGCCCTGAATGACGCGTGCGGGTGCGTACTTGCTCACAGCCCAGTCAACGCTGCCTGTAATTATTGTGGTGCGGGTTTTACAACGCGGGTTTTTGCTCCAGTAATCAAACTTTGGGCATCTCCGAAGGACCTCTATCAGCATGGCTCGCCTGGTCCTCGCACTGGCGGCCACGGCGGCGGCCTGGGCGCCCCTGCGGCGGCCAGCGGGCCTCCGCGCGCTGCCCATGACCAAAGCGACCAACGCGGAGTGGCAGGCGGCCTGCGACAAGGGCGTGGTCTCGTTCTACGACTTCGGCGTCCGCCTCGGAGAGGCCGCTGAGTCGAAAGCGGTCGCGACCACGGGCTCGGCGTCATTTTCGGCGCCGTACGCCGCCAAGGAGACCGCGAAGTACGTCCTATCGACGGCCATCCAGTACAAGCTCATCATGGCCGCGCTCGCGGGCATCGACAAGGTCGCGAAGCTCCCGAAGCCGGCCGTCTGGCTGCTGTTCGCCTTCCTCTCGCTGCGATCGCGGGTGGTCTCGCTCCTGGACAACAGCCGGCCGAACCGCGAGGCGCAAAAGGGCAAGGCGACGCCGAGCGACGTCAAGCGGCCGGCCTGGACGCCGCCCGGGATCGCCTTCCCCTTCATCTGGCTCACGATCACGGGCCTGAGAGCCTACGCCGCGCAGATGGCGTACGCGGGCGCTTTGCGGGCCCCGGCGCTCGACGCCCTGGTGCTCCATTTATGTATTGGCGACACGTGGAACTGTATTACCAACGTCGAGCGGCGCCTTGGCGTTTCAATGGTGGGCTGCCTGGCCGTGTGGGGCTCGGTCTTCCGCGCGGTGCGCGCGTTCGCGGTCAGTCCGGCGCCCAAGGCCGCGTACGTCCTGGCGCCGTCCCTCGCCTGGATCTCGGTCGCGTGCGTGCTCACGGCGTCCATCTGGAACCTCAACGGCCGGCCGCCCGTCTACCCGGCCGCGGGCGACGGCGACAGCGCGGACCTGCGGATCAAGTACCTGCTGCAGATGGAGGCGACGTCTATTCGCGGCGGGAAGTAGATATATTTCCGGCGTAAGAAGCATTCACTAGCCCCGCACGTTTTTTAGCCAACCCGCACGACCGACATTTTCGCCAAGCCAAGCCTCGCATCTTCTGCATAACGACGACATCCACCACAATGGTCCAGCGCAGCGTCTGCAACCCCTTCACGCACCAGTCGCAGCACCGCTGACAACTTCCGCGTTATCATATGCTGCGCATCTCCGAGCGACAGTAGGTCGAATCCCAATGACAGAAAGCATGGTTATCGGACAGCGGCGAGAGCATCAGTCGCGAGAGTACGTCTCGACAATTGCCAGGGTTGAGCTGAGCTCGTCAGACGCAGAAACGCTGCAATTTTACGTATGCGTGTAAAAAACGCGCTGCTGAGCGCGCGGCGACTGCAAAAACGCTGCAGTTCCACACACGCACGCGCTGCCAAGCGCGTACGACGACCGAGAGTAACACCACGAGAGCATGCCCGCGATCGAGAGTAACGTGCGAAAGCACGCCCCACCAACCGTCCCGCCGCAGGCTTCGTTCAACGGCAAGCAGTACCTCGTCGGCGGCAACTGGAAGTGCAATGGCACCAAGGAGAGCACGGCGGCGCTCGTCGCCACCTTGAACGGCGCCGGCGTCATCCCCGCCTGGGTCGAGGTCGCCGTCGGCGTGCCGTCGATCCACATCGCCAGCGTGATCGGCACGCTGCGCAAGGACATTAGCGTCGCGGCCCAGGACTGCTCCGCGACCGGCAACGGCGCGTACACGGGCGAGCTGTCGGCGGCCATGCTCGCGGACTTTGGGGTCAAGTGGGTGATCTTGGGGCACTCGGAGCGCCGCGTGAACCAGGGGGAGACGTCGGCGCTCGTCGCGACGAAGACCAAGCAGGCGCTGGACGCGGGCCTGAGCGTCATGGTCTGCGTCGGCGAGAGCCTCGCGGAGCGCGAGGCGGGCCGCGTCAACGCGGTCGTCTTGGACGACCACATGGCCGCCCTCAAGGGCAAGTTCTCGGACTCGGAGTGGGCGCGCATCGCGATTGCGTACGAGCCCGTGTGGGCGATCGGGACGGGCGTGACGGCCTCGCCGGAGCAGGCGCAGGAGGTCCACGCGTCGATCCGGGGCTGGCTCAGCAAGAACGTGTCGCCCGCCATCGCCAAGGCCACGCGCATCCAGTACGGCGGCTCCATGAAGGGCGCCAACGCGGCGGGCCTCCTCTCCAAGCCGGACATCGACGGCGGCCTCATCGGCGGCGCCTCCCTCAAGGCGGAGTTCATCACAGGCGTCTGCCAGAACGCGCCCGAGCCGAAGTGAAGTACCGGACCCCGTGTAACAGACACCACATTAGTTATTTCCGGAGGAAGGTTCCCCGCACGCCCGGCACGGACCAGGCGTCGGCGCCGAGCAACCGGACGGCCTCGGCTTCGACGTGTTCCTCGTCCTTGACGAAGAGGACTGCGCCTTCGTTCAGCGCCGCCCAGAGCTCCCGCACGAAGGGCGCCCAGCCCGAGGCCGGCACCTCGGAGAGCGTCCGCGACAGCAGCACGACGTCGAGCGTTGGCGCCAGCGCGAGGACCCCGGCGTTCTCCGGCGCATTCAATTCCCGTGACAGGTCGCACGCGCCAAATGGAATAAGTTCTTCGAGCGCGTCGGCGAGCGCCGCCACGGCATCTGCCCACGCGCTCGCGTAATCGTACACCCAAAATCGGGAGGTTGCGGTTCCGAATGTCACGCGTTCGAACACGCGGTAGCCCAGCACACAACAGCCGGGACCGCCGCCGAGGGACGCGACACGGGCGCCCGGTGCCAGGTTGACGACGCCTGCCTGGTGTGCGGCGCCAAACAGCTCGCAGACCTGGAACGCGCGGCCGTCATAGACCATGCGCACGTAGCCCCGGCGCGCGTTGGGCGTCATGTCCGCGGGTGATTGTGACGCGGAGTCCATCTTTTTGAGTAACACGTTGCCGGCCGCCATGTCCTCCGTCTTGTTTGAGTCCTGTAGCAGCGGTGCTTTGATGCGGGGCGCGACGCGCGCAAATTCACGTCCGGCTGCAGCACGATAGGCGCGCGCCGCTTCAGTATTGAGGAGAGGGTTTGGCGTGCGCGGCGCGGCGGCGGCGCGGAGGTCACGCGCATTGCTGAGGAAAGGGTGCGGCGTGCGCAGCGCGTGGGCGGAGCACAGCAGCAATGCCAGCGTGTGTGCAGCGGTGCGCATGAGTCGATTTCTCGGTGCCAAAGGGCGTGCAGCGCTGAGCATAGATCACAAAAGGATCCTGTGCATCACTGCGCCACAGTGATGTTCACTGCAACAGCTAAGCAACCTTGTCGCCTCTCGTGAAAACCCGCACACCAACAAGAAACCCGTGCAATGAAAAGTGCGCACAAACTTTTTGCCACGGCGCCGACTAAAAACGCGCTACCGATTTGCTTGGGGTTTTCGTGCTGTGGGTATACGCCGCTCTGACGCGGCGATAAGTTGACGCGCGTGAACAACGCGCCGAGCGGTTTCACCGACGTCCCTGAATCCCTGGAGGCTGGCTCCAGGCTAGAGCTGGATAGCCTTCGGCGTCTGACTCGAGAACAATTATGAAGACGCTGATCCTCGCGCTTTTCGCGCTCACACCACACGCGCAAATCGCCAATGACGCGGTGACTCGCCGCCGAGTGGCCAATGACGCGGTGACACCGCGCGTGGGCGCGATCGTCGTCGTGAACCACCGCGCCACAAATGATTTGTACCGGGCGATCGTCGACTTCGCGCGCGCGCTCCCCGACGCGACGACGCACTGGAGGCAGGACGGCCGCGCGGCGCCGATGGTCGCGCGGCTGAGGCGCGCGGGCGTACGCATCGTCGCCCGCCAACTCGACGTGCCGGTCCCACAGGAACGCAATAAGGTGTGGCCCTGGTACAACCGGCTCTTCGCGCGCGACGTGCTCTGGCGGGGCCTGCCCGGCACGCATGTGTTAATAGTGCAGGCGGACGCGGGGACCTGCGGCGGCGCGCAAGGTTTCGACCCCGGCTGGCTCCGCTACGACTTCGTCGGCGGCGAGAACCTGCACGGCCGCTACAACGGCGGCGTTTCGTTGCGGAGCCTCCGCGCGCAACGCTCAGCCAACCGGCGCCCCCAGAGGAAGGGCATGAACGAAGACTCGCGGCTCTATACGTTCTGTGCGCGGGCGCCCGGGTGTCACCTCGCGCCGCGCGAGGCAGCCGGCGCGTTCGCCCTCACCCAACCCGGAATATGTCATTTTGGCGGCGCTATTCCCTGGGCCTACCACCAGGCCACCCGCGACCGCCGCGGCGGGGAGTGGCTTCGAGCCGCGTGCCCGAACGCGGCCTGGCGGTTCAACGCGTCGAGCGCCTGGCCGGCCGCCGCCTCGGTCACATATCCCGCCGGTGGCGTAAAACATATCCCGTCGACCGGGCCCCTACGAATGACTCCCGTGGTTCAGAGTAACAGACGTAAAACTATACTCTGCGTGAATTCTTACCCGCCTTATCTAGAGGTCCTCGTCCTCGCCCATGATGTCGTTGGGGTTCAGCAGGCCGGGCACGGCCATCTTCTGCGACGCGAGCGCCTGGGCCTGCTGCGCCGCCTGGGCCTGCTGCTCCTCACTATAAAGCTCCTTGTTCGTGCCGTCGTCGGCGAACTCCTTCAGGGACACGAGGAAGTCCCGCAGGTGCGTCTTGAAGGACGGGAGGTCCATCCTTAGATCAAAACACCCCATGACGAAGTCCGTGGCCTGCTGGTGCGATAAATTGGGGAAGCTCGTCTTCAGCAGGTTGTACACGTGTTCTCTGATGAAGGCTTGATTGGTGGGGAACTGCCCTCCGTCAAACAATGGTACGGTGACGTGGCCCGCTTCTACTAAGTGGAACAAATGCCGTAACAACGTCGCGTGCATCTTGAAGCCGCTCTTGTGTAATCTATCCGTCATGACCGCCAGCACGTCTTGAATCAAGGGCAGCACAAACGCCCGGTAGAAGGGCTGCTTGGCCGCGTCCTGCACTTGGGAAACATTTAGTAACAACTCGTGCAGAATCTCTAGACCCGTCTCGGCCACCGTCCTTTCGGTGTGCTTGAAGGCCCACACGACACTATCAACAATGAGCTTGTGGTGCGCTTGCGGGATCGCAAATAGTGCAGCAAAACAGTGCGTGTTCGTCGCCTTCAATAACTTAAAGAAGGCCAGGCGGTGCTCGGGGAAGTCCTCGAAGTTTGTGGTAATCATTCTAAGAGTAGGTTCGAAGACGGCCTCCAGGACTCGCGGGACCTGGTCGCTCACCAAGTCGCGCAATTTGTCGATTGTTGTTGCCAGTAATAGTAAAGCGTCGGAGTCGCGTGCCGCCGGCACCGCTTGCGCGTAGTCCTCTAATACAGGTTCTAAGAGCGGCGGCACGAAGGAACTTGCTACTAATTGAGGCGGCGCCTCGGGCTCGCCGCACTTTTCTACAAACGTCGATAACAAGCGCAATATTTCCCTTTTGGCGGCGCGCATGCTCCGCACGTCTTGATGCCGCGTCGCGAGGTCGCCGTGCGCCGCGATCGCTTCACTTATTGAACGAGAATAGGCGCGGTAGACGTTGAGTAAATCCATGTAGATGCCCCCCAACTGCGTGACATATAAAGGACCGCAACTGCCGCAGACGCGCGCGTGCGTGCGCACGATCTTGGTCACGTCTCGCACCGTTTCTGGTCTAGTAAGAGTAGAAGGGTCGCGCGCGGCGTCCGCGGTGACGCGCGCCCAGGCGTCGTTCGGCAGGGTCATCAACTGCGCCAGCAACGCGGGCCGCTGCTGCCCTATTGACGGATGGCCCCCGCGATCACTCAACAAAGTAGCCGTGGCTTCGTAGAAAGCGTGCACCTGGTGCGGCTCCAGATCCGAAATGATCTGCGGTAATTGCGCCACTAAATCCTGCACGAAGGGCCGCGGCTCGGCCGGCTGCTGCGTGACGAACTTTCGTTTACACTTCTGGGCGATCTTCAAAAACGTGTCGCAGGCCATGTCTTGCACGCCCGGGTGCAGTTCGTGCATGAACTCGAACAACTTGTTCACCACCGTCTTCAGGAACTTCCAGTGGGCCCGCAGGAAGCGAGGGTACTGGCCCACCACGTACATGATGTTCGAGGCGATGCAGGCTTTATTTCCTTTTCCTCGTTTGACCTCGCACAGGCCCAGCAAGTCCTTGATGACCGTCACCAGGAACCGTTTCTCCTCGTCCTCGGACATGGCGCCAGAAATGCTCCCGACGGCCCAGCACAGCGTATTGAGGTTCGACCAGGACCACTCGGTCCCGTCCACCTGCAAAGCTAATTTGTCCAACATAATAGACTCCGTGTCGTCGTAGTTCAAATGGGTCAAGTACACGAGCGTCTCGCGCATTGTCTTGTGCTGCACGATGGCCTCCGTGTCCTTGAAGGTCTCTCGCACGATTTCTCCGTGCTCATCCTCAACCACGAGCACTTCCTCGGGCTTGGCCATGCGCGAGATCATGACGAGTCGTGCTTGGCTCAGCAGCCCGCCGTGCTGGAACAGCTGCTTCCGCGGGTCCATGGGCGGCCAGCCCTCCGGGGCCCTACCCCCAAATCGAGAAGGCGCGCCGCCGGGCCCGGTCGTCTCCGCAACTTCGAACTCGTCGTTGCCGTAGCCCCCGGCGCGCGGTGCGCTCCGCCCCGTCTCCGTGGCGTAGAGGTCCTGGGCAAACGCGTGCCAGAAGTCCAAACAAATCTGGAAGACCTCGTTGTCGGGTACTGCAGAAATTCTAACGACGTAGTTCAACCCGTCCAGGAGCTTGTCCCCGTGCTCCCTCGTTTCCACCAAGCGTAAGTGGGACTTGAAGAAGCCCGAGAAGAACAAGGCTAATCGCCGAACAAACGTCTGGTCCGCTTCTCGACCGGACGCGTCAAAGGCCGAGGCTAATGAAGCATCTCTAGGTACGACTTGTTGGGAGGCTTGCAAGACGCCCACGTACAACTGGACGAACTTGGGGTCGTACTTGGGCTCCAAATCGGCTAAGGAGGCGATCTCCGTCAAACATTCCAACGCGGCGTTTCTAAACTGCGCCGCGGCGAAGAAGCGCTCGATTAATGTGCGAATCAAGTCCGTCTCGAAGAGGTAGCCCAGGGGGATCCAGCTCAGGAAGGCCTTTAACGTCCTTAATGTTGCGGAGATCAATTGCGGCCGACTGGACGCCCCGAGCACAAAAATGCACAGCTTGAAGATGTCCGCGAACTCCGTATTTAGCGATTCCTTCAGCGTTCTTATTTTAGCGGTGGTCATGGAGTCCTTGGAGAAATCAAAGACCTCCTCGCTCAACAGCCGTAAGATGTGCATGTTGTTCTCGCATAAGATTTCACTATTTTTGGAGGCGGAGCAAATATCGCCGATGAACGACGGCCAGTTGTGGGGCCACTCCTGCTTCAGGATGGACACGAGGACCTTGTTCATCTGGTGGATCATGGTCCGCTCCCTCAAAGAAGTCGCTTCGTCCTTAGACATGGAAATGACCTTGTTGACGATGAAGTTCTTGATGCCGTTGCGCTGGCCCTCGGGCAGGATCTTCCACCGCGTGTTGATGGCGTCGTCCAGCGCCATCAAGCCGAAGTACCGGCCCTGCGGTAGCGCGCTCTTCTCGATGATTTGATCCGCCGAACTCCAGCAGTTCGGTCGCTCCCTTAATTTCATGAGGATCTCGTTGGCCGTGGCCCGCTCCGGGTGGCGCGGGTCGTAGGCCGCTTGGACGATGCCGTCTAGGATCGCCACGTCGAACGGCTGCGTCTCGTCCAACAAGCGCTGGCCGGCTGCGGTCACGGTCGGGGCCGCCATGCTGTAGTATCAGGCCGTCGGCCCTACGAAGCAAGGTGGCCGGGCAACGCGCGCGCCGTAATTATTTGAGCGTGAGCGTTCCGGCCTGCTGCGCGCGGCTCAAAACGTCCCGGCGCTTCTGCTGTAGACTCTGCGCAATTCACCGAGTGAACAGCAACAACGAGGGGGCCAGCGCACCAGCACACTACAAGGTCAGCAGTCGACTCGCGTCCTCGAGCGGATGTGATGAAACCCGCACGCCACGCTAAAAAATAATTCCCCAGGCCTCAGGAGCACGCTCCCCAAGGCCCTACCATCCAAAAAGACCGCTCAGGACCCGTACAACCTCTCGCGCCCTTTGATTTGACACCAAAGCGCCACTGCAAACCGGTACCCCCGCTCGTCGTGCAATTCGTGGGACGTGGCCTACGGCGTTGCATACGTGCGAAACATATCGCGGCGCTGCTCGTCGGGGCATTAAACGCATCGCTTTGGGGCTACCAAGTAGCATAAGCGACCTGCATCGCAGACGCTGCCGACGAAGCGCTGCGCCACGAACCGCGACAAGCCACCGCTGCAAAAATAACAAGCCAGAGCCATGCGCCGCCCGCGCCGCGACGTCGACGAGGACGGCCTGGCTTTGGCGCCCACGTACGTCGAGGAAGAGGTGGACAGGAGCGGCCCGGACCGGACCTGGCTGTACCTGGTCCTTCTCGGAGTGTGCATCTTCTACTTCGCGTGGCAGAGCGAGCCGCCCTGGCCGGACGCCGTGGGGGACCCCGCGCGGCCGCGGACGCTCGCGTCGAACCCGGCGCCGGCGCTGCGGGTCTCCGAGGCCGTGAACAAGTACGTATCAAATATCATCGGATTCGAGGACGCGTGTACGGAAGCCATGTGGTTGAAAACGTTGTCGCAGAAGTGCGGCGCGAGTACGGACCCCAAGGCACTCGAGGGCACGTGTTGCGCGTTCAAGACGCCGTTCCCCGAAGTCGCCTTGCTCATGGGCGCGCGGAAGAAATTTTTAAACGTGCCCGGGGAGGCCACGCGCAAAGCCGTGGCGGCGAAGCCGCTGTGGGGGTTTCGCCACGACCCCGGCGCGGACGTGGTCATGGGCCTGGGCTTCTATCCGAAAGTGGCGGCCTTCCAGTACTTCGTGGGCAGCCTGCGGAAGACGGGGTTTCGCGGGGACGTGGTCATGGTGTGCGAGCGGCGTCCACGCGCGACGGCGGGGGGGGAGGGCGTCGTCGCCGACGCCTGCTCGACGGCGGGGCGGGGACCCGGCCCACTCGACGACGTCCGCGCAGGCCGTCGGCCCCCGGAAAAAGATCAAGAGGCGCGTCGAGGAGTATTTGAAGGACCAGCGCGTCGTGGCCTACCCCTTCGAGTACACGTGCAATAAGAAGGGCATGTCGAGGAGGCGTTTACTGGCCACGCCCGGCGGCTGCGTGCTGGACGACTGGTACGTCGCGGGCGACGGTCGTGGCCCGCGGCCCCTCGCGCTCGCGCGCTACGAGATGTACGAGACCTGGCTGCGCCAGTACTCGTCCACATCCTACGCTTTAGTGCTGGACACGCGCGACACGTTCTTCCAGCGGGACCCGTGCTATGCGGCGTCCGACCCATCGCCGCGCCCCGCCCACGCATCGACCGCAGGTTCGCCTGGCCCGACTTACGAAAGCGGCGCCTTCAAGCGGACCACGCCAAGGACCTCTATGTGTACGAGGAGAACGGCCACAAGACCGTGGGCTCCTGCAAGTGGAACCGGGGCTGGTTGGCGGGCTGCTTCAAGGGCATGCCGAACGACCCGAGTCAGCCGGTGCGGTGTTCTGGAAGTACTCTAGGCGCGCGCGACGCCATGCTCACCTACGCGGACGCCATGCTCGCCGCGTCGGACATGTACGCCTGCCACCTGCGGAACATCCCCTCGGACCAGGGCTACCACAACTTTCTGATCCTGTCGGGGGCGCACGAAAAGAACGGGTTGAACGTGAGATCGAACAAGAGAGGTGTGGGCATCGTGCACACCATCGGCGCGTTGAACGGGGGCGACGTGCCCATGGCCGAGCTGGGGCCGCTGGACACGAAGTGGCAGATCCGAGACGGGGTCAAGGGCTACATCACGAACCTCGACGGCGAAATGTCGGCCGTGGTGCACCAGTGGGACCGCTGGGCGAGCGAGATGGGGCCGTGGCTCGAGGCGGCGTTCGTGTCCGACAACTTCGTGCCGGGCCAGCGCGACCTCTTCGATCGGCCGCCGCAACTGGTCGCCTACGATGCCGCGACGTGCACGGACATGCCCTGGCGGTCGGCGCACCGGTCGTCGTGCGCAGGCC
>Ga0302122_10000143_pt1 | contig 38326 bp, 27 predicted proteins | sample CB21_SCM_MG_FD_203115 | JGI IMG/M metagenome (GOLD analysis project Ga0302122, IMG submission 203115) | Marine microbial communities from Western Arctic Ocean, Canada - CB21_SCM | ecosystem: Environmental > Aquatic > Marine > Oceanic | place: Canada: Western Arctic Ocean | collected 2017-09-28 | reverse complement strand
GTCGAGGCGTTAGGACGGGCCTGCAAGCTCGCCCCGGGCGTGCCGCCGGCGCCCATGCTCGCCAACGCCGCGAACTCTGTCAAGGACGCCGTCGCGCGCCTCCTCAAGTACAAGAAAGGCGAGAAAGGGAATCCGTCCATCGCGGTCGAACGGAAGTACGACGGCCAGCGCGCGGCGATCCACGGCACGGCCGCGGGCGAGGTGCGCATCTTCTCGCGCAAGAACGACGACATGACCCTTAAGTTCCCCGATGTCGTTCGATTCGTGAACGCCGCCGCGCCGAGCGGCGTAGCCTTTTGCCTGGACGCCGAGATCGTGCCCGTCGGCGAGGACAATAAGCCAAAAGCGTTCCAGGAGCTGTCCAGCCGGAAGCGCGAGAACGTCGATGCGGCGTGCGTCGGGGTCCGCGTGCGCGTTTGCCTCTTCGACTTGCTATGGCTGAGCGCCGAGGACATTACGGGACGACCGCTCGTCGAACGACGAAAAGCGCTGAAGGCGGCGTTCGGACCGTCGTCGCGCGATGTTTGCTATGCTGACGATGGCGCATGCGGCGACATGACTATCGATGACGACGACGTCGAGGAGACGCTCATGAGCGCTTTACACGACGCCGTCGACGCCGGGACCGAGGGTTTGATGCTGAAACGGCTCGACGCGCCCTACGAGTTCTCCGCTGGCCCCCGCTCCAACGCCTGGGTGAAGCTGAAGAAGGACTACCTCGACGGGCTTGGCGATTCGTTCGACCTCGTCGTCATCGGCGGGTGGCGCGGCCAGGGCCGCAAGAACAAGTGGGTGTCGCCGGTGCTGGTTGCTGCCCGAGACCCGGCGACGGGCGCCCTGGGCAGCGTGTGCCGCGTCATGTCGGGACTCAACGACGTGTTCTACCGGGAGTTCACGACGAGAGTGTTGGGAGGCGAGATCTCGGGCGACAAAAGCCCGAGCGGTGGCTTGTTACGCAATGGGCCGGCGCCGGGCGTCGTGACGGGCGAGAGCTGCAAGTACTGGTTTACGCCCGAGATCGTCTGGGAGGTGAAGGGCGCTGATCTCTCCCTGTCGCCGGTCCACAAGGCCGCGGCGGGCTTAGTGTCCGAACGGGGCATCTCGTTGCGCTTCCCGCGCTTCCTGCGGGAGCGGCCGGACAAGGCCGTCACCCAGGCCGCGACATTCGCCGAGGTCGCGGACCGCTACCGCGCGCAGAGCAATATTTGACGCGCCGACACCCACGCCCCCGACGCGGGCAGAGCAGTACTTGACGCGCCGACACCCACGCCCTCGACGCGACGCCGTTCCTGTAGTTGTTGAATATATGTCTAAGATATACAATGTGACTTTACGACACCTCACAATCAGACCTTCCGCCACCCGTCCGCCAGCGCCCGGCGCCCCGTGTCGATCGCGTCCAGCACGACGACCATGCTCGGCCGCGCCTCCGCGTCGGGCGCCCAGGCCCCTTTTAGGATCTCACAAAGCGCCTCGGGCGCGCCCCGGCCCCGGCACGCTTCTAGATCCGGCCGCGACCCGCCGTCCAGCGCCCGCAAAAAACGCTTCATGTCGTTGCCGTACTCTAAGTAGGGCTTGGCGTCCCAGGCCAACAACTGCCACAGAATCAGCGCGTACGAGTACACGTCCGCCCCGAACGAATAAGGTCGGCCAAAAACCACTTCCGGCGCCATCCAGCGCGGCGTCCCGCACACGCTCTGGTCGGCTCCGTCACCGACGACGGCACTCGAGTAGCCAAAGTCCGCGAGCTTGGCCCGGTTGCCGTCCAAGAGGACGTTCGCCGGCTTGAGGTCGCGGTGCAATATGCCCACACCATGTAGATGCGCCAGCCCCGCCGCGATGCCGTCGGCTAACTGCAAGGCGACATCATCAACGGTCGGCAGGTGCGGCCGCTCCAACCGTTGCTGGAGCGAGCCATCTCTTAAAAACTCCATGACGAGGCCATGTGCCCCGTACTTCGGGTCACCGAAAGTTCCGAAGAACGCCACGCAATTTATATGAGCTACTCTTCGTAACATAGCTACCTCCCGGTCGAACTCGGTCCGCAGCTCGGACGGCCCCTGCTGCTTTGAGACTAAAGCTTCCGAAAAGACGAGCTTCACGGCAACATCTCTACCTCGATAGACGCCTCGCCTCACCAAACCGCCGCGGCCCTGGCCGATCTCCTCCCTCAACTTGATCTCTTCTGCGTCGAAGTCCTTCTCCTCGGTTACGGCCAAAGCAGGATTGCTCTCGTCGTGGGCGCTCTTGGGCCGGCCGACGATGCGGGGCGGTGCAACTAGTTTTTCCTTCCGGAAGAGGTCTAGTAACGATCGCTTCACAGGCGGCGCTGAAGCAGGGGCGAGGACCGCCGCCTCGAGCTCCAGCCCCAGCGCGTACAGGTCGTCGATCCAGCCCGTCATGAGCTTCATGAACCGCCGCGCTCTTCTCCTCCCGGCGGCGGCGCCGCCGTGCGACGACGGCGTCGCGCGCAGGAGCAGGCGCGCCTGCAAGGCCTCGAGCTCCTTCGGCGGCGCCAATAAACGCGCCAGCTCGTCCGCGTCGACCGTGCGCGGCGCGCACAGCACGCAGCTCTCGGCCTTGGCCGCGAAGGCCGCGCCCGCCACCAGCATGGCGCCCCGCGCCTCGCCCACCAACTCTCGCGCAACGAGTGCGCCGATGCCGTGGGCCCGCTGCGCCATCGCCGCCTCCTTGGCCTTCAGGAACAACAGGTGGAAGACCACGGCCTTGGGCAGCTCGGCGAAGGCCCGCTTCGCCGCGGCCGTGAGCGCGCCCAGCAGGCGGTCGTGCACCGCCGAAAAGGCCTGGATGATGCCGTAGGCGTCGCGCGGGCCCCGGTGGTGGTCCACGCGGTACCGCTCCGTCTCCAGCGCCGCGCGCGCCCGCCGGCACGCGTCGTCCCACGCGGCGCCGGCACTTGTCGCGGCCGCGGCCCACACGTCGTCGCTCGTGTCCCGCACGGCCTGGAGCTTGGGCCGATCGAAGACCTCGTCGTCGCTCGCCTCGTCGGCCGGCGCGTCGCCGAGCCTGGGGTCGATGCCGAGCGGCGACGGCGAGACGGGCGGCGGCGTCGGCGGCCGCGCGATGAAAGTGGTCTGCGTCGACCGCTCGACCTCGGGGCCCGCGGCCGCGGCGACGTAGCCCGTCGAGGCCGCGCGCTCGACGCCCGTCGCGTGGATGATCGCGCTAACGCCGCTAAAGAGCGGGACCAGCGCCTGGGGCAGGTGGCGCGTCGGGGTGTCCATCGCTTTGGTTTGCTGCAGTGTTGCTGCCTCTGTTGCCTCTGATGCCTCTGTTGCCTCTGTGCTTTTGACGGCTCTGAGAGAGCTCTTTGGTCTTGCACGCGACTGCGAGGATGCAGAAATTAGTCGTACGCGTTTTCTGACCAATGTGCGCTGCGTTGAGCCTGCTGTCTAGCGGCACGCGCCTCGATGTCCCGGATCTCTAAAAAACCCGTGCGGGACGGGTTTTTCGAATTATTTTTGGTGGCTCTTTTGAGCAGGCAGGTGGCCGGCCGCTTAGCGTTCTCGCCTGGTCCAGGGTCCACGCTCCGACGATCGACGCGCAAGAACCGACGGACCACACGCCTGGTAACATAAAGCGAAACTTGTAGCCGCATCCTTTCGCCGTTTTCTGCGCCGACGATGGGCTGCGCCGCCAGCCAGACTCTAGAGGAGAAAAAGAACGACTCCCAGGACCGCAAGCGGCGCCGTAAGAAGTGCGCGCATGAAGCCGGCACGGCGGACTGGTCGCAGCTTCCGTCTTGCTGAAAGCAATCCTCGACGCTGACGGCCGAGGAGCGCGCGGAGGTGCAGGAAATGTACCACCAATACCTCGAACAGGAGTGTAAAGCCTGGGCGAGTGCCGACGCCGAGTGTCGGCGGCTGTCCCCGTGGGGCCGCGGCGACCGGCGGCCGAGCGGCGGCTGCGACTGCTCAGCACCGAGCGCGTTGCGACGTCAGCCGTGCCGCTCGCGGGGACTGACGGTGCGCTTCACCGACGACGTGAGCGTGGCGTTCACGCCGGCCCTGGAGGACTACGGTCCGCGCCTGCACAACGAGGTCTACTTCCAGCAGGAGGAGTTCAACCGCATGTTCCAGGAGCGGCGGAACCTCGCGATCAAGGCGGCCAAGCAGCGGCTCCAGGGCATCCCGATCGCGCAGAAGCCGGACCCCGACGAGTCGCGGCGGGGTCTGGGCATTGATCCCCTCGAGGTACGGATTTTGGGGAAACGCAGGGCGCTGAAAAAACGGCAAAAGGAGGAGCGCGAGCAGGTCTTGGCTATTCAGCAACAGGCTTCTCGCGACGGCGAGGACTGGAGCGACGTCTACGACCAGGTGGCCAGTGCCGTGAACGACGAGGAAAGCGTAGCCCATCAGCTCACGACCGAGTCCGCGACCGCGGCGCGTCGCCTCGCCGAGGCCGAACACCGACAACTATTCCGCGACTCGCCTTCGCTGCAAAAGCTCAGCCAGACGACGCTCGTTGCGGCCTGCCCGGCGCGCGCGCGACGGCGGCGCGAGTTGCTCACGCCGACGGGCGATCATCCGACGCGCGTGGGCTCGCTCGTCGCGCTCGAGGAGCTGCGCAAGCTGGAGTCGCGGGCCACGAGTCACATCGTGTGTGATGCAGGTGATGAAATCAAAAATCATCCGGCCGGGTCGTCGCTGCCGTCGCCGCTGTCGCCGCCCGATATTCCGCGCGACAAGTTCCACACGCTGATTCGTGCGGATTCCTTGAACAACCACCGGTGGCAGGAGAGCGAGGCCACGGCGGTGGCATGCAGCTAGTCCGCGTCGACGACGGCTAAATAAGATACAATTCATCATAAATTCACATTAGTCACTGTGCCCGACGCCGGCCGCCGCGGCACCACCGACTCCAGAACTCCAGAACTCGAGCTCGAGTGGCCGCGGCGCGTTCCGTAGGCGCCCCATCACGACTTCCGGCGCCTCGCCAACGCACGATTCGCCGTTCAGCGCGGCGAGGCGGCTCCCGGCCACCGGCTTCGCGAGCGTGGTATCGTAGGCCTCCGTCGTCCCGCTCACAACGAGCGCCGACTCGCGCACCTCGAAGTTGATGCCGATCGTCGGACGCTCGTAGACAAGGTTCTGGACGCCGGGCAGCCCCGCGATGGGCGCGTCCTCGTCGCGCTCGAGCCACCTCTCGTCGGGCGCGCCGGCCACGGCGTCGTCGTCCTCCTTCGCCGACAGGCCGCTTCTTTGGAACTCGGCGGCCGCGGTCTGCGCGACGCGCAAGCCGAGCGCGGCGCGCACGTCGGCGCGGAACGCCGCGCGCCTCGCGTCCGCAGCGCGGCGCGCGGCGGCGTCGTCCGCCGGGGGCGCGGCGGGCTCCGGCGCCGGCGGCGCGGCGTCTTCCTGCGACGTGTCGTCGCCCTGCAAGGCGTCGTCGCTCGGCGCCGCATCCTCCTCCGCCTCGGGCGGCCCGGCCGCCGCAGGTGGCCCGGCCGCCACGGCACTGCGGGTCTTCTTCACCTCCCGTACGAGGAGCTTGTGGCGCGCCCGGAGACCGTTGTTCGCCGTGCGCAGCGCCTGGACGTCGGCCTGGGCGTCGCGCGCGGCCTGGCGCGCCTCCGCGAGTTCCGCGGCGAGGTGCCTTCCCGCGTCGGCGCGCTGCACGACGGCCGCCGCGGCCTCGCGCTGGATCTCGGCCAGGTCATGCGCGTGCGCGTCCACCAGCACCTCGACGGCCGCTAATAACGCGTCGTCGTCGCCGGGAACGAGTTTTACGGCGTCGTTCCGCTGCGCGCAGCCGCGCTCGTAGATGGAGGCGACGCCGTCGAGGACGCGCTGGCGCCGGGCGTCCGCGGCGAGCGAACTTCGCTTCGCTTGTGCTTCCGCTTCCGATGCTGCCGCCGCCGCCCGTTCTAACGACGAAATGTCGGCAGCATAATCGTCGCACTGCTGGCGCATGACTTCATTGGCTTCCTTTAAGCGCGCGTAGGACGAGCTCTTCAGCGCGTCGATCCACCCGTAGCCTTCGGCCTCGCCCGGGGCCCGCAAGGAGAAGATCAACGGCTTTGCGTTGTCCGTGCCCGGGGGCGCGGCCCGCGCGAGTTCGATGGTGACGCGGCCGTCTTTTTCTACGTCTCTACACGACACGCTCGTAAAGGCCTCCACGTCCACGCACCCGAGCGGCTCCTCGTCCGCGTCGCTGCCAAAGTAGTAGAGCATCGTCGTCGGCTTTAGGACAAAGAACCGCCGCTTCCACTGGTGGTTCTCCCCCAGCCCGTGCAGGTAGCCCGCCTTCACGGACGCGCGCGCCAGCCGCGCGGCGTAGGGCTGACCGCCCAGCAGGCCGTCGGCGGCGCTGGACGCCGCGTCGGCCATTCTTGCTCCCAGGGACTGCAGCATCGTTCTTTATGATGGCAGCGGTGGCATGCAGTTGGGGCAGCTCGTCGGAGCGCTGTGTACCTCAACTATCCAGGCTGTAACCTCCCTGCTGCATGTGAGCTATAGAGCAGCGGGCAAAAATGTTAAAAACCCGTCACTTGAACCCGTCACGGCCGAGGTCATCGAGCATCAGGACACCTACTTCCAGAAAACCATCCCCTAGTCCTCCCTAGCGTCGCAAATTCCTGTTCCCGCGCCCGTCGTCGCATATCCCTATTCCCCGGTTAACGGACCTACGCAGCGCAAGAGTCTCGCGCCGCCATAAAAGGAGGCACATAGCAGCCCCAGAACCACCAGCGGGACAGCAAATCCCAGTTGAAGCCCTAGACGCAAAGCACCAGCAAACCGCAGACCGCGCGACCCGGCTGCCCCAAAACACGACCATGGTGGCCCCCACGCAAACGCAGACCATGACGCAGCGCCCGCAGCACACCGCGGAGGACCTCCAGGGCCTGACGCTCATGTCGGACCCCCGCGTGGTGCGCGGCTCGACTCACTCGTTGTACCGGGACGACACGCTGCCTGCCGCGGGCTCCGCGTTGGACGCCGTCGCCCGCCGGAGGCCGAAGCGGAGGAGGCCAAAGAAAAAAGCACCCACCGTCTTCGAGCAGGCCCAGGTGCCCGCGCCCTCGTACCAGCCCCTGGACTTGACGCCGTATCTGGTCGAGCGGGAAGCATCCAGGAGTTCGGCGGTCTGCGACACGCAGACGGACGGCTTCCTGGAGCAGCCGCCGCCGGCGCCCTACGTGCCGCCCAAAACCGGCATCGACCGCGAGACGAACATGACCGAGAGCCAGCCCTTTGAGTTTTCGAGGGACGTCGGGCCGCTCTTGGACGTGCTGGTGGAGAAGACGCTGGAGCAGGCGCTCCTCGAGGCGGAGCAGGAGCACGAGCTGGAGGGTATTCAACACGCCTTCGACGCCAACATGCGGGCCAAGGCCGAGGAGGCCGCGCACGTCAAAGCCATGGAGCAGGCGGTTATGGACCAGGAGGCCCAGAAACAGGCCGAGTTCCGCTTCCACGAGGCGCGCCTGGCCCGCGAGCGGGACCTCGCCCGCAAGGTCGGCGCCAAGGAGTTCATGGCGCAGAACGTGCCCCTCATCTTCGACGCCGCCTTCGAGCACTTCGAGGCCCGGGGCGTGTGGCCCTCGCCCCTGGAGTACGAGATCAAGAGCGAGTTCCTGCCGTCCCTGACGGCCGCGGTGGCCGAGCAGCTCCAGGGCGAGATGAACCTGGCCCAGAAGCTGCTGGACGACATGCTCCAGGGCTGCGTGGACGCCTGCCACTACCATCCGGAGCTGGCGCCGCGGCCGCCGACGCCGCCGGCCCAGGCCCCTGCGCCGGCGCCGGGGGAGGACGCGGGCGGCGACGACGCGCCGGAGGACTACGCACCGGAGGACTAAGAAACTCCACAGACTACCCTGTTTACGTCACAACTCAATACTGCCCCTCTGCGTGACGGCGTGGGGTTGCGCGGAGTTGAATATATAAACTTGAATTAACACAAGCACAGCACAGTGCCGCGCGCTAGGGCCCGTCGCCGTACTTCGCGTGCTGCGCGTCGACCTCGGTTATGTACGCAGCGATGGCGCTCTCCTTCGAGAGGCCCTTGCGACTGTTCCACGCGTCCCACTTCGCCCGCGCTTCGAGCTGCATGGCCCACGGCTGCGGCGTCGCGTTGTCGCCCACCGTCACCTGCTTGAAGAGGCCGTAGCAGGCGAGCTTCTCGGCTGTGGTCACCTTGCTGCCGCCGTGCGTCCAGCCCTTGACAAATGCCACTTTCGCGTCGAAGTCGGCTTGCGTGGACATGTCCACACGGCGCTGTACGATAGATGTATGCTGCGTCGACAGTGTATGAGTATAGCTGGTGGCTAGAGAGGCCTGCTGAGTGTGTGCTGGCTAGCTGCAGCGAGGAAGCCTGTCTGTTGCTGGCGGCAGTAGGTTGGTGAGCTGGCGTCCTTGGAGACGACCTCTCGCTGACAAATGATGCCTTTCGTGCACGCATGCAGCTTTGTGTTTAGTTTGCCGAGAGTTAAAAAACCCGTGCACTGATTCATGTTTCTCGAGATTTCCCGCGGCGAGTCGTCCTGTCACTACCTCAATCGAGTTGGGGGATCAACTCGCGATCGGAGCACAACGGCTCTCAGACACTGGAGCGCCGTCGACCTCTCCGCACATACTGAACGCAATTCCCGCGGCATCACCGACGTCCGAAAGCCACGCGTGCGGTGGACGCGCGCCGGGGCAGCATCATCCGTCGAGTGCGGCCACGATGGATCACCGCATGCGCACCCTGGCAGTCTGGTGCTGCCTCGCATGGGCAAGGGGCACGGACGTCGCCGTGCAGACGGACGGCACCATGGAACTACTCGAACCCAAACTGGGCGGCGTCGCGCTCCAGCTCCGGGAGCTCGAGGCCATGCGGGAGCGCGGCACGCTCACCGACACGACGTTTAAGCACGCCGTGCACGAGACGACCGTGCTCGGCCCGCTGACGGCGTCGCTGGCCGCGATGGGCGTGCTGCACGACAAGGGCCAGCTCTCGGACGAGGAGCTCGCCTTCGCGAAGAGCGTGGCCTTTTCGCGCTACGAGCGGGGCGCGGACGGCCAGGTGCTGCTGCCCGGCAGCGAGAACCCGTCGCCGACGCCCGAGGCGACCGTGACGCTCAAAACGTCCGACGATAAGGAGCGCGAGGCCGAGGCGAAGGCGGCGCAGCGGCGAGCGGCGACGAAGCTCGCCATGGAAGCCGCCGAGGAGAAGGCGAGGAAGGCCGAGGCGGAGCTCGCGGCCGAGAAGGAGCGCAAGGCGCGCGAACAGGACGCCGAGCGCGCCGCGGCGGCGGAGGCCAAGCGCGCCAAGAAGGAAGCCGAGGCCGCCGCCTTCGAAGCGGCCGCGGCCGCCGCGGACGCGGCGGCAGACGCCGAGACCGCGGCGGCAGCGCGGCGCGCGGAGGCCGCGGACGCCGAGGCGACCGCCCGGCGCGCCGAGGCGGACCGCGTCGAGGAAGCCGAGAAGATCGCCGCCGAGGCGCAGGCCTACGCCGACGAGGCCACAGCCGCGGGCAACGCGGAGGCCGCCGCGGAGGCGGAGACGATCGCGGCCGAAGCGCGGGCGGCGGTTGCGGAGGCGCGCGCCGCGGCCGAGGCGGCGGAGGTCTCGGCGCGAGACAAGGAGGCACAACGCGAGGAGGAGGAAGCCGAGGCCGCGCACCTCGCCGCAAAAGCCGCCGAGGAGAAAGCCGCCACCGAGACCGCGGCTGCCAAGGACGACGCGAGTCCGGAGGAGAGCATCGTGCTGGACACGACGCCCGACGCGGAGCCGGCGGACGAGGACGCAGCCGCCTTCATGGCGGCCGCCGCCGCGGAAAAGGCATATTTTGACGAGACGACCAAGAAGGAGGCGGCCGACGTCGCGGCCGCCGCGGCGCGCGAGAAGGCCGCGACCGAGCCCCTCGCGAAGGCACGGGAAGCGGCGCGCGGCGCGCAGTGCGAAGGCTGGCACCAGACGGGCCGGTGCACGCCCGAGGGCCCCCGCGAGGCACACTCGGACCGGACCTGCGACGACGACGTGCCCGCGGGCGCGTCCGGTTATTGTGAGTGCGGAGATCATGGGCGCGCGGCCAAGTCGGACTGCGACCACGCCTCGTTCAAATGCCAGAACATGTGCGCCGCGCGCCAGGCGTCGTTACTAGACGGCGACGTGTGCCGGGGCTGGCGCCAGACGGGCGGGTGCACGCCGCACGGGCCGCGGGAGGCCGGTTCTGACAAAACTTGCGACGAGGAGGTGCCGGCGGGGTCGTCGGGCTACTGCGAGTGTCACGACGGTACGCGCGCGCGCGAGTCGGACTGCGACCACGGCATCTTTACCTGCGGCGAGGCGTGCGCGGTACACCTCGGACTCGCGGGCGGGTAGGCTCGCGTAAGTGTGAAGACCAAGTTCCAGGCGAATTGTCCGGTGGCGTGTTAAGCTCCCCCATCTTAGCTGAAGCTGGGCTCAAGCTGGGTCCTGGGGCTCTTGCAAGCGCCGGCGCTCCGCGCGCGGCGGCATGAGCCGCCGCTGGCACGCTACTTTTTGCGAGCAGGGTTACACTATCTCTAGTGGGCCTGGTATAGCCGTCGCGCCCCGGAGCCCTGCGCCCTCAATTCGCCCTCGAGTTTAATTTTAGCGCCGCGTGCACTCCCAACGCGCTGCGCTCATCGGCACATCTGCCGACTCAAACCGAGGCGTGCGCGCTCCCGTGAGGCTGCATAGAGGCCTCACACCAGCCGACGAGCAAACAACGACCGAGGCAGCACAGCACACGGGCAGCCACCCAGCACACAGCAGCACCATGGCAGCAGCCCCAGGCGTCAAGGAGGCCATAGGCTTGGAAGGGGACGCCATCTTTGCGAACGACGTCTTCTTCGACAAGCGGGACCAGTCTTTATTAATACCGGCGTATTTGGCCGTCGTGGTCAAGAGTCTGAGGAACATGGACGAAACGCGCGAGACGCTCGACGTCCTCTTAACGATCGTGGTGCGCATGCAGTTCGCGGGCGTCGACCCCGCGTTGCGGGACGAGTGCCTGGACAAGATGCTGCTACGCTTCAACGACGTGCCCATGCATTTGGACCCGACAACGACAAATATTAGTTGGAAGGGTGACCTGGCCATGCTCACGTCTCGAATAAACCTGGTGGACCACTTGTTTACGTCGTCGGACAAGGAGAAGGGCTACGGCCAGTGGGGCAAGTTTCCCTTCGACCACCCCGAGATCTTCATCAGGATCGAGCTGAGTGGCCACACGGTCAAACAAGAAGGCTTTTTTAAAGGGTATAAGGTGCGGTACACCCTGCATGAAGTGATCCAGAAGGGCGCGTCGCAGAACGACGCCTATGAACGAGTCCGGACCATGGTGTCATTTAAAGAGACCACAGATGCTTTACCCGCGTTTGAATTGATGCTCAGCGGCGTCAGTGTCAAGTTTCCCCAATCGAAGCGAAAGGCCTCCAAGTCCTGGTACCACCCTACGGTAGTTTATAGGGTCCCTTTATTAAGGCACCCCTTCCCGATCATTAGGACGATGATCATTCCTCTACTAATCACGAACTTCGCCACGGTCAGCACGTTCCGCATGCGGGTCTTCCCGCCGCCCCACGAAGGGTTCAATGAGAGAACAGCAACTTTGGTGACGATTCTGCTCGCCTTGTTCGCTTTTTTGTCCGTGGCGCATAGTGCCCTCCCCGATTTACCAGTGAACACGTTCATGGACCAGGTCATCTTCCAGTCCATCGTGATCACCTTTTTGGGGCTCCTCGATAACATGTGGGCCTACGAAACGGTGAAGTGGGCCGCCCTCAAGGTCAGCGATGGCTCCGTGAACGCCTACGCGCGGCAGCGCCGGAAGGTGGCGCTCTTTCGAAGACAAACCATAGGACCCATCGCCGACGTGTCCATTTATGAGTATGATGAAAGAGACATGCGCAGCTTTGACTTTCTGCACTTGTTTTTGTCCAAGGGCTTGAATACTTCTACAGCAGCCGTCATCCACCGGACGGTGCGCTTCGTGATCTTCGTCGTGGTGATCTACATGACCCTGTATTTGATTTTGAGGCTCATTTTGAAGGTGAGGGAGTACCGGCGCGTGCTGCGGGTGAACGAAGCTATTTTAATACGACCCGACGCGCACGGCAATAAGGGCAACCGCTATTCGTCCGGCGCCAAATACGACGCCAAGAACTTCAGCGTGCCCTTCACGGACGAGTTCGTGCCTTTTATGGACATCATAAACTCCAACGGGAAGAAGGTCCATGCGGCGGTCGAGACTTAACTCCTTTTAGTATCTTACCCGGGGAAGAGCGTCTGCCGCTCGAACAAGTTGAGCTGCACGCTCGCCAGGAAGGCCGGCACGGAGTTGCAGAACTTGAGGTTCGCAAACAAACGCTCGTCGAGCCCGTCCGCGAAGGGCGTCGCGAGCAGGTTGACGCCGTCGTCGCTCCACGCGAATAATAGAGAGTCGTCCTCGCGCTCGGCGAACATGGACCGCAGCCGCACTTGCGGGTGCCCTTCCCCCAACCCCTGCATGTCCACCTTGAAGCCCGTCAGCAAGTAGACCGCGTCCCGGAACCAGTTCAGGTGCTCGCGGAAGCGCTCCTTCAGTCGCGCGTGCAACGTGGCCGGGTCCACGCCCTGCTGCGCTTGAACGGCCTCTTCGGTCTTCGCTTGGTGGCGCTTCGCGGCGGCGGCGGCCGCGGGGTTGTCGACGAGGTGGACGACGCGGAAGTCACACTCTTCGGTCTTTGTCTCCGGTGGCGCGACGGCGGCCGTCTCCGCGGCCGCGGGCGGCTTGGAGTTCCGTAAAGCTGTGGCAGCGGCCTCGAGCTGGGCTTCCAGGTCCGCGACGCGCTTCTTCAAAGCCGCCGGCGCGTCACTATCGTACGTGGCCGCCAGCCTCCGTAAACTCGCCGTCTCCCTCACATATAAAGCCCGCTCGCCGGCCCAGGCCGCCTTTTCCGCGTCCACCCCCGTCTTCTGGGTGCGGAGGTTCAGGAGCTCGGCTTCACTAGTAGTTAAACGGCCCTCGCACGCCTTGAGGGCCGCCGCGTGCCGCGCCGCGAGCGCGCGCGCGTCGACCGCCGCGCAGTCCGAGCGCGTCTTCGCGTCGATCGTCTCCTTGAGCAAATCCAGCGACTGGCGCGCGACGTCGGCCTCATCGCCGCCCTTCACCAAGCCTCGAAACCTAGTAGCCCACTCCCGGCTTTGTACCAGTAATGCGTCGCGCTCGGCCCGGACCGCCGCCTCGTCGGCGTCGCGCTCGCGCAGGACCAGTAGTTGCGCCTCGAGCGCCCGGACCTCCTCTTGAAGAACGGCCGCGCCGCGCGCCGCTTTTCGTGCCGCGTCGATCTCGCCTTTCAGGCGCGTGGACCGCGCCCGCTCCGTCGCGAGCTCCGCGCGCGCGGCCGTGGCCTGGGCCAGCGCGTTCGACACGTCTTCGCCCATGTAAGGATTTTCCTCCACGATGGGCTCCGGCGCGGGCAGCGGCGCGGGCGGCGCGCTTTGCGCGTTGGCTTCCGCGATCTCCAGATCTCGTTTGAGCGCCGCGACGCGGCACAGCGCCCCATCCAACTTGCCTCTATCAGATTGCTGCTTGGCCTCGGCCTTCCGCCGCGCGGTCTGCGCGGTTTGTAACTCCAGGGCCGCCGCCGCGGCGGCCGCGGCCCCTTCAGCTTGAGCGCCCGCGACAGCCCCGAGCGCGTCGCTCGACTCGCTCTCGAGGAAGGCGCACCGCGCGGCCAGCGCGTCGCGCTCGGCCTTTAATGCAGCGGCCGCCTTCTCCGTGGCCCGGTGCTGCTTGGCGGCCTTGCGCGCGGCGTCGTTCGCGTCGCGCAAGGACGCGGTCGTCCGCACGAGCGCGTCGGTCGGGTCCGGGGCCTCGCCGTCGCTCTCCTCCGCGCGGCGTTTTTTTGCGGCTCTCGTCCGGCGGGTGGTGATCATGTTTCGCGGCGGCGGCCCACGCGTTGCGTGCGCAGCGTCCCGGGCTGTGCAGCCTCTGGAGGGTCTGCGGGCGCCCGGTCTATGGGCTAGGTCAAGAGGAACTTCAAGAGGACTTCTCAGAGCGCCCTCACTCTGAATGGCCGCTCATGCGCCCTGCAACTAGCCTCTTGCGACACGTTTCGTGCGCGGCGCTAATCGCGACAAAACGGGTTTCTCACACGAAACCCGCACGTAGTTAAAATCGAGGTCGGCGCGGCTGTTATTAGCGTAGTTGCACGTTCGGCAGCTTTCGCCAATCTTCAGCAGCAGCAACAGTCGCAAAAGGCATCATGGGTCGCAGGAGAGGCGGCGGCGACGGCGGCCAGCAAGCTAAGGGTCCCGCCAAGCGGAAGTCCGGCGGCAAGCAGAGCCCCGGCCGCAAGAAGACCGTGACCGTGGTTGTGAACAGCGGCAAGAAGAAGAAGGGCCAGCAGCAGCAGAAGAAGGGCGGCCGCCAGAACCAGCCTAAGAAGGGCGGCCGCGGCCAGGGCGGCGGCCGCGGCGCCAAGAAGGGCGGCCGCGGCGGCGGCCGCGGCAAGGGCAAGGAGAAGCCCAAGACGGCCGAGGAATTATCTGCGGACATGGACAAGTACTGGTTCAAGGCCGACCCGGACAAGGCATTGAACGCGGGCATGGACGACTACTGGGCCGCGCCCTCGCCCGCGCCCGAGGAGGCGGCGCCCGCCGAGGAGGCCGCCGCCGAGGAGCCCGCCGCGGAGGAGCCCGCCGCGGAGGAGGCCGCCGCCGAGCCGTAGAGAGTCGTTTTTCGTCCTCGCGTGGACGCGCGCGCTATGCTGGCGCACTAAGTTCCGTTCTATTATCACCTTGCTATTTATTCGCACACAGCACACTTATTTATCACACCGGCCGCCAGGCGCGCGGCAGGTGTGCGTCCGCGAAGCGCCCGTCCGCAACTCCTTTGTAGACCAGGGCACCGCAGCCCGATGCTTCGAGCAACGTGTCGTTCCGCAGGCCCCGGTCGTAGAGCACGGGCCCACCCGTCAGCCGTGCCACCCACCAAGAGAAGGATCCCCACGAGAACGTCGCCGCGTCCGCGCGCGCCAGCGCGGCCATGACGACGGCCGGCTCGCGGTCGTCGAGGGCCCGCACGCCATCGCCGAGGACCGCGGCGATCGCCGCCGCGTCGCGGAACTGGTAGGACGAAGTGATGTACGCGACGGTGCGGTTCGGAAAGATGGTCCTCTCAAACTCCCGCCGCGCCGCCGCGTAGAAGCCGGGCGGCGGCAGGCATTTTTGGTACTGTCGCTCGCCCGCCGCGACGCGGTGGTAGAGCGCCACCACGACGTCCGCGCCCAAACCGTTGGTCGCATTGTCGTACAAGGCGCGCGCGCGCGCCGCTACGGACGCCCGCCACGGGAATACGACGCCGGCGGCCGCGACCGCGGCCGCGTTCTGGCGGTAGCCCAGGCACTGGAAGTGGACGCGCGGCCTGCGCTCCGCGTTGATGGCGTGCCTCGCGTCATGATGGGCCCACCACGGCCCGTTGTGAATGTTCCTCGGGGGCTTCAAGAGGACCTGGGGCGCGCGGCCCGGGAGGCCCGGCTCGCCGGGGCACGCTACATCACTTTCGTTCCCGAGGTCCAGCGCCGCGCAGACGCCCGGCGTCGCCCGGAGGCACAAGTCATGCCGCTTCGCGATGCCGTAGCACGCGTAGAGGCTAAAGAGTTGGTTGCCGAGGCGTCCTGCCGAGTGTTGGAGAACGACGCGGCGCGCGCACCGGCTCGCGTTCCGACGCGCCGCGGCGGGCGCGGCGACGAGCCAGACTCCTAGGAGGCGCATGAGGCATGCATAGCGATGCAGTAGGGCTGCCCAACACAGATGCAGATGTACGTGCAACCTTCGCGAACGAGTAATCGATGCCTAAGATGCGCGCATCGCTCGGGGAACCGTTTTACAATGACATTGTACATGGCTGACTTCAAAACCCGCACGCTACGGATTTTGGGCAGCCTCAGCGCGCCCTACACGCCACCAAGCAGACGCAGACCGAAACGAGTCGCATTGATGGCGCGCGGGTCGATGCGTATTTGATTCCTGCTCTGAAGGAGCGGATTAGACATGCCTGGGGTAAGTCATGCCATGGCCGACCGCCTGCGCTGCCTCGAAACGTGGCAGGCCAACGCGTCGCGTCCGATGCTTACGTTCGTCGACGACGAGCGCTCGTGTGGGCTCGGCTGCCGCTTCCTGCGCCTGGTGGCCGCGCTCGTGGCGGCGCTCGACGCGAATCAGAGGCTGGCGCTGTCGCCGAGCGCACGCTGGCACTTCGGGCGCCACGTGGAGTACTTCGAGCCGCTGCCACTGTCCGAGATTCGCTTGACACTGCCCGACCGCCACCCGCACCACGCTCAGGAGTGGGCGGGGCCCGACGACGTACCTATTAATGCGGTCTTCACGCGCGCGTCGCTGGATCACTTCTGGCACGCGTATAGGGTGAGACGCGGCCGCCGCGGCCGGCACCCCTGCTTGGATGGCCTGGACCCCTGCGAGCAGGCGGCGCTCGCCGCTGTTTATTTGGCGCGGCCAAATCGACGTTTGCAGGAGGCGGCCGCGAACGTATCTATGGAACCACCCTTCGCGGCGGTGCACATTAGGAGAGGTGACAAAGCGCGGGAACGCAAAGGCCCCGCGCTGAGTACATCTACCTACGCCGAGGCGCTCGCGCGCTTCCCGGACCTGTCGCGGGTCTGGCTGATGACCGAGGACCCGGCGGTGGCCGCGGAGGGCCGGGCGCGCGGCTGGCGCTTGTCGGATTTCGCGCGGACGGGTGGTGCGGAGGCGAAGGCCAAGGATATCAGCGCTATAGCGATGAACTCCCTCGTGAACCTCGAGGTCGCGACGGAGGCCGACGCCTTCGTCGGCGCCGACGACAGTACCTGGTTCCGCTTCGTGCTCCTCCTGGCCATGGGCCGCGCCGGCCGCGCGCCGCGGGTCGGCGCCGTGGGCGCCAGCGGCTTCTGGACCAAGGGCGGCTTCGGGAACTGCTTCTGGCGGCCCGACGCGTGTCCCTCTCCCCGGGGGGTGTGTAATGTTACGACGTAGTTGTCTTCTTTCCTCCGCGTGGGAGTGCGTGCGCCGCATGCTAGCGTGCACTTATATTTTCTGGGTACTGCGGAGTGACTGCTCTCCGTCGTTGCCACCGCGAAGCCAACGCCTACGGCCCATACGGTCCCAGATGTCGACATCGGTCTCCTAGAAGCATCAGCTGCCCCCAGTGACACGTGGAGCACGCCCGGACGCGTCCATTTAAAACCAGAACCCGTACCCAGATTGATCTGCGGCGCTCGTTTTGAATAAAAAGCCCTGCTTGTGCCTCACTGCGTCCACCATCGATCACGCGCGCTGGGCAGCGCAATCTACACACACTACTTATTGCCCTGCCGATGTGAGCCTAGCGAAAACGAGCTCGTTACGCCGCGCAGGTGCCAAAACCGCACAGCCCCTAAAACCGCTGCGTTACGCCAGCCGCGCGCGCTTAAGAAACCAAACGACACCATGGCGGGCTACGGCGGCTACGAGTACGACACGGCCAACGCCGATAGTGGAGGCGGCGGCTTCCTGAGCCAGTCCAACCGGGACTCGGAGGGCGGTGGCGTCGAGAAGGAGAAGAAGTCGCGGGACAAGCAGACGCTCATCCCAGTGACCATTAAGCAGCTCCAGGCCACCGAGAAGGGCGTCGGGGATGACGAGGGGTATAGAATCGACGGCACGGAGGTCAACTCTATTCGGTTGGTGGGCTGCGTGCAGTCGGAGGACGTCAAGGAAACCAAGGCCACCTACCAGGTCGAGGACGGCAGCGGTTCCATCGAGTGCACGTTCTGGTTAAATGATGCCCAAGAAGAAGAATCCTGGGCGCGCCAGAAGCTGACCAAAATGACGCCCGGGGCCTATGTGGTTGTGCACGGTCAAATTAAGGAGTACGACGGCAAGTTGACCATTAGCGCCTACGACATGCGCCCCGTCGAGGACTTCAACCAGGTCACGCACCACTACCTCGAGGCCATCTACGTGCACGCCAAGCGGACCGGCAAGGTCGCGGTCGCCGAAGTAGCAGGTGTACCTGTGAAGCGCGACTCCATGGCGGGCTTCCACCCCACGACGGCGGGCCAGTCCGCCGGCGGCCGGGGCGAGGGCGCGGACGGCATGACGAGCCTCCAAAAGAGAACTTTGGACTACTACACAGAGCACGGCACCAGCGACGAGGGCTGCGACGTGAACAACGTGGCCGCGGGCCTGGGCATCGAGCTGGCGCAGATCAAGGCGGCCGTGGACTTCCTGTCGAGCGAGGGCCACCTCTACTCGACGATCGACGACGACCACCACAAGTCCACGAGCGAGTGAGTGTGGGTGTTCCTTTTCGCGTGCGTAAGGCCGCGGATTCTAAATCTGGTCGATGAGGGGTGGTAACAGACAAATATATTAGTACGTACCGACGGCGTGGCCGAGCACGCGCTCGAGGGGGCCCTCGCCGAAGACGAAGTCCGCAACAACGGATGCGCCGAAGGCGGCGACCTGCCCCGGTACTGTCAGGGCAGGCATCGCGCAGCCCACCACGAGGGCCAGGTCCGCCCGTTGCAAAGTGTCGGCCAGCCCCTCGGCGTCCAAGGACCAGTTCCCGAGCTCGCTCTGGGCCGACATCGAGACGTCGGGCGCGAAGAACGCGACGGCCCGCGCGGCGTTTGCAGGTCGCGGGTGCGCCGCGCGGCGCGCGCTCGCGAAGTCCAGAAAGAACACGAGGACGAGGCGGTCCTCGCCCTTTTCGACGGCGACGGAGCGGTGTGTATATTCGTCCCCTCTTAGTAGTACTGCAGTGCCAGGTTCCGCGAAGCGCACCAGCTCCTCGTTAAAAATCAGGCCCGCCGTCTCGGGCCGCGACGCGGACACGTGCACGACCACGGAGAAGGGCGAGCCGTCCCGGTGGTCGCCGAGCTGCGCGTTCGTTTGTGCCGAGTAGAGCGTCGCGTTCGCCTGGAGGCACACCAAGGGTTCGCCCACGACGCTCGACGCCACGGCCTCGATGCCCGGCAACAGTTCCCGCAGGGGCGCGAGCTCGTCGCTCACCGGGACGGGCGGCTCGGAGGGCGCGTTGTGGAAGAAGTCACTGCTCCGCCAGTTCGGGTAGAAGCTGAGCTCGCGCGGCAGGTGCCGCCGCCGGATCCAGGCGTCGAGGTCACAACTCACAAGGCTCGGCAGGACGCAGTAGCCGCGTTGCCGCAGGTGCCGGCCGTGGCGCCGCGCGGCGCGGGCGTCGAGGGCGCGGACCCCCATGGACGGATGCTCGGTGCACAGGCGCTTCGCCGGCTCGTCAGCGCTGCCGGGCACCAGCGCGGCGAGCGCGCGCATGGCGTTGCCGGAAATTGGTCCGTGCACGACAACCACGCGCTCCGCTGCCGCGAGCGCCTGCCGGAAGGCCGTCTCGGCCTCGCGCAGCCGAATCCAACGTGCGAAGCACGCGACGAGCTCGTTCTGCGAGCAGTCCGCGATGCGCGCGTCGGGCACGACGGTCCCGGCGTCGCGTTCTGCGCTCGTGAGGCGCGGCCAGAGGTAGCAGCGCACGTTAAAGGCCCGTAACAGATCCGCGGGCGTCGTGTCGGCGTGTGCCTCGACGTATGCGACGAGGGAGTCCTCCAATGCGCCGTCGCTGGCGTCTTCAGACAGTACTGCTGTGTTCTCCATCATGCTGCAGTTGCATAGACGCTGGCCAGCACGGATGACTTTGGCGCTTCAAAGCAGTCAACAGCTATGCTCTCAGCTCCTGGCACCTCGTGGTACGCCGTAGGGTGCCCGCACGACCACGCATAGGTGGCATGGCGCATCGTATACTAGCGTGCGGGTATTGAGCCACGGGTTTTCGCCAGCCAAAAAATTAGCTCTAGAAGAGGCTGGCCCTGCCTGCGCGCAATCAACTCGTCGAGCCAGGGCCTGGTGTTTACGAGAATATCAAGCCCTCACTGGGCGCAACACACATCGGCGGCCGTGAGTCCGCCCAGGTGCGTTGGTCAGAGGGAGAGGAACAGTGTCAAATTGGATTGGGCCGCAGCGAAAATAAACAACTTAGACACGCACCCAAAGGTCTAAAGGAACAATACAAAAAAACGCTAAATAAACGTCAGGACCCGGGAAAAGAGGTCGGCGTTCACTTTGATTTACTTTTTTGGATTGTCTTCCTCATGATTGTCGGCGCGTTGTTGTCGCTTGGACTCTCCTAATTGCTCAGACTCTACGAATTTGGACTACAATGCTGCTCCTCCTCGCGACGCTCGTGACGGCATCCGCCCAAAACGCCGCCAAACTAATCGTCGTCGCGCAATTTAAGAACGATGGCGGAGCAGGCGAAGATTTTGGTCGCGGAGGTGGAGGAGAATAATTTGGACGTCAAGGCGAGGTATGAGAAGGGATGGTCCCGATGGGAGAATTGCGGCCTGTGCGAGCAAGAATACCACGGCGTCGTGCGGTGCGCGCTCGGGTGGGCGTGCTGGAAAACGTACCTGGGCGGCAAGTTGGGCCGGCCGGAGGCGGCCAATGTTCAGTGGAGTGCGATGGCGGCGCTTTCTAACGGACTGGGTGCAGCACGTCGTAACGAAGAGCGGCTTGGAGTCCTTGAGGCGCAGTTGGAAGCTGCTAAGCGCCTCCATAATTCAGAAGCTGTACTGTTCACTTTATCGAATATTTCCAATTGTTACATACTAATGAAACGACCCGAAGAAGCGATCGGCGTTACTAGAGATGTTTACGAAAGGTCACTAGCTTTGTGGGGTGCGAACGATATGGGAACTATGAGCAACGGTTTTAATCTAGCAAGCTCATTGATCGAGCAGAAAATCTTCGGCGAGGCCCGAGAATTCCTGTGCGCACGGATAATCGAAGCACAGCGAGCGTTAGGCCCGACACACGATATGACGCTGGCCCACCGACGGCTTTTTGCGCGGGCCCTCTACGGACCCGAGGACGCTTCCCTTGCAGACTGTCGCGAGGCCGCGGAAATCCTCGAGGCAGACGAGAAGGCATCACGATGCCTACTCGGCGCCGACCACCCCAGCACTGCGCGCTATGTCGTCCTGCTGCACAACGCGCGCCATTGCCGCGACCAGCTCTTGACCAGCCACTAAATAAACCTCATAATTAGAAAAAAAACCTACTTCGTCGCCCGGAACTCCGCTACCAGCCCGGCGCAGGCCTCGCGCACCGCCGGCCGCAGGCCCACGTCGTCGCTCTGCAGGTGCGACGTGATGAGCGGGATCGCGGCCTTGGGCGTCAAAGGGTCCACGTCGAGCGACCACTCCAGGGGCTCGTCGTCGTCGATGACGTCGCAGGACACGTCGGGGAACAACATAGTGCCCTTGGCCACGGCCCCCGCGTCGTCCAGAGGGAACTCCCACTCGACGACAAAAGACACGTCGAGCACCCACTTCTTCTTCCCTCTAGCCTGCGCCGTCGACGCGTCGCCCTTGATCTCCTTGATCTTTTTAACGGTGAGGTAGCAGGGCACACTCAGGGCACCGACCTGCCTCTCCGGCAAATCGACCATGAAGTCGCGGAACTTCGTCTCGAGCCAGCCCCGCAGCCACTTCGTGTGGTCCTTGGACTCGAAGGTCCCGGCCTGGTTCCAGCTGGACTCGCCCGCCCCGACCTTCATCTGCGTCGGCTCAGTGACTTTCTTGGGCGCGATGTCGCCGATCAGCGCCTTGGCCTCCTCACTGAGCTCGTTGTTGAAGAAGGTCGTCTTGCGGCCTTGACTGTCTACTTTGTAGCCCCGTAACGAAGGGTTCGCCTTTTTGGTAGTTTTGCCCGCTTCACCGATGGGCTGGGCCGTCCGCGGCGCCAATAGGTCGGGCGCGGCTTCCCTCTTCTTGGGCTTGGCCTCATAGGCCTTCTTATTTTGTTCGAGTTTGGCTAGTGCTCCCGTCCAGACCTTGGACGCGGGCTCCAAATCCTGGCCTTTTTCGTAGGCCTTTTTGGCCTCACCGAATTTGCCACATTTTTCTCCAGCTTGGCCCAACCGGTAGTAACCTTTCGGATACGCGGGGTCCGTCTCCGTACATGAGGTGGCGTCCGCAAAGGCGTCGTCGAAGCGCCCTAATGCTAAACGGACGGCGGACCTATTGCTATATAAAGGCGCGTCCGGTAAGACTTTGAGCGCCTTGGAGTACAGTGCTTCGCACACCGGCATGTCCCGCCGCCCAAAGGCCTTGCGCGCCCGGTCCTTGATCTCGTCCACGAGCTTTTGTTTTGCCTCCGGATCGGTAGGCGTCTGGCCCAGCACGTCCTGGTGGGCGCTCCCAAAGGGTGAGCCGCCCATACCGCTCATGGTGGCGTAGCGGTTGCGGTTTTTCGTGGGAGATACGGCTGCGGTCGGCGCGATGCGTATGCTGCACGCGTGCAAGCGCTGCGACGTCGTACGCCCGCGTGTACCGTAGGCGCAAATGCCAAAAGTAATCGAGCTCCACGGAGCATTCGGGTTTTTGAATTTGGAGTTGCCTGAAACATGCGTGACTTCGATCGAGGTCTCGCTCGGCGGCGCATGGAAGCTTGCTTGGAGGCGTCGGACGTGCGCGCATTTTTAGCAATTTTAGCATTGGGCGAGGTCGAACCAAGGATAAGGATAGCATTTGCGCCGTCAAGACGCAAGTACCCAAAGCAACACCATGGCTGCCGTCGTAGAAAACACTGTTGGAATCCAGCGTCCAAAGCGCTCCAGCCGCCGTGCGAGAGAGAGCGAGGAACCCCCACCAGGGTGGTTTAATTAGAATGCATTGCTTACGCATGATACGGCCCGTACGCGCCCGCCACCTCTCACCCCGAGCAGCAGGACGCCATCGAGCAGATCATGAAGCTGGCGCCCCGTCGACGCCCCGCGCGCGCGCGAGCGTCGAGGACCGCGCCCGACCGCGCCGCCCTCGCAGGAGGTCGAGGCCGCGACTAGCGCCGTCGCGAACGTCGACATCGCGGAGACGGGCGAGAAGCCCAAGATCGCCATCGTGAAGACGACGAAGGAGGCCGCCGTCGTCGAGAACGCGTGCGACGCGGCGTGGACGTCGGCCGAGCTCGCGGCCAAGTGCTGCGACACCATGGTCGCGGCCGGCAAGCTGCGCACGACGCCGGCCTTCATCCGCGAGGACCGCGAGGCCAAGCTGGCCAAGATCTTCACAAGCGCCAAGCTCGACGGCGCCAAGGTCCTCGCGTGCGCGAACGCGCGCGAGCTCGAGGTCATCATCCGCAACGCCACCCAGGGCGAGGGCTGGGTCGACCACGTGCAGAGCGCCATGAAGTCCTTCCTCCCGGCGGACACGCAGCGCGTCAAGGTGGGGACCACGGAGTCCGAGGCCTCGAAGAAGGCCAAGGAGAACTACCGCACGCGCCTGGCCGAGGGCCGCACGGCCTCGACGCGCGAGCGCGGGCCCGAGGGCGCGGGGGGCGAGGACGCCTTCGCCTCCTTCGGCGGCGGCGGCGGCGGCGGCGACCGCGCCTGCTACAACTGCGGCCAGAGCGGTCACATCTCGCGCGACTGCCCGAACGCCGCCGTCGAGGGCGCCGGCCCGAGCGGCGGCGGCGGCCAGCGCCGCGAGCGCGACGAGGCCTTCGCCAGCTTCGGCGGCGGCGGCGGCGGCCGCGAATGCTACAACTGCGGCCAGACGGGCCACATCTCCAGGGACTGCCCGAACGCGGGCTCGCGCGACGACGCGTTCGCCTCCTTCGGCGGCGGCGGCGGCCGGGGCGGCGGCGGCGGCGGCGGCGACCGCGACTGCTACAACTGCGGCCAGCCCGGCCACATCTCAAGAGACTGCCCGAACCCCCCGAGCGGCGGCGGCGGCGGCGGCGGCCGCGACGACGCGTTCGCCTCCTTCGGCGGCGGCGGCGGCGGCGGCGGCGACCGGGCGTGCTACAACTGCGGCGAGACGGGCCACATCTCGCGCGACTGCCCGAACGGCGGGGGCGGCGGGGGCGGCGGCGGCGGGCGCTACTAGGCACCCACCGGCACCACCCCTCGCTTTGTCGCGCTCGTCGTGACTCCCCCATCTCGTAAAAACACTTCTCGCTATCTCGCTACCGGAGTCAACCGTGCTTATCAAACTTTGAATTGCTTATCATGACCGCCGCCGCGACGAGAGCTCGGCGCCGCTCGCGGCCTGCTCCTGGAGAGCGGCCAGCCGAGCGATGCTGAGCTCGACGTTGTCGATGCGCTCCTGGAGGGCCACCAGATTCGGCACGCGCATCTCGAGCTCCAGCACCCGCGCCTCGAGGGCCTGCCGGCCGGTCGTCGCGCCCGCCTCGACGGCCGTCAGACGGCTCTGGAGCGTCGCGCGCGTCTCGTCCAGCTTCCGCTCGACCCCGCCCACGCGGGCCTCGAGCTCGTCGTCCGGCAGCGGCCCGTGGTCGCCGCCACCGGCTCCGGACAGCTTCTGGAAGAGGCGCCGGGCCTCCTCGCGCGCCTCCTTGAGCTGCGGCGCTCGTAACGCCGCGAGCGACGCGAGGCCCGCCAGCACGCCGGCCGTCACGGCCGCCCCGATGAAGACCCCGACACTGACCGCGGTGCCGTAGGCGCGCATACGCGCGACCAACGACTCGGCCGGGTTTATGGCGTTCATCGTCTTGTTCGTGGCCTGGGTGAACTCGTCCGTCCGGGCCTTCAATTGGTCGATGAGCTTGGACACCTTGCTGTCGGAGGCGGTGCGCTGGAGGAAGTTGGAGCGCTCCATGAGTAAGCGCTCCGACATGTGCTGTGTTTGTGGCCGTTTCGCGCTGCTGCGGATCACCCTCTGAAATCGCAAAGATGCGCGTGCCGAAACGTGGGCACTCGTGCGCTTGTTGCTTGTACTTCCGCAGCCAGAGAGAGTCCTGTCAGGCTACAGTAGCAGATCATGCTAGAGAAACCCGTCAGATAAACCCGTCAAACATGCAAATGCCTGAGAGCCTTCGTGGGATGAGTAATGCGCAGCTCGAGGCCTCTGCACGAGTAGCTGGGACCACGCAGCCGGGAAGCAGCGCATGCACAAAAAAACACTCAGCGCGGTGCTTCTTTTGCTTACCACGCTGTCCTGTGCGCGCCATTCGTGACGAGACTTGGTCTGCAGCGCCACACGGACCGGGTTTCGACGGCTGCATCGCTACGAGGGCTACAACGCCTTGCACTCTCTGGCAGTAATTGAATTTGTCCTACAGTCAGTGCGCCGGAGCGACGATGCACAACCTCCGATCTCGCTCGCGCCGCCTCGCGACGTGCGCGCGCCGGTTAGGCACGCCGCGCCTGCGCCGGCTCGCGCCGGCGCTCACGACGGCCCCCGTCCGCCGCTCGTCCACCGGCGGCGGCGGCGCGCACCTGGGCTCCAAGTGCCCGAAGTGCGGCTCTATGTCCCTGGTCTTCGCGCGGGCCTCGACTAAGGAAGAGGATAGCGCGTTCTACTGCTCGGTGTGTAGCGGGTGGTTCGTCGCGAGTGAACACCGCGTGGTCGAGGAGCCCGAAGCATTGACGCCGCAGGAATCTTTGAAGCAGCACGTGCCGACGCCGCGCCAGATCTTCGCCGGGCTGGAGGAGCACGCGATCGGCCAGCGAAGCGTCAAAATGGCCCTCAGTGTCGCCGTGCACAACCACTACAAGCGGCTCATGGTGGCCAAGGAGAAGGATGCGGTGCCGGAGAAGGAGCACTTGAGCCCAGAAAACCACCTGGACAAGCCCCTGTCCCTACACAACCTGGCGCAGCTCTCCGGAACGAGTCAAGAGGTTTCTCCTTCCAAAGCGGGCGTCGAGGCCGTGGAGCTGGACAAGTCCAATGTACTCCTATTAGGTCCGACGGGCTCGGGCAAGACGCTCATGGCCAAGACATTGGCTAAATTAGTGGACGCGCCGCTGGCCATCGTGGACGCCACGTCCCTGACCCAGGCGGGGTACGTGGGCGACGACGTCGAGTCCATTTTGTACAAGCTGTATCGGGAGGCGGGCAGTGACGTCGCTAGGGCGGAACGGGGCATCGTGTACATCGATGAAATTGATAAAGTCTCGAGAAAGGGCGGCGCGAACGTCTCCATCACACGGGACGTTTCTGGCGAGGGCGTGCAGCAGGCGCTTTTAAAAATCTGCGAAGGGGCCCAGGTGACGGTGCCCAAGGATGGCGCGCGGAAGAACCCGAGAGATCGAGATGCTCTGACCATAGACACGTCGCACATCTTGTTTATCTGCGGCGGTGCTTTCGATGGCCTGGAGCACATCGTGTCGAAACGGGTTTCGAGGGCCTCGATCGGCTTCGAAGCTCAATTAAGGCGGAGCGAACTGGACCACGATTTTAGGGAGAAGAGTGACGACGACCACCGCGCCGACGCCGCCTTCGACGACGTCATGGGCCAGGTGGAGCCCACCGATTTGGTGGGGTACGGGCTCATCCCCGAGTTCGTGGGCCGCTTTCCGATCATTACCTGTACCCAAAGGCTGACGGAGGGCGAGTTGCAGCAGGTGCTGACGGAGCCGAAGAACGCGTTGCTCAAGCAGTACCGGTACCTCTTTGCGCTGAGCGACGCGGACTTTGTCGTGACGCAGGACGCCATCTCCGAGGTGGCGCGCTTGGCCATCAAGAAGCGGACCGGCGCGCGGGCCTTGCGGAACATTCTGGAGTCCATGCTCCTGGACGCCATGTTCGCGGCGCCGGACGATGACGTCGCGACCGTGCTCGTCGACGCGGCGGCCGTGCGCGGCGAGGAGCCCGTCAAGCTCCTGCCGGCCGGGGAGGCGCCCGTTGACGACGAGGCGTCCTGGGACCCGCCCGAGGAGATCGCCGCGTGAATATCTAGAGACGTCGCGTCGGTTAATAATCTAAGTTTACAATGAATGGTGACATACAATCGCGCTTACCCATGCTTCCCGGGTTTCTGTCCGGGCAACTTCTAGTAACGACGTAGATGGAAGTAGGTAATGTTATCCCCGCGGCGCGGACTTCACAAAAAGTGCGGGTTCGTTCAGGACCAAAAACGGGTTCCACCGCCTACTAGTATACTACGATACACGTGTCTCCCGCTAAAGAAACAGATACAGGACACGCGAAGAGTTATCAGTCGAAGTAGATCCGGTGCTTCGCGCGCACCGGCTCCCGGCAGAGCGGGCACGCGACGACCGTCGGCGCGCACGCCTCGCAGACGCAGAGGTGGCCGCACCCGAAGGCCACGTGCCGCGAGCCCTCGAGGCAGACGACGCACTCCGTCCAGTCGCCCCGGGCCTCCCGCTTCGCCGCCGCGCGCCGCGCGCGCTCGATGGCGCACTTCCGCAGCAGGTCGGGCAGCAGCTCCGCCGCCGCGTCCAGCCCCTCCGGTGAGAGGCCCCGCACGCCCAAATTCCGCAGGGCTGCCAGCTCCGGCCCGGGCCGGTCGGGCGTCGGCGGGTCGCTCACCGTCTCGGACGGCGGGCCAGACACTACGGCGGCCTCCTCGGCCTCGGCGGCGGCGCGGTGGTCGCGCCGCAGCTCGGCCTCGGCGGCCGCGCGGTCGCGCCGCAGCCGCGCTCGCGCGCCGACGCTGAGCCGCGGCTCCGCCGGGGCCTCGCTCCGCGGCGACTCGACACGCCCGCGGCGCGGCGGCGACGCGCGGCGCTCCGACCGCGGCGCGTCGAGCGCGTCCGCATCAACAGCGCGCGCCGGGTCCGCATCCACGGCGGGCGCCGGCGGCCAGAAGCGGTCCAGGCCCGACCGCCAGGTCCATACCAAGGGCACGGCCAGCGCCATGGAAACCAGCAACAGAAGGACGTCGCCGAGGTTTATTTGCGCCTCGAACACCCTCATCAACCGCCGCACGACGGACCGGAGCCAGCGCCGCACGACCCTGATCAGAACCTTGCCGAACGCCTCCCGCGGCGGCTTGAACACGACGTAGCCGCAGGCCCGTTCTAAGGCCCGGACCACGTGCGCGTCGTGCTCCGAACTTAACGCAGCGTGCGCCGAGTCCTCCGGGAAGGGCATGGAATAGGCGCACAGCGTCTCCACGAGATGCGCGTGCTTGGCCGCCGCGCTGAGCATGACCGCCGTGCGGCCGTGGGCGTCGCGCTCGCCGGCGTCGGCGCCAGCCGCGAGCATCTTCGCGACAAAGGCCACGTCCGGGTCGTGCTTCGAGCATTCGTCCCGCAGGTGGCGGCCCGCGTGGGCCCGTGCCAACGCCGCGCCCGTCGTGATCGCGGCGTCGACGTCGCCGACGCCCATCTTCTTCACGGCGTTGATGGCCGTCCCGTCGCCCCCTTCCAGGACCCTAGCGGCCACCACCACCCTTGCCAGAGCCTCGGCGATATTCGCATCCCTGCCAGCCAACTTCTTAGCCGTCTCCAGTTCTCTTATGGAAGCTGGGAGGTCGCCCGCGTCCGCGAGAGCGCAACCTAGTAACAAGCGCGAAAAGGCGTCGTCCGCGTCCAGCGACGCGGCGGACGCCTGGAACTGCGTCTCCCGGGCACTCAAGGCGTCCTCCGCGAGGAAGCCGGCGCAGGCTTCGCTTTGTCGCGCGTCCCGCGTGCCGCACGCCGCGACCCTCGTCTGGTTCTGCACACCGTTGGCCCCGACCGTCAACCGACCGAGCAGTCGAGAAAAGGTCTCGGCGCTCTCCTTGAAGAAGTACCAGGCCTGGGGGCCCTCGCCCTCCACGATGGGCGGTCTCCTCAGTAAGTTGTTCTTGGCCACGGCGGTGAACAGGGCTTGCGCGGCGTCGTCCTGCTGAGAACGGACCCAGATGGGCTCGACGCCGTCTAATACATTACGTACGTGATAAACGATAGGGTCCGCTTGGATGGTGAGCATGCAGGTCACTGCGAGCAACATGGGCCGCCCCATCGCGCGTGATGCGGTGCGCCGGGGCTGCCTCCGCGTCGCGCCGAACGCCGCGTGCCGCGCAGCCTGTTTCTTCTCGCGGCTTACTCGTACCAGCGCACTGTGGCTTGCTGGGCCGGCTCGCACGTGGTAGTAGGCTAGGGGTGTCGCGTAGGAGCACCGTGCAAGGTCCGCTTGGCAAACCAGCTTGGGCAACTTTTCGCTGTTCGCGCGGGTATTTAAAGAGAGCCGGCAGACGAGCGCTTTGGGCAGCCCCACTCGTGGACCGGGCAGCCTCCGATGCTGCTGCGGCTCGTCACTATTGCCGCCCTAACGGCGGCCTGGCAGCGCTTCGACGAGCACGATGCGAGAAACGACATCGTGGCCGCCCACGCGCGCGGCGACGCGAACCGCGTGGCCGAGCTCGCGCAGCACGAGCTCGAATTAAGGGGCGAGGACAACCAGCAGCCGTCGCTGCACCACTACTTGGGCTGGGCCCGGTTTCAACGAGGGGACCTCGCGGGCGCGCGGGACGCCTTCCTCGCGGCCGTCGAGCACGACCCGCACGACGCGCGGAGCTGGCTTCATTTAGGCGCTTCACTCTTAAGCGCCTTCCAGGTCAGTGCGGCCCAGGCGGCTTTTATGAATGCGAACGACGCCGCCAACAAAAACGGTGACGGTGCCACGCAGCAGGACGCCCTCGCCAAGCTGGTGAAGGCCAAGGCCTGGGTCGCGGACTGGGCCGGCTTCGATCGGGCGGTAAGTGCCGTGGCTCAAGGTGCGTCCCAGTCTTTAGGAACGGCCCACCCGGCCGTGGATGGACTGGGCGTGCCGCACGTCGCATCAAGATTGCCTTTACATGTCCTCCGGGACCTATCAAAGCACCAGACCCATGCCAAGAGTCTCGATGGTCCTCATTCCATTAAAAAGAAGCGAGCGAAGGGAAAGTTGAGAGTAGGTTTTGTGACGTCCGACTTCGGGGCCCACCCAGTCTCGGCTACATTAAGAGGGGCGTTACTCGCGCTGGACGCCCATTCTCAAGTGTGGTGCTATTCACTAGGAGCCGCTGATTCGTGGTGGCGGCGGAACGTCAGCGAGGCCTTAGTTGAGCGGTTCGTGGACTTGGGGGACACGTATTCTCCAGAAATGGCCGCTCAAAGGTTCATCGACGATAAGTTGGATATTCTAATAGACTTGCATGGCCACACATTACATAGCGGCTTACCACTGCTCGCACACCCCTCGCTCGCACACGTGCTCAAGCTCACTTTCTGCGGCTGGCCGCAGACGACGGGCGCTCCGTTCATGCAGCACATGGTCGCGGATAAGGTCGTGGCACGGGTCGAACACAGTGCGCGGGAGTTCAACGAGAAGCTGTTGCTCCTCCCGGAGAGCTACCTGCCGGCCGACCACGGGAACATGGTCGGGTCAGTTCTTACAAGAGAACGAGCCACTTCCGAAGACGCGGGCCACGCCGCGAGCTTCGCCTTCGGGTCCCTCAGTTCCTTCCAGAAACTGGACGCGACCATTTTCGACGTCTGGGCGAATGTTCTGAGGCGGTCCCCGCGGCGGTCCGTGCTAAGGTTGATGCGCTATGCCTTACACGACATCGCCGAGCCCAAACTGAGACAGGAGCTGGCGGCCCGGGGCATCCACCCCGCTCGTTTAGAGACGACCAAACTGGCCCCGTGGCTCGACCATACGTGGCAGAAGACGCATCTAGACGTCATGCTCGACACACTAGTCAAGTCCGGGCATTCCGTCGTGCAGGACGGGCTCTGGGCGCAGGTGCCCACCGTCTCCTTAGCGGGCAATAGGATGGAAGCGCGGGCCGGCGCCACGGCCCTGCGGGCTGCGCGCGTGTCGACCTATACCGAAGCTTTATCTCTGAAGGACTACGAGGTCTTGGCGTCTTCTTTAGAACGCGAGCCAGCCAAGTTAAGGAGTGTACGGGCGGTCCTCAAGCACCGGTTGACCGTCGCTCCGCTCTTCGATTGTAAAAGGTGGGCTCGTACGTTTTCGAACGCCTTGCACGCGGCCTACGAGGCCTTTGTGACAAATGCGCGGGCGCACGTCGTCGTTCATGATCCTAGAAAACCTCGGAAGTTTGAAGTTTATGACGTCAACTACAACGGCAACGAGTCGCACGCCGTGCTCCTGCGCATCCACGGCCGCACGCCCAAACCAGGCTGGCGCAACGTGGACGACGTACCGGGCAAGTTCGTGGACTACGTTTTAGCCTTGGACGACCTCCGGGACTTCCAGGATTCCACTGTCGCGGCGATTTATGCCGAGGCGGCTTCGTTGGTCATGCCGCCTTCCAGAACTGTGCTGGAGGAGTGGTGGCGCGTCCTGGCCCCCGGTGGCGCCTTCTTCCTGACCGCGCCCGACGTCACGGTGTTGTCGTCGTTCTTAGCTCGGGACGACCTCTCTTCTGAAGAACGCGACGCTCTAAATGACGTCCTGGTCCGGAGCCGGGGCGTGGAGCTGTCCGATTTAAATAAAACGCTGGCGGCGACGGGCTTCTGCGACGTGGCGCGCGTGGCGTCCTTCGGCCTCTTCAACGACTCGTCCGCGGTCGCGTTCCGCGGGGAGCGCCTGGCGCTGAATGTCGTGGCGAAGGCGTGCCGCAAGGAGGGGGCCTCCATCGACGTCTCGTTCCCGGGGATGGCCTCCTCAGTTTAGTGTACTTACTTGTTTCAAACATCTAGAAGGCTGAAGGCTGGTCCGTCTTTTTGTGGCTGCACGGGTTTCTCTCGCGGATCAAACGTGCATGTGGCAAAAGACGTCGCCACCTACGGCCGCGCACAGCTGTGGGAGCAAGCAAGCGGTCGTTTTGCAAGCCTTTTGGCCGTTGCTATCAAAAGCACCGATGTCTCGTTTCGACAGAGGCCCAGCAGGCGCGCCAGCCGCTGTACCAACAAAAGCACGCGACGCCACCGCTGCGAGGGGCCCGCGGCTCGACGTCTACGACGGCGACGAATTGGTTGACGTCATCGACCTGGCGCCGGGGTCGCACTGTCTGGGCAGAGACAACGATGCGTGCGACGTGCCACTCCCGCACGCGTCGTGCTCGCGGCGCCACGCGAGGCTAACGGTGGACGACCGAGGAGTCGTGCTCGAGGACCTGGGCTCGGCGCAGGGCACGTTCGTCAATGAGCAGAACTTCTGGGCTAGCTCTCTGACTGCGAACGACCGGGTCCGGCTCCGCGACGGCGCCGCGATCAGGTTCGCGGATTTACCGAGGCGCTACGTCTACCGGAGCGGCGCGCCATCCACGGCACCGGCCGCGCCAGCACATGCGCATGCGCCGGCGCGGACCGCAGCGCCGACGCCGGCCGCGGCGCCCCTGGCAGCTGACGCGAAGCGGAAAAAGCTCTGGGGCGCCAAGAAGGACCCCAAGGCCCTCGAGAAGTGGGGCGAGGCCGCGGGGTCCCTCGGCGGCGCGCGCGGCGACAAGTTCCTCAAATTGCTGGGCGGCGCCAAGCACGGCGCGACGGCCAAGAAGCGCAAGGTCGGCGACCCGTCCGCGGAGGACCTCGAGAAGCAGTACGAGGCGGCGCGGCGGCGGGGGGGCGCCTGGAACCGCCAGGGTTTAGGTTAATATGTTACAAGCCGTTCTCGACGAAGTCAAGGTGCTCCAGGGCCCGCGCGCAGACGGCCACGGGGTACTCCTCCAGCAGGCCCTCGCTCTCAAGCTCAAGGAACTCGTCGTAGGTGAAGGGCGCCGGCAGGCGCTCGTTCACCGCCATGGCCAGCTTGAGGTAGTCGATGAGCTCGCACTTCGCGTCCATGAACTCCACGTTGGCCATCGCGTCCATGAGCGACTCCCACTTGCCGTCCTCGTCGTAGCCCTCGTTGCGCGCCTTCTGGCAGGAGAGCGCCAGCGCCATTTTCAAGTCGCTCGCGTCGACGGTGCCGCACTTGGCCCAGCTCATAAAGCTGGATCGCCGGTGCCGCTTTGTGAACGACGAGCGCACCAGCGCCGCCTTGTCATGGGCAGCGCCGTTCGCGGAGCCCCAGTTCCAGCCTTCTGCTCCCCACGAGATAGGCGCCTCATCCTCAAGAAAGTCAGTGCTGATCGGCTCCACGTCCCGTGGCAAGTCAGTGTAGACCGGGCCGTCCTTGGGCGCGCCGTACAGGCGCGTCGATTGACGTAATGCGGGCCGCGGCGCCAGCGCGTGCACCGCCGTGGCGAGCGCCGCGTAACAAGCGAGTGAGCGCATCATTGCCGCGCGTAAGGATATGCTATTGCTGACTAAGCGGTGATTGCAGGAGCCCTGGGCGTTGCGCGTGAGGATTTGGCTTTTGCTGACCTAGCACTGATTGCAAGAGCCCTGGCGTCACCAGGACTGCAGCGTGAGCTTACAATAGAGCCTTGGCGAGTGGATTGCCTCGCCGTGTCTTATTTTCCACCGCTTGTCCTCTCTGATGCGAGGATCGCAGCGTCTTGGGCAAGGCTGAGTTTTGTCTCGCGTGTGCCCCAAATACCCGCACTATATTGAGAGCTCTCAGCGCTATATTATGGCTCGAGCCCTAGAGATTTCAGCAAGATTCCGGTACACAATTACGACACAAAACAACTACGGGACCCATACAGGTTCCAGCCCCGGCAACGCCGCATCACGCCGCCGCGCCCACGCCCTCCGATCCCACGCCGTCCACGCGTCGCCGCCAGGCCACGCACAGAGGACGCACCGCACCCATGGACCCAATGGCATCGGCCCTAGCACACAGAGTCCTGGCCAGTGTCTTTTCGCGATCTCCAGGGACGTCTCGTCGATCAGGAGAGAAGCACGACCGTCCGGCTTTAGCACGCGTTGCATCTCGGCGAAGGCCGCACTGTTAAGTTCCGAGAGACCACCAGCAGCCGCGTACTGCCGATCAAAGGGCGGACAGCTAATAATAGCGTCGACGCTATCGTCCGCGAGGGGGAGCGCCGTCGCCGAAGCTTCCAGAAGCGTCGCGTTGCCAGCGCTGGCGAGGTTCCTCGCGGCGGCGTCGAGTTGTTCCGGGTCTGAGTCAACGCCTATCACTGAAGCCCCCGGCCAGCAGAGCTCGGTCTCCGCAAGGAAGGTGGCTTTGCCGCAGAACGGGTCAAGGATCACATCACTAGGTTGAATCCGAACCGCTTGGGCCACCACGTAGCTCTCGAGGCGCCGCATTCCGGGCGACGGGAGGTCCCGATCCATGCGCTGCTTCAGCGCCAGCACCTCACACAAGACACCCGTTTCGTGTATTGTGATCTGAATTTCGACAGCCGCTGCGTCGCGCCGCGCTTCGGCGGTGAAGCAGTCTGGCAGGCGCTTCGCCAGCTCGCGTCGCAGCGGTGGCGAGAGGCCCGCGGGCGCCCAGCCCGCTGTCGTATGTCGCTTGCATCTCACGTGCGCGGGCAGCGGGACCGTGACGGAGTTGCCAAAAGCAGCCCAGGCGTCCAGCGCCGCGCGCCAATCCACGCGCTGGACGATATCGTCCGCCAATGCGGCCGCTGCCGCGTCAACATCAGCTGACAAGGCCACTGGCTCCGCCTCCATCCCTACAACGCGCACGGAGAGCGGGCCTCGCAGCACACGATGCCACTCGTTCCGCGGCGGCGCGTCATTGCGCGGCGCGAAGAACACGCGGCCGCCGAGTTCGCACTTATCGATGCGGCCAATCTCGCGACGAATGCGGCCGCGCGCGTCATTGTTAATCGGTGCGCGCGGGTTGGGTGACGGCAGCACTGCGCTGTAGCGCAAGCCATGTGTGCTGCACACGACTGCAGTCAAAAGCAGTGCATCAATGCAATTGGCAGCGTGGGCTCGCATCGATGGGCGTCAACGGCAGCGTTCTCTGCGCATAAATGCGAAAGTTTGGCCGAGTGTTTATATACGCGAAGCATCCATTCGCTTTCATCCAACCAGACAAAATCGCGTGAGAAACCCGTACTTTACCGCGCCAAGTCAAAGCAAAATCGACTCGCCGGACTCAAATCCTTGCCGAACCAAATATGATCATCACAAACTGCGCCGCCTGCGCCGCCCCACTGGCCCACGACGCGCCGCGATGCGTGCGGTGCAAAACGAGGTACTGCAATTCGACTTGCCAACACGACCACTGGCGCCGCGGGCACAAGCAGATCTGTAAGAAAATTCACCGCGGCGGCGACGCGGAACAGTATAATGCCGAGAAAGAACATAAGGAAGCAGTCGCGGTCGCGGTCGAGGCGTGCGCGGACGACACGAAGGGGCAGACGTGCTACATTTGCATGGATGCCGCCCACTGGAAAACGAAGGAGGGTCTTGTGAACGGGTATTGCGCGTGCCGCGGAACGATGGGCTTCGTGCACTTGTCGTGCTTGGCGGAGCAAGCGAAGCTCTCGATAGAGGAGGCAATAGATAAACGCTTGTGGTCAGGTGGAGAGCTCAATTCGCGGTGGCAGCGGTGGCACGTTTGCCACACATGCGGTAATGAATTCCACGGCCATGTCCGGTGCGCGATGGGGTGGGCGTGCTGGAAGACCTACGCGAGCTGGGAAGACTCTCGGTTTGCGTTCCAGCGCATGTCAATCGAGAAATTAGCAAATGGAATGGAAGAGGATGTCTTCGGTCGTCTGGAAGAGGCGCTATCGCTTTATGCAGTCTATCTTGATGTGTCTCAGCGGAGTCTGCGCGCGGGCGCTGAAGTGTCCACTGAAAATCTCCTCGCTGCAAAATCAAACATAGCGGGGACCTATTCCAGACTTGGTCGAGTGGAAGAAGCGGTGAACATGGAGCGTGATATATATGATGATAGCAAGGCCTTGTTGGGACCGTTGGACTTGCAGACTCTTTCCGTGGCAGCTAATCTTATGCATACTATGAGCATGCTACACCGTTTCGATGAGGTCAAAGCTTTTTTCCTTGGACTCGAGGCGGCAAGGCAAACGCTCGGACCGGACAATTACTTAGTTTTGAAACTCACGAGCGCATACGCTCATGGGCTCTACTACGATCCTACTGCCACAAGGGACGAGCAGCTCGAGGCAATCACCATGAGGATATCCGCGGAAGGATACTGCGCGTGTGGGGCCGCAATCGTCCCCACTTTGAGAATATTGACCAGAACCTGGCGCAAGTGCTAAACCGTGAAGCACTGCATGAGAAAAACGTGGCCCTTAGCCTGCGCCATAGATCGCACATCGAGGCATTCTCTCCGTGCCTCGAGGAGCTCCTGGATGATTTTCCCTCGGATGCGCCCTCAGCAGCGTCGTCGTCGGACGCGTCGTCGGACTCGGACGAATCCGATATTGAAATATCAGCTGCCACCCTAGAAGCCTACCGCAGGCACTTGGCGCTGAGTAATAGCAGTTAAATTTACCCAAGATACCACCCCCCTAGAACCACCGCCGCGAACAACCCCACGATCGACCCCGCCGCAACGGCCAGCGCCGCGCGCCGGTTCCGCGCCACGGGCTTCGCCGCCGGCTCCACCGGCGCCGGCGCGGGCCGCTGCGCCGAGAAGCCCTTCGCCACGGTCTTGCCGCCGAAGCGCGCCCGTTCCAAAACCTTCTGGCGCTGCACCGCTTCTTTTACCCGTTGCAGGCCGCGCCGCGCGTCCTTATTATTCTCGTCGACCGCCAACGCACTCGTAAAGGCACGCTTCGCCGCCGCCCAGTCGTCGAGCTTCAGGCAGCACTGGCCGCGGCGGTAGAGCGCCTTCCCGTGGCGCGGCTCGCGCTTGAGCACCGCGTCGCAGTCCTGGCGCGCGCCCTTGAACTCCTTGAGTTCGAGCCGTGCCGCGGCCCGGTTCAGGTAGAGCGCGCGGGCGAGCGCCCGGCGCTCGCTTATGGCGTCTTCGTCTAGATCCGGTTCTAAATCTTCGGCCGCGGTGTCGATGCCGCCGCCGTACCGCCTCACGGCCTTGGCGAAGTCCTTCGCAGCAAAGGCCCGGTTCCCGCGGGTCTTCAGGTCCGCGGCGCGCTCGAGGCGCTCGAGGGCTTTCAGGTCGATCACCGATGGGCGCCGCTCGACGCGCTCGAGCGTCACGACAGCTGATACGCACCCCAGCGGCCCCCGCGCCTCCGTAAACGTTACCAAAGCGCGCTCGCCCGGGCGGAGCTTGGCGACGGCCCGTTCCAGAGGCGCGCCCGCGACGCCCTCGTCGTCGTCCAACGTCCACGTCAGGTTAAGCGGCAGCGCCGTGAGCCGCCCGTCGTCCCCGTCGAGGTCCTCGACGCACACGACCACGTCATCTAGGGGATCGGGCTCGAAACCTTTCGCACCGCGGTTCAGGACCCTGTACGACGTACCGCCGCCGGCGTCGACCACGTTCCGCACACCTTGTAACTCGACGCGGTACCGCCCCACCGCGCCGTGATCGCCTTTGACGATGACCTCGGCCGTCTCGCCCACGGCCATGTGCACGACCGCCAAACGTAACGGCGGGTCCAGCGAGGTTAACGGGAGGAACGCCGGTTCGGCGCCGACGGCCGGCGTGGACTCGACGTCGCCCACGACCTCGTCATCTAAGACCCAGAGGCCGCTCTTCACGCTGAGCTGGACGTCGCCATTTGTTCCGCGCACCGCCGGTTCCGCGTGGTCCGGGGCACTCACCTCGAGCTTGAGCACGGACTCGTCTTTGTCGATCGAGCAGTCCACCACGGGCCGCACGCTGGCGACGTCCACTCGGTGGATCGTGTCGCCGTCCCTGACCAACGCGATGTCGCCTTCACAAAGCCCGGTCAGCGCGGCCGCTAAGGTATGGTCGCGCGCGCGGCCCGTCCACGCGGTACTCTCGGCGGGCGCTTCGGCTAGTGCGCCCGACGCCGCCAGGGCGAACGCCGAGAAGCCTTCTACAATGGAACACTTGAGCACACAGTCCGCGAGCGGCGTGATGCTTTTATAGTGCGCCTCGTCGTGGCGCGCGACCTTGCGCCGGAAGGCACCGCATTCGTCGACGCGGTAGAACGTGATGAGGTCCAACTCACAGGCCGCCGGTTCCGACTTGTTGGAGGTATACGACGCGTGCAACCGGAGTCGCGCGGTGTCGCCGCTCTCCATGAGCGGCAGGGCGGCGTGGACGCCGGGCGGCTCGTGCGGCTTGTCCCCGCCGCGGGCCGCGCCGTCCCCGGACGCATCGTCGCTGAGCTCGTCGGCGACCCAGGTTTGCGTCCCGATGACGCACGGCTCGTCGCCGTCCGACACGTTCATGCCGCTGGTGTAGCGCTCGCGCCATCGTATAACGCACTCGTCGCCCTCCTTCGGGATCCGTTTTCCGATGGCCGGCCCGTCTCGGCGATTCGTGCGGTGGAACATCACGAGGCCGCCGCAGAGCTCCCGGCCCTCGGGGCCCTCGTCCACGATCATCTCGTCGAGCAGCTTCTGCGGGAGGCTGTAGGAGGCGCTGGCCATCCTGTCGTGCTGCGATCGTTACTGGTCCTTTTGCAGCAGGCGACGCGCGGCGGTGGCGTGTGTGGAGTGTGCTATTGTGGTTACCGCTTCTTAGCGGTGCTCGGAGCGTTTGCGAATGCAATGACGTATTTTACTATTCTTGCCGTGCGCCCTGCCACAATTTTGCCAGTGAGGTCTCCTGCTTGCGGTAAACGAGAGAGAGGTTCGATTTCATCTGCGACGGGTTTTCCTCCCGGGTTTTCA
>Ga0302122_10000142_pt1 | contig 38329 bp, 27 predicted proteins | sample CB21_SCM_MG_FD_203115 | JGI IMG/M metagenome (GOLD analysis project Ga0302122, IMG submission 203115) | Marine microbial communities from Western Arctic Ocean, Canada - CB21_SCM | ecosystem: Environmental > Aquatic > Marine > Oceanic | place: Canada: Western Arctic Ocean | collected 2017-09-28 | reverse complement strand
GATCCTTGGTCGCCGGCGCGTCTGCGCCGGCTCGGCGGCGGCGGCGGCGCCGCCGCCCCAGGCGCCCGACGGCGAGGCCTCGGGCGCCGATTCCGTGGCGGGCTCTGGCGCGGGCGCGGGCGCCGGGGCGGCGGCAGCCTCGCCGGCCGGCGGCTCCTTCAGGCCCAAGGCGGCGAGGCGCTCCTCGAACGTGGATCCTTCCCCCGCCTTCGATATCGTGGCCTTCATCGTGGCTTTGGCGCTCGTCTTCGCGGCCTTGAGCTCCTTGAGCTCTTTGTACTTGTCGTAGCACTCGCGCTTGCCCCGGCCCACGAGGGCGCTGATCCGCTTCCACCGCGCCTGCTTCTCGACCGTGGACGGGACCTCCTTGCAGGCCTTCCGGAGCTTGGACACGTCGTCCTTGGTCCACGGCACCGTCGGCTTCGCGTCCTTCCGCGGCCGGGCGGTCTTCGGGCGCGCGCCGCGGCCGATGGCCTGCATTTGCTCCTTGGTCATGGTGCTCCGGGGCAGCGTGGCCGCCATCATGGCCCCCAGGGCGTCGTCGGCGCCGCCAAAGGCTGCCATATTCCCCTGTGTTCTGGTTGGCTCTGCTGGCTGCCCAGGTGCGATGCTGCTGGAGGTGGAATCGATTCGGTGCCCTAGCCGGTACCTCGGCGGATGGCTTAGTCCCACTGTTCAGTGCACTGAGTTTATAAATTGAAAGCAAAGCCGCCCGACCCGCACGGTCAGGGCCGTGGCAGAGGTCCCACCTCGTTCGTGTCAATTCGCGGGCTTGAGTAGCGCGCTTGTGAGGAGACCGTGCCGTTGCTATCCTATACTGCAGGTCGTGTCCGTTGCGGCGTAAACCCTGTCGGCCGCGCTGTGCTCTCGAGAGTTTTTTTGTCTCGAGCTTTTGCCCGCTCTCGCTTTGATCGTTTTTTTTCTGTCCCACCCCTCGCCGGGAGTCAGATCGGAACCGTGCCTGGCCGCGAACGGAACCCTAAAATTTGAATTCGAACCCAAGGCCATTTAAAGGCCCATTTTACCCCAAGGAGTAGCTCGCGTCCCAGGAGTCCGCGCAAAACCCAGACGCGTCCACGGGAGCTGCCGAGAGCAACCGCGGCCGCATCCTCCCAGCGAGCGCTCCAATATGCAGTTGAATAACTATAGTCAATTCGGGTTTTGGGAGGCGCGCGCCTAGGGAAGCGTAGGGGGGCTTGTTGGCGGTCGTAGAAGCGTGCAGCGAGCGCTCCAATATGCACGGGTTTGGTTACACTTCGGGTTTCAGTTGTCCAAAAGCTCTGAAGGAGGTACTGCAAACGCCAGGCTGCGAAGCAGTGGACAAGTCATGCGCACCGCACTCCTCGCCGCAAGCGTGGCAGCCACCACCAGCCTCCGCCCGCTGCGCCGCGCGCTCCAGCACTTCCGGCAGACGCGGCCCGCGGGCCTCTGGAACGATCCGGGGGCGCCGACCTACGACGCCTCGAAGCCCTTGAAGGTCTGCGTCTGGAACGTGCAGTACTGCGCCGGGATCCGGCAGCACTACTTTTATGATGGAGGCGATGCTGTAAGTACTCCGCTCGAAGAGGTCGAGGACGGCATCGCAAAGATCGGCGACGCGTTGTCGGCTTTGGACGCGGACGTGATCCTCCTGCAGGAGGTGGACCGGCAGAGTTCCAGGACGCACAAGATCGACGAGTTCGAAACACTGCGGAAGCGCCTCCCGGGGTACACGTGCGCGGCGTCGGCGGCCTACTGGCGCGTGCCCTACGTGCCCCACCCCAAAAACGAGCACGTCGGCCGCATCGGCATGCACCTCTGCACGCTCTCAAAGTACAAATTAGAGGATGCGACGCGGCACCAGCTGCCGTTACTCAAGGAGCCGCGCGTGCGCCGGCTCTTCAACTTGCGGCGGTGCGTGCTGGAGACGCCGTTGGTGAACGGCCCGACCCTGCTCAACACGCACCTCTCGGCGTTCAGCTTCGGGGACGGGACCGTCCAAAAGCAGGTCGCGAAATTGCGGGACCTCACGTATGCATCGAAGCAGTTTTTATTAGCCGGCGACCTCAACTCCCTGACGCCCCACGAGGACGCGGCGGCTCTAGCGAAGGACGAGGCCGCGCTCTACCCCGAGACCGCGACGCCCGCGGCGCCCCTCTACGTCGATGATAGAATCGTGCCGCTCTGGCGGAATTCAGAAGAACGCTGCGCGACCTACAAGCCCTGGACGTCGCCTGCGCCGGACCGCACCATCGACCACGCTTTTGTTTCGCCCGGCGCCAGTTTTGCGGGGGGCGCCGTCGCTGTTACCAATGGTTACCTGAGCGACCACCAGCCCGTCGTCTTCGAGGTGGCATTTCCCTCTGTTCAAAGGCACGCGCCGCCGGCCATGCCCCGCGCGGCCTGGAGCGGGTCCCCGTTCGTGACGCGCGCCAGCGAGTAATTAATTTTAATATAGCTCGCTTGACAGCGCCCCGAGGGGTGTGCGTGTTGTTACGGTGCTCGGGCCGTCAACGGCGGCGGGATCGCCGGGCCGCGCGGCGGCGGCGCGTGGTCGTACTGGGCGTAGGGCGTGAGCCGCGCGCCGGCGGCGCCCGCCTGGGGCCGGTACGTGGCCGCGTGGGCCGCCGCGGCGTCGAAGACGGCCGCGGGCGGCGCGCGGAGGATCGGCGCCGCGGGGGGGGCGAAGGTACGGTATCCGCGCGGCGCCGCGCCAGCCGGCGCGTTCGCGGGCGTCACCGTTTGTGGCGGCGCCGGCGGCAAGGGCGCCGCTACGAGCACGCCCGTCACGCCCGCCAGCACGGCCGTCAGGTTCCGCACCTGGTCCTCCAAGGCCGACACCTTGCACAGGATGGCCGACGTGGCCTCGAAGAGCTGGCGTTTCTCCGACACGTCCATGGTCGCCTCCGTGGCCCGGCGCTTGGTCGTCTCCGCGCTGGGCGCCGCGAGGCGCTTCTTGGAGAGAACGAGCACGCCCGGCGTGCAGACGGACTGGATGCCCTGCACGTACTGGGCCGCTGGAGAGACCTTGACGCTGAACTTGCGGTCCGCCCGCCGGAAAGAGCCGATGTCGATGCGGTAGCAGAAGCTCACCTGGCCGTTCGGTGGGACCACTAATTCTCCAGGACCTAAAGAGCCCCCCAGGATCTTCAGGTGCAAGGAATCCTCCTTCGAGACCGGGGTGCCGTCGGCGTACGCCAACTCCAGCTTGAGGGGCACCTGCATGCCGTAGTCGACGTCGGCGACGCTCACCTGGCATCGCATGTAGTGGTCCATGCGCGGCGCGGCGTCCTTGTAGAAGCTGACCGGCTGCGCCTCGACGTGGCGCTCCGCCTGGTATTTCTTCTGGGCGGCGCTGAGCTCGAAGTTCTTGACGATGAGGCGCGCCGGCGCGTCGTCGTCGTCGTAGACGGGCGGCGGCGGCCGCCGCCGCGCCGATGACGCCGGCGAGTGGAGCAGGAGCAGGACTTTTTCGGGCGAGTCGTCGACCGACTGAGTGCTGATTTCACGAGTCATGTGTAAGCTCAGTGTGGGAGACACTGGGCGTCGCGTTGGGACGCCGGGGCGACTTGACGACGGGCGCGGCCGGCTTGATAAGGGGCTGATATTCCTCGACGGTCTTGATGTGGGTAGTGGTGAGTTCGTGGTGATGGTAAGCTTAATATTAGCAATCGATGAGAAACCCGTGCAATAAACCCGCTCCATTGTTGCAGCCAGCTGGGCTGGGCTGCGCATAGGCGTGCACACGCGCACGATACATCGATTAATGCAGGAAGCATGCGGTCTGCTGCGCCGGTCGAAGCAGGCACGCCAGGGGTGCCAGAAGTGGCATCTGAGCCAGGGGTGGGAGTGGCGTCTGAGCCAGGGGTGCCAGAAGTGGCAGCTGAAGTGCCCCAGGCTGAGGAGGAGGAGGAATGCTGCGCCATCTGCCTCGACGCGTTGACGGACGAGGCGGGGGTCCGCCCCGAGGCCTGCCGGCACCGCTTCCACCTCTCGTGTTTGTGGGAGTGGGCAAAAATAAATACCCTGTGTCCCTACTGCAAAGGCGCGTTCTCCGCTGTGATTAGTGACGACGGCACCCGGACGGTCATAAAGCAAGTCAACGACGACGGCGACGAGAGCGACGAGAGCGAAGACGAGGACGTCTGCGCGGCGTGCGCCTACGGGGGCGAGCTGCTGATCTGCGACGGCGGCGGCGACGACTGCGTGATCCTGCTGCACGCCGCGTGCGCGGGCCTGGACGGCGTGCCGGAAGGCGAGTGGTTCTGCGGGCCCTGCGCGGCGCGGCGCGCGCGGGGCGCGCGCCACGACGCGCACGCACGGCGCGTGGCGGAAGCCGCGGCCGCGGCGCCGCGCGAGCCCGCGCCGCCACCCCGGCGGCGACGCGCGTCGGTGGCGGCGCGGCGCGCGCGAAACGCCCGCGGGGCCGCGCGCGACGCGCGGCGCGCGTGGCGGGAGCCGACGCCGCCGGCGCCGGCGTGGACGACGCCGGCGCCGCCGGCCGATCTGGCGGCCGCGGCGGCGCGCTACCTCGGGCGCCCGCGCGCCGCGGAGACGGGCGTCCACGCGCTCGCCCGGCAGGTCGGCGACGGCGGCGGGCCGGCGAGACCGTCCGCACGCGCCGCGGAGATCATGCGGCGGCGGCGCGCGGGCCGCGGCTCCGGAGGTCATGCGGCCAGGGCGCTTGTGGCGCGCTTCATATCGGCGAGCCGCGAGGACGCCGACCGGATACGGCTGGGTGGCGCGCCCTTCCGTGTCGCCGCCGCGTGCGGGGACCTGCGGCGTTTGGGCGCTGGCGCAGCATTGGCCGCCGCGGGCTTGTATGGGGCGGCCGGATGCGCTGCGGCGCTCCGGGCGCTCGACATTGCCTGTGGGGCGGTCTGCGGCGTGTTGGCCTCGGCGGCGCCCGGGCCGCCGGCCGGCACCGCGGAGAGTGATGCGCGGCGCGCGTTACACCGGCGCCTCGAGGCAATCGCGAGCGGCGGCGGCGGCGATGCGGCGGTGGCGCGGACCGCGGCGTCGCGGCTTACGCCTACGCGCCCGCCGCCGCCGAAGCGCCGATTCTCGGTGCTGGATTTGGTGTAATTGTTTGTGCGAAGCCTCTTTCCTCGTAAAGCAGCAGAAAGGGGGCCTAGACTACCTATTTACCGGTACTTCGCGTCGTCCTCGTCGGCCTCGCGCTGGCCGCGCGCGATGGCGGCGAGGAAGAGAACAATAAACGCCGGCCCCGACGTCACCAAAATCAACGCCGTCAACGGCACGCCGAGCACGGGCGCCGCGGGCACGTTGTAGAACAGCTGGAAGATGCAGCCCACGAAGGCGATCGCGCCGACCGTCGACGTCAGCAGCCACAGGTAGGCCGGCACGGGGATCTTGCCGAGGGCCTCGATGGGACCCTCGCCCTTTTCCTTCAGGTCCGCGCCGGGGAAGGGCGAGTCCGCGGACCACCAGTCGTCCCGCTGCTTCACAAACTTCTGGACGATGTCCGGCTGGTCCGGGTTGAAGTCCTCGTACGGCTTGGGCTTGTTCGCGTTGACGCCGCGGAACTTCGTCTTCACTGCAATAGTGTCGACGGCGACCGCGGTCTCCGCCTCAAGCGCCGCGGCGTCGACCGCGACGGCATCCGTGGCAGCGTCCGCCGTGCTGTCTGGGCTGGCACCGCTCTCGGGAGGTGTTGATCGCAGCACAACCGAGGCTCGTCGAGTCGGCGCGACGAGTGCGGACGCCTCGGTGGCGAAGGCCAGCAAAAGCATAGTGGTGTGGCGAACCATCTGCAGGTCTTCCTACTCAATTCGCAGCGTAAGGCGTCCTTTAACAGCTTCGATGCCGTCTAGTAGCTATCGTGCGCAGTGCACCGGAGGAGCGCGTGATTACAGCCGTGGAAGCTCACCCCACAAAACCCGTACATATACGGGTTTATCTCGCGGGTTTCATCAATGCAAAAAACCTGATGCAACAGCTTTCAGCCTGCAAGTGTGGATAACGCAGCTGGCATCAATGGCGGCGTCCCGCTTCCTGGTGCTCGCACTTCCAGCCGCACTCTCACTCACGCTGCCAGCACGACCAGTGAGTCTCGCGGGCAACCGAGCTGTCGCGGTTGCCGCCGCGCCCGCAGCAGCACTCCCTGCCCTCGCGGCAGTGTGCGCAGTGCCGACGTGCCTTGGCTTCTACAAGCGCGAATACGGCGTGTCGTATGGCTACGGCCTGTCGATCGCCGCCGCCGCGGGCCTCGTGCTGCGCGCGGAGCCCACCGGCATCGCGCGCTCGCTCGCGTTGGTCCACGTGTGCTACGGCGTGCGGCTGTGCGCGTTCCTGCTTTGGCGAGAGGTATCGGTGGCCAGATTCCGCAAGATGCGGGAGAAGATCGAGTTGTCAGCTCCGAAGGGCTCGCGCCTGAAACGCGCGCCGTTTATTATTTCATGCGCCCTCCTCTACTGGCTGATGACGCTGCCGGTCGTCGCATCGGCGCGTGCGCCGGCTCTGACTGGCATCCGTGGGACGCTTGCGGCGATAGCGTGCGGTGGAGCGTGGGCAGGCTTCGGGCTGGCGGCCCTCGGTGATGCGTACAAGAGCTACGCAAAACGGCGGAACCCCGGAAAGCTCGTCACGGGCGGGCCCTACACTTTTTTCGCGCATCCGAACTACCAGGGCGAGCAGCTTCTCTGGTTGGCGAGTTTAGCTGTGGGTCTACTCCATCTGGATGTATCCATCGCGTCGGCGGCGACGGCGCTGGGGTCGTTGCTCGGCTGCTTTGGGATACAGTTCATCCTGCTGAAAGCGACCAAGAATCTTAACGCGCGGCAGGTGGTCGCTTATGGCGAAGAGTATCGAGCGTGGAAGGCCTGGCGCGGTCCGGTCGCCAAGGCCGAGACGGCCCCGGGGTCCAAGACCGGCGTCTCGGAGTTGTATAAGTAGTAGTTCCTTATGATCCGCCCCCACGCCATCGACGCTTCCAAGGTGGTACTGGTGACCTGCCGCAGCTACCCGGGCGGGCGCAATTGCGGGCGCCGCAAAAAAAGGGTATGTGCTATAAACTTAGGTTCGTTGCGGCCCCACGTTTTCGAGGGGGCGATTAAAGCCTCCACGCCGGTTCATGTACTGGCGGTACGAGCGGTTCTGGTTCTTCTTGATGGCTCCGCGCGCAGCGCCCGTCTGGTTGTCGGCGACCTCGGTTCCAGCAGTGGAACCAAAGCCACTAAAACCCATCATGCGCGCCATTTGTGCTTCCTCGGAGTCGTCCTCGGGCGCGAAGGCGGCGGCCGCGTCCGGCTTCGCGGAGGCGCCCTGAGCCGCGGCCGCGTCGGCACCGCGCATCTTCGCGACGACGGCGCGCCGCGCGGCGCTGGCACTGTCGGAGCGCGACCGGCTCCGGGAGCTGCTACGGCTCCGCGAGGAGGACGAGCGGCTGCGGCTTGAGCTCCGGCTCCGCGAGGACGAGCGCGAGTAGGACCGCCGGCCGCCGCCGCCGCGCGGGCTCGGCGACCGCCGGCGGCCGCCGCCGCGTGGGCTCGGCGAGCGTCGCCGCCGCGGCGGGCTGCGGCTACGGCCGCGGCTCCGGCTGCGGCTCCGACTGCGCGACGACGAGTAGCTCGGCGACCGGCGGCCCCGGCGCGGTGGGCTCCGCTGCCGCCGTGGCGGGCTCCGACCCCGCCGCGGCGGGCTGCGCGACCGGCGCCGCGGGCTCGGCGACCGGCGCCGCGGCGGGCTGCGCTGGCGCCGCGGCGGGCTCGGCGACCGCGACCGCTTCTTCGCCGCCTGAGCGGCGCTCCCGAGCATGGAGCTGATCGCGTCGTCGGGTATTTCGCCATCGGCGACCGCCGCAGTGGCGCCACCGGTCAGTATTTCGCCATCGGCGACCGCCGCGGTGGCGCCACCGGTCATCCATGCGGGGGTGGTCATGCCGCGGCCGCGGCCGCGCCCGCGAGGAGCAGGCATGGCGCTTTTTGCACGTCTGCTCGAGGCGGTGCGCGATGCGGCAGCGCGGATGCCAGAGCGGCGGGCTTTACCTAGTGTACAGCTGCGACAATGGTGCCCACGTGTGCGCAATATCTGCGCAAGCGAGCGTCGCGAGCCAGTTTTGCGTTTTAGCCGGGTTTTGTTGCACGGGTTTTACCGTGAAAAAAGCACTTAAAAAATGTGCTGTCTGTTGCCGCGACGAAGAGCTGAAAGTATGAGCAGCATGACGCGTGGACAAGCAGCATGACGCTTTGACACGCAAGCTCAAGTTCCATCATCCTGATCTCATCCTGTAAAAAGACGAGGCTGCATCTGCTGCACACTCACAAATGAGGTCTCTGCTGCACACGCGAATGAGGTCTCTGCTGCACGCACGCATGGGGCATCTCCCAAGGCTGTGCTCCAAAACAAGCGCGCCCCTGCGACGGCACGCGACGACGGCACCGGCCGAGCGCGCCGTGCCCGTCCACGCGCGCTACCTCGCCAAGACGATCGACGTCGCGCTCTTCCAGGAGAAGTTCGTCCAAAAAGGAATAAGGAGAAGAACCTTTGAACGCGACTCGGTCATGCTGACGATCAACACGAGCGAAGACAGGCGAGGCCACGTCGTGGTGTTCAACTACGGCGCCGTGGTCTTCTTCAACGTGCCGCGGGGACTAAGGACCTGGTGCCTCCAGAGCTTCGCGCCCTTTTGTAAAGATACGATCCCCGACGGCTTCCAGCCCGTCGAGGACTACAGCTGCAAGGTGATTGACGGGGGCCCGACCATCGGCTTCGACAGCGTGGCGCTCCCGAAGCTGGACGGCCACAATCTCGCGGTGATCGCCACGGTCTTGGCGCAGAGCGTGGCGCTGGACCACTACGCGGCCAAGGCCGACGCCATGCTCGAGGCGTTTACTCGTTTAAATTCCTCCGTGGAGCGGACGGGCGTCTTCTCGGCGCTCGAGAAACGGAGTCTGTTCCGGCTCGTCGCTTTAAACAACACGCTGTTCACGGACGTCATCGCCAAGATCGGCATCTTAGAACGGAGCAACACGGCCTGGAAGTATTTGCAGTACGCGGATATCTGGGAGGGCCTCCAGGACGAGTTCGAGATCCGGGACCGCTTCTGGAAGATCGAGTTCAAGCTCAACCTCATCCAGCAGAACTCGAAGTTCTTCCTCGAGGTCCTGGCGACGGACAAGTCCAACACGCTGGAGTGGATTATTATCCTGCTCATCTCGATCGAGATCCTGGTCATGGGCGTGGAGATCGCGCACGCGGTTTAAATACACTGTATGTTTACCGCCCAACACGGGCTATGTACAAATCAGGGCGTCGAGAGGCGCAGCGTCTCCGCCACGTCCAGCGCCCGGGGCCGCGCGACACCCGCGTGCCGCACGTCGATCACGGGACTCGCGCCCGTCGGCTCCGGGAGGTCGATCAGCCCGTGCGCGACGCCTTGATGTAACGCGCGCACCGCGTCCCCGAACACGACGGTGGCGGGCGCCTTGATCGCATGCAACGCCGCCAAATCGGCGATGTCCGAGAGGTCGCCCAGGACGGTCCGTTGGCGCGGCGTCGCCGCCTGCTCCACGACGAGCGCCGGACAATCGGGCGGAAAGTTCTGCGACGTCACGCAGTCTTCGGCAATAGAACGCAGGCGCCCGACGGCCATGAGCAACACCACGGTCCGCATGGGGTCGTAGGGCGGCAGCTCCGGACTGGACGAGTTGCCCCGGCCGTAGCCCGTCGACACGAGCGTCTGGTGGGCGCTTCCCCTATGCGTCACGGGGACGCCCGCGGCCAGAGGGGCCGCCAGACAACTGGACACGCCCGGGACCACGCGCGCCTCCACGCCCAATCGCTCCCGGAGCTCCAGAACCTCCTCGCCGCCCCGGCCAAAAACGAAGGGATCTCCTATTTTCAACCGGACGACCCGTCTCCCGTCCACCAGGCCCTCCCGGCACCACTCGTAGATCTGCTGCTGGGCCTTCTCCGCGCAGCCCGGCATCTTGCCCGCCACGCGCAGCTCGCCCCGCACTAATTCTCTAATTTCAGGACTCACGAGCCGGTCGCAGATGACCAGGGCCTCCGAGTCCGCAATGGCGCGTAAGGCCGCAATCGTGAGGAGCTCCGGGTCGCCCGGGCCCGCGCCCACCAATGTCAGACTGCCCAGGCTCGGGTGCGGCGGCGCGGCGCGCAGGATCGTCGCGGTCCTGATTGGGCGCGGCGGCGTCCAGGAGGTCGTCGCCGCGACCAAGGCCAGGAGCCGCAGCATTGTGGCTTCCGTGCGTCGCACAGCTGCTGTGGCGAAGAAATTGTTGTTTTGTTGCAGTGGTCACGCGGACAGCTCGCGGCGCAGTTTTCTCGTGGCACTCGCAGCACTGAGATGCCTCAAGCGCGATGCAGATCTCTAGCCTGTCGAATGTCGCTGTCGGCTGTCGTTGCGGCTGGCTTTATGTCAGCAAAATGCAAAATGACGTTAACGTGCGGGTCCACAACCCGATTGAACATCCGCCACCCCGGGCTGCTGCGGCGAGAAGAATTGCCAACTAGATACCTCCACGGCACGCCGACGACGCGGACCTCTAACTCACTGAACTCTCCCGAGCCCAATGGAGACGATAGCAATGCGCTAGAGACTTAGACAATGGCAGCCTCTGACGCCGACAGCGACGCGGACACGGCGCCCGAGGTCAAGCACCGCGCCACGCCGGTGAAGCTGCCCTCCTACCTGAGGAAGGGCATCACCTATCAACAACTGCCCGCCTGGCACGACGCCGCCGCGCTGCACGCGTTTCGGCGCGAGCACGGCAAGAGCATGTACAACGCCGTGGAGACGGATGAACGAGCGCCGCTCGCGCACTTCAAGCGCTTGGAGAACGGTTCGGTGCGGGCCTGGGCGGCGTATGAGAACAAAGCCATGGTCGGCCTCGTGAGCGCGGAGGATCGGTCGGACTACCGGACGCGCGGGTCGAGCGGGCGGCCCTGGGCCGTGTGCCACCTCGTGGTCAAAGCAACGCACCGGAGGAAGGGCGTCGGCGGCGCTCTGGCACGACTCGCGGCCGCGTTATTACTCGCGGGGGACCAGCGCTGCGCCGAGCTCTACGCAACCACGCACGCCGACGATAGTGCGGCCGTCGCCACGTTCCTGCGGGCCGGCTTCGACGAGCTCGTCACCCTCGCGGACTTCCGACAAGGGAGGGACGCCACCGTATTACGGAAGCGGCGCGGCGGCGGCGTGCCAGTGGCGCCCCCACAACCGGTGCCGCCGCCTCCTAAACCGCCGGCGGAGGTGATCCCCAGGTGGCAGCGCGACTACGCCAAGGGGCCCCTGACGGAGTCGTCCTACCCCGGCGGGGAGGCGGCGTAATGATGTTGTATTTCAACGACGGCTCTTTCGACGCTCATCACTCCTCGACGGAAGTTGCGCGCGGGTTTCAGGCTGTCGATGTCTTGCGTCAACTAGGCAAATAGCTCCCGCGCGTCGACCTACACGCGAGGCAGACGTACTCGACTCGCTCATAGGGCTCCTGTGCGACGACTGGAGAGTCTCGCTGCGTTTCAGCCTGCAACTATGGCGCCAGCCGTTTCATCGCTTGCAGCCGCAGCTTCCGCGGCGCTGTACTTCTTGGCGCCGTCCGCGCGCGGCTTCACGCCCCTGAGGCCAGTTGATTTAACACGACGGCGCATAACGTTGTCCGAGACGTATGACGTAACCATAGTAGGACCGGACGGCGCGAAGAACACGTTTCCGTGCGCCGACGATGAATTTATTTTGGACGCCGCGGAGGAGGCGGGCTTCGAGCTGCCCGCCTCCTGCCGCAGCGGCGCCTGCACGTCGTGCCAGGGGCGCATCGTGTCCGGCGAGATCGAGCACGACGACCAGTCAACGCTCGACGACGCCATGCTCGCCGCCGGCTACTCTTGCACGTGCGTCGCCTACCCGGCGAGCAACGTCGAGCTGCTAACGCACCAGATGGACAACTTTGAAGCGGGCGTCACGGACCCCGTGGCCGGCGCCGCGGCGCCGGCGCCTGTCGCCGCCGCGGCGCCCGCACCTGCCGCGGCACCCGCAGCACCCGCGGCGGCACCGGACGACGCCGCGTGGGCGCTGAAGCAGCCCATCGCCGTGCAGACGCTCGACATGCTGTCCGGCGTCGTCGCGGGCCGCGCGGACCTCGAGGCGAAGATTAGCGAGCTGCGCGCGCTGCTCGACGCGCCGGCGCCCGCGGCGGCGAACGGCGCCGCCGCGCCCGCGGCGAACGGCGCGGAAGCGCCGCCCGCGGACCTGTCGGCCGAGTACACGCCCTACTTCTCCAAGGACACGGGCTACACGATCTGGCTGAACAAGAAGAACCCGCGGAATTCGTACTACGAGTACCCGGACAAGAAGGCGAAGTAGCCGGCGCATGTTTTCTTCGCGCGCGCTTGTATAAAATTAATCGGAGACTTACACATCACACGTCGCTCGCCGCGAGGAACTCGCTGAGGACACGCAGATACTCGTCGGGGGCCTCCAGAAGCGCGTGGTGCGAGCAGCCCGGGAGCTCCTCGAAGGACACGTCGCCGAGGCCCCGCCACGCCTCGACGCAGGCGCGCGTCACGAAGTCGTGCTCGCCCCGGAGGACGAGCGTCGGACACGTGACGCGGGCCATGGCCTCGGCGCTCGCCTCGAGGCCCGCGATCGCAGCCGTGCCGCGCCAGGAATTCCCGGCGTGCGCGTAGGCGGCGGCGAGCTGCGGCGCCTCCCCGTCCCCGCGGTAGGAGTGGCGGTCCATGAACCGCTTGCGCGACGCTTTGCGGCGGGCGCCGCGCGTGGTGGCCCGGCTCCCGAGACGCTTAACAACCGCGGCGGGCTCCTCGCAGGCCTCAGCGAGCGCGCCGGCCTCGGCCTCGGCCAAAGCCACGGACGCCGGCGCGTTGGAGAGCGTCAACGAGAGCGGCGTGCTACCGGCGCTTACTGAGAGGAAGGCCAACAAACCGCCCCAGGACTGGCCGTAGAGGTGGTACTGCGTAACCTCCAGCGCCTCCAGCACACCTTGGACGTCGCGGACGGCCTTGTCGACCGAGTACGCGTCGCTCGCCTCGGGCCGGTCGCTGCGGCCGCAGCCGAGCTGGTCAAAGAAGAGCACGGCGCGCTTGCCGTCACTTACTCTTCCCAGGTCGAACAAATAGTCCGACGGGATCTGCGGCCCGCCGTGTAGCACGACGAGGGGCGCCAGGTTGTCCGGTTCCGACCCTTTGCTCCACTGGTACCAGAGCTTGTGGCCGTCGGCCGTCGTCACGTGCAACGCGCTGCACGCGTGCCCGGCCAGCAGCACCGCGCAGCAGAGGTGTCGCATCGTCTGGCGTGGCTAATGCGGGCAAGGTGCAAGGTGCCGTAGTGCCGGCGTCGTCGTGCAGCAGTCTGATCCACTCCTTTGCCAGAAGCGCTCACTCGCCTCTAGCTGGCCTGCATGCGCTGCAAAACCCGGCTCGGCTCTCCCGCAGAAACCCGCAACTTACTTCTTGCAGACGACGACGACCGCGACGCGACGCGACACACACCGGAGCGCCAGACGTACCATTATGGTTCGTCTTTCTCTCATTGCTGCGGCAGCACTGCTGGTCGCGGGCGGCGCCGCAGCGCAACAGGAGCCACAGCAAGCGGTGGCCGACGAGCCCCCAGCAGCCGCGAGCGCGGACGTCCCGCCGCAGCCGGACGCACCACCGGCAGAGGAAGAGGAGGAGCCCTCCAACGCCCTCCCGTTCGCAATTGGTGGCGTCGTCGCCGCCGGCGCCCTGGCATTGGCCCTCGGCAGGTCCTCCAGAAAGAAGCAGCCCGCCGTGTTACTCCTGGGCCCGAGCGGCGCCGGCAAGACCCTGCTGTTCCACCGGCTGGTGCACGGCGAGGCGTGCGAGACCGTGGCGTCGATGAAGAGCGCCGAGAGCGTCCTGGACAACCAACGACTCGTGGACGTGCCCGGCCACCGACGGTTGCGGGGCGCGGTCCGCGGGGAGCTGGCGCGGGCCTCGAAAATCATATTCGTGGTGGACGCCGCGGACGCGACGCGGTCGGCGAAAGCTGCCGCGGAGCTGCTGTACGAGGTCTTCTGCTGCGAGACCAAGCCGGACCTCCTCGTGCTGTGCAACAAAAAGGACCGCATGGGCGCCAAGACGCCGGCGCGCGTGAAGCTCACCTTGGCCTCGGAACTCGAGACGATCCACAAGACGACGAAGACGCTGACCACCACCGGCGACGACGACATCCGGCTGGCGCCCATCGACACGGGGGGCAAGTTCTTCTCCTTCGAGACGCACGCGCCCTGCAAATGCGAATTCCTCCCCTTCTCGGCGAAAGAGGATTCCCTGGACGCGGTGCGCGCGTTCCTCCGGGGGAAGTAAGGCATTACGGCATTTCGGCGCCGGCGTCGTAGTTGCAGGCGCGTAAACGGGTCGCCTGCGCTGATAACAGGGCTATGGCGACCGAGAGATAACCGGAATGCCAGCTTTACTGGGATATATACAAACCAGCAGACGTACGTTAAACGTTTACGTTTCGACTCTATAAAAACGGGTTTCTCGAGGACCTTGTACGGGTTTTCCCGAGGTTTCCGCCTTTTTGGGCCAGCACACGGCACTCTGCAGGCTGCCCAGCGGTGCACCAGCAAGCAAGTGCATACCACTCACAAGGGGGCAGCAAACGAAGACGTCGCACAGGAGGGCAGCGATCGATGCCGACCCAGAGCAGGAGGCAGGGCCAGGGCCTGCGCGCGGCGCCGGTGGTCGTCGCCGCCGTCGCGCTCCTCATTCTGATTTTCATAGAGTACGTCACGCCCCGCCTGCGCGGGCGGCCCGCGACGACATTTCGGTACAACGAGGCCGACCACTGCGGGCGCTTCCGGCCCGCGGTGAGCCCGCGGGAGATGGCGCGGAACGTGCGGACGCTTACTGACAAGAAATGGTGCGGCCAGTTCGGCCAGGACCGCGTCGTCGCGTCGCTGCTGAACGCGACAACAAGCGCAATCCGCGGCACGTTCGTGGACCTCGCGGCGAACGACGCGATTCGCAACTCGAACACCTACGCTCTGGAGAAGCTTCTGGGCTGGAACGGGTTGTGCGTCGAGCCAAATCCAAAATACCACGCCGGCTTCGAGGCGGGGAGACGGTGCGCCCTGGCGAAGACCTGCGCCTCAAATGAACGGAAGGACGTCGTCTTTGAACTTTCTGGCGGCAAGGGCCACATCGCGTCTTCCGCGACCGGGCATACGCTGAAGCTCACGTGCGAGCCCCTCTCGACCCTGCTCACTAAACACGGCCTCGCCGGGCGGCCCATCACGTACCTCTCGCTGGACGTCGAGGGCGGCGAGCTGGACGCGCTGCGGGGCGTCGACTGGGAGACGACGGCCATCGACGTGCTCACGGTCGAGCGGGCCTCGGCCGAGCTCATAACCTTCCTCGCGGCGCGGGGCTACGCGCGGGTCCTGTGCGTCGCCCTCGACTCCGTCTTCGTGGCCGAGCGGCTCCGGGGGCGCGCGGCCAACTGGTACGGCCGGGTCGGAAAGTCGCTGGAGCCGCAGTGCATCTCGAACGACCTCGAGGCCTGCTCCTCGGGCGCGCTCTTCGAGCGCTGCTACGAGGCGTGCACGCGGACGCGGTGCGCGAAGAGATAAGTACAAAGTCACATTAACTAGTCGGTCGGTGCCACGACCGCCTTCCGGCGACACACGAGGACGACCAGCCCCGCGTTCACCAGGCAGAGGAAACCGATCACCGCGAGGGCACTCACCAGCCGATTCCCGAGCACGAGGTCCGCGGGGCCCGGCTTGTCGTCGTAGACCGTCGCTTCTGTCACGAGGGGGGCGCAGTCGGTACTTTCACCGGTCGGCCGGTAGAGGGTTACAATAGCTTCCGCGACCAGCAAAGCCTTGAGCCACCGTCCCTCCGCCGTGCCGTGCACGCCGTCGCTCTGGAACCGCTCGCAGTCGCAGGTCTCGGGGTAGCACGCGAGGCCCGGGTCGCGGCGGCACGCGGCCACGATGCGCTCGTACAGGTCGACGATTACGATATCCTCACCTTCTAACAATTGCAAGGCCTCCTCATTCAATTGCACAGCGTCCGCATTGTCTCTTTTATCGTAGGACGCGCCCACCGGGACACTGGTCATGAAGACGAACGAACCGCCCGGCGCCAGCGAAGTAATAAGAGACGCATACGTCTGCCATAGATGATTCCGGTACTCGTCCACCGTAACGACACCGTACACATTGGCCTTGATGTCCCTATGCGCCCAGCCGAGCACGATAACAGACCACTTATGCGCCAGGTACGGCGCAATGCAGCTCGCCAGCCCAAAACTGGAACCGCAGGGGCCGCTGGACTCCGGGTCCGCCACGTAGATCGGGCCCACGCCCAGATCTTCTAAGAGGACGCGCAACTCGACCTGGGCGTACTCGGCCGTCGTCGAGTCGCCCACGACGAGGACGGAGCCGCAGGTCACGTTCAAGGGCGCGGCGCAATTGCCGGCGCAGGAGGCGGTTGAATGCTTCGCGAGCAGCAGCAGCGCGAGGGCGTACGTGGCCATGGTGCGATCCGTGCGCTCCGTGAGCAAGGTCCGGTTGGATGTCTTGGCTTCTACCGGGCGTTGGCCGACGACGCGCCTTGTTGGGCTGCCGCGCAGCGCGTCCACACGACCTATGAATGCATACGACGGCAGTTCAACTGCAGCGATGCAATATCGATTGGCTTCTCGCAAGGCGATGGCACAGCGCCAAACTGATGCAAAAGAATTTAATTCCGCCCCACAGAGTGGCGTGCTGCGGAGCCGCACGGAAGCCGTGTTGCACGACCGGGAGGGCTGACGGCGTTGCTCATTCTTCGGGGGAAATCTACGAGGCGGTTCGGAAATGTGCTTGTAAGAAAAAACGCGGCCCGCGCCCGCCGCTGGTTTGGAGCACACCTAGAGTACGCACCAGAAGCAAGCACCAGGCATCACCCGGGTTCGGGAGCACAGCTATTCTACAACAATTTAGTCCGAGCCGGAGATGGACGAGGGTACGTCGTACATCAAGCGAAAGCCCCGGGAGACCTCGGCGCCGAACGCGATCTTCAGGTCTTGCGACAGGGCCACGGTGGCCGCGCGCTCAGAGCCCTCCTTGACCGGCTCGTTGTCCGCGTAGCCGCAGCGGCGCATCGCCAGGACGAGCTGCCAGGCGTCGCGGCCCACGGACAGGTCGACTCCGCCGACGCCCGTCTTCGCGCGCCGCGCCCCGTACGCGTAGGAGGAGCGCGCGCGATCAGTGCCCTCGCGCTTCGCCGGCGATATTTTTTCGAACGACGCCTCGAGCCGCCGCTCCTTGGCCTGGGAGAGGTAGCCGGGCCCGCGTGAGACCCACAGCAATCGCACCCCATCGTCGGTCGGCACGCAGCGGGCCCGGCTCCGCAGCGCGCCCACCTCGCAGGTGCGCTCGGCCCACGCCTGCAGGAACGCGATGGCGAACGCGGCGTCGGAGGCGTCGGCCGAGAGGCTCGTCAGGGCCCAGCACGCGACCTGTCCCTTGCGCCATTCGGCTTTGGAGACCGTCCTCGGCTTGACGTTTTTCTTCTCTCACTTCAAGGGGCTTTGCCCGACCTTTGATGCGAACGATGCCAAAACGACGAGCGCCGCCGCCTCAAACCTAGCCGTCGGGTCCGCGAAGAGGTCCGCGGCCGCCGTCGCGGCGTCGAAACTGCGCGCGACGGCTCGTCGGTCGATGCGTGGCGGCGGTGGCGCGAAGCCACGGGCAGAGAGGAGCGTGAGCAGCAGTTTGAGGCTTCTGGGCAGCATCCTGCTGCCCTGGCTGTGCGAGGTGTGGGAGGCCTCCGCAGTTCGTGCAGCTAAGTATTATGACTGATTGCAACTTTCCTGCCATCAGTGAGCACGCGTACGGCGCTGTTCTTTTGCTGTTGTCGTTTTATTACGACGCGGGTTTTACAGCACGGGTTTTCCCAGCGTAAAAATTACACTCCCTCGTGTTTTTCAGCTTAAACAACAGCAAACACACCGTACGCCGTATACGCTGGTGGCGAAACAAGAAATAACCTTCGTGAGGTACTCACTCGCCCCGGGCTGCGCAGCACGCTCAGAGACGACGCAAAAGGGCAGCCGTAAAAGCCAGCACAACAACGCGAAGGGCAGCGAAGCCTAGCGCTCAGCGAAGACTCACGCTCGGACGCGCCGGGCAGCCAAAACAACACGACAATGCGCTGCCTCCTCCTCCTTATTACGGCCGCCGCCGCCCAGGACTGCGCTTCGCTGCCCCGGCAAACTTTAGCCCCCCTCGCCGCGACGGACATCGTCCTGGGCGCGCCCTCGGGCTTCCGGACCGTCACCGCGACGCGGTGGCCGCACGAGACCGCGAATGAAGCGGCCGCGCGGTTCTGCGCGAAGATCTCCGACGACAAGGAGGCGCACGCGCGGGTGACGCGCGCGCTGGCCGAGGGCGTCCCGATGGCCTGGCGCGACAAGAACTTGGTCAAGAACGAGGAGTGCGAGGCGCGCGTCGCGGCGGAGTTAAGGCCCGACGTCGCTGTTGTAGAGGATGTGGCGTCGCACGTCGCGGGCCAGTATATGAATGGGACGCAGCTGGCGCTCGGGGCGCAGCTGGCCGTCGCGGCGGCCATCCGGCGGTCCTGGACGCCCCTGAAGCGGGTCCTCGTCTTCGGCGCGGGGCGCGACTCGAAGCTCGTGTGTGCGGCGGCGACCCATGGTGAACCGAGGGGCCGCGCGGTCTTCGTGGAAGACGATAGTGAGTGGGCAACGATTGTGCGGGAGGACCTGGCCGCTTATTTACTTTCCCAGAACTTGCCCGCGGACGCGTGCGTCGTCAAGGATATTACGTATGGCACTCATAGAGCACATTGGGCCGAGTGGCTCGGGCGGGGCACCGAACTCGCCCGGCGCGTCCTGGACCAGATTGGGGAGCAACCGCGGTCCTTCGACGTCGTGGTCGTGGACGGCCCGTGCGGGTGCAACGACCTATGCCCCGGGCGCATGGCGCCGCTCGCGGCCGCGGCGGCGCTCGCGGCGCCGGAGACGGGTGTCGTGTTCGTGGACGACTACGACCGGCTCGTGGAGCGGGTCTGGGCGAACACATTGTTGCGGCCGGCCTTCGCCCGCGAGGTGCTCGTCCAGGACACGGTCCTGGAGCACCTCAAGTACTTCACGTCGGATGCCTTACTGGAGTGCGTCCTCCCGAAGGCCGGGGCGCCGCCCGCGGCCGTGGAGGACTCCAAGGGCCTCGAGAACCACTTCCGGCCCGGCGGTCCCGACGCGCAGCGGCTCGGCTTCCCGACGCCCGAGGCCCTCGCGCGGGCGACGCCCGCGCAGACGGACGCGGCGCACCGCATCCTCCACGACATGGTCGCGCGGCTCGACGCGCCCGTCGACCCCGCGTGGCGGTCTAACTAGTTCATGTAAATCTCCACTCGCGTCAGATACAGATACTTAGGCATCATAGCACAACAACATATATCAGGGATGCAGGGACAAGTACACGACAAGGGCGCACAAATTGTCGTCGGCGCCCGCGTCGAGCGCGGCGACCAGTAGAGCCTTCGGCCCAAAGTAAGGTTCTGGACACGTATCCCGGAGGATCTGGGCGAGGCGGACGTCGGAGAGCTGGTCCGAGACGCCGTCCGTCACGAGCGTCAAACAAGCGTCGCGGCCCGACAAGCGCACGGGACCGACGACGTGCGGATCGGGTACGACGCCCACGTATGTGCCCGCGTGCCCGAGCGCCCTGGTAACGCGCAAGCCACCCTCTCCGCTTCGAGCGGCAACACGCGCTTCTTTTTCACCAGGTAGTGTAAATATGCGGCCACCGGCAGCTGTAATGCGCGCTGTTTCAGCCACATCCGCAGGGCGGTGGTCCTGCGACAATGCAACGATGCCGCCCGCAAATCGACCGTCCTTGGCGTCTACCGACGGAGTGCACTCCAGCGACCAGGCCCACGTCTCGTTGCCGTCTCGGTCGAGGACGGCCCGGCAGTCGCCGGCGGACGCCACAAACATATCATCTCCTAGAATCAGCGCAACAACAACACACACGCCGCCCTTGACCGCGCGGCACGCCTCGTCGCAGCGGAGAAACGCATTGTGTAGCGCGGCGTGGACCTGCTCGTCGTCCGAAGCATCGACGGTGAGTAGCTCCTCGCCGATCAATCGCGGAATCCCATTCGCGACGACATCGGCCGCCTCGGCGCCGCCGTGGCCGTCCGCGACCACGTAGCACGCCGCAGCACCCCACTCCGCCGCCGCCGCGGTGTCCTCCATCGTTTCCCGCGGACCAGGCGCTAACTCGAGACCGTGGCCGCGGCGGCGAGACCCGCCGGACCGCGCGCGCCCGAGCGCGTCGAGGCGAGATATCTGTGCGGCCGAGAGCTCAGCTATCGGCGAGGCCGGTGCCGGTGGCGCGTCCTGCGAGGCCTCGACGAGCGCGTCCAGGTCCCGCCGCCCCGCGGCTGAAAGCAGCCCGGAGAGAAGCGTTCCTCGCCGAGCGCGACGAGGCTCGCCGCGAAACCCGCGGCCGTCGGCCTCGTACGCGCGTCGGCGGCCCACGCCAACGCGATGAGCTGAGGGGACGCGGGCGCCAGGAACTCCGCTAATTCGGGCCGCCGGCCCGCCACGATGGCGCGACAGAGCGCCGGAGTAGTATACGTCGTCTCGACGACCGTCTGCAGCTGGGCGTCCGGTCGTTCGGCGCCGTCGTAGGGCGCCTTTCCGCTCGCGACCTCGTTGGCTGACACCGCCAGCGCGTACACGTCCGACGCGAACGTCGCCGCCGCCCGCATCGGGTCCGCGCTCGAGTTGCGCGCCGGTGCCGCGTCGTAGGCCTCGAGCTGCTCGGGCGCGACGTGCTCCGGCGTGCCCTCGAAGGTCTTGCGCGGCTTGCCCGCCGGGCCGCCGGAATACTTTGGCGCCGGCGCCCGCAGCTCCGCGGCCGTGCCGGCCAACTCAAAGTCCGCCAGTCGGGCGACGCCGTCGTCCCCCACGAGGCAGTTGCCCGGCTTGACATCTCTCAGGATGATTCCACAGGCGTGCGCGTGGGCGACGCCCCGCGCCGCGTCCGCGATGAGCAACGTGCGCCACCGTGCGGTGAGCGGGTGTCGGCAGAGCAGGTCCAGCGACCGGAATTTGCAGTACGGCAGCGCGAGGGCCATGACCGGCGCCTCCACGACCGAGGCGATCGGTCGCAGGATGAAGTCCGAGTCGGCTGCCAGCGTCCAGGCGTAGCGCCGTTCCGCGGCGAAGCGGCGCGACGCCGGGCAGCGGTCCAGGTTCGCCGTCGCGGCCCGGAAGCGCTTGAGGACGACGACCCGGTCGTTGATGCGGCCGACCGCGACGCGGGCGCGGGCGGTCTCGACGAGTATGGTCGTCTGCGTGAAGGCGGATGCCGGGATGAGGGTTTCACTTTTTGGTGGTGTGCGTTGCATTTTTACCACGTGCAGTTCTGGCTCAGCGCGTGCGTGCCACAGTGTGGTGCAGCCTCCAATGCAGGCTGGCTATATTGAATGCGACGGTCTATGGCTGCCAGATTTTCAGGCAAGAGAAGATCTGTGGCCTGTGACGAGTGCTGCGTTTTGTGAAGCCGCCACGTCGCTTTGCCAGCACCGTGAGGGCTTTTTTAGAATGCCAGCCGGCTGTGAGCGCCAAAAACCCGGCCGGACCAGCTAAAAACCGGGGACGGCCACACGCGTCGACTGAGCAGTCCTGATTACGCCTCCTGCTGCGACGGTCGCGTTTTGCGACCGTCATGTGACCAAGGTCTCACTCAGCAATCTCAGGATCAGGGTGAGGATTACAGGCTCATAAAAGCACAGCTGCGGCGTTTTTGTACCTAAAAGGCTGTGCTTGCATACCCAAGTCTCATACTCAGTTGGCTCGGGAAAGAACACGCAGCATGCGCATCCAGATAGCATTTGCCTCAGTTGCCGCAGCCTTGCAAGGCGCCCAAAAGGCGCCTCACCGATTGGCGCAGCAGCGCGCGACGCTGGTGACGCCGCGCGGTGCCGTTGCCGCAGTAGCTGATGCGGAGATGGCCACCGAGGCCTTCGATTCCTTGACGAGCAACCGGCCGGCGGACGGCAACGTGTTCTCGTGCTCCTTGCCCGAGCTCTCTAAAGTTTGTGTCGGCGAGGAGGAGTGCGACGTCGGCGAAACCGTCCGAGCACGCCTGCTGGCGTGGTTGGAGAGCGCCGACCCGGAGCACGTGAATTGGGGCCACCGCGGGGAACGCATCTTCCGCTACGACTCGGCCAGCGACGCCGTCTTGATGACGTATTATGGCCCGGACGGCGACATGCTCGAGGCGAAGTGGCCCTGGAACGACGCGTTCTTCGCTCTGTACGAGTGGGACATGATGTGCTAGGCGCTGATTTCGCCACCCATGTTAATGATATTCCGAAGAACTAATAATTGTGTGGCGGTTCGGACAGACAGACAGATAGACACCACCCACCACGCCGTCGCGTCCGTCCTTTTACTCTTTGCGTGCGGGTTTCATAGAAGGCCATCGCGAGCTTTTTCGGCACGCTCTGGCTGCCGCGCACGCGCTTGCCCCGAGTTTCTAGCACTGCCGCGACGTCATCGTCGAAATCGTGAGCAAGATAACACATCGCGCAGCGGTCAGGCAATTTAACCAGCTCTAAACCAATCAAACAAACTCAAAACCATGCCCCAGCAAGCCTACAGCACCATCGATGGCAGCTCGTCGAGCCGCCGCAAGGCGCTCGCGGCGACCGGCGCCGGCGTCCTGTTATTAGTAGTAGGTCTGAGCTTTAACCTGCCGGACGCGCTGCGCGGCGCGCTAGATCCCGAAGCCGAAGAGGACATGATGGTCAAGGGCGAGTTAAGTGGCGACGTCTGGGTCGCGCCCGAGGCCAGCAAGAGGTGCGACTGGATCGCCGGCGTCTACGAGAAGCAGGACGCCCTTCTCTCCACGAAGGACCGCCACACGAAGTACAAGGCCCAGGGCAAGGACGCCAATAGCTTCTATAGGGCTACGGCGAACCTGTTCTGGCACGACTTCGTGAACGGCGGGTGGGGCGAATTTGATCTGTTACGGCTAGCAGGGCCATTAAAAGACGGGAGCCCCTTGCAACGCACGTCCACGTGGACCTGGGTCACGGGCGACCAGCACCTCAGTAACTTCGGCGCCTTCCACGCGAGAGACGGCGACGTCGTGTACGGGCTCAATGATTTCGACGAGGCGGTCATTTATGATTTCCAGGTGGACGTCTGGCGCGTGGCCGTAAGTATCTACAACCACGCCCTGACCAACGGGCTCAGTCCGGCCAAGGCCGAGTCCGCCGTGGAGACCTTTTGCGACGCTTATGTCAATGTTGTCAGAAACTATATTGGCAACGACAACGAACAGTTGTTCGAGATCAAGGCGTCGACGACGCCGAAGAAGACGGCCCTCCACGAGTTCCTGAAGAAGCTGCAGTCGAAGGACGAGGACAAGGCGGTTTTGAAATTTACGGAGCGGACCGGTGAGGGCCTCCGCTTCGTGAAGACGAAGGAGAACTCGCTCGAGGAGGTGGATGGGGACATCGAGGAGGCCATTCGAGAAGGGTTCTTAGAAGAGGGCTACCCGGCGACCTTGCCCAAGGTCGCCTGGCACGCCATCGAGTACTCGGGCGGCACCTTTGAGGTCCTGGACGTGGCGCGGCGCGTCGGTTCGGGCATCGGCTCCTTCGGCGTCGACCGCTTCTACGTACTGTTGGCCGGAGAAAAGCGGTCCGCGGCGGCGGACGACGACGCCTACGACGCCAGTGACCGCGCCAAGGATGAAGACAAACAAGAACGACGGGCTGTGATCTTAGACGTGAAGGAAGAACCGTCGCCCGCGGCGCGGGACGCCTTCGAGGGCACGTCCGAGAGTACGGGCGACGCGGCCTGGTTCGACCACCTGTTCAAGAACCAGGCGGCGCGCGCGGTGAAGGCGCAGCGGGCCATCACGTCGTTGACGGACCCCTACGCGGGCTGGGCCAAGATCGACGGGCGGGACTTTGTGGTCCGGGAGCGGTCCCCGTACAAAGGGAGCTTTGATCTAGACACACTGGACACGTTCAAGGACTTCGGGGAGTACGTGGAGCAGATCGCGGCGGCCACGGCGACATCGCATGTCCGGGCGTCGGTGGGCGAGGCGCCGGCGCGCTTCAAGGAGGTGATTGACGCCGCTTTAGGGACCAGTTACGCGCGCATGACCTGGGCCGACTCGGTCGCGCGCGTGGCCAAGGAGTACCGCGAGCAGGTCCTGCTGGACTACGAGTGCTTCTACGACTACGCGAATGCCACGGCCGGGCCCATTTAGCTCCCCATTTTCGTAAGTTAGCACCACACAAAAAATATGTACACACACTATTATCTATCGCGGCCGCCGCAGGAGCGACGCGGACCCGTCGGGCTCGACCAGATACCCTTCCGCCTCTTGGGTGTCACAACCCAAGATTAATGAGCGGGCCTTCTCGTCACAACCAAGAGCTCCTGCCGCGAATAAGGCGGCCGCCGGCAAATAAACGGCGTGGCCGACGACGACGAGCGTCCGTCGCCGCGAGCAGGCGCCAAAGGCGTCCAACGTATCTGAAATAAGACCGGAGGTCGCCTCCGCGTACGCCTCGAGCACGGTATTGGCCCTCCCGTCTTTCAGATAAAAGTCCAGGGGCGCGTAGCCGATTTCTGAAAAGACGGCACTCCCACCCGGTTGGATGGTGCCGTCGTACAACGCCCGGTCCACCACGATTTCTACATCTCTGCCCGCATCTTCGAGGAATATCTCCGCGGTTTGAGCTGCCCGCGGCGCTTCGCTGCTCAACGCCGTCGGCAGGAACGGTCTCAGCGACTGGCCGTAGCTCTTCGCCGCCGCGACGGCCTGCCACCGGCCCTGCTTCGTCAGCGTGCGGTCGAAATCGTCGGCGTTCGGCGCGGTGTTGCCGTGTCGGATGAATGCGAGTCTTACGTCCGCCGCGTTAACGGCGTCGGCCAGTGCAGTCGCAGCGCGCTGTCGAACTTGTCTCCGTTTTTTAGCACCGCCACCCCAGCCATGGTTAATCGTCCGGTGCGGCGTTCGATTTGGTCGCAGCAATGCAGTGCCGCCTTGGATAGTCGTGAAGAGCCAGCGGGCACGCGGCATGGCTCACCAAAGTGTTGTAAGCTCTCCTTTGGGCTCACGACCACGGGTCGACGATATTCAGGAGAATTGCGCAGTGCTCACGAGGATCGATACCTACAGCTCGTGCGGGCAGCACGGGTCGCCCAGGTTGCACGTCCGCGAGATGCAAAGCGCTATCAAATTTTTTGCACGCACGCCGCGAGCTGCCTTTAGTCACCCGTACAGATCACAACCGGCAGCGCAGCGCTCGCCACTGAACACTACGGTCGCTACCTAGAGCGCTGTGACCCCTGCGCACCCACCACTGCTGTCCGCAAAAAGAAGCCCCTGCCTTGTGCAGCAAGATGGCCACCGCAACGTCCGAGGCCGCGGCGCAGCGCGTCGACGACGCTATCCGGGCGAAGGATACAGAGGCGCTGCGAGGAGCCATCAAAGGCGACACGGATCTAGGATCGCTCGCGGTGCTGCGGTGCGCCGAGACGGGCTGGATCGAGGGATTTAAGGCTGCTGTCGAGGCGGGCGCAAACTTTCGGTGCAAGACGGAATCGGGTGCTACCCCAGCCCACTTAGCCACGATGGGCGGCCACGACGCGCTGGACGTGATCCTAGCACTCAACCCGGGCTCCGCGAACGCTATTAACAAGGCGAAACAAACTCCCCTGCACTTCGCCGCGGTCAACGGTAGCGAGTTCGCCGTCTCAGCTTTGATTCGCTATGACGCCGATGTGCACGCCACGACATCGGACGGCAGCACGGCCCTCCACTACGCGTGCGGCAAGTGCACACTACGCAGCGGACCAGAGTCGGAGAGTAAAAGACCCCTGGACCGCTGGGAGCGGTGCCTGAACGTGCTGCTTGACCACGGCGCGGACCCCTTTGCCCGCGATTTGCGGGGCAAGGCGCCGGGCGACCGGCTTCCCTCGGGCGCGCGGGCGAAGCCCATGCTTGATGAATTTATTCGCCAAAAGGAGGCCGCGGCCGAGGCCGCCGCCCGGGACCTCTGCGCCGAGCCGGCGCCGGCGCCGAAGCGCAAGGCGCGGCGGCGCAAGGCGAAGCCGCGGGCCGCCTCACCCGTGGTGGTGGCGTCGTCGGACTCCGACTCAGAAACGTCAGGCGCGGCAGTGGCTGCGAGACCGGTCGCGGCATCTAGCGCGGTGGCGGCTGAGGAACCCGCCGCGGCGTCGAGCGCGGCGTCTAAGCGGGAGGCAGACGCGCCGCCGCCAGCACCGCCCCGCGCACGGGCGGCCTCGCTCGCCGATGACAGCACGCCGTGGTCGACGGTCGTGCGCCGCCGCGGGACCGCGCCGCCCGAGCCCGCCGAGCCGCGGTCACCGCCGCATGTACCACCGCCGCGCGACGTCGACGAGCTCTTCGCGGCACTGTTCCCGGCGGCGCCCGCGCTGGCGCTGCGGGCCGAGCACCTCCTGAGGCCGTCGGACGACTTGAGTCCGTCGCAGCTCGAGGCCGTGCACGACATCTTGGATGCGTGCACGCGGCGCGTGATCGACGCGCGCATCGCGGTGGCGGCGCGGACGCGGTCGGAGTCGGTTGTGCCGGGGTAACTTGTGTGTATATGTAGTCTGAGTACGAAAATTAAGGTCACCTTACAACAGCCCGAAGAATTCGTTGCGCCTCCGCGGCGCCGATCAAGTCCTCCCTTACGAATAAGTCAGAATTTGATACCTTGAACGGATTCAGGGTGTAGCCGGCCGCCGCCATGCGCTCGCGCACGGCGTCCCGTTTCGGACACGTAACGCCGCATTGGCGATTGATGGATTCGGCAAACACGAGCGCCACCTCGATCCTCTTGAGGTCCAGCGTCGCCAGCACGCGGTCTTCCGAACCTTCGACGTCCAACGAGAAGAAGTCTATTCGTCGGTGGCCCGCCTTGAGGAGAATATCCGTGAGCGGCACGCACGGGACGGCCACACCACCTTCTTCGGGGTTCGCGACACTGGACGTATAAGGCACATTGATCATGAGGACGGTGGTCTCGTTCCGACACATCGGCGACGCGTGGAACAGCGTCGAGTGCGTGCGGCCCGCTTCTTTCAAGGCGGTCCAAGCCACCGGATTCGGTTCGATCAGCACGCCCCGCCAGTTCAAGCATCGCTCCATGACTATCGTGTTCGACTCCGAGACGCCATCGAAGGCGCCGATCTCTAGGAATGTCCGGCGGGGCTCCGTCCAGCCACCGCGCCCGCTCGTAGGCCGAAAGAGATGAATCGCGAACAGATCCTCATTGTTGGAACTCCTAGGATTCTGACGGTTGCCCGCGATGCCATTGAAAGCGCTAGAGTGCTTGTGTTTTCTGCGTGTGTAGTTTCGCACGCAGCGAAGCGCGTCGACCGCATCATTCGCGAGCGGCAGCTCGAGCTTGCGGTTGTCGATATCCCTTACAAAAGGCGGCACTGGTTTATTAAGATCTACCGGCACGAGTTCGTAGCTCCGCGCGAGACCGAGCACCCACAAGACTCGGCGCCAGCGTGTCATGAGTGATGTTGGCTCCCTCTCTCTAGCACATTACGCAGCCGCCATGAACAGGCACCCCCGCTGCCCGGCGTTCCAATATGATGAGCAGAGACTATTAGCTGCCCGGTGCCACCACCCTGCAATATAAGCCGCTTGGCAGCCTCGCAAAAGCAGTAAAAACCCGTGCAAAAAACCCGAACCCGTTTTGGCCGACTTGTGGTAAATCTCACATACCTACGCGTGCGCGCGCAGCGTAAGTGATAAACGATCAATGCTGAGAGCAGCTCTGATCGCTGTGCCGTGAGCGCGCAGCCATGCATTCATGGCTCCTCTGTGCGTTGCTGCCGCTCGCAGCAGCCCTGGTCCCGTTCAGAGACATCGCGTGCATCAGACCCTGGCTCGAGACCGACGCGCACTTGGTCGTCGACGCACAAGGTCTCCTGAAGCCGCGGCTCGGGTCGGACGATGACCCCATCACGCTCGGTCTGATGGAGGCCGAGGACGTGCCCTGCGTCGCCTCGCTGATCGCAGACGTTTTTGGAGGGCACATCGAGGTTGTTGAGGACGGCGGCGACGGCTGGGAGGATAAAGCTCTAAAGGGCGTCGCAGCCGCCGCGAAGTCCTACGACGCGAAGGAGTACGCGTTCGGCCTCCGGGCGCGCTGCGGCGCGCGGCTCAAGAAGCCGGCGCGCGTCGACGCGGCCGAAGACCGGGGGGCGGTCATGCTGATCGCGGCGCGGCCGTCCCATACAGATTGCGTGGCGGCGGTCGAGCTGCGCCTCCGGCGGGCCGACGGCGCCCACCCGACGCCCCTGCCGATGCTCGACGCGCTGCGCGACGCCTTCGCGTCGAAGAGCGCCGCCCCGGACCGGCCCTACATCTCGAACGTCTGCGTGGCGGAGTCGTGCCGGCGGCGCGGCGTCGCGCAGGCGCTGATGGCCGCCGCGGAGCACCTCGCCGGGGCTGGGTGGGGCTACGACTCCGTCTTCCTGCACGTGCAGGCGGACAACCCGGCCGCGCTAAGTCTGTACGGAAAGACGTACGACGCTTTATCTGCGCTGGACGAGGAGCCGCTACGCTATTACTACAAGCGGCTCAACGACTACGCGCCGTCCGCGGCCGAGGTCGTCGCCGCGGCGAGACGGTAGCGGGCCGCAACTAGAACCCAAGGGAATGTGAAATCACACAACGGGGTGCCTTATGCTACCCCACTAGTACTCGAGGGCGGGCTTGGTGCCCCAGAGACCGGGGAACTGGAGTCGAGCCGCTGCGCCCGACGTAAGCCGCGTCGTGAGCGCTCTAGAGGAACGGCGTCCAGCCCAGGTACATGCGGCACAGGTTCAGGTCCGACGTGGACTCCTTGATGAGCCGCTCGACCTGGCCCGGCACGGACAGGGGCAGCTCGTCGGGCGCCGAGCAGCCGCCGCGCGCCGCGGCGCGCGCGTCGCGCGACTGCGTCGAGCCCGGCGGCGGCGGCACGGGCACGTTGTAGATGCCGTCGAGGCGTTGGCTCACAACTTTCAAAGTGGCCGCGGCGTCCTGCTTCTCGCCCTTGCGTTTTTTAGGGGGCGGCTCCGACCCCTCCTCGGCCTGGGCCTTGCCCGGCCGCTCCCAGGCGACCGTCGTGTCCCGCAAGAACGGTTCTAGGACGTGCAACAGGGTCTCCTTGTGGTCCCGCAAAGTCCCGAGCGTCAGTTGCAACGCCGTCTTGAACGCACCATCGACGCCGGCGCACCCGAACGCCTCGACCATGTGCGGCGTCAGCCGGAAGGGCACGATCTCCGGTTCTTTTAGAGCACATCCTTTATCAAACAAACAGTCGAAGTCCACGTGCACACACCCGCCCGAGTCCATGTCTATGAGAATGTTCTCACCGTGCCTATCTCCTAAGCCTAAAGTATGCCCCACGGCCCCCCACGTCGCGCAGGACTTGACGAAGGCCGCTCTGGCTTGCAGCCACTGGGCCGGGTCCGACGCGAAGCGCGAGACGAACCACCTAGAGGTACACGGTTCGTACAATGAAAGGACGTTCTGCCGATACACCTTGGCCATCTGCTGGGCGTCATTTCTATGCTGGGTTTGGGCTTGTTTAAACGGCCCGCTCACCCGCTCCGAGTGGAACTGGGGCAGCTTCTTCGCGCCCGACGGGTGCAATCGATAAGCAGCATCTACCACTTGTTTCAATTTCCGCGTCCGCGGCACCCACTCTAATAACCCGCACTCCTCATCTAATATAACGACGGCGAAGGTCCGTAACCGCAACCCACGCCGTCTCGACGCCGCATCTCTATCCAACAAGCGATTCACGACGCCGTTGAAACCCTGGACGCGCGCGTCCTTCCGGAGGTCGCCCGCCTTCTCGCATTTGCACAGGAGGCGCATTCTTGTACCATCAGAAGCGTCCAGCGCGATCTTCTTCGGCCGCGCTTTACTTCGGAGCACCTCCACGTCGTCCGACAGCCGACTGATGCGAGGCGCCCGGTCCGGGAACGCCGGCCAGGCGCCCTTGGACGACCGCCGCGGCACCGGTGTCAAGGCGACTCGAGCCGGAACGAGTAACCCCTGGGCCTGCTCGGCGTTGACAAATTTCGAGAGCTTCACGATCTTCCGACTCTCGATGGGCATGTTCCTCGCTAATCGCGCGAACTCTTTAAACACCTTGCGGGCCGTATCTAGCGTAACCGCGGCGTGCTTGTAGGACTGCTCCTTTTGCGTCGCCTTTTCCTTCCGGAATTTTTGCGCTTGCGTCGTCAAGCGGGTAATGGCCAAATCGAAGACGTTCTCGCCCGTCTTTCTACGTTTTTCGTTGGTCGACGTCGCTAGATAAGTGATGGTCCATAGCGCCTGGTCCGGGTGCACCTGCACGACGCGCGCGAGCAATTGCGTCACGCCGGTGTTGATCTGCTTGCGCGTGTGCGCCGCGTGGCTGATGAGCTGGGCCATCACGCCGTACCAGACCGTGGCCGGGATCTTCTTGGCCGCGCGCCGGATGGTCTCGTCCGCGTGCGCCTGCAGCCTCCTCAGGGAACTCTTGTCCGTCTTCTTCGGAGTCGGGTGCTGGCTGGTCTCCTCGTAGTTCGCATCGTCGCCCATGGCCGCGTAGGCGAACCACATGGTCACTAAACGCGGCAGGGCCGCCTGGGCGTGCTTGGCGGAATGCTCCAGGCCGCGGGCGTACCACTGCATCGCCCGCCGGGCGTACACGTGTAAGACTTCGTCCTCCTCCAGCACGACGTCCTTTTCTCGTGCCGTTGCTAGCAAGTCGAAATATCTCGCGAGCGAGAGATACGCCCGGGCCCAGTCCGGCCGCAGCGCGACGCACAGTTCATAGCGTCGAATGACCTCCTCGCCGTGCCGGAGCCGCGCATCCACGACGCAGTCCGTGGCTTGCAGCAGGCGCTTCGCGGCGTGCACGCGGTCCCCGGAGTTCTGGGGCATGGGACTGGGACCGTTCCTTTCTAAAACGTCCAGAATGTTCATGGGCCCGTGGCAGTCGTCCAACACGCGCTGGATCCCGAACCGTCGCGCGATCATGGACACGTTCGCTTCGATGGGTTCCAACAGTTTGTACGCGTGGTTGGCGGCCGTGGCGATGGCGTCGCTGCGGAGCGTGGACCCGCCGAACCGGCTCGCGCCCCGCTGGCCCGCCGCGCGCGCGACCTTGGCCTCCGCCAGACTCAGCGCTTCCATGTCCACGCCGAGGCGGGCCGCGTCTCTTAAATCGCCTCGAGCTACCGTCAATCTCCCCGCTTTCCTCGCCAGGGTCGCGGCGAGGAGACACGCCGCGCCGGCCTTTAAGGGAGCCCCGCAGACCTCCAGGCACCTTCTTTGGACCGCCAACCAAGAAGGAACGCTGGACGCCGCGCCCGCCTTCCGTCTCGCGTCCCACCGCCGCTCCAACGAGAGGAGGTCCCCCTCCTTCCCTATGAGCTCGCGCGCGTGTTCGACCTCCCGCACCGCGTGCAAGCGCGCCACGAAGGGGTAGGCCCGGCCGTAACTCTCCATGCTCGCGGCGCCCAGGCCGGCCATGGCCGCCAGTTTGGCTTTCTTTGCGGCCACGAGGAACGTCTCCCTGTCGCTCGACGCAGTTCTTAAAGCGGCGACGCACGCGGCCAGCGCGACGCGGCTCTCCGAAGAAGCGGACGTGGGGATCTTCTCCCACCGGCCCAACTGCATGGCCGCCTCCGCCTGCCACGGTGCTACTACTTCCTTCAAAAGAGGATCCCTAGCAACAAACCCATCGGCATGCAGCAGCGCTGACTCGCCGTGCCCCAGCTCTAGTAAACACTGCAACAGCCCGCGCGCCGCCTGCGCCTTGGGCATGCTGCAGCGGATGGCCGCTGCCCCCTCGTGGATCTTGATCTGGTCGCCGCCGAGCGGGAACTCTTCCTCGTCGTTCATGTGGTCCTCCTCGTGGGCCCGGAGCACGTGCTCGTAGCCGTCGAGGGCGCGGCGCCAGTCGCCCCGCGTCTCTGCCTCCCGGATGTCCTGCGACAACGTCGCGCGGAACTGGGCCTTGCGGCGCACCGCCGCGAGGCCGCTCAGAAAGTCCGGGTCCTCCGCTACCCTCGCACCTACTTTCTGGAGGCGTTCTAGAGAACGAGGATCTAGTCTAGGCAGCCAGCCGTCGGCGCCGTCCCCATAGTCCTTGCCCTTGGGCTGGCGCTTCCGCCACTTCTCATGGGTCGCCTTGGCGTCCAGTTCGTAGGAGAGCACGGCTCGCGCATCGGCATGCGCTCGCGCCGCCGCATCCGCCAATCTACAGTGCGGCAGCGCTTCTAATATTGAAGTGAACTTGCCCGTGGCCAGGCCTTGCCTCTGGGTCGTCTCGTGCGTGAAGCACCGCAGCCCGAACGGTTCCTGGAGTCGCCCGCGATGCGAAGGTGCCTTCTTGTTCTCTTGTTCCAGCCTAGAACAGGCGTCGCGCCACCGCTCCATGGTGCTCCTCAAGTCAAAGACCAACTGCAGGATGACCGGGTCCCGCCCGACGTCGACCGCCGACGCGAGTTCTTTGGCGACGAAGGCCTCGCCGCTTAAACCGCCGGTGCAGGCCACGTCCGCCACTAAATAGGGCAAGAGAAACGGCGCTAAGGAATCACACCGCGTGAGCATGGGCCGACAAATCCTGAACACGGGCGCGTGAGTCCCCGAGCACGCCCGCAAACAAAGGTCCCACGCCAAGCGCACGGCCCACTGGCGCGCGTCGTCCCCGTACCGCTCCGCGTTCGTGTGCACGTGATCTCTTATTTTCGCCTTGCCCTTCATCACGTAGTCCGTAGACGCGTAGGGCGCCACGAGGTCGTGCACGTTTCGCGACTCAAAGGCCTTCCTCGCCCACTTGGGGAGCTTCTTCTTGGCGTCTTCTGCATCGCCCGCCAACAGGCGTAAAAGCTCCTGGATGCCGTAGGCCGCCTTGTCCTCCACCTTATCTCCGTGGAGCGCGCTCACCAGGTGCTCGGCCACTACGGCCACGACGAGTCGATCCCGAGGACTCGGCACCCTGTCTTCCGCCTCGGCGTCCTCGCCCCAGGGCGGGCTCCGGATGTCCTCGATCCGTAACGGGCCGAGCATGTCCGCGTCCTCGGCCTTCTGGGAATTCCCGACCGCGACGGAGCACCGCGACGCGGCCTCGTCCGCCGTCTTGTGGAGGGCCACGTCTAAGCGCGTCGGGTCCAGCGCACCCAATTCGCCCAACGCCGTCGCCACGGCCAACCGGAACCGCTCCGAGGACGCTTCTTCCTTGGACGCGCCGAGCGAAGCGGCAGCTCTTAGTAAGGCGGAGGCCACGTCGGCCACTTCCGGCGGCACCGTCGAAACGTCATCGTCCGTGGTCAACAGCTGCGCCAACTCCGCGTGGCGGGACGATAGCGTAGAAGCCAGGGCCTCCGCGGCCGCGACGCGCACGGCGGGGGCCTCCGCCTCCAGCACTTGCGCTAGACGCGTGAGTTCCTGGCGCAGGGACCGCACGTTCATATTCAACCCTTCTATGGTATCGGGGAGCGTGGGAATGGAGGCCATGGCGCTCTCCAGGTCGTCCCGGCGCTCCACCAGTAACCGTCTCAGGAGCGTCTGGGCGCGCTTGCACCGGGCGCGCGGCACGCCTTTTCTTGAAGACGGGGACGCGGCGACCACGATGGCGGCGAGGTGCGCCCGTAAGGCGTCGTCCGGTAACAGTTGGGCGAACCGATCTAGAGCGTCCACGGCCACCGCCGCCAAGGTCTCGGCCGCCGCGTCACTATCGGACGCGTCCTCTAGGGCCGCGCCTAAGATGCCCAAGACCTTCGGGGCGTGCGTCGCGGCGTCGTTCGGTGACAGCAATTCAGCACACGAAGCTAAAGCTCGTAGCCGCGCGGCCCTCTCGCTTCGATCGGCCCTCTCCCACGCGATTCCTGCTCTGTGGACCACCACCGCATGCACCAAATGAACAAAACGCCTCCCAACAAAGGTCGCCAACGCCTCGTCCTGGTTCCCCTGCTTTTTTCTCCGCGATACGCCCGAGGCGCGCGACCCGAAGACCGCGTGGCCGACCACGTCCAGCGCGTCCCGCGCCGCGGCGGCCCGGTCGCCGCCCAGTTCCGCCGCGAGCAATACGAGCACCGCGTCGGCGTGGGACCGCAGCAGGTCCTCCTTGGCCCGAGGGACCGGCGGCGTCGAGAGGCACACGCCGGAAGCGAACGCGGCCAAGGACGCCACGTCGGCCAAGAGGCGGTTCCCGGCGTCGGCCGGGACGCTCCTTATTTGTAATAAAGCCGCACACAAGCATCTAGGTAAACACGCCTCGAGCAGCGCGCGCCGGCTCCCGAAGAGAGCTTCCAGCGTCGCCGTTTCTCGCCGTACGACTAAAGACGGAGCTACGGCCTGGGCGACGACGGACGGCGCGCTCCCGGTGAACTGGCTTGCGCCGTCGTCGATCAAGGCCGAGAGCGCGTCGAAGACGGAGTTCTTCACACCGGCCGTCTCCGTGATGACGCGGGCCACCTCGGCGTGCTGCGCGTCGTCCAGGTCCTTGGACGCGAAGACTAAAGAACGCAAGCGCTGCACCACGCTCGGCTTCCGCAGCTGCGCGTAGGCCGCGCCGGCGCCTAAACCTCCGCAGGCCCAGGCCCGCGCGAGCTCCGAGAGGGCCCAGGCTCGTAGAGAAGTAGGTTCCGGGTCCGTCGCTAGTAAACCGAGGATCCGCGTCGCGTTCGTGAGCGTCTTCAGATTCTTCGCTTTCTGCGCCTCGTCCAAGCGCCTCTTGAGCCGCTCGTGGAGGAAGGCCACGTGCGCGCCGACGTTAGTACCGAGGGCCGCGCGGCAGGCCGCGCCCTTAAAGCCGCAGGCGTGGGTGAAGTGTTCACTCAGACCTTGCAACGAGGCCTCCGCCAACAACTTTGCAAAGGCCTCCGGGGCCCGCAATCGCAGCCCCAGCCGCCGCAAATCGTCGGGCGGGCAGCCCCTAGATGCCGCGTACTGAGATAAGGCGGAAAGTGCTTTCAGGACTCGAATGCCGTCCGCCGCGGTCTCGAGCGTGAGAGACAGGGGTTCGTCGCCGTCGGCCAACGCTGTGAGGGCCCGGTCTTTTAGGGCCTCGTCGCCGTGCGATGAGGTGCGCGCCGTCACAGCTAGAGCGCACGCGAAGTGATGTCTACTCGAAGCGCCCTCGAGCCAGGCGCAGGCGTCCTGGGGCCTCGGACAAGGCGCCGCATGGGCACACGCCACCGCCGTGGCCTCGTCTCTCACCGTTGTGAGCACTTCCAAGATAGTGGACCGGGCCGGTGCCGCACCTAAGGCCGCCGCGTGCAAACGCGCCACGTCCACGTTTGACGTCTTCGGAGGCAGGGACGCCAGGACCCGTGTTGCCGCCGCGGCGTCGTACGCCGCGCCTTGTAACGCAAACGCGACGCCCTCGCTCGTCTCCGCGCGCGCATGACTTACTAACAGCGCCTCGCGGAGAGGCCCCGCTTGCACCAGTTTCAACAGAGTGGCTTTGGCGCAGACGGCGCCGTCGCCCTCGCCCGTTAAAGCCCGCCGTACCAAAACGTCCCGCCCGTCCCTGTCGTCGTCCGCGTCCTCCATGTCGTCCCTCCTTTCAAAGGCTCTGAGGAGGTCGCCCGCGAAGACCGATGCTAAGGCGTCCGCGACCGGCAAGGCCCCGGGCCCCAGCGCCTCGTCGGCCCAGGCCGCGTCGGGCGGATCTTTTAACACGTGGAGCGCGGCCGTCTCCGCCTCGAGACACGCCTGGCTCCACACGGGTGCGTCGCTGGCCACGCGCGCGCGCCGCGCCGCTACTACGAGCTCGGCGGCGGCGTGCTGCGCGTCCCGCCCCGAGTACGCGGCGAAGCAGGTTGCGAGGGAAGCGAGCGCCTCGACGTCCTGCGTGGCGCTCCGGCACAGCGACGAGGCGGCGTCGGCGCACGCTCGAGCCAAGGCCCCGGCGAAGGGGCCCGGCGCACGTAGACCGGTCGCCGCGGCGCGGGCCGCGGTCGCGGCGAGGGCGCGCCCTGCCTCGCCATGGTTTATTTGCGCCACGGCGTCGCGCCAGACGCGGCCCGCGCAGCCCGGACCCGCCCAGAACACGAGGAAGACGCGCGTCTCGGCCGCGTTGACCTCGTGGGCGATGGCGATGGCCAGGCGCGCGGCCCATCTCAGACCTTCTTGGGTGCACTCGGGCAGCGACACTTTGAACGGGCCCCGGAATCTTTTAGCCAAGACCTTCTCCGAGGGGTCGCTCGCCTTGGCCAGGATGTCCGCCTCCTTCCGCGCGTGAAGTTCTAGGCCGCCGAAGAAAATGAGGGGTGTTTTCGCGCCGCTCAGGCGGTCCAGGCACGCGCGCGCGGCCGCAACGGCGTCATCGGAAACGACCCTGGCAACACAAGCGTCGCCCCGCGCGACGCGGGCCGCCTGCAGGCACGTCTGCGACAGCGTCGAGACCGCGTCGCACGCGCCGGCCAGGGCGGCCTGGGCCCACAAGAGAGCGGCGCGTCCCGCTCCCACCGTCGGGTCGTCTAATATAATGGCGGACCGCGCCCGGCCCTGGTGCACGGCCGTGGCGTACTTCGCGACCAGCTGCAACCGCTCCAGGCGCCGGGCGTTCGGCGTTTTTGTACTGTTCGGCGGCGCTCTTCGCAGCGCTTCGGCGGCGCTTGCTTCCGCTGCTAGAGCAGCATCCATTGTCGCTGGCGCAGCGGTGCGCTGGAGCAGTGGTGCGGCGTTGCGCGCGTCACGCGTGCGGCGCCCGCGGCGCTGCGCACGACCTCGTGCGAGGTGTGCTCTTCTGCGTGCGCTCTGTGAGCGCCGAGGCGCCGCGCCACTCGGTACACGGCAGCAGGGATGCACTTAGAGATAGAAAAACAGCGCTGAGACGTGCTGTGTTAATTCGTGCCGCGCGAGCAGCGTCGCGCGGTAAAAGGCGCGGAGCTTGATCTCTCTGCACGGGTTTTAAAAGTCCCCGTCTCGAGGGGGGTTGTAAGAATGGTGTCGCAGGTCGTGTATGGACCACCCAAGAGGCCTCGAAGCAAGGAAGGAGTCGTCATGTTTAAAAATCGGCAAAACGTGTTTTTCAACTTTACCCAAGTTTGTTTGCTCAGCAGCCGCACTATTTGCCCTAAACGTGGCTCTGCGTGCGTCGATCGACAGCACTCTCAAAATATCAGTGCGCTGCTAAAGCGCTGCTCCGATACGCGCGTCACAGCTTGAGCACAACTCGAAACCGAGTTTTTTCGGTTGGTCCTGTATTTATGCACTGAGGGCGTGGCGCGCTTGTATAAACGGGCTGCGATGGAGGTTTCGGGTGCTGGTACCGCCAACGGCACCTCCGCCGCCGCAACAACAATGAAACGCCGCCGCTCGTCCGCGGCGCCGCTCGACAGCCTGCAAACGCTCTTCGCGCAGCCGCCGAAGCGCCGCAGCACTGGCAGGTGGCGTTCGCGCAGCGGGACGCCGCGCCGACCGCCATACGTGCCCGCCGTGGCGGTCTCGCCGGACGAGGAGAGCCTCGACAGCGCAGACGCCCGGCCGCCCATCGCCCTTGCGTACGACCGCGTGACGGAGGACGATGACTATGCGGTGCGGTCGCCGCCGCGCGTCTACGACGAGAACGACGACGTCACCGAGGCCCGCTTGGCCTACGGCCCGCTGCGTCGCTTGAAATTGTTGGCACGCGCGGCTTACGGGGCGGAAACAGATCCCACCGCCGCGACCGACGACTCCGTGCCCGAGGCATCCGTGCCCAACGACGACGCCGCCGCGGACGACGCTACCGCGGACGACGCCGCTGCGGCCGACGCATTCCTGGACGACGCCGCCGCAGCCGACGACGACGCCTCCGCCGCTTCTTCGGAGCGGCACACGGAGTGGGTCTGGCGGAGCGGCCTGGACGTCTCCGAGCTCGTCGACGACTGGGGCTGGGAGGACGCGCAGCACGCGCTCGCCGAGCGGAAGCGAAAACTCCTCGAGGAGCTCATCGGGGAACAAGACTAAGAAGAATCATGTAGAACGGGACTACTAGTACTGGGGAAAGCTCGGATGCCACTGGGAGGTCGCGAGCGGCTCCCACGCCGCCCTGGACCGCCGTCCCTCGGCCGTCGCGGGGCGCCCCGCGGCCAGCGCGTTGTGCCGGTCGCGTCTCGCTTGGGCCAGCGCGCGTCCCTCCGCGCCGGCCGTCGCCGGGCGCAGGGACGCGGGAAGTCTCCGCGCCAGGTGCGGCGGGAGGTCGTGCTCAAAGGCGACGGGGGCCTCCTCTTCCACGAATTCCCTCCGTTGATCGCGCTCGCGCTTCTCGGCCGCCCGGTCAAAGGTCTCCGCCTGCACATTCAATTGCGCAG